>WNFD01008301.1_pt1 | contig 10217 bp, 10 predicted proteins | sample 5400491 | NCBI WGS metagenome assembly WNFD01 (sample SAMN13153343, study PRJNA577476) | soil metagenome | isolation source: 120 cm saprolite under Douglas fir tree site 2 hole 2 replicate 2 | place: USA:California | collected 2015-04-18
GCAGCCTGAATCGAGCTGGGGTTGTTAGGACGGAAATCGTGACTGCCCCACTCGTAGTCCGCCTGTGCGAGGCGCAGACTGAAGTTGCGCGAGACCCGGAAATCCAGACCGCCGCCGATGGCCAGCCCGAGGCTGTCATCCTGTTCCCGGTTGCCGGGAGCCAGCCGGCTCCAGCCCATCAGGAAATGGGCGAAGGGCGTCATGCGTCCGGAGGACGGCCAGCGGAACGTCGGGCCCGCATAGATTTCATCGGCATCGTAATTGCTGCCAAAGTGTCCGCCTGTATCCACAGTGAAACCCAGCCACGGTTTGAAAAAATAACTGCCGTCAACCAGGAAGCCGCCTTTCGCGTCATTCAGTTTGAAGGTGAGAACCTTCCCGGGAGCCTTCCCGCCGGTGAGGATATCGCCGGAGTTCATCCACGAGTATCCGAGGAAGATTTCTATTTTGGCGGGCTGGAAGTCACCGGTGGAACCGGACCCCGAAGACTGCGCACTGGATCCGCCCGCGGGCTGGCTGGGGTCGGCAAAGGCACTCTGAGCGCCGGCCTGGACTGCGTCGGGACCCTGAGCCATGACCGGCACAGTCAGACCGACAAGCAGCGCGATGATCACCATCTTGCTGATAATTCGAAGCGACATTTCATCCTCCGAGAAACAAAGAAATAGTTACGGGAACCTGGGGCTTCCGTTCAAGACAAACAAAAATGACATGGGATCGGAAAGCGCGGCCAGGGTACGCCTGGCCGCCGGGTAACATTATAGGACCTGGGAGGGATTTTCAGCCCAAAATTGAAAAAAAATTACTGTGTGACGGGCGCGTTCAGCTGAACGACGATTTGAATGCCGCTTTCAAGCTTTACGTGCTCGCGGTTCGAACGGATCACGCTGGTCTGGGTCGGGCCGCTGCCCGAGTTCGTCAAAGTGATGCCCCGCATACCGATCACTCCCCGGCTCGCACTGCTGAGCAGGCGGTTATCGCGGGTGAAGTTGCCGCTCTCCATGGCAGCGGGGCTGAACGCCGCATTCGCCGCAGAGGATCCGCTGGTCGCGGTGGCACTCGGAGGGGGCTGGTTTCGGTTTCCGGTGCCGCTGTTACCCGCCCGGGCCGTCGCCGCGCCGATCGGTGTCGGACCGCGCATGGCTCCCTGCACCCCCGTTACCGCAGGCATGGCCATCTGATCGGGACGATCCACCATGGAAACGTTCACAGTCGGCGCAAGGGCCCGGATGCTGCCCATAAGGGCCACTTCTCCGCCGCCCTTCAGTTCGGCCTTGTCAAAGACGATATTCAGCTGCGATTCCTGCTCTTCTTTGGTAAACGGCTTCGCCGCCTGCACGTGGCCGATCAGTTTGGTGCCCACACGCATCGCGATCCTGCCCCGGTAAAGCACATCCTGAGTGACCTGCGCCTTGACGCGATCGCCCGGCTTCGCCTTTTTGGCGTTGATGTTATTGGAAAGCTCCGCAACCACGCCCGTTCCGGCGCCGATCAGGGGAACGACATTCGGGGTTTGTACGTCAGCGGACTTGGCTGCGACGGCAGATTCAGCCGCGCTGTTCGACGCAACGGTTGTGTCAGACTGGGCCGCAACGCCGAACGAAAACAAGATCACGAGAGAAAACGCGATCAGAGAGTTCTTCATGGTGTCCATCCTCCATCGAATTCGTTCGACTTGCGAGGGACCTTTATTTCGATCTCCGCCTATTTCGATCTCCGCCGGACACCTGCCTGTGCCGACTTGCGGCCCAGATCGAGGCCAGCCGCCGGATTTTGCGCAATTATAGCCCTCATGGCTGAGGGGAACCATCTATATTTAGCCAGGCATCCGGTCAATGACCCTATGTCCATGGAGTATTGCACTCCAGGTCCAAAACGAAACTCGCACCTTCGACAGCCGGAAAAACGTGGGAATGACCATACACATTGTAAGCGGCTCCGAACGCTCTTGATTGTGTGCCTGTTCACCATGGACAGTCTGCACAATAATGATCAACAGTAAAAGATTTGGAAGGCCGCCAATTCCGGTGTTTCGGCCCTCTAAACTGGCATACAGCCGCTTTCACGCTGCCCTATAATTGAGGCTCAGGGAAACAGCGGTTCTGGCGGCGCCGGGATTTTCCCTGCGACCCGAAGCCGGTTTACGGGGACCGAACGCAGCCGGGAGTATGCAGGTGTCACGCAGATCTCAGGAGGAACTTGGTTGAGCACTCAGGAGAAAGTTTTAATCGTCGAAGACGAAGAGAACGAACGCTCCGGATTGTCGGAACTGGTTTCCGGATGGGGATACCGAACGGAGACCGCCGCCGACGGAATCGAAGGTCTGGAGAAGGTCACCGCCTGGTCGCCGGGCATTGTGGTCACCGATCTGAAGATGCCTCGCATGACCGGCATGGAACTTCTACAGCGTATCGTCGAACAGCCCCAGCCCATCGCCGTCATCCTGCTGACGGCCCAGGGCAGCATCGACCTGGCGGTTGACGCAATGAAATCGGGCGCTTACGACTTCATTCAGAAACCGGTCGATCCGGCCCGTCTCCGGCAGATTCTTCAGAACGCGGCGCGTCATCGCAGCACGTCACTGGAACTGGAAGTCACGCGGCGGAAACTGCGCGACGCCGGAATGCTCGGCCATCTGGTCGGCTCTTCGCGCGGCATGCAGGAGATTTTTCGTCTGGTCGAGATGGTCGCCCCCAGCACCGCCTCGGTGCTGATTACCGGAGAAAGCGGCACCGGCAAGGAAATGGTGGCCCGCACCATTCATGAACTGAGCCCGCGCAAAAGCAAGCCGTTTGTCGCCATCAACTGCTCGGCCATTCCCGAAACACTGATGGAAAGCGAGATCTTCGGCCACGAAAAAGGCGCGTTTACCGGCGCACTCGAGCGCCGCGCCGGGTGCTTCGAACTGGCCGAGGAAGGCACGCTGCTGCTCGATGAAATCGGCGAGATGCCCATCACCACCCAGGCCAAGCTGCTGCGCGTTCTTGAAGACCACAGACTGCGCCGCCTGGGCAGCAAGGTCGAAACCACCGTGGACGTGCGCGTGGTCGCCGCCACCAACAAAATTCCCGAAGAAGCCGTTGCGGCGGGTATGCTGCGCAATGACCTCTATTACCGGCTGAATGTCTTCAACCTTCACATGCCGCCGCTGCGCGAGCATAAGGAAGATATGCCCCAGCTGGTGGAAGCCCTGCTTGCGGACATGAACGCTAAACACAGCCGCCAGGTGACCGGAATTCATGACAGCGTTCTGCAACTGCTCATGGGACACAACTGGCCCGGGAACGTGCGAGAACTGCGCAACACCCTGGAGCGGGCGGTCATCGTCTGCGAGAGTTCGCTGATCGAGCCCCGCCATCTGCCGCCGAACTTCGGCCATACCGGCGCCCGCCCTGCCGCCGGCGACTCGGACGGCATCCGACTGGGCGTAGGCACCACCGTCGGCGAAGCGGAAAAGATGCTGATTCTCAAGACCCTGGCCACCACCGGCAACAACAAGACCCGGGCCGCGGAAATTCTTGGCATCAGCCTAAAGACCCTGCACAATAAGCTCAAGGAATATGGCGGATCCAGCGTCCCGGGAGAAGCTGCCAGTTAGTTGGCCCGCATGCCTGCCCTGCGTCTGAAAACGAAGCTGGTCGTGGCCATCACCGCCATGGTGGTGGTGATCGTGCTGACCCTCGCGGCCGTGCACATTTCCGACATGGTGCACCAGAACGTCGAGTCCATTTACAACGACGGCGACTTTCTGGCGCGCACCATCTTTCAGGTCGCTCGCAGGCCCCTCGAAGTCGATCTGAGCCATTCCGGAATCAACGAGCGCGACCCTCAGCAGGTGGCCGACGCCATTCAGGAGGAATTGCAGAGCAATGTCGAGGTGAATTCCCTGCTCGATGCGGTGGTCGGCTACAACCCGAACATTCTTGACGCGGCCATTGTCGATACCCGGGGCCGCGCCCTGCTGCACAGCAGCTCCGACCTGCTCGGAAAGATCGTTCAGCCCCGCACCGATCTGATCAGGGTGCGCGACGCCGGCATCTGGAAACAACTCAGAGTGGTCTACGGCCCAGGCCGGGATTATGACGTTCATATTCCCCTGGTGCGCGGCAGCGCGCGGTTCGGCGAAGTCCGGGTCGGCGTCTCCACCGTCCTGATAAAGAATCAGCTGGATCCCATTCTGAAAAAGACCCTGCTGTTCTCGGGTCTGGCGATTGTGTTTTGCATCGTGCTCGCGGTGGTGGTTTCCAATGTCGCACTGGGCCCCATGGAGGCGATCAGCCTGCGCCTCGACCAGATCAGCGCGGGTCACGTGGAAACCGGCGAGGCCCGACCCGGCCGGTCCGACGAATACGGCGCGGTCAGCAGCAAGATCGACCGGCTCGGCCGGCAGATGCGCGACGTGAAGGAAGTCTTCTCGGCCCTCAAGGAAAACCTCGATCAGATGATGGCCAATCTTGAGGATGGCGTCATGCTGTTCACCCACGACTACCGCGTGGTGCTGGTCAGCGCTTCCGCCGAACGCTTTACCGGCAAGCCGCGCGCCGAGATGCTGGGCTGCCATCCCCAGGAGATTTTTTCGACGGAATCGCGCATGGGCGGCACGATCCTGCGGGCCTTCCGCGACCGGCAGCCGGTGGAAAGCCAGGAGCTCGAACTGGCCAACGGCCACCGCATACAGATCTCTCTGGATTTCATCGAGGAACGCGGTGAACGCATCGGCGCGCTGCTGACATTTCGCGACGCCGAATCCGTGCACCGCATCGAAGATGAGATCGAACTTTCACGGCGGCTGGCCGCCATCGGCCGTCTCACTTCGGGCGTCGCCCACGAAGTCAAAAACCCCCTCAACGCCATCGTCGTTCATCTCGAAGTGCTGCGTCAGAAGCTGAACGCCGCGGACCCCTCGACCCGCCGCCATCTCGACGTGATTGGCAGCGAAATCACCCGTCTCGACCGCGTGGTGCAGACTCTGGTGGATTTCACCCGTCCGGTGGAGCTGCGGCTGGCGGACACCGACCTGCGAAAAATTACGGACGAAGTCGCCATGCTCGCATCGCCCGAGGCGGGAAAACACAACGTAGTCATCGAACGCTCGCCCCATCCCGAGCCGCTGATGATTCGCGTGGATGCCGATCTGGTAAAACAGGCGATCCTCAATATTGTGATCAACGGAGTTCAGGCCATGACCGGCGGGGGCACTCTGCACGTTACGACCGTCAGAGATGGCGAGACCGCGATGGTCAACGTGCGGGACGAAGGGCCGGGAATTCCAGCGGAAATTCGCGACAAGATTTACAATTTGTACTTTACGACCAAGCAGGGCGGCAGCGGCATAGGGCTGGCCATGACCTATCGGGTCGTACAACTCCATCAGGGCTCGGTGGAATTCGAATCGGTGGAAGGCCAGGGGGCCACGTTCACTCTGCGGTTCCCGATCAATGGCAGCGGTACGGCGGCGGAAACTCTGGTAACCGATCTGAGGGTCCAATAAAACAGCATGAAGAAATCTCCGGCAACAATCAAAATTTTCCTGGTCCTTGCCGCGGTGCTGACGATTGCGGGATGCAGAAAGCACAAGCCGAATCTGCCGCCCCAGAGCCAGCCGCCCGCGGTCATCGAACAGCCGCCCCCTCAGCCGCTGACTCCGGAACCCGCAGTGACCCCGCCGGCGGAAGAGCCGCCCCCGAATCCGAAACCTCCCACACCCACGCCGAAGCCGCCTCCGGTCCGTCATTCACACGGGCCAAAAAAGCCGGTCAACGGCAACGACAAACCCGGACCTGAAATCGCCAAAGCCACGCCCCCCAAAATCGTGATTCAGGAAACTCCGCAGCCGGTCTCGCAGAACGCGACGCCCGCCGCGCCTCTGACCGCGCATGACGAGGCCGCCCATAGTGCCGCATCCACGGCGCAGCTCAACGACAGCACCGAAGCCAACCTCAATGGCATCAAACGCACTCTGTCGGCCCAGGAACAAATCAAGGTGTCTCAAATCCGCGACTACCTGAGTCAGTGCGCCCAGGCCACCAAAGACGGCGACGTCATGCGCGCGCGCAACCTCGCGCTCAAGGCCCATCTGCTGTCGGATGAACTGGCAAAACCGAGATAAAAGGGATTTGGTAATTGCCAAAATTGGTAATCGGGTAATTGAAAAGCTCCTGACTCGGCAAGTATTTCAATTACGCAATTACCAATTTTGGCAATTACCAAATTTCCTGATTCACATTCATTCGCGGCCACGCAGCTTCTACGACATCCCCACGCGCACGGATTCCTGGCGCATGTTGGCCAGGTACTCATCGAACGACGTCTGAGCTTCCGACGGAGCGCTCTGCCCTTCCCGCCCTATCGTCAGGTCCGCGTACATCGTAATAAGAGGACCAAGACTGTCGTCCCAGTACTGCTTGAAGGCATCGGTGTTGGCGCGGTTCTCGTTGGCGCGCCGCTGCTTCTCCAACTGATCTTTGGGACAGCCGCTCATACACTGGGGCAGATACTTGCACACCGAGCAGGCCGATTGCGAGTGCGGGTCGAAATTCTCGTAGTCGTTGACCAGGCTGCCCGCGTTGGCGAAGCCGTTGCCCAGAATCGGCAGGAGTTTAGCCGCATCCATCATCCGCAGTTTTTCGCGGATGTGGCCGTGACTCCGCTTGTGGTCGCCCATGTCCTCGGTGCACCGGTAAAGCATGCCGTCCGGACCGAACATCATTCCGCGGGGGTTCACGGCGTCGCAACCCACCTTGACCGCCTTCGGATAGATCAGCTCGGCAATTTCCCTGGCATCCATAAACTGCGCAACGTAACGCAGGAACCGGTTGTTCAACTGATTGAACTCCGAGTATTCCACCATGTGGTTCTGCACGAAATCGCAGGTTTCGGTGGCCGGACGAATGCGCGCGGCGTAAGGATAGGTGCCGGAGCCCGGATAAAGCCATCCACGTTCCACGAACAAGTCCACCAGACCGAAGAGGTCCTTGACGCTGTCGGGATCGCAGTTCATCCTGAAAGTCATGCGGGTGGCGCCCACCAGAGCGGAGATGGTACGGGCCATCGCGTCGAACGACGACAATTCAGCGCCGGGGCTTACGTAGCGGCGTCGCTTATTGTGGTTGTGCGGCAGGCCGTCAAAGGTAAACTGCACATGCATGATCCGATTGCGCAGAACGAATGCGCTGATCTCTTCCGCCGTCTCCGGCCAGGTGGTGCCATTGGAAATCATATTGCCCGCGTACTTCACGCCCCGGGCGGCGCACAACGCGATGAGCTTTGCCGACAGGCGTTCGATGGCGCCCGGATTCAGCATGGGCTCTCCGCCGAACCACGTGACATACAGGGTCCCGGGCGTCTCCTTTTCCATCTCCCGCCGGGCATATTCGTAAATCAGGTCGCAGGTTTCATCGTCCATATAGGACTTGTATTTTTCCTCAAAGCAGTAGTAACAGCCGAGATTGCAGTCCATGGTCGTGGCGACCGTCAGAGACATGGGATGTTTGGTCTTATGTAGTTCGGAACGCCGGCGAAGATAACGGACCTCATCGGTGTCGGCGTCGAGAAAAAACCGGCCTGAACGCAGACCCTCCAGCGTGGTTCGCAGGCCCGGATCGCCGACGCTCTCTGGATCGAAAGGTTGCGCGGTGAAGAGATAACTTTCGACCTGTTCGAAAACCGGGCACGGAAGCACGGTGAGAGCGGAGCTGAGTCCGTTGAACAGCAGCATTTCCCCTTTATAGGGAAACGCGTGGTTATAGCGCGAGGCACGACACAGACCGGGCATGGATGACTCCATTTTGAGGATGGCTTCCTGGAAACGCGCATGTCAGGAGGCATGGGGAATGTCCACCCACATGCCCCCTGGTTGGTCAATCTGCGGTTGGTGGCGGAAGGGGCGCCGGACAAGTGGGGCCACCTGGTATGGGAGTGCACAGGCCGATATTCGAGCAAATACAGGGACACGAGGTGCTGTTCAGGTCGTCCAGAGAGTCGGACTCGGGAGCAACCAGCCAGACCGGCGGCATGTGATTCACTGCCGGATTGACGTGAGAAACTTGCATGACTGCCTCCTTTGCTTCTCAGCGCGCAGTGTACTGCGAGTCTGAGTCAATCAAGAGATGAAAGCGCTCTAATTCATTCGCAGCCTTCCTGAAATGGAACAGCGATAGCGTGAGTTCCGAAATGGAAAACACAGCGAGACGAAGCCGCAACCAAAACAAAGTCAAAACCATAAACCTTGAAACTCAGCGCGACGAAGCCGCAACCAAAGACAAGACCTTTGCACCACGGAGGCACAGAGACACGGAGAAAAAGATAAATGGGTTCCTTGCGGACCGGTAATTCATGCGGTTTTCATCCGGGGCGGACCGTCGATATTTCGACCTTGTGTCTCCAGCAGAATGACGAGGACACGGAAAAACAAAGGCGGGACTAGATTTTCGGGCAAAAATCGTCGCAAGCAGCGAAGACTTTCAGGATTAGCACTGCAGAGGAAGCGGAGGAAGCAGAGGTTTTTGGGATATTGCCGCGAAATCAGCATTAATCTCGCAGGCCAACGAAAAGGTTTGGCCAACGTTACAACCCCAAAAGACCTCTGCTTCCTCCGCTTCCTCTGCGTTTCAAGGTTTATGGTTTTGATTTTGGTCTGGTCACGCCTGCTGTTATTCTCCTTCCCATGACTCTTTCGGTTTGCATCATTACCTTCAACGAAGAAGCCAACATCGGGCGCACGCTGGCCAGCGTGAAAGACATCGCCGATGAGATCATTGTGGTCGATTCCGGCAGCACCGATGCGACGGTGGCGATTGCGCAATCCTTCGGCGCGAAGGTTTTCTCCGAGCCCTGGAAGGGCTTTGCTCTGCAAAAAAATTCCGGCCTCGCCAGGGCCGGCTGCGACTGGATTCTCTCGCTGGATGCCGACGAAGAAGCCAGCCCCGAACTTGCCGCCGCCATCAAGGCCCTGCTCAGGCCAGGCGCGCCCGAACCGCAATTCAGGGGATACAAAATGCCCCGCCGCAACCTTTATATGGGCCACTGGCTGAAGCGCGCCGGCTATTATCCGGACCGCAAGCTCCGGCTGGTCAGACGCGGGGCCGCCGAGTTCGAGGTGCGTCCCGTGCATGAAGACATGAAGATGAGCGGAGAGCCTGGCCTGCTGCAGGGAGACATGATTCACCACGCCTATCCCACGCTGGAGAGTTTTCTCGAACATGCCAACCGTTATTCATCTCTGGGCGCGGGACAGGTGGTTTCGGAGCGCAAAGTCGGATTCAGCGTCATCAATATTGTGCTGCGTCCGCTGGTGCGGTTTATCTATTCATACTTCTTTCGCGGCGGGTTTCTCGATGGACGCGTCGGGCTGATTGTGCTGATGAATCATGCCATGTATGTGAGTTGGAAGTATTCGAAGGCATGGGAGCTGTCGGAGAGAGGGAGCGCGAAGAGACCTTGAGGCTGCCCTCTCAGAACTGCTACTCCGGTTCGCAGTCAGTTGGTGCGGCTGTTGCCTTCGGTATTAGAATAGAGAAACGGAGGTTGTATTATGGCTTTTCTTGACTGGTCCCAATGTCCGGTCGTTGAGAGCAATCCGGAGACGATGAGCGGCGCATGGGTGTTTCGCGGAACTCGATTTCCCATCTCCACAATATTTGAAAATCTTGAGCATGGCGCTACCATCGATGAGATTTTGGAATGGTATCAGGGTCTAAACCGAGAGCAGATTCAAGAGGTTGTATCTTTTGCGGCCAGGAGCGCAGATCCATCCCCGATAAATGCTCATTCTTTTTGATCATGGAACTCCGGCGCCCCTGCGACTGTTTCTGGCCGAGCACACCATCACAACCGCTTATGAAGCAGGGTGGGCAACGCTTACCAATGGTGCACTTCTCGACGCCGGAGAACAATCCGGATACTATCTTCTGATTACCACCGATAAGAGCCTGAAGTATCAGCAGAACCTCAGCGGCCGCAAAATCGCCATCATCGCTCTTGGTCAGGCTAACTGGCCTGTCGTGAAAACTCGAATCTCGCAGATTGCAGAGGCTGTCCGCGCGGCAACTCCGGGCAGCTATCAGTTGGTTCCTATGTGAGGATCAATCCTGGCGGCGTGCCTTCTGCGGTTTCTTTGCGCTCCGCGTGACATACGTGCAATGACCGCATGGATTTGCGGAGTATCAGGAACGTCCTCTTCGATCCACAAGCCTGTTATCATACCCTCGCGGCGGAAT
>WNFD01017949.1_pt1 | contig 10215 bp, 10 predicted proteins | sample 5400491 | NCBI WGS metagenome assembly WNFD01 (sample SAMN13153343, study PRJNA577476) | soil metagenome | isolation source: 120 cm saprolite under Douglas fir tree site 2 hole 2 replicate 2 | place: USA:California | collected 2015-04-18
TGGCGATCGTCTGGTACTCCTGCCGCATCGCCTCGGCGATGGCGAACAGATAGGCCTCCTGGCTCGGATAGTGATCGTTGCGGAAGAACAACGAGACCACGCCGGGAGAGGCCGCGCTCATGAACGCATCGGTCCTTCCCGCCGCCGCGAGCGCCGCCGCGAGATTGTCGACGTCGGCCTGCGCCGCATGCGGATCCTGTACCGCAATGGGCGCGTTGCAGGCCGGCGTCTTGCGGCGCGACCGCCCGGGATCGCCGAACACCCGCCGCGCCAGATTCGGGAAGTCGGCGAGATCCTGGTACACGAACGTATTGCCGGTGCCGCCGAACCCCGCGAGCCGGTCCTTGACGTAGGTGGCGTAGCTCGGCTTCGACATCTCGCCGTCGTTGACGATGTCGATGCCGGCGTCGACCTGCTTCTTCACCACCTCGTTGACCGCCGCGCGCACCCGCGCCGCCAGCGGCTCGCGCTCGACCGGCACCCCTTCCTCCTTGGCATACATCATCCGGACGAGGTCGTCGGGCCGCGGCAGGCTGCCGGTATGGGTGGTGAGGAAGCGCTCGGTGCTGCGGATCATTGCCGCCCTCCGCTCGACTCGAATCGGCCCCGCCTGCGCACGACGAGGCGCGCGCGCCGGCCCGCCCGGTGCGCGGGCAAGGCACGAGCATAGCCCGTCTCAGGCCCTCATCGAGGGAACGGCATCAGCCGGGGTCTTGCGAGGTTGCGTCGGCATTGTCGTTGGCCGGCGCCTCGGCCGCGCCCGGCTTCGGCCCGCCCTTGGCGATGCCGACCAGCGCCGGCCGCAACACCCGCTCGCCGATCATGTAGCCCGCCTGCACCACCTGGGCGACGGTGCCGGCGGGACGTGAGGGGTCCGGCATCTCGAACATCGCCTGGTGCAGGTTCGGATCGAATTTCTCGCCGAGCGGCTCGAACTTCTTGACCCCGTGCTTCTCCAGCACCTTGATGAGCTCGCGCTCGGTCAGCTCGACGCCGTCGAGCAGCGCCTTGGTGCCGGCGTCCGCCTTCTCCCTGAGATCCGCGTCGAGCGCCCCGAGCGCGCGGGCCATGTTGTCGGCGACCGCCAGGATATCGCGCGCGAAGCCGGCAATGCCGTAGTCGCGGGCATCCGCCACCTGCCGCTCGGTCCGCTTGCGCAGGTTCTCCATCTCGGCGAGCGAGCGCAGCAGCTTGTCCTTGTAACCGGCGGCTTCGCGGGCGAGCGCGACCATGGGGTCCTCTTGCGGGGCGGAGGCGGCGGCGGCCGCGGGATCGGATGATGTCTCGGGCGTGGCCTGATTGACGGGTTGGTCGTTCTGATCGGTCGCGGCGCCCGGTGCGCGATCGGTCGTATCCGGCATCGTATCGTTCCCGTTGCAGTTCCGTTCGCCCGGGATATCAGGGCTCGGACGCGAAAAATCAAGTCGGACCGCGAATTTGCCGGACCGCGTCACCCGCCGATGATCTTGCTCACCACCTTGGCGGTGTGGTCCACCATCGGGATCACCCGCGCGTAGTTGAGCCGGGTCGGGCCGATCACGCCGAGCACGCCGACGATGCGCCCGGCGCCGTCGCGGTAGGGCGCGACGATGGTGGAGGAACCCGAGAGCGAGAACAGCTTGTTCTCCGAGCCGATGAAGATGCGGGCGCCGGCGGCCTGCTCGGCGCGGCCGAGCAGGTCGACCACGCCGCGCTTGGTCTCGAGGTCGTCGAACAACAGCCGCACCCGCTCGAGGTCGTCGAGCGCCTTGAGATCCTCGAGCAGATGGGCGGCCCCGCGCACGATCAACCGGCGCTCGTCGCTCTCTCCGCCCGACCAGCTGGCGAGACCGGCGGCGATGATCTTCTGGGTGAGCTGATCGAGCTCGGCCTGCGCGGCCGCCAGCGCCTTCTCGAGCTCGGCCTTGGCTTCGGAGAGCGTGCAGCCGCGCACATGGGCGTTGAGGAAGTTCGCCGCCTCGGTCAGCGAGGACGCCGGCATCCCCGCGGGAACGCTGATGACGCGGTTCTCGACCTGGCCGTCGTCGGCAACCAGGATGACCAGCGCGCGCTCGGGCTCGAGCCGCACGAACTCGATGTGCTTGAGGCGCAGGTTCGATTTGGCCGCCAGCACCACGCCGGCGGCGCGGGTGAGGCCCGACAGCATGCCGGACGCCTCGTTGAGCACCGCTTCCATCGACTTGCCGGCGGCGGCGACCTTCGCCTCCATCTCGCGCCGGTCGGATTCGCCGAGGTCGCCGATTTCCATCAGCGCATCGACGAAGAACCGCAAGCCGAGCTCGGTCGGCAGCCGGCCGGCCGAGGTGTGCGGCGCATAGATCAGGCCGAGCTGCTCCAGGTCCGACATCACGTTGCGCACCGAGGCCGGCGACAGCGGCGTGGCGATCAGGCGCGAGATGTTGCGCGAGCCCACGGGCTCGCCGGTGGCAAGGTAGCTCTCGACGATCTGCCGGAAGATGTCGCGCGAACGCTCGCTGAGCTGAGCGAGGCTCACCTGTGTGGCGCCGATCGGGACGTCGTGGGACAATGACCCCTCCGCCGGGAACAGGAGAGAATTGTCCATTCCGGCACAAGAGTTCAAGCCGTCGCGGCGTTGGCTCCCGCGCCATCCCCTGTTAGCCTGTGTCGGAGCGGCGTTGCGACCAGCGGGAGGACTGCATGACAAAACGGCGGATGGGTTGGGCGGGCGCGGTCATCGGGCTCGTTGCGGTCGTCGGCGCCACGGGCGCGAGCGCACAAGCGCAGACCCTGATCGAGGAATGGACGAGCGCCAAGCTGCCGCCGCCGCCCGCGCTCAAGCCCGCGACGATCATCCCGCGCGAGACCGCGCTCCTGGTGATGGACTTCACCAACCAGACCTGCACCAGTGCGCGCCGGCCGCGCTGCGCCCAATCGGTTCCCAAGGTGCTCAAGCTGGTGACCGAAGCGCGCGCCAAGGGCGCGTTCATCGTCTACAGCGTCGCGGTGCCGGGCTCGGTACCGACCGACATCCTCAAGGAGCTCACGCCGGCGGCAGGAGAGCCGGTCCTGCCGCCGCTCGGTCCGGACAAGTTCATCGGCAGCGAGCTCGAGAAGACGCTCAAGGACAAGGGCATCACGGCCGTCGTCGCCATGGGGACGCAGGCGCAGACCTCGGTTCTGCATACCGCCGGCGCCGCCGCGCTGCGAGGGTTCAAGGTCATCGTGCCGGTCGACGGCATGTCCGCCGATGAGGTGTTTCCCGAGCTCTACACCGCCTGGCATCTCGCCAATGCGGCACGCATAAGCCCGCAGGTGACGCTTACCAAGTTCGATCTGATCGGGTTCTAGGCCGCTTTATCCCCGCGCTGGACGGCCGCATGCCGTGATCGCCGGACGGGACCGGCGCCCCGTGCTATGCTCGCGAAGCTTCGGCGAGGGTCGCGCAATCCGACACCGGCGGGAAAATCCGCCGCCCGGCCCAGGGAGGACCATCGCATGGGTAGCGCGCTCCGCCTTCTCGCTGGCGCATGGCTCGCAAGCCTCATTGCCGGCGGCATGATGCTGCCGGTCGCGGGATCGAGGACAAGCCCGGCGCGAACGGCGCGATCGCGGCCGCCTACGTGGCACGCGCGACCGCCGACGGCTATACGCTGCTCCTGAGCACCGACTCCCCGCACTCGGCGGCGCCCAGCCTCAACAAGAGCGTGCCCTACGACCCGTGAAGGACTTCGCGCCGATCTCGCGCATCGGCAGCTTCACGTTGATGCTGGTGCTCAACCCGGAGGTGCCGGCGAGGTCGATTCCGGAGCTGATCGCCTATGCCAAGGCCAATCCAGGCAGGCTGTCGTTCGCCAGCGGCAACACCTCCGGAGTCGTGGCCGGCGAAACGCTCAAGGCCTGGGCCGGCATCAACATCGTCCATGTCCCCTACCGGAGCGTGCCGTCGGCCCTCAACGACGTGCTCAGCGGGCGGGTGTCGATGATGTTCGCCGATCTCACCACCGGCCTTCCCCATGTCCGGGCGAACACGTTGCGCGCGCTCGCGGTGACCAGGATTCAGCGTAGCGTGCTGGTGCCGGAGCTTCCGACCTTGCACGAGGCGGGCGTCGCGAACTTCGACATGGACTCGTGGGCGGGACTGTTCGCGCCGGCCGGTACGCCGCCGGAGGTCGTCGCCCGGCTCAATGCCGAGACGCGCAAGATCATCGACAATCCGGAGATCAAGGCGCGGATCGCCGACCTCGGATTCGAGGCCTTCTCCAGCACGCCCGAGGAGCTGGGCGAGTTCGTCAAGGTCCAGCTCGCGAAATGGACCAAGATGATCAGGGATGCCGGCATCGAGCCGGAGTGACGCCCCAAGCGTGATCACTCGCCCTTGATGCCGGCGGCTTTGATCACCGGACCCCATTTTTCGTATTCGTCGCGGATGAAGACCGCGAATTGCTCGGACGTGCCGCCGATCGGCGTCGCGCCGAGGCTGCGGAGGCGGTCGACGACCGCCACCACGGTTACGATCTCGGCGCAGTCCTTGGCGAGCTTCGCCTGCACGTCGGCGGGCAGGCCGGCGGGGCCGAGCAGCCCCCACCACACGCCGGTGTCGTAGCCCGCGACGCCGGCTTCGGCGATCGACGGCACGTCCGGCAGGACCGGCGAGCGCGCCGCCGTCGTCACGGCGAGCGGGCGCACCGTGCCGGCCCGGATCTGCGCGATCGATTCCGGAATGTTGTTGAACGAGAGCGGGATGTGGCCGCCGACGAGATCATTGAGCAGCGGCGCGCCGCCCTTGTAGGGAATTGCGGCGATGTCGACCTTGGCGAGGTACTTGAGCAGCTCGCCGGCAAGATGCTGCGAGCCGCCGTTGCCGGAATGCCCGTACGAGAGGTAGCCGGGCTTCTGGCGCGCCCCCGCCAACACGTCCGCCACCGACTTGAAGGCGGAATCGCTTCGCACCAGCAGCATGTTCGCCGACGAAGCGACCAGCGTGAGCGGGGTGAAGTCGTTGAACGAATCGTACGGCAGCTTGGCGTAGAAATACGGGTTGAGCGCGTGGCCCGAGGCGACCAGGATCAACGTATAGCCGTCCGCCGCCGCGGTGGCGGCGGCCTGCGACGCGATCGTGCCGTTGGCGCCCGGCCGGTTCTCGACCACCACCGACTGTCCCCAGCGCTTGGCGAGCTCGTCGCCGAGCGTGCGCGCGACGATGTCGACGGCACCGCCTGCCGGAAACGGCACCAGGAGGCGCACCGGCCTCGAGGGATAGGCGTCCTCGGCGAGCGCGGTGCCGTGGGTGGCCAAAAACATCAGGCCGACGACGATGCCCGCGATCGGTCTTGACATTGCATTCCTCCCGCCATCTTGAGGTCGTGCACTATAGCGCCTCGCGGCCGCGCGCGGGACATCGGCGCGTGGCCCCTTGTCGGTCGCCCGCCCGGCACCTAGAAGCGCATTCAGCTTCGCTTGAAGCTGAATGCGCTCTGGCTTTTTGCGTGGTCGCATTTTCGGACGGAAAACGGGTTCCCACTTTTCCTGAAAATGCTCTAAAAGTTTGCCCGCCGATCCGCGTCGGAACAGGAGACCAGCATGCGGCCGAGCCGCCGACAGCCCGACGAGCTGCGCGCCGTATCGCTCGAGCGCGGCGTGGTGAAATACGCCGAGGGTTCCTGCTTCGTGAAGTTCGGCGACACCCACGTGCTGGTGACGGCGACGCTGGAGGACCGGCTGCCGCCATGGCTCAAGGGGCAGGGGCGCGGCTGGGTCACCGCCGAATACGGCATGCTGCCGCGGGCCACGTCGGAGCGCACGCGCCGCGAGGCGTCGGCCGGCAAGCAGAGCGGCCGCACCATCGAGATCCAGCGGCTGATCGGGCGCAGCCTGCGGGCGGTGCTCGACCTGCCCGCGCTCGGCGAACGCCAGGTCACCATCGATTGCGACGTGATCCAGGCCGACGGCGGCACCCGCACCGCCGCCATCACCGGCGCCTGGGTGGCGCTGTTCGATTGCCTCACCTGGATGAAGACGCGCGACATGGTGAAGGGCGAGCCGCTGCGCGACCACGTCGCCGCCATCTCCTGCGGCATCTGCGACGGCACCTCGGTGCTCGATCTCGATTACGCCGAGGATTCGGAGGCCGACACCGACGCCAATTTCGTCATGACCGGCGCCGGGCGGCTGGTCGAGGTGCAGGGGACCGCGGAGAAGAATCCTTTCACCGAGGAGCAGTTCCTCGCTCTGCTCGCGCTCGCGCGCAAGGGCGTGATGAAGCTCGTCGACCTGCAGAAGCTGGCGGTGATGTGAGCGCGCATCTCGCGACATCGCCCGCGCGGCGCTCCGCGCATCAGCGGATCACCGGCCGCTTGGTGATTGCGACCCACAATCCGGGCAAGCGCGCCGAAATGCGCGAGCTCCTTCTGCCGCACGGTATCGAAGCCGTCTCGGCGGGCGAGCTCGGCCTCGCCGAGCCGCCGGAGACCGGCACGAGCTTCCGGCAGAACGCGCGCATCAAGGCCGCCGCCGCGGCGACGGCGGCGGGCTTGCCGGCCTTTGCCGACGATTCCGGGCTGACCGTCGACGCGCTCGACGGCGAGCCCGGCATCTACTCCGCGCGCTGGGCCGGTCCCGACAAGGATTTCGGGCGCGCCATGCGCACGATCGAAGACAAGCTGCGCGCGCGCGGCGCCGAGGCGCCGGACCGCCGCCGGGCGCACTTCGTATGCGCGCTCTGCCTCGCCTGGCCGGACGGCCACGTCGAGGAATTCGAGGCGACGGTCGACGGCACCTTGGTGTGGCCGCCGCGCGGCGAGCAAGGCTTCGGTTACGACCCCATGTTCCGGCCCGACGGGCATGCCCGCACCTTCGGCGAGATGTCGAGCGAAGAGAAGCACGGCCTGCCGCCGCGCGGCAAAGGCCTCTCGCACCGGGCGCGCGCGTTCCTCAAGCTCGCGGAGGCCTGCCTTGGCAAGCGCTGACGTTCGCCCCCTCTCCCCGGATGCGGCGGACGCAGAACCCTGCGCCTTCGGCGTCTACCTGCACTGGCCGTTCTGCCTGTCGAAGTGCCCCTATTGCGACTTCAACAGCCATGTGCGCCACGCCGCGGTCGACGAGCCGCGCTTCGCGCGCGCCTTCGCCGCCGAGATCGCCGCGACCGCGGCGCGCACGCCTTTCCGCACCGTCTCCACCATCTTCTTGGGCGGCGGCACGCCCTCGCTGATGCAGCCCGCCACCGTCGGCGCCGTGCTCGACGCCGTCGCCCGGCACTGGTCGATCGCGCCCGACGTCGAGGTCACGCTCGAAGCCAATCCGACCAGCGTCGAAGCGGCGCGCTTTCGCGGATTTCGCGCCGCCGGCGTCAATCGCGTCTCGCTCGGCGTGCAGGCGCTCGACGATGCCGCGCTCAAGGAGCTCGGCCGGCTGCATTCCGCGCGCGAGGCGCTCGCCGCCGTCGGGATCGCGCGCTCGATCTTCCAGCGCTATTCGTTCGATCTCATCTATGCGCGACCGGGCCAGACGCCGGCGGCCTGGACCGCCGAGCTGCAACGCGCGATCGCGGAAGCGGGCGAGCACCTCTCGCTCTATCAGCTCACCATCGAGCAGGACACGCCGTTCGCGGCGCTCCATGCCGCCGGCAAGCTTGCGGTTCCCGACGAGGACAGCGCGCGCGCGCTCTACGACACGACCCAGGCGGTGTGCGCAAGTGCGGGCCTTCCGGCCTACGAGATTTCCAACCACGCGCGTCCCGGCGGCGAGTGTCGGCACAACCTGATCTATTGGCGCGCCCACGAATATGCCGGCATCGGCCCCGGCGCCCACGGCCGGCTCGATGTCGGGGGCGAGCGCCGCGCCACCGCGACGGAGAAACGGCCGGAGGCATGGCTCGCGCGGGTCGAGGCGCTCGGGCACGGCATCGTCGCCGACGAGGCGCTGACGGCCGAGCAGAGGGCGGACGAGTTCCTGCTGATGGGCTTGCGGCTCGCCGAGGGCATCGACCCGCGCCGCTTTGCGCGCCTCGCCGGGCGCGCGCTCGATCCGCGACGCATCGCGGTCCTGCGCGAGCAAGGCGCCGTCGAGGTGACCGCGAGCGGCACGCTGCGGGCGACGCTCGCCGGCTTTCCCGTGCTCGACGCCGTGGTCGCCGATCTGGCGGCGTGAGCCTCTCAATCGAGGTACCGGGGTGCACGAGGTGATCGTTCTTGGCGGGCCCGATGGTGCGGGTAAGACCACATCCGCCGACGAGAACAAAATGGACACCTTGTGATACACGACACCGCCCGATGGTGAAGGAAGGCCGGAGGAGGCGACGCGATGACGGATCTAACAGCGCGTGAATTGATCGATACAATCTTGCGAAGTTGGACGGCAACACGGGCGAGCTTCAAGAAAACGACGCCGCCACCGGATGAAGATCGCAAAATGAAAAATGAAGATCGCTCAGCGGATGAGGCGGCCGAACCGGGAAACCGATAGTACCGGCTCAAGCGCCGCCGTTCACGTCCCCGACCCCGTGAACGACTTCGGCGGCGGGCTGATGATCTGGCCGCCGGTCGGCGACACCCGCAGCACCGCGAGGCCGCGCTGGTTGGTGCCGTCGGGACGGAAGCGGAACAATCCGTCGATCCCGGTGAAGCCCGACGAGTTGGTCAGCACCGCCTCCGCGAAGCGCTGCTTGCCCTGGGTCTTGACCAGGGCGGCGACCAGCGCGACCGCGTCGTAGGCGAGCGAGGCGGTGCGCACGGGATCCTGGCCGTAGCGGCTGCGATAGCGGGCGGAAAAATTGCGGAAGCCGGTGGTATCGGGACCCGCGTACCAGGCGCCGTCGAGCTGCGGATTGGAGAAGATCTGCGCATCCTCCCACAGCCCGGTCCCGAGCAGCTGCACCCGCTTGGGGTCGATGCCGCTCGCGATCAGCGTCTGCACCACCGTCGGCACGCCGTCGGTGCCATCCGGGATGAAGATGGCATCGGCCCCGCTCGCCGCCTGCGCCACGTTGCGCACCGGAGCCTGCATTTGCGCCTTGTCGAGCGGGTAACGCTCAAGCGCGATCACGCGTCCGCCGCGGCGCGCCACCGCCTGCTTGAACGCGGCCTCGACCACGGTGCCATAGGCGTTGTCCGGGATCAGCGCGGCGAACGACCGCCGGTTCTGGCTCGCGGCATAGCCGATGATGCGGTCGACGTCGGATTCCGGGAGGAAGCTCAGGAGATAGACGCCGCGGCTCGCGACGTTGGCATCGGTCGAGAACGCGATCACCGGGACGCTGCGCGCGCGCGCGAGCTGCCCGACCGGACCGACCGTGAGCGCGAACAGCGGCCCCAGGATGATCTCGGCGCCCTCGTCGAGCGCCTGCTGCGCCGCCTGCTGCGCGCCCGGCGCGCTGCCGCCGTCGTCCTTCAGCAGGAGCTGGACGTCCGCGCCGGGGAATTCCGCGAGCGCCATCTCGGCGGCATTGCGCATGGAGGCGGCGGCGACCGCGGCGTTGCCGCTTCCCGACAGCGGCAGGATCAAGCCGGCCTTGACCTCGCCGGTGCCGATATTGGCCGAGGACTGTGACGGCGCGCTCGGCGTGCCGCCGGGCATCAGGTTGCCGATGGAAAAATTCCCGGAGCAGCCGGCCAGCACGAGAGCGAATGCCAGGGCGGCGAACCACGGGAACGAAACGCGCGCAGGCCGTGACATGCAGGCCTACTGTACTCGCAACATGGGGGCCGGTCTCCTCGGCAACGCCCGATGAATGTCGCCTATGCACGCCTGCAATCGGGCAATTTTTTCGTTAATGGTTAACCAAATGAAAAGGATAACGATTTCCGAAGCAAGCGGTTTTTGCACGGGGGGCGCGGCGAGCGGGCGCGCCGCAGCCGGAACGCGTGGCCGGCCCCGTCATGACGGCGCGGAACGACGCGGGTAAAGTGCCGCCCATGACGGCGACCGCACCCGCCGCCCGCCCCGGCCGTGGGCGGGCGCGGCAGTACCTGCTCAACGGCCAGTCGGCCATTGCACCACCGCTTGCCCCGGGGCTTCATCTGGTCGCGACCCCGATCGGCAATCTGCGCGACGTCACGGTGCGGGCGCTCGAGGTCCTCGCCGCCGCCGACCTGATCGCCTGCGAGGACAGCCGCGTCGCCCGCAAGCTCCTGGACCATTACGGGATCGCGACTCCGCTCAGCCCCTATCACGAGCACAACGCCGCCGAGGCGCGGCCGAGATTGCTTGCGCGCCTTGCCGACGGCGCCGCGATTGCGCTCGTCTCCGATGCCGGGACGC
>WNFD01011971.1_pt1 | contig 10214 bp, 9 predicted proteins | sample 5400491 | NCBI WGS metagenome assembly WNFD01 (sample SAMN13153343, study PRJNA577476) | soil metagenome | isolation source: 120 cm saprolite under Douglas fir tree site 2 hole 2 replicate 2 | place: USA:California | collected 2015-04-18
ATATATTCTAATTCAAATCTATGTCGAGCGGCGGGGGCCTGACGCCGCGCGATGGAAATGCACCATCAGAGTCACTACACTGCGTTCCTTGCCTTTTCCCCCTGACGCCCAGACGAGGACACCATGATGTTGAATGCGCAGACGCCCACGAGGCCCGCGATCACTGCTGCGTTCGAGGTGATCCCGACCGGCGCCATTCTCGGCGCCGAGGTCAGAGCGGACGACCTGCGAACGCTCGACCATGCTGGCTTCGCGCACGTGCTCCGGGCCTGGCACGCGCACTCCGTCGTGCTGTTCCGCAACCAGGCCCTCTCCGATCATGACCTGATTGCCTTTAGCCGCCGATTCGGCGACCTCGACTGGGCGCCGGTCCAGGAGAACGGCCGCCGTTTCGTCGAGGGGATGCCGGAAATCTACATCGTCTCCAACGTCAAAGTGAATGGTGAGGCGATCGGCAGTCTCGGCGACGGCGAGGCGGTGTGGCACACCGACATGTCATATCTAGAGGTGCCGCCCAAGGCCAGCATGCTGTATGCGCTTGAAATCCCGCTGCGTGGCGGGAACACCTCGTTTTGCAGCATGTATTCGATTTACGACGCGCTTCCGGCTGCCCTCAAGGCGCGCATCGAGAGGCTCAAGATCAAGCACGACGGCACCTACAACAGCGGCGGTTATGTGCGCCAAGGCGTGACGCCCACCGACGACCCCCGCACCTCTCCGGGGGCGCTGCATCCGCTGGTGTGCACCCATCCTGACACCGGACGGCGCATGCTCTATCTCGGCCGCCGCCGCAACGCCTACCTCGCCGGGCTTGACCTTGAGGCATCAGAAGCCTTGTTGGATGAGTTGTGGAGCTACGTGGCGCGGCCTGAATTTGCGTGGGAGCACGTCTGGCGGGTCGGCGATCTGGTGCTGTGGGACAATCGCTGTACCATGCACCGGCGCGACGCGTTCGACCCCAACGCCCGGCGCATCATGCATCGCACCCAGGTGAAGGGCGAGACGCGGCCGGCATAAGTGCGCTCGAGCGCCGGTTTCTTTACCTCTCCCTGCTTGCGGGGAGAGGGAGCAGACGTTGCGCGCGCAATCACCGTACCTCATCGACATGCGCGAGCGGCCGCGCCGGGACCTCGGCGTCGGACGCCGCTTCCACCTTGCCGGCGCTACTGGAGTAGCGCATTCTGCGCCACGAATGGCGAAAGAAGAAACCGATGCGGGAAGATCTCCCGAAGGAGCCTCTGCGATGAAACGGCGCGACCTTTTGGCTTTCGGCGCCGCGATGCTGTGCACCGCCACGACAGTGTCGCGCGCCCTCGCCCAATCTAAATCTGCCGACAAATATCCCGACCGGCCCATCAAGCTGGTCGTCCCGTTCGTCCCGGGCGGCGTCAATGACGCGGTGGCGCGCCTGTGGGCCGACCGCGTGAAAGCTCCCTTGGGCACCGTGTTCATCGAGAACCAGGGCGGCGCCGGGGGGGCGGTGGGCGGCGCCGCGGTGGCTCGTGCGCAACCGGACGGCTACACCATCCTGCTCGGCGGCGCCGGCTCCCAGGTGCTCAATCCGATCGCGATGTCGAAGCCGCTCTACGACCCGATCAAGGATTTCGAGCCGATTGCGATTCTGGCGACGACGTCATTGACCATTGCGGTGACGCCGTCGCTGCCGGTGCATACGCTCAAGGAGCTGATCGCTTATGCAAAAGCCAATCCCGGCCAGCTCGTCTACGGCTCCGCCGGAACCGGGTCGATGACCCATCTCGCCGGCGAGCTGTTCAAGTCGCTCACCGGCACGCCGGATGTCGTGCATGTCCCCTACAAGGGGTCGGGGGCTTCGCTCACCGATGTGATCAGCGGCCAGGTGCCGATGATCGTCGCCAACGTCACCGGTCAGGTGCTGGAACTCCACAGATCCGGCAAGTTGCGGATGATTGTGGTGACAGGGCCGGAGCGCCTGGTAGCGGATCCGGAGATCCCCACCGGCCAAGACGCCGAAGCCGATCGTCGATCAGATTGCCGCCGCGACCGCCGCTGCGCTTGCAAGCGAGGAAGTTCGCAAAAACCTGATCGAGCAGGGGCTCGATCCGTATCGGGATTCAACGCCGGAAAAGACCCGGCGCTTCGTTGAGGAGGATATCGCGCGCTGGACGCCGGTGATCCGCGCGATCGGGTTGAAGCTGAATTGAGGGATCGTAGGGCGCAATAGCCAAACGCGTATTGCGCCGCGGGCCGGCGGATACGCTGCGCTAATCCGCCCTACGAGCCTGAGCCGAGGGGAGTTTCACCATGACAGCTATTTGCGCGCGTCTTGCAGTGCATGTTGCCGCCATTGCCATCGCGGGGTTGCCGGCGGCCCGCGGCGCCGAATATACGCTGATGCCGAGCCCGCAGACTGTCCATGTCGGCCACTTCACCGCCGCGCTGAAACCGGTGCTGACCGTCGCTTCAGGCGACATTGTCACCATCGAATCCGTCGGCGGCCCTGATCCGGCCGACGTCGACGCTTCGGGCGTGGTTCCTCCGAGCGCCGTTCCGGAGCACACGCGCACCATCCGTCGGGAAGTGACGGATCGCGGCCCGGGTCCGCACATCCTGACCGGGCCGGTCTTCGTCAACGGGGCGATGCCGGGGGACGTGCTCGAGGTTCGCATCCTCGATATCGATTTCGCGGTGCCTTACGGCTTCAATGCCCAGCGCCCCTACACGGGCGCGCTGCCTGACGAATTCCCCGGCTTCTTCCAGCGAATCATCCCGATTGATCGCGAGGCCAAGACCGCGACGGTGGCGCCGGGCGTCGTGGTGCCGGTGACGCGGCCGTTCTTCGGCGTCATGGGCGTCGCTCCCCTGCCCGCCATGGGCCGCATCAGCAGTGGACCGCCGGGCGTCCACACTGGCAACATCGACAACAGAGATATTGCGGCCGGCGCGACGCTCTATATGCCGGTCTATGCGCCGGGCGCGCTGTTCTCGGTCGGCGACGCCCATGCGGCCCAGGGCCAGGGCGAGGTCGACCTCACCGCCATCGAAACCGCGCTGCGCGGCAGATTCCAACTTATCGTGCGCAAGGACTTGAAGCTCACCTGGCCGCGCGCCGAGACTGCGACCCATTGGATCGTCATGGGCCTCAACCCGAACCTTGAGGAAGCCATGCGGATTGCGGTGCGCGAGACGATCGGCTTCATCACCCAGCGCTTCCCCAAGCTGTCGCGCGAGGAGGCCTACATGATCGCGAGCATCGCCGTGGATTATCACGTCACCCAGGTGGTCGACGGCACCAAGGGCATCCACGGCATGATCCCGAAGGCGATTTTTGTCGGACAATAAACCGGAGCGCGGGCGTCCCGCCCGCCCTCAACAAAGAGCGGGCGCTCCAAAAGAGAGCGGGCGGGACGCCCGCGCTCCGATATCCCAAAGAATCAATTCGCGCTACAATGCGTAGAAATTAATCAACCAACCAAACCGGGAGGATACGTCATGAGGACTCATCACCGCATTTCGCGGCGGCATATGCTCTCCCTATCGGCGGCGGCGGGCGGCCTTGCGATCACGGGCGCCCGCGCACAGGCGGCCAAGCGGATCGAGCAATTCGATCCTGCTCTCGACAAGATCATTGACAGCTCGCAGCCCATCAAGGAACTCGCCAGCGGCTTCGGCGGCGATCTTGGTCCCGCCGAAGGGCCGGTGTGGATCAAGGAAGGCGGTTACCTGCTGTTCAGCGACATTCACAACAGCCGCCGCATGAAGTACACGCCCGGCCAGGGCGTCAGCGTCTTCCTGGAGCCGACCAATCGGGCCAACGGGCTTACGCGCGACCTGCAGGGCCGGGTGCTCGCCTGCGAGCACGACACGCGGCGGGTGACGCGGCGCGAGCTTGACGGCAGCCTGACGGTGGTTGCGAGCAGCTTCCAAGGGCGGCGATTCAACCGCCCGAACGACGTCGTGGTGAAATCGGACGGCGCCATCTACTTCACGGATCCGGGCGGTCCCGCGGTGCCGGAACAATGGGATCTAACCCATACCGGCGTCTACCGCGTCTCGGCCGATCTCGGCACGCTGACGCTGCTGGTCAGCGATTTCATCGTTCCCAACGGGCTCGCCTTCTCGCCAGACGAAAGCATCCTCTATATCAACGACTCCCGGCGCGGCCACATCCGGGCCTTCGATATGGCGCCCAACGGTACGCTGGCGAGGCAGACCGACCGGGTGTTCGCCGACCTGCGCGGCGCCGAGCCTGGCGTGCCGGACGGCATGAAGGTCGATGTCGCCGGCAATGTGTACTGCGGCGGTTCGGGCGGGCTCTACATCCTCGATGCCAAGGGCAAGAAGCTTGGTCGCATCATCCACGGACAGCCGGCCACCACCAATCTCGGCTTCGGTGGCGACGACTGGAAGACGTTGTTCTTCACGAGCCGCGTGCATCTCGGCTCGGTCAACCTCAAAATCGCCGGCATCCCGGTGCCGGTCGCAAAGAAGGCGTAAATGTAGGGTGGGCAAAGGCGCGCACTAGCGCGCCGTGCCCACCGGGCTCGGCCGTGGTGGGCACGCGGAGCCTGTCATCGGGCCGGCCGAAGGCCGGACCCGTTGGCTTTGCCCACCCTACGATTCACGTGCATCGGAGGAAACCTCATGACCATTCATCTCAACATTTCTCGCCGGCAAATGCTGGCGATGTCCGCCGCCGCCGGCGGCCTCGCGGTTGGCGGCATCGGCCGCGCGTGGGCGCAGCAGCCTGTCAAGCGCATCGACCAGTTCGATCCAGCACTGGAAAAGATCATCTCCACCGCGGAGCCGATCAACTCCATCGCGGACGGCATGGGCGGGCCGCTCGGACCTGTCGAAGGGCCGGTGTGGTGGAAAGAAGGCGGGTATCTTCTGTTCAGCGATATCCACGCCAGCAAGCGCATGAAGTACGCGCCCGGCCAGGGCGTCACCATATTCCAGGAGAAGACCAACCAGGCGAACGGTCTCACCCGCGATCTGCAAGGCCGGCTGCTCGCCTGCGAACACGAGACGCGCCGCGTCATCCGCCAGGAGCTCGATGGCTCGATCACGGTCATTGCCAACAGCTTCCAGGGGCGTCGCCTCAACCGGCCGAATGACGTGGTGGTGAAGTCCGACGGCTCGATCTACTTCACGGATCCGTGGACCAGTCCGGACATCCAGCAGCAATGGGACATGACCTTCATGGGTGTCTACCGGGTCACGCCCGATCTCGGCACCATGACGCTGCTGGTGGATGACTTTCTGCTGCCCAATGGGCTTGCCCTCTCGCCCGATGAAAGCGTGCTCTACGTCAACGATTCGCGCCGCCGTCACATCCGCGCCTTCGACCTCGCGCCGAACGGTACGCTCGCCAAGCAGACCGACCGCGTGTTCGCCGATCTCGGCGGGCCGGAATCGGGTGTGCCTGACGGCATGAAGGTCGACACCCTCGGCAATGTGTATTGCGGCGGCGCCGGCGGCATCTACATCCTCGACCCCAAGGGCAAGAAGCTCGGCCGCATCGTCCACGGCCAGCCGGCGACCACAAACATCGGCTTCGGCGGCAGCGACTGGAAGACCTTGTTCTTCACGACTCGCACGATGCTGGGCTCGGTCAACCTGAAGGTCGCCGGCATTCCGGTGCCGGTCGCGAAGAAGGCGTGATTGTAGTGTGTGTAGCCCGGATGGAGCCCCCCACCCTGCCCTCCCCCGCTTGCGGGAAAGGGTAGGTGGGGGCTCGCAATCCGGGGCCGTGGTGCCCCACCGGCGAGGCTGTCCCCGCATTACGTGCCGGAAGACCGGCACTCCATGCGGGCTACACCAACTCGTAAGGAGGACACATCATGCCTGCTCAACCCCCCATCTCGCGCCGGCATATGCTGGCCCTCTCGGCCGCCGCGGGCGGCGCTGCCGCAAGCGGTCTTGGCGCCGCCCGGGCGCAGCAACGTCCTCGGCTTCCGGCCGAAATCGTGCTCACTCCGCGCATCGACCAGTTCGATCCCGCGCTCGACAAAATCATCTCCACCTCCGAGCCGATCCGCGAGATCGCGAGCGGCTTCGGCGGTCCGCTCGGTCCTGCCGAAGGACCGCTGTGGTGGAAGGAAGGCGGCTACCTGCTGTTCAGCGACATCAATGCCAGCAGGCGGATGAAATATACGCCCAGCCAGGGCGTGACGGTGTTCCAGGAGAAAACCAACCAAGCCAACGGCCTCACCCGCGACCTGCAGGGCCGCCTGCTCGCCTGCGAGCACGAGACCCGCCGCGTCACCCGCCAGGAACACGACGGCTCGATCACCGTGATCGCCAACAGCTTCCAGGGCCGCCGCCTCAACCGACCGAACGATGTCATCGTCAAGTCCGACGGCTCGATTTATTTCACCGATCCGTGGTCGAGCCCGCTGGCGCCGGAGCAATGGGACCTCCCCTACTCGGGCGTCTACCGGGTCACGCCAGATCTCGGCACCATCACGCTCCTCCTCGATGACATGGTCTTTCCCAACGGGCTCGCCTTTTCGCCCGATGAAAGCGTGATCTATATCGACGATTTCCGCCGCGGCCATATCCGCGCCTTCGCGCTTGCCGCGAACGGCACCCTCGCGAAGCAGACCGACCGGGTGTTCGCGGACCTCACCGGCCCGGAGCCGGGCGGTCCTGACGGTATGAAAGTCGACACGGCCGGAAACGTGTATTGCGGCGGCGCGGGAGGAATCTATATTCTCGATCCACAAGGAAAGAAGCTCGGTCGCATCGTCCATGGCCAACCGGCAACGACGAACATCGGCTTTGGGGGTGACGATTTGAAGACGTTGTTTTTCACCAGCCGAAGCCACTTGGGCTCGGTCAACATCAAGATCGCCGGCATCCCGGCGCCACCCCCGAAAAAGACCTGAGGGGGAAGAGGGGAAGAAGCATGAAATCGCAGTTTGCAGCTTTGCTGGCGGGCGCCGCCTTCCTGGCAATGGGCGCGCCCGCGTCGGCGCATCATTCGTTTGCCATGTTCGACGCCCTGCACCCGAAGGAAATCTCCGGGACCGTGAAGGAGTTCAGGTTCGTCAGCCCCCACACCATCCTGATAGTAACGGTCAAAGGCGACGACGGCATCGCGAAGGAATGGATTTTGGAGGGCGGCGCGCCAGGCCTGCAGGTGCGCGAAGGATTGACCTCCAAGAGCCTGAAGCCCGGAGACGAGGTCACGGTGACCATCAATCCGCTGCACAGCGGTGCGGAAGGCGGCTCGTACCAGCCGACGCAGGTCAAATTCAAGGACGGCCGCCTGGTCGTAGCGCCAAAGCAATAGGGCCTGCTGGGACCGCGGGCGTCTCGCCCGCCTCGTTCTCCGCCGCGGGTGGGGAGGAAGCGGGCGGGACGCCCGCGGTCCCCGGGAGGCGGTTCCGCCATCACATGGGGAGGAGAAGCATGTTGTTGCGAAGCGTGATGGGTTCGGTTGCGCTCGTTGTCGCCGTGATCGCCGGGCCGGTCGCGGCGCAGCAGCCGTTCGACGAAACCAAATACCCCCCGATCGCGGGCCAGTGGCAAAGAGTGGGGCCGCTCGGCGTCTTCGACTCCACCAAGCCTCCCGCGCGCGGCCAGCAGGCGCCCCTGACGGCGGAGTACCAGGCAAGATTCGAAGCCAATCTCGCCGAGGTTGCCAAGGGCGGCTCAGGCGACGATCCGGTCCACACCTGCATTCCGGAAGGTATGCCGCGGGCCATGAACCTGGTCCTGCCGATGGAGATTGTCGTCAGCCGCAACACCACCTACATCCTGATGGAATATCTCACCATGCTGCGTCGTATCTACACCGACGGGCGCTCCTTCCCGACCGATGAAGATCCATCGTGGATGGGATATTCGATCGGCAAGTGGATCGACGAAGATGGCGACGGCCGCTTCGACGTACTTGAGGTCGAGACCCGCAACCTGAAGAATCCGCGCACGTTCGATCCGAGCGGCTTGCCGGTTCACGACGACGCCGAGACCGTCGTCCACGAGCGGTTCTATCTCGATAAGGCGAAACCGGACATCCTCTACGACGAGATCACCGTGATGGACCACGCCCTCGCCAAGCCGTGGACGGTCCTCAAGACCATGCGCCGCGAGAAGAAGCCGATCTGGGTCGAGTCAATCTGCTCTGAGGGCAATGTCCATGTCACCATCGGCGGCGAGCAATACATGCTGGGCGGCGATGGCCTGCTGATGCCCTTCAGGGTGGGACAGCCGCCGCCGGATCTGCGGCATTTCAATAAGAAGTAGCCGGGCGATTCTTCCGCCGTCGTAGCCGTCGTAGGGTGGGCAACGCGCCCACTCCGTGTCGTCCAGCAGCGCGAGACCATGCCGGCGCGTTGCCCACGCGGTCGGACCTGCTCGTGCGACCGCGTGGGCAAAATTGCGCACGGCTATCGCGGGTCGGCGATGCGACCCTCGAACAGGATTGCGCCCGTCGTATCGTCGACCAGATAGAACAGGAACGGCCGGTCAACCCGGAATGACACGGGAACGGGCGCTTGAATTGCCGCTGACCGAACGCCGACTGCCGTTGCGGCCGCTGCTTCGGTGCTTTCCTCTGCGACTTCGATGACGGCGCGATGCACGATCTGGTCGATGTGAACGCGGCCCGCTCCGGCCGGCCGGCCCGTCATGCCGGAAAAGTCCGCGCCGTTCGCGTCGAACGCCTTTTGAATTCCCGCTTGTCGCAACGGCGCCGTCAGGTCGGCCTTGAACTCGGCCTTGAAACGCGGCAGCGCCAGCGCGACGGGCTTTTTCGCTTGCCCGTCGCGCAAGGCCGCAAACAGGTCGGCGAGTTCATTCGCGCCGAGGCGCCTTGCAACCGCGCCGGCACCCTCGATGTCGTCCGGCAACACGATGACGAGGCCGAGCTCGGGGACTTCATAGTTCAGACGGACCGCCCGATAGCCGCCCCGCGAGACGAGCGAAAAGCGGCCGGTCTGGTTCATCAATGCAACATCGGCCTTCTGCGACCTTGTGAGATTGAAGGCCTCGTCCTTGGTGAGACCAGGGTCGAATACCGATGCCCAGCGCGCCTTGAAATAGACGGCATTGAGAATGGTAGCGACAGAGTTGGGATCGATCTGATCGAGCATCCGGCCGATCTTGCCCTCGGTCTTGCGCGCGACCCAGCCGTTGATGTCGTCGAGGCTCGCGTTCTTGAACACCTCGGCGGCATATTTGGTCTTCAGCGCCGTCACATAATCCGCGGACACCAGGTCGCCGCGCTTGAGCAACATCAGGGCGTTGGCGGCGAGCAACCGGGCGGAAGCCGGCTTCGCTCCGGGCGCGACGCAGCGGTTGCCGACAAGCCGGAAACCCGGCTGGCACTGGTTCATCGACTCGCCGCCCGGGCGCGATTCGCAATTACCCGCGTTGGCGGTCGTGCGTGGCGGGCAGGCTGGCGGCGCAGCGCTTTGGTCGTAGCCATTGAGGATCGACAACATTTCGGCATTGGCGGCGTCGATCGCATCCGCCGCCATGCGCATCGACATCGCCCGCATCATTTCGGAGGCGGTATCGCCGCGCGCACCCGATATCAGCATCGACATCGCCGTGCCGACCGAGTAGGGCGAAAACACGATATTGCCGGGCGAGGCCGCCAATTGGCCGAACAATTGCTGGCCGGCGGCATTGTAGGCCCGCGCCAGCAGCGTCACCCGCGCTTCCGCCGCGATGTGCAGTTGGGCCGTTGCGAGCCCCGCCGCCATCGTCCCCACGATGGCGATCACAGCGGCAAGGCCGCGTGCGTTCCGTGCGATGCTGTTCATTCCCGTCCCTTCCCGCCGCACACCTCCACCCTCCCCTATAGGTGGGGGGCGGTTCAATAGAATCCCGGCGTAGCGCCGCCGTCCACCGCGATCGCCGTACCCTGAATATAGCGCGCCGGCGGCGCCCACAGGAACAGTGTTAGGCGGCGAAGATGGGCTCCGCGCCGCGTGACGCGCTGGGCGTCTCTGCGCGGGCATGACGGCGGAGAGCTGAATCGATCTCATCTGAACGCGCTCTGGAGCCGCTCAATCGCGCCCGCCACCCCTCGCTGCCCTTGTAGGGGCGACCCTGGGGGCGACCCTTGTGGTCGCCCCGTTGCCGGAAGACGCGGTGCGCAAACCGGGCGCCCACAAGGGTCGCCCCTACGAGGGTAGGGAGGGGGTGCTCGCCTGCGCCCATTTCATGAACGCGATCAGCACGGGCTCGGCGCGCACGTCGGCGGGCCGCAACGGGCGGGC
>WNFD01015356.1_pt1 | contig 10213 bp, 8 predicted proteins | sample 5400491 | NCBI WGS metagenome assembly WNFD01 (sample SAMN13153343, study PRJNA577476) | soil metagenome | isolation source: 120 cm saprolite under Douglas fir tree site 2 hole 2 replicate 2 | place: USA:California | collected 2015-04-18
CCGGCGCGTCCAGCGATAGCTCGGCGGCCGTCATGCGGCGCGCGGTGCGCACGTTCTCGACCGTGTCCTCGAGCGCCATCGCGATCTCGTCGTCGGTCGGCTCGCGCCCGAGCTCCTGCGACAGGTACGTCTCGGTGCGACTCATGCGGATGAGCTGCGAGTTCTGATTCAGCGGGATGCGGACGCTGCGAGTCTGCTCGGCGAGCGCCTTCAGGACCGCTTGTCGCACCCACCACACCGCATAGGAGATGAACTTCACGCCCTGATCGGGATCGAACTTCTTGACCGCTTTGAGAAGCCCTTCGTTCCCGATGGCGACCAGCTCGGAGAGATCGAGACCGTGACCTTGATACTTCTTGACGTAGGAAATGACGAATCGGAGGTTGGCTGTGACGAGTCGTTCTGCGGCTTTTTCATCACCCCGCTGCACCCGCCGAGCCAGGCGACGTTCCTCAGCGGGATCTTTGATCAGCGGGAGCTTTTGGATGTCCTGCAGGTACTGATCGAAGGCTCCGGAAGGATTGGCTCGAAAGAACGCCTTCGCCTTGCCTCCGTTCGACCGCGCCATAGCTAGGGCTCCAACATGGACGGGTGAGGGCACCGGGGGAAATCCCCGGACGGCGCCCAATATAGGAATCGCCCGTGAATGGTGCAAATCTATACATTTTTCCACATCACAAATTGTGACGTTGCTGCGTGGCTCCGCAGTTTGTCCACTATCCACATCGTATGTGGAGAAATCGATGTTGATCCGAGGTTGATTCTTTGCCCATCCCCGTGTGGAGACGTGCACATCTGTGTGGGAAGTTGTTGACGGATATGTGATTATGTCAGGAAGTGATGGGCGACCTAGCCGGGCGCACAACCCGATCCCTATCGTGGCCCCCTTCCCACGTCCTCTCGGAGGGCACATGAGCAGCGTGATCATCGGGCTCATCTTCATCGTCGGCGGGCTTTCGGGTCGGCTCGCGCTGATTGGCACCAACAGCGGTATCGCGCTCGCGGTGGTGGGCGTGCTCATCCTGGGCCGAGGGATTTACCGCATCCGGAAACAGCGCGCGCAGCAGCAAGTACAATAAGGCAGCAAGCGGGACACGCGATTTGTGTAGGGGCGCAGCATGCTGCGCCCCTATTTGTTTATGCCCGCCTCCCCCCTCCTCCCAGCACGTCCCGCACGACGGCCTGCGGTGCCGCTACGGTCCAGCTCTTCCCGTCCGCGTACATGCGCCCGATCGCCCGCGGCAGCGCGAACCGCACGGTCCCCTCGCGCGCTTTCTTGTCGAGCTGCATCGCCGCGATGAGATCGTCCACCGTCGCCGACCGCGGCAACTCGAGTGGCAACGCGTAGCGTGCCAGCAGCCGCTGCAAGCGATCGGCGGTGCCGGCCTCCGCGATACCCAGAGCCTCGGCGAGACGCGCTTCGTAGGCCATGCCGATTGCGACCGCCTCGCCGTGCAGCGTAGCGAATTTTGAGGTCGCCTCGATCGCATGTGCGACCGTGTGCCCGAAGTTCAAAATCGCCCGGCGTCCGGCCTCTCGTTCATCCGCTCCCACGACCTCCCCCTTGATCTCGACCGAGCGCCGCACCACGCGCTCGAGCGCTTCGGGCTCCCGGGCGGTGACCGCCCGGTGCTCCTGCTCGAGGGCATCGAAGTAGCGCCGGTCGGCGATCACACCGTGCTTGACGGCCTCGGCCATTCCCGCGGCGAGCTGTGGCGCAGGCAACGAGCCGAGCACGTCCAGGTCTGCCACCACGAGCTGAGGCTGGTGGAAGGCGCCGAGCAGGTTCTTCCCGGCGGGGACGTCCACGCCCGTTTTGCCGCCGATCGAGGAGTCGATCATTGCGAGCAGCGTGGTGGGCACCTGGATGCAGGGGATGCCTCGCAGGTAGGTCGCCGCCACGAAGCCCGCCACATCGCCGACCACGCCACCGCCCAGCGCGATGACCGCCGAATCGCGTCCCAGCTGCGCCGCGAGCATCCCGTCGGAGAGACTCGCCCACGTTTCCCGCGTCTTGCTCCGTTCTCCCGCGGGGAACTCGAGCAATTCCACTTGCAGCCCCGCGCCGCGGCATCGGGCCACGAGCTGCTCGCCATACAGCTTCGCCACGTGCGAGTCCGTGATCACGGCGTAGCGGCCGGGCGGGCAGGCGGCCTTCACCAGGGCTGGAAGATCCGCGAGCAGTCCCCGCCCGATCAGGATGTCGTACGAGGCGTCGCGCGGCTCGGCGAGCGCGACGCGGACCGTCACCACTTGACGTCGGGGCGTCCCGCGTGCGCGTTGGCGGCGCGCGCCAGGACGAACAGGAGATCGGAGAGGCGATTCAGGTACTGGAGGATCGCGGGACTGATCTGCTCGTCGCGCGCCAGGGCGACGACGGCGCGCTCGGCTCGGCGGCACACCGTCCGCGCCAGGTGCAGCGTGGCGGCCTTGGGCGTCCCGCCCGGCAAGATGAAGTTCTTGAGCGGCTCGAGCCGCGACTCGTGGCTGTCGATGGCGTCCTCGAGCGCGGTGACGTCCGATTCCCCGATGGCCGCGCCGCTGCGGGAGAGCGCCTTTTGCAGCTTGACGGGATCCGGAGTGGCGAGCTCGGCCCCGATCGTGAACAGGTCGCGCTGGATGCGTTGGAGGAGCGCGTCGGCGAACTCCTGGGGATCGAGCGCGCGCGCCAGCCCGAGGGCAGCGTTCACCTCATCCACCTCACCGTACGCCGCGACGCGAAGACTGTCCTTGGAGATGCGGCCGCCGCCAAACAGGCCCGTTTCCCCGTCGTCCCCCGTCTTGGTGTAGATCTTCAACCGCTCCCCTCTCCCTTCTCCCCGGGGGTTCCGTTACGATTGAAGCCCATGCAGGACGTCAAAGATATCACGATTATCGGCGCCGGCCCCACGGGGTTGTTCGGCGCCTTTTACGCCACGATTATCGGCGCCGGCCCCACGGGGTTGTTCGGCGCCTTTTACGCGGGGATGCGCGGCGCCTCCTGCCGTCTCATCGACAACCTCGACCAGGTGGGCGGCCAGCTCACCGCGCTGTACCCCGAGAAGTACATCTTCGACGTGGCGGGCTTCCCGAAGGTGCTCGCCAAAGACCTCGTGAAAGGGATGGCCGAGCAAGCCTTCCAGTTCAAGCAGCCCGTCCACCTGGGGGAGAAGGTGATGGACCTGCAGCACGGATCGGAGGACGGCCAGCCGCGGTTCACCATTGTCACGGAGCGGGACGCGTACCCGTCGCGCAGCGTGCTCATCGCAGGTGGGATCGGCGCCTTCACTCCCCGGAAGCTGCCCCTCAAGGACGCCGATTCCTGGTACGGGAAGGGCCTACACGATCGTATCCTCGACCCGAAGCTGTTCACGGGGAAGCGCGTGCTGCTGGTGGGCGGCGGCGATTCGGCGTTCGACTGGGCGGTGAACCTGCAGGGGATCGCCCGGTTCGTCCTCATGATCCACCGGCGCGACGGCTTCCGGGCTCACGCGGCGACGGTGCGCCAGGTCCACGAGCTGTGCGCGGCGGGGAAAATGGAGCTGCGCACCTTCTGGGAGCTGAAGGCGATCCACGGCGGCGCCGCGATCGAGGCCGTGACCATCGTCAACAACAAAACTAAGGAAGAGGAGCGCGTCGCCATCGACTGTGTGATTCCGCAGCTCGGCTTCATCTCTTCGCTCGGGGCCATCGCCCAATGGGGCTTGGACATCGAGAAGGGGGAGATCAAGGTGTCGCAGACGATGGCGACCAACATCCCCGGGGTGTTCGCCGCGGGCGACATCACGACCTACGCCGGCAAGCTCAAGCTGATCGCCACCGGCGCCGCGGAGGCGGCGGTGGCGGTGAACCACGCGGTGCACTTCATCAATCCCGCCGCCAAGGTCGAGCCGGGGCATTCCTCGAACATGGCGCTCTTCGGCCAGACCGAAGACTAGCGCCGCCCGATTTGTACCACCACCGAATCGATCTGGTTGAGCATCTGCTGGTACGGCACCGCGTGCCCGTTCGCCTGCACGCTGAACGTAATCGTCTTGCCTCTGCCGTTCGCCCGCTCGATGTAGCCTGACAGGCTGTTGACCCGGTCGATGCTCCCCGTCTTGGCGATCACGCGGCCTTCGAGCGCGGTGCCGACGAAGCGCTTGAGCAGCGAGCCGGGCTGCCCCGCATGGGGCAAGCCCGCCACGAACGGCCCGCCTTTGGGGTGGCTATGCATATACGCGAGCAGCTTCGCGAACGCCTGCGGCGTGACCAGATTGCCCGCCGCGAGACCCGAGCCGTCCTCGAGCGCGAACGCGGTGGAGTCGATCTTCACGGAGTCGGTCAGGAACCCGCGCTCGACGCCCAGCCCCGCCGACCACGAGCCCTCACCCTTCAGCTCCCGCCCCAGGATCTTGAGCAGCATCTCGGCGAACCAGTTCTGGCTCGAGTTGAGAATCGGGAAGATGATGTCCGGGAGCGGCCGACCTCGGAAGTCGACGAGCGGCGCCGCGCAGCATCGCACCGTACGGTAGGCGAGCGAATCGGTCGTGCTCGCCGCTCCCCCTTCGACCGCGATGCCGCGACGGGCGAGCGAGGCCGCGAGCGCCCGCGCGGCGTACAGATTGGGATCCGGGAGCGCGACGCTCTCCACGCGCGTCTTCCTCCCGAGCGCGAACGTCCCTTCCGCCCGGATGCTCCAGCCGCCCCCCGTCCGGAAGAAGTTGTCGCCGATGGTGGAGGCCGACTCGGCCGGGACCGTGCGGGCGCGGTTCTCGAACGTGATCAGCCCGAGATCCGGCGTCCAGGCGATCACCGGCGGCGCGTCGACCGCGGCCCCAGGGTCGATGCGGAAGTCCACGCTGTTATCGTGGAAACCGAGTGCGGACACGGGGGCCGCGTACCACCAGGTGAGGTCCCATGCGTTCCACGCGTAATGAATCATGGTGGGCTCGAAGTAGGAGCCGTCGCCCACGAGCTTGCCGGTGATGCGTCGGATCCCCTTGGCCCTGACCGACTCGGCGATCGCGTCGATGGCCGTGAAGCTCGAGTCGCACACGCCCGGGGCGAGGCTATCCACGCCGTAGCAACGCGCCGACCACGTGGGATCGCCACGCCCGTACAGGATCAGGTCGCCTTGCAGCACCCCGGCGTCCACCCGACCATTCACGTACAGACTCGTCGTCACGCGATAGTCCGGCGGGAGGAGCACGGCCGCCGCCGCGGTGACGACCAGCTTGGTGTTGCTGGCGGGCACCGAGAAGCGGTCCGCATTGCGCTGGTACAGCACGCGGCCGCGGTCGTCCGCGACGTAGATCCCCCACGTGGCCCGGTTGAACGGGGGCACGTCGATCAGCTGGGCGAGCCGCTGCTCGAGCGATCCCTTGAGCGGGGCGGTGCGCGGCCGCGCGGCCGGCGTCTGGGCCGCGATCGAGGAGCTAATCGTAAGCGATGCGAGGATCAGCTTTCGCATAGACCAGGTCCGTCACGAGGTTCACAAGCAGGAATACCAGGGACATGAACAGGATGCTCCCCTGGATGGCGGGGAGATCCCGCTTCTCGATCGCGCTCAGCACATAGCGGCCGAGGCCGGGCCATCCAAAGATCGTCTCGGTGAGAATGCTGCCGGTAAGGTAGCTCCCGGTGTCGAGTCCAATCACGGTGATGACCGGGATCAGCGCGTTGCGGAAGCCGTGCCGCAGGATCACCGCCGTCTCGCTCAGCCCCTTGGCCCGAGCGGTGCGGACGAAGTCGCTCGACAACACATCCAGCATGGCCGCCCGGGTCATCCGCGCCAGGAACGCGACGGAGCGCATGCCCAGGGTGAGCGCCGGCAGCACCAGATACGCGAGGCCGCCGGTACCGGACGGCGGGAGCCAGCGCAATGCCACCGCGAACAACAGGATCAGGAGCAGTCCCACCCAGTACACCGGGAATGAGACGCCAAGGTACGACACCACCATGGCGACGCGGTCGACGGCGCCTCCCGGCCGGATCGCCGAGAGCACGCCGAGCGTGATGCCGCACAGCGCGGCGAGTGCCATGGCGGCGAGCGCGAGCTGCACCGTCTTGGGGAAGCGCGCGGCCAGGTCCTGTGCGATCGGCCGCTGCGTGATGTAGGAGTGCCCGAGGTCGCCGTGCATCACGGCCCACACATATCGCCCGAACTGGGTGGGGAGCGGGTCGTCGAGATGCAGCTCGGCCCGCAGGCGCGCGATGGTGGCGGCATCGGCGCGCTCCCCCACCATCGCCGCCACCGGATCACCGGGCGCGACGTTCAACAAAAGGAAGGCGACCACCAGCACGCCGAACAGCGTCGGCAGCGTCATCAGCAGCCGGCGTCCGACGAGGCGCATCACCGCGGTGCGACTCGTGCGTGCGTCCAGCGCTGTCCGTTGAAGATCACCGGCAGGTCCCAACCCAGGAGCTCCGGTCGCCTGGCCCACAAGTCTGTGGGGAACCAGAGGTACAACCACGGTGCGGCGCGGTACACCCGCTCGTCGATGCGGCGGTACAGAGTGGTGCGCGCGGCGTCGTCGGTGGTGCGGCGGGCACGGAGGATCAGGGAGTCGGTGCCCGGGTCCGAGTAGAACGCATAGTTTCCTCCAGGGCCGAAGCTCCCGGAGTAGAACAAAGGATAGAGAAAGTTGTCGGCGTCGGGGTAATCGGCCCACCAGTCGAGAATGACCATGTCGGCCTCACCCTTGCGCGCCGCCTCGCGCTGGCTCGACGCGTCGCGCTCCACGAGCTCCACCCGCACTCCCACGTCCGCCAGCTGCGCCTGGATGGCCTGCGCCACCCGCGACAGCTCCACGTTCGTCCCGGTGCGCCACAGCCGCACGTCGATCCCGTTCGGGTACCCCGCGCCCACCATCAGCGCTCGCGCCGCCGCCGTGTCGTAGGCGTATCCCCGCCGCGTCGTGTCGCTTCCGGCGAGCCCCGGCGGGATGGCGCCGCGCGCCAGTACGCCGCGACCGCCGTACACGGTGGCGAGGATCTCCGGCACGTTCACCGCGTGATTGATCGCCTGCCGCACGCGGGGGTCGTGCAGCGGCCCGCGCCGGTTGTTCAGCGCCACGTACACCACCCGCAGCGCGGGCTTCTCGACCAGCTGGTCCGGCCGCTCCCGACGCCAGCGCGCGGTCTCCCCGAACGGGACCTCGATCACGCTCAACCGGCCGGCCTCGAACTCCGCGGCCCGCGTGAGCGGTTCCGGGATGATTCGCACCGTGAGCGTGTCGCCGGCGGGCGCGCCCCCCCAGTAATTCGGATTCCGGGCGAACAGCAGGTAATCGTCGTGCTGCCACGCCACGAAACGCCATGGGCCGGTGCCCACGGCGCGCTGCGCCAGGTCCCCGGGGGGCGACGCCGGCACGACGCTCGCCACCGGCATCGCAAGGAACTTGGGAAAGATGGCCAGGGGCTCCGTGAGAGTGAACGCGACACTCGAGTCCCCGAGGACGGTAATGCCGCTCACGTCGGCGGCCCGCCCGGCAGCGTACGCTTCAGCGCCGGCAATCGGGTACAGCGGCCAGGGGCGGCCGCCCTTGGTCGCGGGGGACAAGACCCGCAACAGGCTCGCGCGCACGGCGGCGGCCGTGAGCGGCGTCCTGTCGTGGAACTTGACGCCCGACCGCAGGTGAAACACGTACCGCCGGCCACTCGCGTCCTGGCCCGCCGTCCAGCGATCTGCGAGCCCTGGGAGGAGACGGCCATCCGCGTCGAATTGGGTAAGTCCGTCGTATGCGAGCGTCACCATCTCACCGGTCGGCACGTCGGTCGAGAGGGCGGGATCGAGGGAGCGTGGGTCGTAGGATTCGTAGTAGGTGAGGCCTCGCTCCCCGGCGCGCGCGCTTTTCTCCCCGCAGGCCGTGGCTCCTGTGAGGGCAGCGAGGACAAGAGCGAGGAACGCGCGCATGGGGTCAGGTGTCGAAAAGGTTGACAGTGCGGGGGGAGGTAGCCAACATAGGGATGCAGCCCGACTGCGTCAATTGCGCGCGCTCTGTTTGACCCTGCTCGTCGCCGTATTCGCGGCGGCCCCCCTCGCCGCGCAGCAAGAGCAGCAGCGGGTGGTCCGCGGGCTTTACTTCGAGGGCAATCACGCGCTCGACGACTACACCCTGAGCTCCGCGATCGCGACCACCAATTCCAGCGCGTTCGCGACCAAATGGTATCTCCGGTGGATCCCATGGCTCGGGGAAAAGCGGTACTTCAACGAGCTCGAGTTCCGTCGCGATGTCATACGACTGCTGCTGTTGTACCGCCAGAGCGGCTACATGAACGCCGTGGTGGACACGCTGGTACGCCGTGAGGGCCGAGACGTGTACGTCAAGTTCCGAATCTACGAGGGTGATCCGGTCCGGCTCGCCGCGCTCGACGTGCTGGGCCTCGACTCGATCCTCGACGTGCGGCGCTTGAAGCGCGACCTGCCGCTCCAGGTGGGCGACCCGTTCAATCGCGCACTGTTGTTCCAGGCGTCCGCCGACACCATCGTGAGCCGGCTCAAGAACATCGGATACCCGTACGCCGACGTCCTCCGCAACTACGATGTGGACGTCCCGGCGCTGCGCGCGGTGGCGACACTCGAGGCGCTTCCCGGCCCGCGCAAGCGGGTGGGGGAAGTGCTGATCACCGGGGCTGAGAAGGTGGACACCGGCACCATCCGTCGCATGCTCTCGGTCAAGGTGGGCGATTGGTTTCGCCAGGATCAGCTGTACCTCACGCAGCGCGATCTGTATGGGCTGGGGATGTTCCGCTCGGTCAACGTGGTGCTCGCGGACACGACCCCACCGCCCGGCGATTCGGTAGGGGTGCTGGTCCGCGTGGCCGAGGCACCGCGCCACCGCATCCGGGTGGGGGCCGGGTATGCCTCGCTCGACTGCTTCCGGGTGCAAGGCGGCTGGACGGCGTACGATTTCTTCGGCGGCGCGCGTTCGCTCGACCTCACCGGCCAGCTCTCGAAGATCGGCGTCGGGTATCCGACCGACGCGAACTTCAAGCGAAACGTCTGCGGCTTCCTGCGCGACGATGACCAGTCCGATACCGCGAACTACAACGCCACGGTGACCCTGCGCCAGCCCGCGTTCCTGTCGCCTCGCCACACGGCGAGCTTCGCCGTTTTCGCTGAGCGGCGCTCCGAGTTCAAGGCGTATACGCGCCAGGCGGTGGGTGCGAATGTGGCGGTGACCTTCAACGCCCGGCGCGACGTTCCCGTCACCGTGGGGTACGGCTACTCGGTAGGCCGGACGGCCGCCGACCCGGCCGTGTACTGCCAGCGGTTCCTACTGTGCAACGAGTCCGACCAGGCGTTCCTCGCGAACCGGCGGCCGTTCGGGGCGATCACGATCTCGGGCGTGCGCGCGCGGGTGAACTCGGTGCTCGATCCGTCGGCCGGGAGCGTGACCCAGCTGACTTTGGTCCACGCGTCACGCTATGTGCTCTCGGACACTTTGTACGAGTTCAACCGTGGTGAGCTCGAGATCTCGAAGTATTATCCCCTCTCCCGCCGCAGCGTGCTCGCGTGGCGGATCCGGGGCGGCACGATCCTGCCGCAGCGCCTCAGCTTGTTGGGTCAGAGCGTGAAATTCGTGCCTCCCGACCAGCGCTTCTACGCCGGCGGCCCCAACTCGGTGCGGGGGTTCGCCCGCAACGAGCTGGGCCCGCGCGTGTACGTGTCCGACAGCCTGGAAGTCAACGGGACGGACACCACCTACAGCAGGATCCAGGCGTCACCCACCGGTGGGAACACCGTGTTCACTGCCAACCTGGAGCTGCGCGTTCCCAGTCCGATTTTTCCCGAGCGAGTGCGGCTGGGACTGTTCGTGGACGTAGGGCAGGTGTGGGAGCGCGGGGACACGGGCACCACGGTCAGTGGCCTGCGCGTCACTCCGGGGTTGGGGCTGCGGTTCATCACGCCGCTCGGCCCGGTGCGGCTCGACGCCGCCTATAACGGCTACCCGCAGGAGCCCGGCACGCTGTACTTCCTGAACAAGGCGGATAACAGCATCACGGCGACCGGGAAGACGGTACGGCCCGGGTTGCCGTCGGGCTTGTGGCGCCGGGTGGTCGTGCAGTTCGCCGTGGGGCAGGCGTTCTAGATGTTCCGCCGCTCGCTCGGGGCCGCGCTGTGGACGCTGGTGGGGCTGCTCGCCGGCTTTCTCGGCGCCCTCTCGTCGCTGGTCAGCACGGGAGCCGGGCGCGCGCTGCTGGCGCGCGTGAGCGAGGGCGCCCTGCGTCAGGCCTTCACCGGGACGAT
>WNFD01010862.1_pt1 | contig 10212 bp, 17 predicted proteins | sample 5400491 | NCBI WGS metagenome assembly WNFD01 (sample SAMN13153343, study PRJNA577476) | soil metagenome | isolation source: 120 cm saprolite under Douglas fir tree site 2 hole 2 replicate 2 | place: USA:California | collected 2015-04-18
CTGCCTTTGCCCTCTGTCTGTCATCCCTATCCTTTGCGCCGCATGGGCGTTGTCACCTAAGGCAAGAGCCGGATGCGGGAAACCCGCTCGTCCGGATCCGTGGAGGGGGTCATGAGTAATCGTGATCCCTACTCCGACCATTGGTTTGCGGCGGCATCTTGTTCCGCCACTATGATGACGTTTGAAGTCGAGCCATTTGGACACGAGGCCACTTGGCGAGAATGAGTGTGGTGAGTAGCATCTTCAGTAGCCAATCCCCGGCATGGATCAGGTCAAGAGCCCATGGCTTGTTATCCCAAAGGCTGGCGCCCACAAGCATCTGTACCGGAAAGCCAAGCCATATCCAGAGTCCGAGGTTCAGAGCGGCCCTCCAATCGATGATCCGCAAGCGGCTGATTAGGCGCGCTAACACATAGATGACGACAAATTCGCGAACGAGATCGATAAGGATTTTCCACGCGTGGATGGTTGTGTTTGCTGGCCCTGCCGGATTCGCACCATTCAGCTCTCTCCATAGCTTGCCGAACAACAGGGGGCTGTACCATATCGAACTCACGGCAATCACGGCGATCAGTGCGACCACCATTGCCGAGTAGCTTACCTTCGAAGGCTCATTACCCATTTCCAGGCTCCTTTTCAGACGCGCGCGTTGCGCCGTCACCATAATGACGTCCGAAACTTAACCATTTGGACAGTGTGTGGCGAGAATTCAGGCGAGCACAATTAAAGCAATTAAGCCCGAGCGGATCGTCGGATTCCCGGCAATGTACACAAAGATGGAATATGTGTACATTCGGTGGTATCCTAACGACAAGGTTGGGGACAAGTTCATGGCCACGGCAAGGAATCGCTCGCACAAGCACTTTCAGTTGGATTCCGTGAAAATCAAGCGCGCCCAAAAAGCGTTGCGAGCGAAAACCGAGACTGAGGCCATCGAGCGTGCATTGGATTTGGCGATTGCCGAACACGAGAGCAACCGATTGGTTCTCGAAGCCACTGAGCGTTTCGTCAAGAGTGGCATTGATATCAAGGACGTATACGGCACGCTGGGTGGTTAGATGCAGCCCGCCCTGTTCGACTCTTCCATTTACATTACCGCCCTGCGGCGAGGAGACGATGCGGCCCTGGCGCTGCGCCGGTTCACTACTGATGCACCCCTTTGGCTCAGTGCAGTGGTACTCGAAGAACTCCATGCCGGCACAGCCGACCGCGATCGTCAGGTTGTAGAACGCCTAGAGCGAGATTTTGACCGGGCGAAGCGAATCCTGGTTCCGAATCTCAGCGACTGGACTGAAGCCGGCAGAGTACTGGCTCGCTTGGCGGCCAAGTATCATTACGAAAAGATCGGGCAGGGACGCTTGACCAATGACGCACTGATCGCGATGAGCGCGGGGCGACTGGGCATCAGAGTGATCACAGCCAACGAACGAGATTTCAGCAGGCTCGCCGAGTTTCGCGCCTTTCAGTGGCAAGTGACCGTGCTTTAATACACGGCGTTAGGAATTCTCTTGCCTGACTGCTCTGCGCCCAATCCTCTCACAACTCCGACGTAGGCGTTCCCGCGTAAGTGCGCAGTCTTACTCCTTCACACCCGCGATAACGTAACAACAATGGACCCCGGCCCTGAGTTGCGTGCGTCCGGCGTCAGGCGGAAAACGATCTTGATAACTTCCAGCCCGATCTCGATACGCTGGACGAGCGTGCGAATCATGTCTCGACGGCGATGCCAGTCGGCGGTTGCCCGATGCGGCCCGACTGCGGCCGCGAGCTCGCGAAGACGTTTCGCCGCAAGGCGCAAGTGTTCCAGTTGATCGACATCGTCTGCGTCATCCTTTATCTTTGTGTCAAATGGGCGCTGGCCATCAAATGAAGGACTTTCGCTACTACCGATGCATAAGCCGAATCGACCTTGGATTCCCGCTGGGTCTTTACGAGAAAGATATGGTTCGTGGACTCAGATATGGCGGTGTCTGGGATCGCCTCCTGCTGTAGCGCGACGGTTTCGGGGTGGGCATTGATGCAGGCGACAATCAGGGTCGGCGTTTGAGCATTCCGCTTGCTCTCAGGCGACGGGCTAAGCGGAAATAGTGAAGTTCGCCTTTCCAGTTCCATCGCGGCCTACGATCTGGGACGCTCACATTCGCCACTCCGCTGGTGCTGCGTAGCCCGTCGCTTGCGAAGACTCGTTCTCCTGAAACAAAAGATCAGTCACGTCCCGAACCGACCAGACATCAAATATCGGCGTCAAATGGGTCACGTCCAGAAGATTCGCCACGCGAGGTGTTAGGTTCAACAGCTTGAGTTGTATCCGGTTTGTGGAGGCCCAATTACGCAGCTCTACCAACAAACCTCTTCAGCCGTAGGATCCTCCAATTTTAATCTTCCCCTCCAAGTTGCTCTGCGAACCTGTTCTGTTATATATATAACGCAAGGGAAATGAGTGTACCTCCAAATAAGCAAGTCCCGTGGTTGTTGCTCGTCTTCAGTCTCCCGGCCAGGAGCGCCAGTCAGCGTGTTCAGATCTGGCGAAAACTCCAACGCTATGGAATGCTCGCCCTCCGAAGCTCTGGCTACGTTCTTCCCAATACCGCCGCAAATCAGGAGCGCATGGAGTGGCTGGCCACAGCGATCCGCACTTATAAAGGCCAAGCGTCGGTCGTTCAAGTACAAGGCTTCGATGATCTGGCTCCGGAGCACTTAAAGCAGCTTTTCGTCGAGGCACGATCGCGCGATTATCAGAAGCTTCTACACGATGCGAAGAGAGTTCTCGCACTTTCTCCTTCGCGAAGGCCTGGCGGGCGCCTGAATCGAATTCGCCGCCGCTTCCTGGAACTTCAAGATATCGACTTCTTCGGGAGCCCACTGCGAGCCAAGGTTGAAAATCTGCTGACTCAATTCGACAAGGCCGACACCCCAACGTCTGGCCGCAAGGCTAGCGGGAAGCCTGGCGAATATGGCAACCGTTTATGGATGACCCGCCCTCGTCCAGGCATCGATAGGGTCTCATCGGCATGGCTAATCCGGCGGTTCATCGACCCCAAAGCGCGTTTCATCTTTGGTGCTGAACCCAGCACACACACCGACGCGATCCCTTTTGACATGTTTTGCTCGCATGGCTTTGGTCATCGGGGAGAGGACTGCACATTCGAGACATTACAGAAGGAGTTCTCGATCCGGGATGGCAGGGTCAAACGCATCGCACAGATCATTCATGACGCCGATCTCGGTGACGAGAAATTCGGTCGTGTAGAGGGACAGGGATTGGACAAGGTGCTGAGTGGGTGGGCCAAGCAAGACTTACCGGATGATGAACTCCTGCAGCGAGGAATGGACCTGATCGAAGGTCTGTATGAGTCGCTCGCGTGATTTTGAGGCGATATGGTAATGATTGACGATGCTAGGCGGTTGCTGCTAATCAGCAACTCAACACTGCACGAGCGCCGATATCTGGACCACGCAGAAAAAGAGATCCTCGATTTTGTTGGGCCCAGGACTAGCGTCCTATTCGTTCCCTACGCAGTCTATGACCGCAGGGCGTACGCGACGAAGGCACAAGAACGCTTTCGCGAAATGGGGCTCTCACTCGCATCAATTCATGATGTTTCCAACATGCCGCGAGCTATCGACGAAGCGGAAGTGATTTTCGTCGGTGGTGGGAATACGTTTCGACTGCTGAAGGGACTGCACGATCACGATTTGCTGGGCCCGATCCGGCGGAGAGTAGCAACGGGTATGCCCTACATCGGATCGAGTGCCGGCTCTATCGTAGCTTGTCCAACTCTGAAAACAACTAAAGACATGCCTGTGGTCCAGCCTCCGTCATTCGAGGCTTTGGGACTGGTTCCGTTCCAGATCAGTCCTCACTACCTGGACCCCGATCCTGCCTCCACCCATATGGGAGAGACACAGGAGGAACGGATCATGCAGTTCCTCGAAGAAAATGAAGAGCCCGTAGTCGGCTTGCGGGAAGGTTCGCTCCTGCGCGTACAGGAACGCACCGTAGTGTTAAAAGGACCGAATACTGCACGCATTTTCCGGCGCGGAGAGAAACCGTTCGAGGCCGCGCAGAACTCGAATCTCTGCCCACTGTTGGAAAGCAAAGCTCCTCCTGTAGGAGGGGTTGCATGAAGTCAGACGATATAGTGTTGCTGACCTCGCGAGAGATTCAGAGCTTGCTGACCCTCGACGAGTGTATCGACGCGGTAGAGCATGTCTTCCGTGTGTACGGAGATGGTAAGGCCGTCCCACCAGCAGTCTTGAGCATGCACGCAAAGGGTGGCGGTTTTCATGTCAAAGCCGGGCTGCTGGAACTTGGTCGATCGTATTTCGCCGCAAAGGTAAACGGGAATTTCCCGGAGAATAGTTCGAGGTTCGGGTTGCCCACCATTCAGGGAGTCATCGTTCTCTGCGATGCTGGGCATGGGACTCCCCTTGCCGTGATGGACTCCCGTGACATCACAACTCTGCGCACCGCTGCGGCCACCGCCGTGGCAGCGAAATTTCTCGCACGACAGGATTCCCGCACTATCACCATTTGTGGCTGCGGAAATCAGGGACGTATTCAGCTCAAAGCGCTGTCACGTATCTGCCGCCTCGAAACGGTTTTCGCTTACGACAGGGATGGAGAACAGGCGATGCGATTTTCGCAGGATCTCACGTCGGAGCTCAATATCTCCGTAAAGCCAGTGTCTGATCTCAGCCTTGCGGTTCGACAGAGTGATATTTGTGTGACCTGCACCACGTCACGCCAGCCGTTGCTGGGCTCCGATGATGTCGCAGCTGGAACGTTCATCGCTGCGGTTGGAGCGGACAATCCTCAGAAGCAAGAACTCCACCCAAGCCTGATGGCAAAAAGCAAGATCGTGTGCGACATCTTCGAACAATGTGCGGCGATGGGAGACTTGCATCATGCGTTGGACGCTGGTGTTCTGACCCGAGCCAATGTGTACGCAGAACTGGGTGAGGTCGTAGCCGGGAAAAAGCCAGGCCGTGAGTCACACGAAGAAATCACCATCTTCGACAGTACAGGCATGGCGCTACAAGACGTTGCTGCCGCGGCCGTCCTATACGAAAAGGCCCAGCGGCAAGGGTCCGGTGTTCGGTTAAATTTTGCAGCATAGAGACAAGGGAGAAGTGATCATGCCAAGCATCGTTCGTCAGAATCTATCAGTCCGAATCTCAAGAGCCCTCGCGATGGCTTGCTTGTTTTGCGCACCTTTGGCGACGGGCCAGACGGCTAGTTCGACATCTGCAGGTTCTCCTGCCAGCAACTGGAAGCAGGTCGAGGAGGCGATGGGCCGTCCCGGCCAAATGCAACCGGGTGACGTGATCAAGTTCGGGATGCCTCGAAAGGACATCCATGTCGTGCTCGATGGTGTCGATGTCAAGCCCGGCCTCGCGCTAGGCTCATGGGCGGCATTCTAGCGCGACGGCGGCGGCGGAGCTATGGTCATGGGTGACTTGGTTCTCATTTAGAACGAGGTCGAAACCGTCATGATGAAGCTGCAGGAGGGTGGAATCCACGAGTCAGCCGTCCACAATCACCTGATTGGAGAATCTCCGCATGTGATTTACATGCACATTGCAAGCCACGGTGACGCCGTGCAGATGGCGAAAGTCATCCACGATGCGTTGGCGCTGACCAAGACTCCCGGCCCAGATGCAGCTCCCGCAGGTCAACCGGCAACCGCTTGGTTTTGACCAGAAGCAGGTCGAGCAGATTCTCGGGCACACGGGGAAGGTCAATGGTGGAGTTCTTCAGATCGGCGTGCCGAGAGCGGAGCCGATCACTGACTCCGGTATGACCGTTCCTTCATCGATGGGCGTGGCGACAGCACTGAACTTCGAACCGACTGGCAACGGCAAGGCAGCGATCACTAGAGATTTCGTGCTGCTTGGAAGTGAAGTCAATCCGGTCATCAAAGCGCTGCGACAAAACGGAATTGCAGTGACGGCGCTTCACAGCCACATGCTCATGGAAGAACCCCGCCTGTTCTTCATGCACTTTTGGGCGAACGATGACGCGGTGAAACTGGCGAAGGGACTGCGGGCGGCGCTCGACAATACCAACTCAGCAAATGAACCCTGAATCCAATCCGGCTGCGCACGAGCCAACGAGAGTGTCACTCACTCAATTCGTTGGATATTTCCTGCGTTTGGGAACGATCGGGTTCGGGGGGCCGATTGCGCTAGCGGGACACATGCAGCAGGATCTCGTGGAACACCGCCGGTGGGTACGCAAAGAAGATTACCTGGAGGGTCTTGCGCTGGCTCAGCTTGCCCCCGGCCCTCTGGCTGCCCAGCTCGCAATTTATCTCGGCTACATTCGTGCTGGAGTGCTCGGGGCTACGGCCGTGGGAGTGGCTTTCATTCTGCCTTCGTTCCTGATGGTGCTGGTTCTCTCGGCAGCTTACGTTCGCTTCGGGGGGCTGCCCTGGATGCAGGGAATGTTCTACGGAATCGGGGCAGCGGTCATCGGGATCATCGCCCGGTCTGCGTTCAAACTGACAAAGCTTACGCTCGGGACAAGTTGCTATGGGGAATATTCGCAGTTCTGGCCATCGCAACGGCATGGACCTCCCAAGAGATCATTTGGCTCTTTGTGCTAGGTGGAGTAGTGAACTTGCTAGCGAGGGCCTTTCTGACTCGCTTGCCGGCGAGAAGCATAGTCTCGTTAGTCTTCGCGCCTGGAACGCTGGCGACACTTGGCATAAGCGGCACTTTGTTGGAGATCTTCGTTTACTTTGCTAAGGCAGGATTGTTCGTATTTGGTAGCGGTCTGGCTGTGGTGCCATTTCTCTACGGAGGAGTCGTGCAAGGCCATCATTGGCTGACCGACAATCAGTTCGTCGACGCCGTCGCAGTGGCCATGATCACTCCGGGCCCGGTAGTCATCACTGTGGCTTTTATCGGCTATCTGGTCTCAGGTATTGCCGGAGCAACGGCAGCAGCGCTAGGAATATTCTTGCCCGTCTACCTTGTTGTTGTGCTGTTGGCACCTTCCTACAAACGCTGGGCGAAGAACCCTCAGTTAAATGCATTCGTGCGGGGCGTTACGGCAGCCGCCACCGGCGCAATCACGGGTGCGGTGGTGGTTCTCGCGCGGCGTTCGGTTTTCGATCTGCCTACCGTACTGATATGTGCGGTGAGTCTCGCCATACTGTTTCGCTGGAAGGTTCCTGAGCCGGTTCTTATAGCCTGCGCGGCAGTAGCAGGACTGGTCCTTCGGCATGCTTGAATGCTGAGCGAGATTATCTGAGGACGGAGAAAACATTGAGAAAAGTGTGCGGTCTTGGTCTTGTGTTGGTCCTGGTTGCCGGATTCACCACGCAAGTGTGTGCTCAGAAGAACTCGCATCCCCCTAGTGTAGATCCGCTCGTGTTGACTGGAGCCATCCCCTTGTCGAATGTGAAAGGGCGCATTGATCATTTTGGGCTCGATCCGGTACATAACCGCCTTTTCGTTTCCGCGCTGGGAAACAAACGGAAGAGATTATTGGAATCAGCGCCCAGACAGTGGTCCATACGATTTCTGGGGTGCCAACGCCACAAGCTGTGGCGTATTCGCCCGAGACAAACAAGCTATTTGTCGGAAGCGACGATCGGAAAGCTGTACGTCTACGATGGCACTACGTTCGATCTAATCACCTCTATCGACTTTGGGGATAACGTAGATAACCTTCGCCACGATGCGGCGGAGAAGCGATTGTACGTCGGCTACGGGGACGAAAAGACCGGCGCGATCGGGATGGTCGATGCCGCAACTAATAAGAGACTCGACGACGAGTTCAAGCTGGGCGCGCATCCGGAATCGTTTCAGTTGTCAGCCTCAGGCCCAAATATCTATGTGAACCTGCCGGACTTGAAGCAGATCACCGTCATCAATCGCAGCACGCACTCAATCGTGCGCTGGCCGCTGACCTTCGAGAGCAACTCTCCGATGGCGTTGGATGAGGCAGATTACCGGCTCTTCGTCGCCACCCGAGTGCCTCCTCGACTGGCTGGGTTTGACACGAGTTCGGGACACCTGGTCGCGGCCCTTCCGACTGTCCAAGACTCGGACGACCTGTATTACGACTCCGCCCGCAAGCGGGTGTATGTCTGCGGCGGCGAAGGCTACGTCAGCGTGTTCCAGCAAGAAGACGCCGATCACTACAAGTTCCGCGCGCGAGTGCAGACGGCTGTAGGGGCGCGTACCGCCGGATATTTCGGAAAAGGAAGGAAGGGCTTCGACCGCTTCTATCTGGCTGTCCCTGCCCTACACGACCACGGCGCCGAAGTGTGGATCTACACGGTGCAGGACTAGCGCGACGAAAGAGAGGCCTTGCAAGGATCATTTTGTTTTGCTCGGCTCCATGATCCGCAAAAGAGGATGACCCCCGACATTTTGCAGCGGGAAATAGACCAAGTGCGTATTCGAGTCGACGGAAACCGTGTGCGCGTGCGGCATGGAAAGCGAGCCCACGGTGACAAGGGCCTTTCCGTCCTCACGAAAAACAGTCACGTTTCCGGATTCCGCCGAGACATACAACTGCTTGAGTCCCGTATCGAACGCGAGTACGTCTGGGTCTTTTCCGACTGGGTACGTGGCCAGTACCTTCATATTTGTGAGATCGACCACTGCAAGTTTGTTGTTTTCCTCTCCTGCCACAAAAGCCAATCTCGCGCTCACATCGAGGGAAATCGCGTGCGGGCTTTCAAGTCCAGGGACTGGATAGCGCCCGATAATCTTGGCATTGGCCGGGTCAATCGCTACAGTTCGTTCTTCTCATGGACGGCGACGATGATGTGGCCGGAGCCAGGGTCATAGACGGTATTGCCCGCACCGCCGTTGAGAGGAACGGTAGCCACGAGAGAATTGGTGGTCGCATCGATGACCGCATCCGCGTCTCCGTGCTCGTCGGATACGAAGACCCGCTTTACGCCGGGAGCGTAGGCGATGCCGTCCGGATATTTGACAGGTCCAGTTTTCGCGATGGTCTTCAGGGTCTCCATGTCGACAACGGCGACTTTATGTTCTCCTGTCGCCGATGCGTAGACTCTGCCCAACTCCGGAACCGCCCAGACACCATGAACGTTGGGGAAGCCGTCGAGATTTGCCACAACGTCGCGTTTCTTCGTGTCGAAGACAACGAGTTGATCGGCGTTCATGTGGGCGATGTAGAGACGGCCATGAGAGGCGTCAAGACTCTGGTAATCGAAGCGAACCGCTGGTCCTGGCAGAGGCACGTCTGCAACTTGCCTCAGTGGAACTGACTCTGGGTTGTCGGAGGGAGTCGCGGCTGTTGTGCAGCCGAGTATCAAAACCAATATCGCTAACGCCCCAACATGACTCAGACCGCGCCGTCTTCGCATGGTAAGCCTCTCAGTCAATTCGCCTTCACTTGGCCTTCAGGAAAACACCAGTATATTGCTTGCGTGCCGTGTTACTTGATCGCTCTCCGCAGATTCGCAGGCATTTGCCTGCTTGTCTGTGTCGTGAGCAAGTGGATGTTGGGGCAGACACCGGAGCCTGCGGCAACCACCAATCCAGAGGTAATCGGCCGCATCGCTCGAGCCGTCCGAGTCGATCACGCACCACGCATGGACGGAACCCTCGATGATCCCATTTGGCAGCAAGCACCCGCGATCACTGATTTTAAGCAGAGAGAACCGTACGAAGGACAGCTCGCGACGGAGCGAACAGAAGTAAGAGTGCTATATACGCGCAATGAAGTCTACTTTGGAGTCGCATGCCGCGATTCCGTGGCGAACGGTCCGGTTGCCACCCAGCTTCGCCGGGATGTGACACAAGAACTCGACGACTATTTTGAGGTCGTGATCGATTCCCGGTTCGACCGCCGCAATGCTTACGTCTTCCAGGTCAATCCCCTCGGCACCCAGAGAGACGCCCTGATTACCGACGAGCAGGTCCAGGAGACGCAGGACGGAGACCCCGGTTGGGACGGCGTCTGGACTTCGGAGGCACGAAGAACACGAGATGGATGGACGGCGACGATTGCCATACCATTTTCCACTCTGAATTTCATGCGCTCCCGCGACGTCGTGTGGGGAGTGAACTTCAAGAGATTTATTGGCTCTGCGCAGGAATCTGAACAAGTGGTCGATTGACGTGGGTTTCCTAATGTTGAAGTTTTGCGTACGCTCTGTAGGATGAGCGAAAGTGAATGGACAAAGATTTTGGGATGGCCGGGGTACCGGGTCTATCGCAGCG
>WNFD01020783.1_pt1 | contig 10212 bp, 10 predicted proteins | sample 5400491 | NCBI WGS metagenome assembly WNFD01 (sample SAMN13153343, study PRJNA577476) | soil metagenome | isolation source: 120 cm saprolite under Douglas fir tree site 2 hole 2 replicate 2 | place: USA:California | collected 2015-04-18
TAGTCCTACACGGGGCTTCTGTACCGTAGCTTTTCCATCCATTCCATATATGGGGCCATAACTGTACCCCAGGGTTGGTCGTGGATGGATGCATTACGCTATGGCACGTGATATTTCAACCGCGGGAGGATCACATGACACCACGTGCGGTCTTTTTTTTCTTGTTCCTTTTATTGTCCGCGTCTGCTGGTGCCCTGCACACTCACCGGTTTGCAATACCAACCCTGGGGTACAGTTATGGCCCCATATATGGAATGGATGGAAAAGCTACGGTACAGAAGCCCCGTGTAGGACTACGTGATTACATGGGCGGTAAAGAGTTACAGGAACATGGGAACTTGAATAATGCGATTGTGCGTATCATACAATCGATTGACACTGTTACTTGTATACTGTATCTTCGTTGTGCTATAGGCACTCTGAGACTTCACCCTACTTTCTTCGAGTCTTGCGTTGCCGTTGAAACGTTGGCCCATATTACCTGGGCCCACTTGTTTGTGCCAGGGAGGTGGACTGCGAGGGAAGCTCGGGTGTTTCACTCGATAACTTCTGCCTTATTGTCGCCTGACAGACGCACGAGCTGCATGGAATTGGTGTCGAGAGTGCCAGCCTTGATGCGCTCCAGGTCCTCCCTGAGCATTCTGAACAGCGCCACCTTGTCATCGCGCTGTGTATGTTTGGCGTCCATAAACACCATAAACACCCGATGAGGACATATGCGACGCACCTGATGGCTTACGACGCGACCAGAAGTGCTGGGAAAAACACAGAACAATGTTTCTCGCACGCATGTTTTCTGAACAAAAACAGGGCTGTCAAACAAAAATTTCGATGATACGGGCACGCAGCAGCAGTGGGACTCTTACGTTACCCATCACATCGTGGACGATTTTGTAAGGCTGCAACCCATAGGCAAAAGCAGACCGCGCACCGGCGGTCGCCCTCTTTGAAGAAGCCCGGGAGGTGGAGGTTGCGCCACTGCATCTTGCCCTCATCGAAGGAGATAAGGCGCTAGAATCCGAAGTCCTTTCGGCGCTTTGGGCGGCCAAGAGGTACCTCCGCGAAACGCCATCGCCGTCCGTGCCCGGGCACGCAGAGTCGGTCGTGGCATTGAAAGCCGTAGGTTCCAATTCCGGTTCGGCCTTGGGTGGCCGCGCGCCTCGAACTGGATCGACCGACGCGCCCGGCGCCAGATCGTCCATTTCTTCCTCTTTGACAGTCATGCTACTTTCAGCTGCACGGGGCACTGGCACGAGGCTGGCGCCACCACGCTCGTCGTCGCCGTGATCGGCCTGTGGGTACAGCGAGCGCTCAACATGCAGCCATATTCCCTTCCCATTGAAACATATGACGCGTGGACGCAGGCACGTTACCTTGGCGGGGAGCGCGGACACTAGAACGAGTCATTTCTTGGCTTGATAGCTCTGCTCGAGAGACCGACGAGCGCTGCACTAGGTTGGTCTGGAAAAGGACGCCGCGGAGTGAGTCACGTAGTAGAAACCCCCATATTGTATGGCATCAACGTACCAGACCGAGGTTATACATTCCTGGAAGCGAGGAGTCTTCGGACGCAGGCAGCAGTCTTGACGTGAGACCTTGTTTTGTGTAAACCAAGGAACACGACGAAATGGATGCAGCACGTACCAGAGTGATGGAGGTGCACCAGAAATGGCTTGTTGGGTTTGCATAGTGGTGACCTCGAACTGCAGACATGTGGCCCGGGCTGCACGGCGTTGGGTTGACGACCAATTATAAGTAATGAGTCGCGTATTACAGAGAGATATATCAACGTACTTCGATTGATCCCGCAAAGCAGCACTTGAGAAAAAGAAGCGTTCAAATAGAGAAGTGAACACCTGATCATCGAAAGCCCACCGTCCAAATCCTCCGCTACATGATCTGGGACGACATCCTGCACGACCACTGGCAGGCGCGCGGCGCACGCGCACGCGTCCAAGTCCGAGTCCGGCGCCGTGCCCCGTCCCGGCTTCAGGCTACTATGGTTATTCTGCCTTTGCCTTTTCGAGGCGCCGCCGCCTGTTGGGTGTTTCTGTCTCTCCGCGTTTGCGTTTGCGCTTCTTGCCACCATCACGATTGGCGTCCAGCACTGGGACTGGGACGTCTGAGGACCCGAGTCTGGGTTTCGTGGCCACGCGGCTGCTGCATCGGGGGCAGCCCGAGTGCTGCGGGTACGACGATGAGGTGATAAGGATGATATTAATGATGGTGTTGATGGTACTGATGATGATGTCGGGGGCTTGTTTCTAACGGAGACATATGTGAAATGGGTAAGCGCGCCGTGAAACAAAGATTTTACGTCCCCACTGACTCTGGCATCTTCCTTTTTGTTCTCCTTTATTTGCTTTCTTTGCGGTAGTGCCGTACCGTATACTTGCTATGTGGGGGGAGGAGGGGAGAGGAAAGCAATGAAAATGATCCGATGTCGATGTCAAAGTTTGGCATGGAACCTAATGAGGGCTGATTGGGCCCTGTGGATCATTCCTGTGGTATCGCCTGGCACCACCTGCCTCTTGCGTTCGTCGTTCGTCCTTCTCGGTTACGTGGGTGGTGAAGAGTTACAGGAACATGGGGAATTTGAACAGCGCGGTAGCTACTTAATATCATACGAGCAATGAATGGACAGTTGCCAGTGCGCAATCTTGTCGCGGTAGGTAGTTTTAGGTAAGCGAGGTCTGACTATCGCACGTGATATTTCAACCAAACCCAGTTTTGGCGCCGGGCGCACCCAGCGATTTACGGACGCTTTGCGGACCCTGATTGCGGGAAGTACCGGGAGTGTTTTTCTCCGAGTCTGCCACTGGACATTATTTTCATATCGTGTAAAAAATGCTGGCCTATGTTGGGTGCCACCCAACCCAAGTGAAGTGGCGGCCCTCATTTCTCATTTACGTGCCAACTGAGGTCTCTCCCCCCACGGGATGTTCAGTGACTGCTACTAGATATGATGCTGGCGATTATATATATTTACTGCTTTTCCTACTCCCACGAGATGTGCTCCATTTTTCATCTGATCATCAACCATCCAGGCGATGAAATCTACATCCCAATGGGATGTCGCTGTCAGTTTCAGTTTCTTGACCTAACAGCATGTCCACGCTGTGCACAGAACGTTTGTCTTGCACAGCAAGGTGATGACCCTTCGTCTGCTGGTCATCGTTGCGCTGGCCAGCATCAGTGGAGCTCGGCAGCTCAATGAGGTCATGGTGCTGGTAACTGCAACTGGGGGATCGAACCCTGGTATCTAGTTCGGCCTGTGGGCACCCACTGGCACTTAACACAATCTCTAGGACCACTGCACCGCAGGTCCTCACCACACACAGCCATACCATCCTCAGCAGGGTCTATATCGCCGAGGCCAGATTCTGAATGGTCTACCGATGACATCAACATAGGGAGGAGGAAATTGCCAATTTTCAAAGCCTTAACACCTCAGGCCTCAGTTTTCCAGCTTCTCTTCCAAATGTCCGCATTTAGAGGGACGTGGCAAGACGAGGAAAGTGAAAAGAGGGACAGAAAACATACCTGAAACCACATACCGTACTTGCACAACCACCATTAACACCAACATGAGAAGATGTTCCTGTGAGAACTCGGATATGATGCAGTGCAAGTGTCAAAAGGGGGTATTGATTATATAATCCAAAATGCAGCTCCCATCCCCAGTCCCCGCATTACCAGATTCCGTTTCATGACCTCCCTGCACTCTGTCGCCCTTACACAACTACTACTCTCCAACCTCAGAGCTCCTTTTCCATGAACGAGCAAATTCACCCTTCGGAGATATCCACAGCGGACAGTTCCCCTTCTCCCAACCGCACTCTCGGAACATGGTACGTGAAATGACAGCGGCCGACCACCGGAAAGTAGCTGCCACGTTCGGCGTGCGGTCTCATCCCGTGCAACGCATTAAACCTTCAGTGCCTTCTCACGTTCCTCCCCCTGACTCGTCTTCCAGTGTCGAAACACAGGACCAAACTCAGCCCCACACCGTCGTGGGTACATTCCAGCGCCCAGATTCAGGGAACGACGAGACAAACACACATGAAGGTCGTCTGATGATTTCGGAAAGCCGCAGGATCCCTGTGACTGACGGTCTGAGAGCCGAGATTCCAACAACAACAAATAGGATGATCGTCTTGCTCATTCCTAGAGAATCTAGGTCATCAGCGATGTCTTCAGAGAATAGAGAAGATGTCGAATCCGAACCCACATCTGCAGAAAGTTTTCCAAGGCCATATAGTTTCTCCTTCTCGCCGGCGAGCGTACCAGCAACCGTCAGCACGCCATCCCCATCTGTCCTCGAAGCTGCGCCTAGTGAAGGTGCATACTCTCCTGGTGATCCCATTATGATTATGTTACTGACCTGCAATAACTATCACGCAGTCACCACAACGGTGGAGGAAGCGCCGCTCGGGCTGCACCACCTGGTGGACTATTTGATTGCCAAGCATCCGAAGGTGATGTCCACCGTCTCGAACCTCCTCATCTTTGTGGGTGGCAGCGTATTACTCCCTGGCGTCACCGCATGGGTCAGTGGTACGATAATCGCGCACCCTGCGGTGACTGTTGCTGGGGGGGTCGCGGTCGCGGTCGGCAAGTGGCTTAGAAGCGCACTCAATTCTGCTGCCGCCAAGCGTGCAGCACAGGCACGGCTGAGGGGCCAAGGGATCATCGAGGATGGAAATGGTCGCCGACAAGGAAGAATGGAACGTGGTCGTCTGTTGTTTGTGGAGTTTGTTGTTTGATCGATGTATGTGATAGTGGCCTGATGTTAGACTCTAAGATACTGATGGTATGCATTTCAGGCGAATGCTTACGTTTTTGGATAGGAACAGATAGTTAGGTTGGGCAAGGACACCGTGATCCACAACCTCGCATGCAGCAAGTCTGTAAAATTTGCACAATGCGGATTCCTTTGGGAGATTCCACATCGTGACGAGAAGCAAAATGAGGATTGCGACGTCCCGAAATCAGGATAAAATTCAAGCCGACTGTCGAAGTGTCAAGAATATCTGGGGAAATGATGCATTGCGCACACACCTAAGCATTTAAATCGAATGCTTTAGGGATAACTGGGAAGTACTGCACAAGCGAGCAGACTCACAGGTTTGAATTCTTTGCACAACATGAAACACGGTACAGGTCCCAAGCCATGCGTCCTACCAAACTGTGCAAAGGAGTTGTGTCGTGGTCCCCTCACTCGGCTGCAAAGAGAAGAAGCGGCGAGAGTGATGGCCTAACGAGTGATGACGATGATGTTCCCGCGAAATGGACCCAATCTTTTTTTCGATGCCCTTTTTCTCAATGGAGGTAATTTTATGAAACGGACATACGGCCAACGGTCATTGAGGGCGTCGGGGGAGCCATGGCGATCAAAAAGATGGTCGGGGGTGGTGTGATGGTGGGTGCGAGGAAAAACAAGGCCGCGCTATGGCACGTGATATATTTTGGCACCCCCCCCTTAGACAGCCCCGTCCGTTGAACACAGGTGCCCAATATATTAATCCCCATGTGTAAGTGCAAGATTACGTGAAGATCACATGACACTACCTTCTTTTTTCGGATATGCATTGCCCCACATGCCTCACGTGCTTCTGCTTGGCGCATCACAACTGGGTCACAGTCACGGGCGCTGTCTCAATCCTCCAAAAGATGCAGGGATATCAATTTTCTCGAATGCTCATTTTTTTGTCCCACATCAAGATATCAGATACAGAAAATATTTTTGCGGGTGAAGTGCGAGACAAAATGCGCCCCGAACACACTCTTAGATGTCTGCTGGTGGGCCCTGCACGGCGCACGCTTTCCTGTCGCCGAGTCTGCTGCATTACTATCCCTGATTGTTTGTGTAGCGTACTGACGCGTGACCTCAGCAGTCTCGAGAAAAGGAGACTGAGACTCTATCTACGGCGCTAACGTTCTTTAAGTATGGTCTGATGTGAATGTATGCGTGGTCTTTGTGACAGTGAAAAAGAACAAATGTGGCTTCAGGCCAGAACAGGAAATGGAACGGTAAACTAAGGAAAACGTCCATGCATATCACTGAGTCTCGGGCCTCACGCCCGATGTCCAAAGACGCAGCACGTGGCTTCATCTCCAACAAATAATACCCTTGGCACTATCAACCTTCGGGTATGGTTAAGACCGAACATATGGCATGGGTGGAGAGGTGGAGGTGCCCACGGCGCTACGGAGCCCCACGCAGGACTACATGGACCAGATACATGAACATATTGTTAATATCATACCAGGGAGGTGGTCTGCTGGTTGTGCGAGGGAAGCTCGGATTTTTCGCTCGATAACATCCGACTGGGATATCACACACTCGTCAAATCCCCAAACGTTGTCACGCCACAGACCGCGGTCAACATCAAACTTCTGCCTTTATGTCTCCCGACAGACGCACGAGCCGCATGGAACTGGTGTCGAAAGTGCCGGCCTTGATGAGTTCCAGGTCCTCCCTGAGCGCTTTGAACGGCGCCACTTTGTCATCGCGCTGTGTATGCTTGGCGTCCATAAATACCATAAACGCCTGATGAGGACATATACGACGGACCTGATGGCGACCAGAAGTGCTCGGAAAGACGTAGAACGGTTGTCTTTGTAATTTCCCGATTATTTTCGTTCAGTCAGCCAACGAAGTATTGTAGTTATCTGGTCACCTGAGCCATGTTGGGTATCACGTTTTCGCCATCTTACACGACAACCACGATCGGGGTATCTTCTCCGCGGCGCCTGCTGCGATCCGTGCCCTGAATTGTCGGGACATAACAATATTCTCATGTCGCGTGCACAATACTGTCTCTGGACCTAGTGATGCAGCGATCCTCATTTCGCACTCGGTTGACGCGCTTGGTTCGGGTCTCTGTCGCTATGAGGTGTTTAGTGGTCAACGCCGGACATTGTTTTTACATCGGGCGAAAACTGCTTGCCCTGCACCCGAGCGAAGCGGCAGCCCTCATTTCACATTTGGGCTTCAAAACGTGCCAACTGAGGTCTCTCCACGTATGGGATGTTTGGTGACTGCTACCGGATATAATGTTGACGATTAATACAGATTGCTTTTCCTACTCCCGCGAGATGTTCCCCCGTTTTTCATCTGGTCATCAATGTGTCAACCACCCACGCACAAAATCAGCGTCCCGATGAGACATTTCTTGACCCCATAGTATGTCCACACTGTGCCCAGAATGCTTATCTTGTAAAGCAAGGTGATGACCTTCCGCTTCGCGCCTGCACTTGCCGGCATCAGTGGAGCTCGGCATCCCAATGAAGTGTCAGTGGCCGCAACTGGATCTTATGTTAAAGCCATGCAACAATGCTTACACTGCACCAGCAAAGTAGCGAGTATCTTAAATGCCAGCAGAGATCTGCGTTCCGATGAGATGTTTGACGATAGCTACTGGCCTGGGCTTACATGGAACCGGGTCCGACTCGGAGAAGCTTGTCCCACACGGGCAAAGTGATTAATCTCATTTGGACTTTGCTCTTCAGCGCGCCCGCCGAGGTCCGCATATCAATGTGACAATGGCAACAGCCACTGAATGTTATTTTCACACTGTATGTAGAATACTTGTCTTGCACTAGCTGAGATTCGCAAGGAGATGTTGGCGACAGCTACTGGATGTTGTCAGTGCGCTCACGTTGTACGTAAGTTTGCTTGCCCGTATCATACCGACGACAAGATGCGCTCCATTTGGCATCTGGTCTTTGCCACAGCCTGTGTTCCGATGAACTAACAATTAACGGGGAGGCACTCGATATGAGTGAAGTTGGTTGAAGCGCTAGTGGCCCGCCCCCATTTTGGCAGTTACCCGTTACGGTTTGTGACTCTGGTTATGTCAGATGTCACGCAGTTGATCTCCGCCGAAGATAGAGTGCACAAAACGAGATGGAGTGCACACAAAACGGCGGAGAAACCCGCGTCTTATGTAATAAGAATATCAACGCGGTCGTTTTCAAGACAAGCCCGACATGCCCGACACATACCCCACATACGTTTATACCACACTCCCTGCACTTCGCACTACCTAGATCTACAAACCGTTTCCGAGCCCTCTTCCATGAACGAGCAAATTCAACCTCCGGGGATATCCACGGGAGATAGCTCCCGCTCTCCCAACCACACTCCCGCCACAAGGTACGCCAATCTCCAGCGAGGGTAGCCACCATGCTGAGCATGCGGTATCATCTGCGGAGGCCATACATTAGTGCCTTCTCACATTTATGCCCTCTCCTTATTCTCTGATTTGTCTTCCAGTGCCGAAACATTGGGCGAAACTCAGTACCACACCATCACGGGTACATTCCAGCACCCGGGTTCAAGGGACGAAACAAACACACATGAGGGTTGTCTCACGATTTCGGGAGGCCGCGCGCGCCTTGCAACCGACGACGTCCGCGCCGAGATTCCAACGAACAGAACGATCGTTTTACTCATTCCTAAAGTCACCATGTCATCAGCGATGTCCTCAGAAAGCAGTGACGGTGTTGGATCCGAATCTGCGTCCGCTGAAAACTCTCCGAGGCCGCATCGTTTTTCGTTCTCGCCGGCGAGTGCACCAGCAACCGCTAGTGCGCTAACACCATCTTCCCTCGAAGCCTTGAACGGCGAAGGTGCGCACTGTCCTGGTCATCCCATTATGGACATATTGCTGACCAATAAATACCATTACGCAGCCGCCACGACGTCAGAGGATGGGACGCTCGGGCTGTACCACCCGTTGGACTTCTTGATTGCCAAGCATCCAAAAGTGATGTCCGCCGTCTCGAACGTCCTTATCGCTGTGGGGGGCATCGTATTACTCCCTGGCGTATCCGCATGGGCCAATGGCACAATATTCGCGCACCCCGCAGTGACTGTTGCTGGAGCGATCGCCGTCGTGGTCGGCAAGTGGCTTAGAAGCGCACTCAAATCTGCCGCTGCCAAGCGTGCAGCGCAGGCACGGCTGAGGGGCCAAGGAGTTATCGACGATGTAAATGGACGCCGACGAGGGAGAACGGAACGTGACCGTCTTTTGTCTGTCGAGTTTGTTGTTTGATCGACGTATGTGATCAGTGGCCTGATGTTAGACTCTAAGATACTGATGATATGCATTTCAGTGGAATGCTTACGTTTTCGATAAAACAGATGTATATGTTGGGCCAGAATATCGTGAAATTGAACTGCAGTATCCACAACCTCGCATGTAGCAAGTCTGCAAGATTCGCACATCGAAGTTTCCTTTGGGAGATCCACCCGTGACGAGACGCGAAATGTGGCTTGCGACGTCCCGAATTTGGGATAAAGTTCAAGCCGAGTGCAGAAGTGTCAAGGATACCTAGGGAAATGGCCCACTGCGCACACACCCCGAGATTCTTAAGCACTTAAATCGGATGCTTTAGGGATAACTGAGAAACACTGCACAAGTGAGCAGACTCACAGGTTTGAGCTCTTTGCACAGCAAGAAATACGGTACATCGTGCCCCCCTCACTCGGGTGCAAAGAAGAAAAGCGGAAAGTTAGATGACTTAGCGAGTGATGACGACGGAGTTCCCGCGAAATGAACCCAACCTCCTTTTCGACGCCCTTTTTCTCGATAGAGTTAATTTTACGAAAAGAACATACGACCAGCTGTGCTTGTCGTTGAGGGCGTCGGGGAAGCCATGGGGGAGCCGTGGCAGTCAAAAAGATGGTCAGGGTTGGTTGTGATGGATGGTGGCGGATGGTGGCGTGGCGCAATTACGTTATGCCACATGATATTTCAACCGCGGGAGAATCACATGACACCACGTGCGGTCCTTTTTTCCGGTTCCTTTTATTTTATTGTCCGCATCTGCTGGCGCCCTGCACACTCACCCGTTAGCAATACCAACCCTGGGGTATAGTTACGGCCCCATATATGGCATATATGGAATGGATGGAAAGGTTGGGGGCGGGCCTACAGTACAGAAGCCCCGCGTAGGACTACGTGATTACATGAGCGGTACAGAGTTAAAGGAACATGCGAATTTGAATAACGCGATTGTGGGTGTCATATGATCGATTCACACTGTACTTGTATAGTGTATCTTCGTTGTGCTATAGACACTCTGAGACTTCGCCCTACTTTCTTCGAGTCTTGCGTTGCCGTTGAAACGTTGGCCCATATTACCTGGGCCCACTTGTTTGTGCCAGGGAGGTGGACTGCGAGGGAAGCTCGGGTGTTTCAC
>WNFD01032173.1_pt1 | contig 10212 bp, 4 predicted proteins | sample 5400491 | NCBI WGS metagenome assembly WNFD01 (sample SAMN13153343, study PRJNA577476) | soil metagenome | isolation source: 120 cm saprolite under Douglas fir tree site 2 hole 2 replicate 2 | place: USA:California | collected 2015-04-18
GAACAATGGGAGGAGAGCAACCCTATGCGGCGTCCATTTCGATTCGTTTCCATTTGCTTTTTTTCGTTGCTGCTGACCCCTAGCGTCTGGAGCCAGAAGGATGCGGGAAGCATTGCCGGCACGATAAAAGATACTTCCGGAGCCACGGTGCCGCAAGCGACGATCACCGTGACCGAGGTAGACAAGGGAACGTCACTGATCACTTCCACTGGCAGTTCGGGCGACTATGTGGCATCCCCACTGCCCATAGGCCGTTATTCGGTGAAAGTAGCCAAGAACGGGTTCAAAACGGCGGTGACCGAAGCCATCGAAGTGCAGGTACAGCAGCGCGCCGTGGTCGACATTACCCTCCAGGTGGGGGCAGTTGCGGAACAGGTTACGGTCACCAATGTTGCTCCTCTCCTCGAAACCGAGACCTCTGAGCTGGGTCAGGTTGTAGACAATCGCCGGGTGGTAAATCTGCCGCTCAATGGGCGGAATTTTGCGCAACTGGCGCAGCTTAGCGCCGGCGTGGCCCCCAGCGAGCCGGGAGCGCGCAACTCCGGAAGCTACGGATTCAGTTCGAACGGGGGCCGTTCTTATCAGAACAATATTCTCCTGGACGGCATCGACAACAATTCCAATCTTACTGATCTCCTCAACAACACGAGTTACGTCATTCAACCTTCAGTGGACGCGCTGCAGGAATTCAAGGTGCAGACCAACGCCTACAGTGCGGAGTTCGGCCGCGGAAACGGGGCGATTCTCAACGCCAGCATCAAGTCCGGAAGCAACCAGTTTCACGGGGACGTATACGAGTTCTTGCGCAACGACAAGCTGGATGGGCGGAACTACTTTGACAGCGTCCGGCCTGCTTACCAGCAGAACCAGTTTGGCGCTACCCTGGGCGGGCCGATCATCATCCCTCATCTCTACGACGGACGCAATCGCACTTTCTTTTTCGTCGACTACGAAGGCTTGCGAGTGCGGCAGGGCGAAACCCTGACCGCCACCGTGCCGTCGGTTGCTGAACGTGGCGGGGACTTCTCTGAACTGCTTAATCTTACCCAGCCGACAGGCGTGCTCGACTGCAACGGGGTAGCGACCTACGCCGGAGAGATCTTCAACAGCCGCCTGGCGCAGACTCTGGGCTCGGGCGCTATCTGCGGAGTCCCGTTTGGCTATGACGGAAGCGGCAACCCCGTAAACGTGATGCCATCGTCAGCAATCGACCCGCTGGCCGCGCGTCTGGCCGGGCTTTTCCCCTCCCCCAATGCGGATGGTTCAAAGGGCTTCAATTTTGTGGCGAATCCGAAGCTGAGGCAGACGCGCAACAATTTTGACGTGCGCGTAGACCACAATTTTTCGGGCAAGGATACTGCATTCTTCCGCTTCAGTTATGAACATCAACCCAGCATCATTCCTGCCGTCTTCCAGGCGACCGGTGGAAACGGGGCCGACTTCTCAACCGGTGACGAAGACCAGTCCTATCGCAGCGTGGCGCTCAGCGAAACCCACCTCTTCAGTTCAAAGCTGGTGAACGAGTTCCGCTTCGGCTATAACCGCATTCACTCGCGCCGTTTTCAGTTCAATTTTAACAAAGACGTTTCCGGGCAGCTCGGCATTCCGGGCGTGCCCTTTACACCCATCAATGGCGGCATGCCGGAGTTCGACTTTGGAGACGTGGATTCGATCGGCGATCCCACCTTCCTGCCTTCGCTGGAGATTCAGAACACTTACAGCTATTCGGATAATCTGACGCGGATTATTGACAAGCACACGATCAAATTCGGTGGTGAAGTCCGCAGTGAGGAATTCACCATCTTCCAACCAGCTTCGCCCCGCGGCAATCTCTTTTTCGATGGGCCGCTAACCGACAATCCGGCGGCCACGGGCACAGGAGGTTCGGGTTTCGCGCAGTTCCTGCTTGGATTGCCCAGCGGCGGAAATATCACTAACCTGCACAACGTCGACTACGGTCGACCGGTCTATGCCTTCTACGTCCAGGACGATTACAAGGCGACTCCAAAACTGACTCTCAATCTTGGGCTCCGCTACGAACTGTTCATTCCGGTCAGGGAGCGTTTCAACCAACAAGGGACCTTTGACTTGGCGACCAAGACAATGCTGGTTCCCAAGGGACAGACCGCTCAATTCACGCCATTAATCGCCGCCAGCATCCCCATCAGTGATACCGCGCCGCGCGGGCTGGTGCCGACCGACAAGAATAATTTCGCACCGCGAATCGGATTCGCATACAAAGTCACCAACCGTGTGGTATTGCGCGGGGGATATGGGATCTTTTACGGAGGCTATGAAACGGGACCGTGGTCGAATCCGAGCCCGGGCTTCAATCCGCCATTTTTCGTCACGGAAAGCTACAACCAGCCGTGTGGCGCGTCGTCAGCCAATCCTGGTCCCGGGCAGACGGACTGTTCCATTCCAGGGCTGGCACATCTTGCCAATGGCTTTCCGGCAAGCTCTTTGACCGATCCAAACACGCCACAACTGCTGCAACTTGATCCAAAGATCGTCAATCCTTACATGCAACAGTGGAACGTATCAACCGAATATGAGTTGCCGGGACAATCGGTCTTGCAGGTCTCCTACGCCGGCTCAAAGGGAACCAGACTGTACACCTTCTACGACGCCAATCAGGCTGCTCCCTCGAGCGATGCCACTGCGCCGTTCGGCGCCCGGCGCCCGGTGCAGGAGTGTGATAGTTCCGGGAATTGTAACCCGGTGTTCGACACGAGCATTTCCAATTTTGCATCGAGCGGCTCTTCGATTTACCACTCCCTACAGAGCCGCTTTGAGAAACGGTTTTCCCGAGGTTTGTCCTTCCTCGCTTCGTACACCTGGAGCCACTCCATTGACAATGCGTCGTCGGCCAATCTGGGATCGTCCAACAATAGCGGGCCGCGCTTTTTCCGCGCCTTTCCGCAGTGGGAACGCGGGAACTCCGATTTCGACGTCCGGCACCGTTTCGTCCTCAGCTACATTTATGATTTTCCCATTGGACACGGCAAGCATTTCGGCGGCGGCCTGACCGGCGCGGCTGACAAGATTTTCGGTGGCTGGCAGATTGCCGGCATCACCACTCTCTCCACCGGGAACTGGTACACGATCACCGACGGCAATGGCAACTTTGCCAATTCTGATGGCGGTCAACGTGCTGATCTGGTGCCGGGGCAGGATCCGAATGGCCATCATTGTGTTCGCGGAACATTTTTCAATACCTGCGCGTTCCAGGACCCGCCCACCAATGCTCCGCCATCAGACTTTTTCGGTTTTGGGAATGCTGGACGCAATATCGTCCGCGGCCCTGGTGTTCAGCAATGGGACCTGTCCATATTCAAGATCATTAAGACCAGCGAGAACACACATTTCGAATTCCGGACGGAGATCTTTAACCTTCCGAACCATGCAAACTTCCTCGTACCCTCTGGCAGTTCGAAGCGGCTGGGAGGTGGCAGCTACGGCTTTGCTACGGCCGCGGCCGCGCCCCGACAGATTCAGTTTGGCTTGAAGTTTTATTTCTGAATTTCGACTGCACCCTTGGCCCGGATTCTTAGTCCGGGCCTTTGAGTGAACCGAATCCCCAGGAGACGTGGATGAGTAACTTCATGCGGGCGTTGAGTCGCGTTCTCACAAGACATGGCCTCAAAAGTCCCGCTCTTCGTATTGGATCGGCGCTTCTGATATGCCTGCTTGCCGGCGCTGCTCTGGCCTATCCCGACGATGACCACTCTCCCCTGGCTCCCCTTGCCAAGGACGAAATTCTGGCAGCGGTCCAGATATTGAAACATGCCGCAAGGGTCGGCGATGACAGCCGCTTTTCTCTGATCACGTTACGTGAGCCCCCGAAGCAGGAAGTGCTGGACCCACGGCCTGGAAGCAGACCACACCGTGAAGCCTTTGTGGTGGTCTACGAACGGAACAGCAATCAGACATTTGAGGCAATCGTTGATCTCAGTTCCAGGAGGGTGAGTTCCTGGAAAGAGATCCACGGCGTCCAGCCCAGCTATCTGACCGAAGATGCGAAAATCGTCGAGGACGCAGTCCGTGCCGACCCGCGCTGGCAGGAGGCCATGCGCCAGCGCGGAATCTCTGATCTCAGCAAAGTCAGAATTGACGACTGGGCAGGGGGCTATTTCGGCGACCCGAAAGAATCTGGATTCCGTTTCCGCCGCGCCATCTCGTACTACGGTGGCGACCCTTCCGACAGCACCTTCGCCACCGGTCCCGTCGAGGGCGTCGTGGTCTATGTAAACCTGAACACCAAAAAAGTATTCAAGTTTACTGATACTGGAGTGGTGCCGCGACCCAAGAGCGCGACCGCACCCTCACAGGAGGACGATCATCCCAGAGAGGCTCTGAAGAGGCTACAGGTTATCCAACCGGACGGGACAAGCTTCCAAGTGCAAAATAACGAAGTGAACTGGCAGAATTGGCGGTTTCGGTTCGCGATGAACAGCCGTGAAGGACTGGTGCTGTACACCGTGGGCTACGAGGATCGCGGAAAGTTACGCTCTATCCTGTATCGCGGATCGCTTTCAGAAATGGTAGTCCCCTACGCCGACCCCTCAGAAGCCTGGTATTTTCGCAACGCCTTTGATGAGGGCGAGGACAGCATGGGCCGTTATGCCAACTCACTGGAGCCCGAGGTAGACGCGCCTTCCAATGCCACCTTTTTCGACGCAACCCTTGCGGACGAGTCCGGCGTTCCACTTGTCGTCCCCCGCGCGGTGGCTCTTTACGAGAAGGATGGCGGTCTCTTGTGGAAGCACTTTGATCGCGACAACAATCACAACAATTCCCGACGTTCCCGGGAACTGGTGCTTTCCTGGATCGCGACCGTAGGCAACTACGACTATGGATTCAATTGGATCTTCCACCAGGATGGAACCCTGGAGATGCGGGTGCTACTCACTGGGATCATGGAAACCAAAGGCGTTGATCTGGCTTCCGGCGGTGCATCATCAGCATTTCTTCAATTTTCGCCTGGACATGGATGTAGACGGAACCAACAACAGCGTCGTGGAAATCAACACCGTCGCAGAAAGTGCCAACCCGGGCAATCGATATAAGAGCGCGTTTGTGATGAAAGGAACCGCGCTGCGCTCGGAAGCAGAGGCCCACAGGAATGTCAGCCTGGCAAGCAGCCGCAAGTGGGAAGTCGTGAATCCGTCGGTAAAAAACGGTGTGGGTACAAGTACAGGCTACATTCTGGTGCCCGAAGAGAACTCGGTGCCGTACGCGGCCCCAGACTCATGGATGCGGAAGCGTGCCGGCTTCATCAATGCACATTTTTGGGCCACCGCCTACGATCCTGCTCAATTGTACGCAGCTGGTTTCTATGCCAACCAAAGCCGCGGGGATGACGGTTTGCCGGTCTGGATACGTGCGAATCGGTCACTCCAAGATAGCGACGTTGTAATCTGGTACACGCTCGGCGTAACCCATATCCCGCGCCCGGAAGAGTGGCCGATCATGACAGTCCACCCGGCCGGTTTCAGGCTGGCACCGGACGGGTTTTTTGATCACAATCCAGCTGCAAACGTCCCGAAATGACGGTCACAACAGAGCCGCAATTGCGAACGAGGAATGGATGAAGGTTCGGGTTCGCCGGTTGAAGTATGTCATTGCAACCATCGTTGTGCTTCTCGCCTCTGGGTTTGAGGCTACTGGCGCATGGCCACAAGACGAAATCAAGCCAGTCATTGGTACGCCCAATAATCAGTTCCGCGTCGTAAACACCTATCCGGAGTATTGGGTAGATGGCAAACCATTCCTCATGCACGGCGCTGCGTTCTTCTACCACCGCATTCCGCGTGATCGATGGGCGGAAGTCTTACTGCACCTGAAGGCGTTGGGCGTCAACACCATTGATCTTTATCCCCTCTGGAATTGGCAAGAGCCGGAAGAGGGCGTCCTCGACTTCGACGGTCACACCAATCCACGCCGCGACCTAAAATATTTGCTCCGCTTGATTGATCTGATGGACTTCAAGCTTACGTTTCGGCCCGGGCCGTATTTCACCGATGAGTGGCGGAACGGCGGCTATCCGGATTGGCTGCTTCGGCGCCCGGAATATGGCATGTCCGAACAGAGCATTCTCGAAGGGCGCTATCCCCTCTGGAACCAGTTGCAGTATGACAAGTCGGAAGAGGCGGCAACTAAGTGGTTGCAAAACCAGACTCACCTGGACCATACCCGGCGGTGGTTTCACGAGGTATTTCGCTTGGTCAATCCGTTGCTTGCGGAAAACGGTGGGCCACTGATCAATATTCAAATCGATGATGACCAAGCGCTCGGCCGTGAGAACTATAACGGCCCGAATTTCTGGAAATATATGGGCCTGCTGCGCACGTACGCGAAAGAGGCCACGCGGAACAGCGCGATTCCTTATTACATCAATGGCGCGGACATGCGCCTGAACGCGGAATCCAACGATGCCACGGCCGAGCCGTTTTGGAACACCGGACAGGACTATCAGTCGTTCGGCCCGGGGGGCTACTCGGATTTGTATGAGGCTGCCAAGAACAAATTTCTGACGGAAGTCTTGAAAACAGAACCCTTATTCCCGCCCACTCATATTGAGTTTCTTGCAGGCTGGGACCTCGACGACAAGGACACGTATGCTCGCCTGACCCACCCCTCCAACACACTTATGGCCATGCGCGTGATGCTCCAAAACGGGCTAAAGGGGCTGAGCCATCATCCCGCAAATGACACGCTTTATCCAGCCGGTTACGAGTGCCCGTGGGCAAACTACTTTTACACCCAGGAGAATGCCATCACCTTTGCCGGAGGAGAAAATGGGCGCGCACCTTACATTCGGCGCACTGGACGGCTGATCGAGGGCATGGGCCCGCTGCTCGCTTCTACCCATCTCGCGGCTGACGCCGGGATTGTTTATCCAATGGCGACTTATCCGCAGACAGACCTGACTTCCGTCGAGATTCAGCAGGTTGCAGACCTTGCCGGACGCCTGCTGTGGTCAGGCGCATTTGATCATTACAATTTCGAACTCATTGACTCTGATCACACGCCGCTGAAGAATTTCGAACGTTATCGCGTTCTGCTTTTGCCGAATCCGCAAGCCGGGGAGGACACCGCCAAGTACCCGCATCTGGGGGAGTACTCCGAAAAGGCCCAACGAATGATGGTGGAGTACGTGACTGACGGCGGCACGCTTATCGTTTTGCCATCCAGTACCGGAGGAGCAATTCTGCGCGAGTTCCTCAGCCCGCTGGGACCGCAGCAATTCGTTCCGGGGACCAGCACGTTGCACTTCGCGGACGGATCGAATGCGACCATAGTCGGAGGAGTGTATGCGGTGACTCCTACGGAGAAGCCTGGAGTCACGGTCGTTGCTCGTGACACCCGCGGGCGCATTATCGGGGCGCGATTTCAGCACGGCAAAGGACAAGTGTTGTTCTTTGGAGGAGATGTTTCGCGCTGGGTATTTCCTCCCGGTACTCATCTGATGGAAGGCGGCGTTGTTTCGGGAAAGACAGGAGATCTTCCAGAGAAGGTTCAACGAGACTCTCGCAAGGCGCTTTCAGCGCTCATGAAGGCAGCGGCCATCGACAAGAAAGTCTCGGTCGTCTCGCCGAGGCTGCTCACACCTGCACGCGAAGCAGGGTTGTACGTCACAGAACTAATCGCGGACCATGGTAGCCACAGCTTCGAAACGCGACCCGATACGTCAGGGGCATACGGTTTTGTCGGTCTCACGAATTTCAGTATTCACCAGCCGCACCGCGGCGAAGTCACCGCGCGAGATCCGCGATCTGGAAATTTGGAGCAAGCATCGAAGATACAACTGCCAGACATCACTCTCGGCCCGCGGGAATCCCTGCTACTGCCTTTGAGAGTTCCGCTCACGGCTCTGATTTGGTCGGCGCCTGCAGGACTCGACCCTGCGGACGAAGTGTATTACTCCACCGCGGAGTTGACGCATGCCACTTACGACGGCAGCACCCTAAAATTCGACTTCAACACGCCCGGCGATGCCGAGATCGCATTGCGACTGGCACACCGGCCGCAGACGGCTCAGCTGGATGGCAGGTTGGTGAGGATCACACCGGCTGCGCAGCATCTCCTCATGGTGAAAATTCCAAAGGGCGTCAGTCCGGAGTTCAGGCGCACCCTCGTGCTTGAGTATCGGTCGGCGCAACCTCGGCTTGTTTTTCATACCAAAAATGACTGGATCGCCGGGGAAACAAACACGGTTCAGATGACGATCCACAATCCACGGAAAAGCTTGCTCAGCGGAGATCTCGCTCTTCGAGCTGGCCGCCTGACGACCCCCATCCCGCTGAAGGTACAGATCCCCCCGCACACCAGCCGCGTGGTCGAAGTGCCGCTTGACTTGCCGCCGGATGCCCCGGAGGGTCTTCCCGTCGGCTTGACTGCAACCCTACGCGAGCACGGTTCCCCGTCGGATTGGACTTGGCGCTCGGAACTGAGAGTCCATCAACCCTTTACCTATAGCCTCAGTCCGCTGGTGAACTTTCCTCTGCGAGAGGACCAGGCTTTCCCGCTGGTTCACCCGGCTCTTGCCAGCATGAACCTGCCTGGCGAAGCTGTCTTTCATCTAAGGCTGAAGAGCTGGCGCGGTCGTACTCAAACCATAAAGATTGGGATTTCTGGGACTAACCTGAAATTCGGTGCAGTTCCGACGGAGGTAAGAATTCCCGCTAACGCCAATCAGCTAATCGAAATTCGCGTCCTGCCGACGAAGGGCTCCGGTCTATATCAGTTTTCCTTTCATCTTTCCTCTGGAACTTTCGAACTGAACGATACAGTTGTGCTGGCGGCAATTGAGCCCGGCAAGGCCCTTGCCTATGCCTTCGACTACGATCGCGATGGCTTCGAGGACGTTATTCTGGAGAATCAGAACATTCGCTGTTTCGTGAGTCCATATGCAGGTGGAAGGTCGTTCGCACTGGTACTCAAGGATTCGAATCACAACGCCTTCAATTCCGTCGGCGGCATGCGGGACACGTTCGCCACGAGAGTCGAACCTAAGGAGCTGGAGGGCCTCAACGAGTACACCCGAATGAACTGGATGGGCCTCACCAACCGCCCCTACAGGTTTCAGATCATCGCCAGCGCGGGTACCCAGGCAAAGGTAAAGTTTGATTACGACGCACCCGACGTCTACCCTGCGGGTGTAAAACTGGAACGAGTCCTCAGCTTGCCCGGGGACCGGAATATTGTGATCCAGGACTCCACTGTCACGCCAAAAGGCATACAGCCGGGACAGGCGTATGTCCTCGAGAACTCAGTGTCATTCCAGCAGGCTGATCAGCCTCATTATCGGCGCTGGTTTACGAACGCCAAGGTCCCAACTGAATTCTCGCCGGGAAAAGAGCTGTCGCTTGGTGAAAACCCAGAATTTTTCGGAACTATAGATCAACGCAGCGGCGAGACATTTGCGATCATGCTGAGCACTCCTCCTCTGAAGACCGAACTCAAGACGCAGCGTCATTCCGCCTTTTTTCGAATCAGATATCCTGATTTCACAATTGCGGGCCATGGAGGTCAGTACCGAACAGCCTATTATTTCGGAAAGGAAAGCCCGGCTCGTCTGGCTATTGAAAATCGTCAGCACACGGGTGGAGGAAGCAAAGTAGAGCTCCACCACTCAAATCCTCAAGAAGAAGATTTTACGCCGATATATCCAAGCCAAAATTAGCCAATACGCCAGCAATGAAGTTCCGTACATTAAACGTTGAGCTCTCCGGATTCATCGCCAATTCGGAATCACAGATTGGGAACAGCCTGTGGCTCCGACGGCGGCTCGGAATCTTCGTCGGGCGGGAGTTGCCGAAGGCGTGATTGCGGAGTGTGTTCGAGCGCTATGCCATCGTTTCGCAGTCAGACATCCACGATGCGATGGCAAAACTAGTAAGTTGTTGTATCTAAATAGCTTACTATGTGACTTCTGTGCAAGTGTGCAACAACATCTGCAAGTTTCCAGGGAAATCTCGGGTCGCTGGCCGAGACAGTGCCTTGTTCGCACAGCTAGAGAAAAAACCGGACACCTCCGACGCCGATGGGTCGTTCACCGCTCAAAGAGTCTAGCCGAAGTTCGTCACGGAATCGTCGTAAAGCCGGCTAAGTCTTTCGGAATCAGTTCAAGCGGTCGCGAAGTCTGCACTACATTTTGCAGTTGATTTCAAACGTTCGGGAAGACTGAGTCCGAGCCGATGCAGTAGG
>WNFD01008305.1_pt1 | contig 10210 bp, 12 predicted proteins | sample 5400491 | NCBI WGS metagenome assembly WNFD01 (sample SAMN13153343, study PRJNA577476) | soil metagenome | isolation source: 120 cm saprolite under Douglas fir tree site 2 hole 2 replicate 2 | place: USA:California | collected 2015-04-18
TTGGCGGGCGATACGGCGCGGGAAGCGACCGGCGACGAGGTCAAGGAGATCCAGGCGCAGGCACATCAGCTCAAGGAGCTGGTGGCCGAGCTGATGATCGAGAACCGTCTGCTTAAAAAAAGCGTACTCGGCGATGGGGAGTCCGATACATGAGGTATGTCGCCGCCGAGAAGCTGGAGATCATCCGGCTGGTCGAGCAGTCGTCGTTGTCGGTGCGGCGCACCTTGGACCAGCTCGGCATTCCGCGCTCCACGTTCTATTGCTGGTACGATCGTTATCGCACCGGCCAGGCTGAGGGCCTCGCATATCCGTGCCATGCCTCGGATGAAGGACAAGCGACCCTCCGAGGTCTTCGCTGCAATTGCGTTGGATGGATGCGAAGATGGTGAAGCGAAAGGAGCGCGGGCTCTACGAGCGAGTACAACAACCTCAAGCGCGAAAGCCTAAGAAACCAGCGTGACACGCTTGGCTTGCGGGCGATGCTTGAATCGAAACACTCGCCTTTCAGCCGCGGTTCCCGGTGGCCCATTGCGAAGCGCCGCGGCAACGCGGGAGTTGCAAGTCGTGAGCGGATGCAGCGTTAATCGCATGCATGAAGGAGGAACTCAGCAATGGCCGTCACGGTAAAGAGAGCCATTCTGTGGCGCAGGGAGGTCGACAACCAGCCTGGGATGCTCGCCAATACCCTCCACCCACTTTCCGAAGCAGGCGCCGATCTGCAAGTAGTCATGGCCTATCGCTATCCGGGCGGCGAGAACAAAGCCGCGATCGAGCTGCATCCGGTTTCCGGTAAGAAGTCCGTAGCGGCGGCGCAACGCGCGGGCTCGCCCCGTCGTCCATCTCCACCCTGCTGGTCGAGGGCGACAATCGACCGGGGCTTGGCCACGCGATCGCCAAAGCGATCGGCGATGCGGGGATCAATGTGAGCTTCGTGATGGCGCAAGTGGTGGGCCGAAGATACTCGGCGCTGTTTGGCTTCGAGAACGAAGCCGACGCAAGCAAGGCCGCGACCCTGATCAAGAGAGCCACGGGGCGTGGCAAGAAGTAGTCCCGCGCGTTCGCGGCGAGCGAGAGAGCGCTGACTTGCGCCGCCAAGAACTCCTTCCTGCAGCCTATAGGCAACTGCTTGAAGCAAAAGAGCGTGACCGATGAGAACCGGGGCTTCGGTTCGGTAGAGCACCCGCCAGCGTTGCCTAAGGGTGGTGGCGTCGACTCCGCGGAGCTCGGCGAGCTCGTCCGTCAGGCCTCCGGTCCCTGACCGTGATCGGTTGCTTTTCATGCTTGCCCGCTCCTTTTCGGGCAGACATACACATCGCTCTGGTCGGAATCAGAAGCCAGTCGTTCTCCGGTCCGCTTCAGCCGCGCCGATCGGCGCTGACAGAGAACTGAAACTGACAGGAAGCCGCCGCTTGCGCCCGAAACGAGCGGGACCGGCGGTTCGAATCCATCTCGCTCCGCCACCCAGTCTCAGGTTTGAGGCATTCTCCGCGGATGAGCGCAAAAAGCGCGCGTGTAGGGGCGATGCACCCGCCCCATCGGCCGATAGAGGCCGCGATCGTCATAGCCACGACGATCCGGTGGCCAGGACTCACCCCGGGCTGGCCATTGGCGATCGAACTTTGACCACGGCCCTTCTTCCGGCAGCAACCCGGGATCAGCGTCGAGAAAGTCTCCTATCAAGTCTTCGGCGCTGTGCTCAGTAAGCTCATGCTGCCCGGCCGGTAAAGGGTATGCGGGACTCAACGAAACTGCGTACGGTTTTGGAGGCGATGACTGCGCAAGGCTTAAGGGCACCACCAGTGCGATCGCGCCCAGCGCAGCAATCAGCAACGCTCCGAGACCGGAGTTCTGTCGATTCATGGTCCCCCTTCAATCGACGTGACGAAAATCAGGCTGATGAGCTGGTAGACTTTTGAAGCATAATACGTGCGCTACATCGATCTGCCTCTGTGTGGCGGACAAGAACTGCTATTGGCATTTTCCGCTGTGGATTTGGACTCAGATTCGCACCAATACCAGACAAAATACAAACGCAATTGACGACGAGTATCGCTTCTAGGCATTGGCGCAAGCACCCGGAAGAAACAGAGTGGGAGCATGTGGTCGAGTAGAGGTGAGCTGAGTTTCGCAGGATCCGGTTTGTCAGCCTACAAATAAGGATTGGATTCGCCAATCATTGGTTAATATAGTTTCATGTGTCTAGTTAAAGAGGACAAATGGCTAAGGACATCAGCTTCTTCGAGGCACCTTGATGGAAAACCATTCATTCTCGGATCAACGCAAGAATCGTGAGAAGGGTGTCAGCGCGTCCTAGAAATCTCGGAAGGCTTTATGTATATCAATCAGCTCACAAGGGGTGGGATTCGCTGGCATTCTAGCAACCATTCGTGCAAAGGCAGCTGAAAAGCGGCTTGCTCCCCCTCGGACTCGATTAGGGTCGAAGTGCGGAGGAACAAATGCTGAGACTCGTTCGCTGGCCTTGTCTCTTGCTCTTTTTTTTAGCCTACCTTAGTTCGACGATCGTTTATGCTGGTCTACCCGTGCATCTTCAGCGGGGCGAGAAAGTAGTGCAGATTCCGGTACCAGGTAGAGGATCCGAGATCTGTGTAATACCGAAGCATTTCAGCGACGCCACTTATTCCGACAAAGATCTCAAGGCGGAAGGCCAGCTTTGCAATATCGACGAGCACTCTAACGCCGCTGTTTGTCCGAAGACCAACAGCACCAATCCCGGGTTGGATTTTTTTTCCGTTCCCCAAGGGTCGTCTCTTAGCCAGGTTGAAGCTGCGCACTGCAAAGCCGGCGGCGTTAATAAGGTCGCAAAATACAAACTGAGCACAAGCTGCAGCTATACGCCTTCGATCCTCGGCTACTATCACGTGTCGCGGATGCTGGGCGGTATCGCAGATGTACCTCCCGCCGTCCTGAGAACGTTCGATCGACAGAATCAGATCGCGCTAGGCCGCATCGCTCTGTCCGAAACCGCTCCAAGCAGTCTGATTCATCAAACCTGGGCAGGGCTGATGACGCAGCTTACCGCGGGCCCGGTCGCCAGCCGCCGCGATTCACTGCTGACTGACGACTTCACGCAGTCGTATGGCGCGCTCAGTGTGAATCCGACCGGCGAGAGCTTCTACGCCGAGTTCTTCAATGGCGGCCCTAACAACGTGGCTCGGGCCATAAATTTCCGCGACAGGAATCCGACTGTGGCATTGCTCGCACGGAACGACGATATCAGCACGCTCGTGGGCCGAATTTTCACCGTTGAAAACGTGCAAAAGATGGTGCAGCTCCGAGACGCTGCCGATCTGATCGTTATTGATACGCTGATGAACCAGCAAGATCGTTTCGGCAACATTCACTACCGGCAAACTTACTACTATCGAGACAGCGCAGATCCAAACCCGGACGGAAGCCTGAAACTGAAATCGGACAGCAAACTAACTCCCGCTCAGGTTGCGCAGGTAGGGGCGGTACAGGTCAAAACGCTGCTTTTAAAAGATAACGACTGCGGCGTCTCGAAAAATAATGTCGCGCGAAAGGCGAGCCTGATCGATCGCGTTGCCCATATCGATCCTGACACCTATCGGCGCATCCTGCAGTTCGATGCGACAGCGGATTCGCCTCAAACCCGAGAGTTTTTTTTCCAGGAACTGGTCTTTACTTCCAACGACTACGCAAGCGTGCGCAAGAATCTCAAAGACGTGGCGGCCAAGCTCCATCAAGGATGCACTCAGGGTCATCTCAAGCTCGATTTGGATCTGCAGGCGCATTTCTCCGGACAACCCTTGAAGCCTCAGAGTTGCGACCTAAGGGACGCCGGTATCAAGCCATGACAGTACGAGCAGCCCATCGAGAGAGCTTCCCTTCTATGGATGAGCGGATTGTCGGCGGGTAGCCTAGCGAGGGGGGGGAAATGAATAGTGGATCGACAAACATTGACACATTCGAACAAGTCGGGGAGTCCAAGGACCTCTCGCAACTAGTTCGCAGCAACACGGTCCACTATTGGACCACCATGAAACATCAGGTTGACCTGAACGAACTCAAATCTTACCTCGGCTACGAGGGGATGCTGGCTGGCGATCCTCATGCCGGAAACTTCGCCGTGCTTCCCCTACGCGCGGTCAACGGCTCGCGCAAGATGAGGTACGTCAACGTCGACTTCGATGACGCCGGCCGTGGTCCGTTCGTGCTCGATTTCATTCGATTCGTGATCGCGTCCAAAGCTACCGACAAAGAGGTCAAACGGCGCCCACAGGAAGAAGCCTATATCAAGGGACTCGGAGGCAAGGAACTCGATCCGCCGAAGAAGGTACGTGATCTGCTCAAAATGCCAGTCTCCGAATATGACGCGCTCGCGACGGAATACTTGCGCAAGAGATCCTCGGATAAGGGATTCATCTTTAGGGAGGGCGAGATTCAACCTTATGCCGGGAAAATTGACCGGATGAGCGTCGAACGCGTGTTTCCCAAAGTCAAAGTGATCGATATTGGGATTCGCCCACTGGGACGCGGTGGGAGTGCCGGAGATCTGCGCATTTGGGTGCTGATTGAAGCCGACTACGGCGGACGAAGGATCATGGAATTGAAGCAATATGAGGAACCGGCTACCGCGAAGTACCAGCCTCAACCTGCTCCGCAACAGCGACTGAAAGAAATTCGGCTCGCGTTTTGGCCCGGCCTCGAAGGCTCCGACTATGATCTCGTCGGGCTGCGCGGCGGCGGCTTGTTCTGGATCCGCGAGAAGCGCGTCTCACTGATCGACGTGCCCTACTCGAGCAGAGAAATGAAAAAGCTCGATTTTCTGGATGAGCTCGAAATCTACGATGCGAACCAACTGGGACTCGCTCATGGGCGTCAGCCTGACGCGCGTCGCTATCATGGGGCTATAAAAGCGGACTCCGAGGCCTTCCATCAGGCAACTCGACCGGTCGAAAAAGCATATCTCGACATCGCAAAGAAGGCATTCGGGACGAAGTAGAATGCCCTTCCTTCAGAGGAACAAATGATGAGACGATTTGTATTACTCTTTGTATTCGCAGGTCTAATGAATATCGGCACGGCCTTGGCCCAAAACAAGATCATGCGACCCGGAGTACAGTTTCATGGGATTCGAGATTACCGCGAAGTGATGCCGGGAGCCCTGTATCGGGGCGGCGCGAACAACGGCCGCGGCCCGCTCAATCAGAATGAGCTCGACGCTCTTTGCGATCAGGGCATGGGGACCGCCTACTATCTCTATAGCACCGGATTCCATGGTCCGTCCGTAATTCACTGCCCAAAAGGCGACCTTGACTACAGCTACGAAGGTTGGGAAGGCAAGGGGCGTGCGATCGTACATCAACAGATATACAAGACCATCAAATCCAAGGGTAAGCCGGTTTTCATCCACTGCTGGAACGGTATTCATGCAACCGGAGCGGTAGCGGCCACCGCGCTGATGCAATTCTGCGGTATCTCCTCCAAACAGGCGGTTGATTATTGGAAAGTGGGAATCGCTCCCAAGCTTCAATATCCGAGCGTGATCCGGAATATACAAAGCTTTCAGCCAAATCCGAAACTGGAATTGACTCCCGAAGAGCAAGCCACATATTGCCCGCAGTTCGGAGCGGCTGACAATCACCCGTAGCCTAGGTCCGATCTCTTGAGACATCGTCATGAAAAATCGAAATACCGCTTTTGTACGATCAGCCTTGTTGCTCACTCTGCTGACCCCAGGAATCGTACGTGCTGGTCAGTTTCAGGGACCGGTCGTAAGCCACGGCAAAGAACAGTGCATAGCCCTCAACCGCTTCAGCCAGGAGTCGGGCGCGAAATATCTTCCTAAAGATGCCGACAAGGAGCAGGAGCTATGTCGAGCGGCATTCGATGACAATGCGATCGGAATGTGTCCGAAGACCTGGAGCACCAGCCCGGGCACGATCGTCTATGATCTCAGCAAATCGAAATACAATAAGCATCCAGATCTTTTCGAGGCTAATTATTGTCCGAAGCAGAGAGCGCTGAAGGGGAAGGTCGACGGTGTCGAAAAGATCGCCTCGTTCAAGCAATCGGTCAACGGACAATTCCATCAGAGCACCAGCGCTACGTACTCCCAGGCGTCGTCGCTCTACTATCACTTTTCGCGGTATTTGAACGTGGCTGTCGATGTACCAGTTGCTGTCATCAGAACTATGGACGCCAGCGACCACCTACATCGGGTCGCAAGTAAAGGCCCTGCACTCGTGCACGGAGGAATGATCGCCGCGGCTTGGAACGTTGTGATCTCGGCCGAAAAGAATCCTTTGGGATATATCCCGACCGATGAGTTTTACTACGGCGATCCGAAAGATAGTTTGCTTTACGGAACGATGCTCAAAGGACCGGGAGCAAGATCTGGTGCCGAATTTAATGGGAATATTGAAGGAAAAGGATATACGCAGCAATATGTCTTTATTCAGAAGACGGCGGCCTTTCTAGCGTTGAGTAGTCCGAAGGACTTCGCTGCCGCTAGCGCAGAAGGATTGAGCTCGAGCAAGGCCGATCCAGTGGTCGCAAAAGCCTTAGGTGCCGACGTCTCTCCGCAGCAAATGATGTTCTGGATGACGGAGTTGTCCGACATCCTGTTACTGGATTATATTTTCGATCAACAGGATCGTCCCGGGAACATCGACTACGTATGGGTCTGGTATTATAACGATCCCAGCGGCCAATTGAAGTCTATCCGTGTTGCTTCGAAGGCCGGCCGATCTGCAATGAAATCCGTAGAAACGCCGACGGAGGTCAAGAACAGTTCGAGGTCATTTTTGATCCAAAAGATCCAGATCAACGACAATGATGTCGGCGGTCGGAGATATACTAACTTCACTAAAAAGTTCGGCTTGTTGGAAAAGATACACCACTTGAGCCCGGTCACGTATCGTCAGTTGATCCGTCTGGCCAACGACTTTCAGATCAAAGGTCCGCTTTATAAGTACTTCCAAGACACATTCGATCTGCACGACGTCTATAGCGCTACGATTGCGCAGAATGTAATCCAGGCAGCGTTGATCCTAAAACAAACCTGCAATGGTGGAAGTATGAAATTCGACCTAAGACCTGAATCATACCTCGCTACCGACCAAATGCAGCCCGTAAATGTAGACTGCGAAACCCCGAAATGACTGGGAGCGCGCGATACAGTGACGAACTGAACCCCAGAAACGTTCGCAGCGGACGAGAATTGCTCCACATTAGAGTTCTTTCCCTAAGCCGCATGACAACGCGCGCGACCTACTCGTTTCGGCGGAATTGTCTAGAGAGTTCACCAAGCCGTAGGTATGCGAGCTTCCATATCTGTCCCATCCGTCAGATAATCAATTACCGTGTGAGGAGCGAGATATTGCGAAGATGAGGATGATAGCCGCGGCCTGCTTCATGGTTCTGCTGGTCGCGCTGCTGCTTGACCGCACAGATGACGACTTCTCGTGCGTAAAGGAGTCGTTGTCCGTTAACCATTGTTTCGACAGAGAGTATTTGATCCGGTATTCGTGTATAGACGATCCAAGCGCCGGCGCGTCGTCTAGTAGACTGCACACCTTCGCGCTTGCCTGGTCGTGCGATCTCTGAATAACCTGCGGCCCGTTCGTACCTTCCGCATCATAATCCGTCAAGCCGCGGACGCCTGCGGTTGGCGCAAAAGTATTTGATAACAATACCGGACCGGGGTCGCGTCTTTCGGACCGATTCACCGAAGGCTCGGAGCCGACTGGTCGCGATATCGTATTCCTCGCAAAACGAATCGGTGCTTCCTCTCGAGCGAGCCGAAGCGAACCGTAAAACTGAGTGTTCACGCGATCTGCCATGTAGATGATCAGATGCGGCGCCGTATTAGTTTCGGGTCCTCCAAATGACCGCGAAGTCGAGCGCGCCATTTTCAAAGGGGTAGGAGCCGCATCTTGCGCGAGAGCGTCGGCGGACACCCGCCAGACAACCGCACACAGGACGATGATCGTCAGGGTCCACCGGTGAAGCGAAGATCCATAAACTAGCTTACCTTTGGACCACATATTGAACTCCACATAACGACCGGCGGCTCGAACAAGTCACGCTTCGTTGTGCTCACTCTCTGCGCCGGAGCAGTAAGACTAAAGTCCAATTGTTTATAGCCCGCCGTGGCGGGACGATTGATTTCCGTGGGGATGAAACCTGCGGGGCTGGTTTCAGATGAGCCATTAAGGGAACTGTCTCACGCTACTGAAAGGCTGGCTTTCCAGTTCACGACGAAAAGCGTGACAGTTCACGACGAAGGGGTTGACAATTCAGGACATTTGGCTTGACAATTCGCGACAGGGGGGCAGTTGCCCGTGGCAAGAGGGCGTTTCAGAGCCGGTGTGCAATCTGGTCGGCGCGGCGCGGCATCAGAGCACTTGGTTGCTACCGAAAACGAGGAAGCGAGCCACCGCGTAGGACTATTGACGGAAGTTCCCGATCTCCTTCGAGAGTTTGGCACCGACTCGGCCGAGGTCGCGGCGAGCGCCGGCCTTGACGCGAACGGACTAGACGCTCTTGAAAACCGGATACCGTTTGTTGCGATTGGTCAGGTACTGCGCCATTGCGCGGCGAAGACGGGATGCCAGCACTTCGCACTGATGCTGGGTCAGCGGACCCGTCTTTCGCATCTAGGCTACCAGGGCAGCTGGCCCGCCACTCGCCGACATTGGGCGCGGCGATCAGAACCTTTGCCGTTTACGAACATCTTGACAGTCAAGGCATGGCCACGTTTCTATTGGAGAAAGACGGCGTTGCAACCATAGGCCCCGTTGTTTATCAGAAGGGTGCAGAGCACGGCGACCAGATCTACGATCTCTATATCGCTGCGACGCTTAGCATCATCCGGGAGCTTTGCGGCGCTCGCTGCAGGCCGGAACGGGTCCTTTTTTCGCACTCGAAGCCGACCGATGCCGGCCCTTTCCGCCGCGCTTTCCAAGGTCCATGCCAATTCAATGCGGAGCGGACCGCTCTCGTGTTTCCGACCAGTGTGCTTGATCACGAGTTGGTCGGTGCCGATCCCGAGCAGCTTCGAATCCTCGAGGCACAGGCCCATGCGAGGGATGATCTCAGCGTGGGTTTTCCGGCTGCGCCCGTTGTCGGCGGGGCGAAGATCTATGGCGAGACGAGTGGCAGGAGCGGACTCGAGGGGAGGGCCAAGGCGACCGCCGACGAAATTGCGGAGCAGCTCAGAATGAGATTCCAGGATCGGGGCTGGATCCAGTGATCAAACAAAGATGGACGGAAGACAGCGTTACCTATTGCGGCAATACGTGCCAACTCGCCAGAGGGAATCTTCTTCAGCGCCTCAAGCAAAGTTGGGGTTGCTCTCATACGGGGCGATCAGCTGGAAATGCTTCGGATCAACACCTTGCGGCAGTCCGAGCTGCCGATAGCGCTTAGATAGCCGCAGTCTCTCCGGATAAGTTTTCGGTAACCACCACAGCTAACCCGGGTCGCGCTCGTCATGCCGAGATGAGATTTTCGACAAGGCATGGCAGACCTGTCTCTCTGGTCTCCAATTTTTCATGGTTTCTTCGTCGCCTATAAATGATGGCAAAAACGAAATTAACAGGCCTTTTACCAAAATTAGCGAACTTTTTATCATATTGCACACCAAGGCCTGACATAGAACTACATTGACAAGACTTGCCGAGGTAATATAGACATGTTCTGCATAACTGGTCATTTCAAAGACACTCTGTGCGAGGACTACATGACTAACCGTACTCTCCATCGCTCGGCTGGAACGACCAGGAAAGCCCCAGTCCACCTAGGCGAACAGACGGAGAAAGTTCTATCAACGCTAGCACCTCGCGAAGAAATGATCTTGCGAATGCGCTTTGGTATCGGCCAGAAAGCCAGCACCGTCGAGGAACTCTCGCAACAATTCTCATTGACGGGCGAGCTACTTCGCCAAATTGAGGTGCAAGCGTTACGCAAGGTGAGGGAGAGAACCCGATCCATCTATCCGCGAGCCATTCGCACATTCAGCACGAGGGGCCAAGCCGCCAGCACTAGCCATTGACCGCACGAGCTGGTTAGTCGGCACTGCATTGCCGAGCGCGTTTTTGGAGTTTATCGACGTTCTATTTTGCGTGCCATCTCCCGGAAGCATCCACAGTTACGACATCACCTGAGCGCAGAGGAAAATATGCAGCATTCACCTTCTGAATTTCGCACTCGTCTGGAACAGCAA
>WNFD01050775.1_pt1 | contig 10207 bp, 8 predicted proteins | sample 5400491 | NCBI WGS metagenome assembly WNFD01 (sample SAMN13153343, study PRJNA577476) | soil metagenome | isolation source: 120 cm saprolite under Douglas fir tree site 2 hole 2 replicate 2 | place: USA:California | collected 2015-04-18
ACTTGCGATAGCGGCCGCTGGCTTGGCGCAAGCCCGCTGCTCTCGAGGGACTGCTCCAGCCCACCTTCCTTGGCCAGCGTCACGGGGCGCGTAGGCCCGCCGGATCGAGCGACTATTCCGGTGCCCCAATCAACGAATGTCGGTCGGATAGAGAAAAACGATGTCGTGCATCGGCGATGCCGGCGAGGAAGTGATAGAAAAGATACGGCCCATAGAGCCGCGCCGGAATGGCGCGCGCGAGCGCGTCGGCGTGATCTCCTCGCGTCAGCAACGGTCGCCAGATGATCTGAACCGTCAAGCGGTTGAACACCAATCCCCGCATCGCGTGCCGGAGGATGTGCCAGGCAAAACTTCGTTCCCGGCCGCTGCACCATGAGCACACCCGAAGGGCCCGACGATAGGAACCGAGGGACCCGGGCGTGAGGACATGAAAGAAGACCGTCAGCAGCGGATCGGGCGCCAGGGTAATCAGCTCTCCGTAGTTGAGCCCCCGTTCGTAATAGCGTCGCGCGGCCTGGCGCAGCGTCGACGGATGATAGTGGTAGCCGAGAGCTTCTTTGGCGAAGAGCAGGACCATTCCGCGCCGATGCAATCGGTAGCCTAGCTCTGTGTCCTCATGAGCCGGTGGGCCGCCGCGACCGAGAGCCTCCCTGAACATGCCGTGGCTGAGCATGAATTCGCGTTTGAATGAGAGATTGAACGCCCAGAATAGGAAGTACGGAAGCTCCTCCAGGTGGTCGAAGCGGTTCATTCCGAAGGCATCCCATCCCCTGAGAAACCCGGTACCACCCAATTCCGGCGATTGGACGGCGTTGCCAAGAACTGCGACGCGCGGGTCGGGATGGCTGTCGTGCCGCCGCATATGCGCTTCCAGCGCGCCCGGCGTGAGGAAGATGTCGTCGGCGAGGAGCAACACAATTTCGCCCCGAGCGGCCCGAATGCCGCGGTTTTGCGTATAACCGGGACCGCGGTTCTCATGCGATAAATAATGAATGGCGACTGGCGCCGAAGCCGCCGCGGCGTGTACGACGGCGTCGGTTCCATCTTCAGAGCCGTCGTCGACAACGATGACCTCGAACGCGGCTGGGTCATATTGTTGCTTGACGATGTGATCGAGGGTGCGAGCGAGGATCGGCGCCCGTTTGAAGGTTGCGACGACGACGCTGATCTTTGGTTCAGTGGGCACGGCTGCCCCCAGCCGGATGTTGGGTCAGCCAGGCTACCGTCCGGGCGAGCCCCTCGGGCAGCAGCACCTTCGGCCGATAACCCAACACATCGATCGCCTTACCACAGTTAATCGTGTGATCTTGAATGGCGAACAAGACACGGCGCACGTCGACCCCAGCCGCCAGCGCCGGCGCGACCAAGCGGGCGATCGGTTGGAGCATCGTGAAGGCGGTCTGCAGGGGCGGCCCCGGAACCGAAACTACCACGGTCGGCCGGCCGCAAAGGGCGACGAGACGGTCGACGATCTCGCGCTTGGCGTAGACCTGACCATCGCTGACGTTGAAGCATTGTCCGGAGGCTCGCGGCGCCGTCTCGGCGAGCAACAGCGCCTCGACCAGATCATCGACATAGAGGACGCTCAGGCGCGAGCGACCACTACCGAGCAGATACTTGACACGCTTGCTGCTCCACTCGGCGAACAACTCGGTGGCCGGAGAAGGGCCGGGCCCATAGATCATGCACGGTCTGAGCATCACCGTGTCGAGACGATGCTCTTTCGCAGCCCGCTGCACGAGACGTTCGCCCTCCAATTTCGACAGTGGGTAATTGCCCTCCTTGAAATAGTCGGTGCTCAGCGGCGAATCCTCGGTCGCGTCTACCGTAGGGCCGTCGCCGTAGACGGAATCGGTGCTGACATAGATCAGTCGGCGAACGCCATGGCGGACACAAGCATCGACCACGTGCGCCGTGCCAGTGACATTGACCGCCCATGTCCGCTCTTCGCTGTCGCGCCCAGGAACTACGGCGCCACAATGAAAAACGGTCTCGCAACCGCCAACCGCCCGGTCGACCGAATCGGCGTCCAGAAGGTCGCCGCGAATCAGCTCGAAGCTCGAGCCGCTCTCGGGCGACGCCGCCTGCGGATTGGCCGTATGTGCGAAGCCACGCACACTGCGGCTGCGCTCAAGCAAGGCCTTTACCAACCGCGTCCCCACGAAACCGGTTGCACCGGTCACCAACGTCAACGCACCCCCCATGAGCAATCCCCTTCCCCTGTTTTCCGGCAAGCGTCGCTTTGCCCCGCAGGCGAGCCGGATCGGTTAGCCGTAAGTACTCAGCAGCCGCTCCAAGACCATGCGTCCAGCGCCATCAGGGAACCTCTCGGCCTCGGTCAGCACGCTATCAATCGCGGCAATTGCCATCGCCACCTGATTTTCGTCGATGCCTAGCGGCGGGTGCAGCCTGAGCACGTTGTTGCGTGTCGGCGCCGACGCCAGCAGCCGATGGTGCAGGTTCAACCATGCGACGCAGAGGTGTCCAAGCAAACCGCGACGTTCCAAATACATCGCCGCTGGTTGACGCAGCCAGCCACCGGGTGCCCGCAGCTCAACTCCGACAAGAAGTCCGCGGCCGCGCACTTCGGCGATCATCGGGTGACGCGCTTGGAGAGTGCGCAACCCGTCGAGCAGCAGCGCCCCAAGACGCCCCGCCCGCGCCGTCAGTCCATCTGCATCAATGACAGCCAGCGTCGCTAGTCCGGCCGCCATGCTGTAGTCGTTCTCGCCAAAGGTCGACGCATGTACGAACATGTTGGCCTTGCGGAAAAGTCGCTCGTGGATGGCGGTACGCACGATCAGCGCGCCGACCGGCATGATGCCGCCACTAAGCGCCTTGGCAAGCAACACCATGTCAGGCACGACGGCGTTATGCTGGCAGGCGAGAAAGGCGCCTGTCCGTCCGAGGCCGGTCAAAATCTCATCGGCGATCAGCAATGCGTTGTGGCGCTCGCAGAGCTTGGCTGCTTCCTGCAGATATGCCCCCTCGAGGATCCGCACGCTCGCGCCTTGGATCGGTTCGAAAATCAGCGCCGCCACATCACCTTGCGCGAGCTCCTGTTCGAGCCGCGTCAGGTCGCCCCATGGCATGGCCTGGCAACCCGGAACCAGCGGTCCGAAACCTTGCTCCATCAGGGGCAGCCTCGATCCGGAATCGGTCACTGACAGGGCGCCATAAGTGAGCCCGTGGAAGTCCCCTTCGAGAAAAAGCACACGTGGTTTGTTAGTGGCCTTGCGAGCGAACTTGATCGCCGCCTCTACCGTCTCGGCGCCGGCGTTGGTGAACAACACCTTGCCGAGTCCGGGGGGCATCCGCTGGACCAGTGCCTCCGCCAGTAGCGCCGCCAGAAGCGGTGTGTCTCGGGCGACCCAATTTGCAGGGGCAACGTCGAGGAGCGCGGCGATCACTCTTCGTATTCGGGGGTCGTTGCGACCGACGGAGAAAACAGCATTGCCTGCGTCGCAGTCGAGATAACGACTGTCCTTGCTGTCGTAGAGATAGCAACCCTCGGCGCGGACAAAGTGCCGATCCAGTCCCATCTGTCGGGCGGCATGCACCTTGCCGGCGCTGATGTACCGCGCGTAGAGCTCGAACTTCTCGCTCCCCCGGCCGTCGATCAAAGATTTCAGGTCGAGGACCATAGGAAGGCCTTGCGAAGATCCATGAAGCGACACCGGGAGTGACAAAAAGCTCGTCGCGTGGCTGCAGCGTAGCATGTCACCTGCCTTTCTCCAGCGCGGATTGACCGTGAGGGCCGGCGGCTATGCGGCCTGCGGCGCCGCATTCGATCGAGGCGCTATTAGTTATCGCCTAATCATGGGGGTCGCTTGCTGTCAGCCTATCTTGTCCCGGTTGGCCCGCGACCGTTGGTTGCCGTGGCCAGCTTCGCAGGAACCAGCGGGGGGTTATGTTCGTCTCTGTCGACAGAGCCAAGGCCATCGAGCATGCGCCTGGCCTATTCAGCGCCAAGCTGATCGACGGTTCGCGTGGCGCGGAAAGACTCTCCCTGTTGCACGGTTGGTTAATGCCGGGCGCCCAACACGCACTCCATACCCACGAGACGGAAGAAGTCGTTTACGTGATCTCGGGCCGGGGCATCATCGAGATCGACGGCCGGCGAATTCCGGTTCGCGCCGGCGATGCCATGCGCTTTCCGCCAAATGTGCCCCACTCGACTGTGAATACGCATCCGACCGATAATTTGGTGTTCGTCGCCGCCTTCTCCGACCAGATCATCGACGCGCGGTCATGTGCTGCGTCGAGCCCGCCAGGGATGCGCGAAGGCCGGTTGGCACCGATCGTCAACCGTGCCCGATGGCTGGCACGGCGGATCGTTCGGCGCATGACGGCGGCTTCTCACTAGCTGCTGCTGCGCCGCGGCTGGAATCCAGTTGCCGCTGTCCCGTCAATCAGCCTGTTATGGCAGCGGCTGATAGTGGTTGCCGGCCCGGTCACGCCCACGCACCAGGTAGACCCGATGCCGATAGATATCGCGCCCTTGCACCTTGCGGCGGACGAGGCCGATCGCCGAGCGGATCCGGCGGCGCACCGGCCGCACGCTCACCGCGTCGACCCGGCAACTCGTCGGAGCATATCGCATAGTGAAACTATAGCGATTGTCTGGGCTCGTGTTGGAGTTCGATCCGTGCAAGAGCCAACCGTCGAACAGCACGAACTCGCCGGCGCGAAGTTCGATGTCGACGATTTGCGCCTGGTCGAGCTTGTCAGCCGGCACGCCGAGCGGGAAGAACGGATTGGCGTCGGCAGCGGCGCGCTCGTAGGGGAAGGCTATATCCCGACGATGGCTGCCGAGCAGAAGGCGCAGGCAGCCGTTCTCGACCCTCTGGTCATCGAGCGCGATATAGATACTGACCACCTGCACCGGCTCGATGAAATTTGTCCAATACCGGCCATCGGCATGCCACGGCACGGACCGGCCGGAGATCGCCGGCTTGCAGAAGAACTGACTAGACCACAGGAGGATGTCCGGTCCGACGAGGCGCTCGGCAATATCGAGTGCCCGACCGTCCAAGAGAAACTGGAACAGGCGAGGGTCGTTGAAGTGCGGCTGATTGAGATCGGCCGGCCTGCGGCCCGCCGCCGCTTCGCCGACGTATGCATCGGCGATGCCGCGCAGGCGGTCCAGCATGCCTGGCCCGAACAACGGCCAGCGGCAGATGAAGAAACCATCGCGCCGGAAGGCGGCAACGTCGGAAACGTCCAGCCCCTCGGCCCTCGCGCTAATCGCCTTGGCCGAAACCGGTGGTGGTCGACCTCGCGCCGACGTGCCGATTTAAGAGGGCGTGACAGGCCTTGATCAGGGCGATCGGTTCGTGGATTGCCGACAGGATGAGACGCCGGATTCGACGAAGGATCGACCGTGCGTGCGCCAGATGCGTTCGGTGGAGCGCCATCACCAGCCAAGCGAGTATATTGGGATGACGTTCGAGGAACTGCGATCGGCTCCACCGCCGGATCCACTGTTTTGGCAGGTAGTCGACTTGCGTTAGAAAGATCAAGCAGTTGAGGAAATTCAACCGAACGAAGGGGAATTCGCCGACGCTACCATCTTCGCCAGCCTTGCCGGTCTCGGCGCGACGGCGCTCCAGAACGTCCGTCTCGAGATCGTCCACGCTGATCTTTCCTTTGTCGAGCGCGTTTCGCGTTAACGGATAATTGTCGCGAAACGCGAGCGGAAACATGCTAACGCGAAACGGGCGGTGCAGCCGCAGCAGGTAGTCGAGCGTTATCCGCACGTCCGCCTCTGTCTCGAGCTTGTTGTCGAGAATGATGTCGTAGGTAATGGAAACGTCCTTGGTCGCCAGGTGCTTCGACAGCTCGACGAGCAGATCCTGATAACGATGCGGCCGGTTGAATACAGCAAGCGTTCGCTGCGAGGCGCTCTGCAATCCGATTTCGAGCTGTTTGAGACCCGCATCGGCGAGCAGATCGACCATCTCGACATCGCGTAATCCATCGGGGTGGAACTCGCAATAGAACTCGAGGCCTATGCGATCTCGATAGGTTGGCAGAAATTCTCGCACCCACGGTCGATGGTGGAGGAACTCTTCATCGAAGAACCAGATGAAGTTGGCACCAAGCGTTTCCTTCGCGTATTCGAGCTCAGCGATGATCGACTCGATTGACCGACGGCGAATCTTATACTTGGTGTCGCCCGACTTGCCGTAGAGATCCTTCATGTAGGGCACAGAGCAGAACGAGCAGGAGAACGGACACCCGCGCGACGTCATCACCGCGTATCCGTACCGATCGGCGCCGTAGCCGGTGGGCAGCACGTTGAAAGAGTGAATGCCCCCGTCGTCAATCAGATAGCTCGCCCACTCGTGATAGCGGTAATAAGGAATCTCATCCAAGTCAGCGATCATCGGTCGCTGGCCGATCGGGATAACCGTCTCACCGCGCTTGATCCACAAGCCAAGGCAGTTGTCGAGGGCGGCGCCCATTTCGACGCGCTTAAGCACCTCGAGAATAGTCACCTCGCATTCGCCCACGCCGACACCATCGATATCGACCGTCTGCAGTACCCGCTCTGGATTCATCGTTGGATGCCAGCCGCCCCATAGCAACTTTGCGTCCGGAAACGCCGCACGTATTCGTGCCGATGCCTTCTCGGCAAACGGCAGGACCTTGGTGCTGACACTTAGGCCGATCACCGCCGGACCGAGGCGCTCGAGAAGAGTCAACAGGTCATCGTAGTTGCGTGGCCCGAGGACATAACTGTCCGCATTGTGACGCTTCATGAACACGAGGTCACACGTGTACCCGTGCTTGCGGACGTAGGCCGAGATCGCGCGCGTTCCAAGCGCGAACTCGTCCGAGAAATTGATCAGCACGAGATGAGGTCGGCGAACGCCGTCCGTCGGTGTTCGCAAGGCCACTGGCGACAGCGCATCAAGCATCGTCATTGTCTCGTGTCCCTTCTGCTGACCCGACCGGCATCAGCCCCCAATCGTCGACAACCGAGCCTCCGGCGTTCCGGCAACATCGGCGTCCGCTCCCTTTTGGGCGAACGGCTTGGCAAACATCGTACAATTCGCGCATGGCGTCGCGTCGTCGTGCGCATCGACGGTACGACCGACGGCGACCTGACGCATGCGGCGAAAGGCTGGTCCGTTCCATTGCTCGACGAACGAGCCTTTGGCGAGATTGCCGCCATCATGTTCCAGCAAGTGGGATTCGCAACAAGAGCCAATCCCGCCATCTGCGTGGACGACCGCATGCCCCCACAGAAAGGGACAATGGAAGTCGTGATAGGCGGCACCGGTGTTTTCGCTGGCGTGATAAATCTTCGTCTTGGTTGGTTTCCATTGCGCAATCAGCGGTCCCATGATCGTGCCGGCGACGGCGATCTCGCTTGTCTTGTCGAAGCGGCCCGGCTTGAAACGAACGCCGTCGACACCGTTGTCGCGACCCATACGGACGATCTCGTCCATCTCGTGCTCGTTGTGACGCATTGGTATGAACTGCCACTCAAGATAGGGGGTATCGATACCAAGGACGCGCTTGCGGTCGGCGATGCGGCGCGTGTTCGCGACGACGAGCTCCAAGTTTCCGCCGCGACGGTAGCGCCGATAGGTCTCCGGCGTGGCACCATCGACGGAGACGATCATCCAGCTCAATCTAGCTTCGATCAGCCGGTCGATCGTCTGATCGGTCAATGGGACGGACAGGTTAGTGGAGATTTCCGAGCCGATCCCACGTTCTTCAGTCATGGTCACGAGGCGCCACAATCTCTTGTTGAGGAGCGGCTCACCCCAGATGTACATGCGCACGAAGAAGAGGTAGTCCCCGAGCTCGTCGAGGAGCGATTGGTACTGCGCTTCGGACATTACGCTCCGGGGACGATCGATCTGCCCGACACCGGTCGGACAAAGCGGGCATTTGAGATTGCAGGCGTTCACCGGCTCGATTCGCAAGGTGTAGGGGTAGGTAGCTACGGTCTCATCGAACGCTCGATAGTGGCGCTTCAATTTCAGATAATTGTTGAATTTCTTCAGCGTTCCATACCGCAATGCGTAGAACGCCTCGCTGCGGGGATTGTCCTTAACCAGCGGCTTATCGTTCAGCCGTTTCAGCAGCCGCCAAGCCATCTTCTCGCGAGCTTGCATCCCAAAGTGCCCCCGGTATCGGCGCCCGATCAGGCTAGCACGCCTACAATAGGGGGCCAACTCATAGTTGCGGGTCAACGCGATCTCTCTGCGACAGCCACTTGGCTCGTCAACTTGCTCGATGGCATCATCGCAACGTCAGGCTGTGTGGGCGCGCGTGGCGATGCTGGAGCCCGTTACGCGCCAGAACTTGCTGGTGCGAGGATGGTCGTCCGAAGCGTCACGGGGTCGGACATGGTCGGGATGGATGGCGATGATCGATGTTGAGGGAGTTTCGGCAATCATCCGCGATGTCGCGGCGCAGGAGATCCTGCCGCGCTACCTCGCGCTGGGCACCGGCGATGTCCGCGAGAAGCAGGACGCCAACGACCTGGTGACGGTAGCGGACATCGAGGCGGAGCGTTCCCTCACGCGTCGCCTGTCAAACACCTATCCAGGCACAATGGCCTTTGGCGAGGAAGGCGCTACAACCGACCCATCGCTGCTCCGTCTGCTTGACGCCGACCGGCCCGTTTGGGTCATCGACCCAGTGGACGGGACCTTCAATTTTGCCCATGGACGCCCCGGCTTCGCCGTGATCGTCGCCTATGTCAGGAACGGCGTGACCCTCGCCGGCTGGATCCATGACCCGCTCCGCCAGCTGACGATCACGGCCGTGCGCGGTCGCGGCGCCTGGCACGGTGCCTCGCGATTGACGGTTGCCGCCGCCCCCTCCTCGCTCGATGCGATCGGTGCGGCCTACGGCAATCTACGGGCGCACGGCACCTTGGCAGACATCCTGAACCGGTCCGGTCGGTTCGCTACCGTGTCGAACCTTCTTTCCGGTGCAATCGAATACATCGGATTGGTCGAGGAGCAGCGTCACTTTCTCGTTGCCGACCGATCGTTCCCCTGGGACCATGCCGCCGGCGTGCTCATAGTGCAGGAGGCGGGCGGCACGGCGGGATTTCTCGACGGCGCCGATTACGATCCGCGCATCGTTGATCGTCACGTCATGGTGGCAACGAGCCGGCAACTGTGGAACGACCTTCAATCGGCGATCGGGACTGACGACGGCGTTTCGCGTTCGTCGGCAAGTCGGCCGAAACTGAGGACCTGATAATCGGTCCCCTAAGGAACCAAGATCGCGTTCCTGGCACGTCAATTCGATCAAGGCGCGACTGACGAACGTCCTCGCTTGGCTTGAGACGACACAGCCTGACGCTGCCTGCCTGCAGGAGACCAAGTGTCCGGCAGTGGCTTTCCCGCTGCTCGATATCAGGTCGCTGGGCTACCACGTCGCGGCGATCGGTCAGCGCACCTATAACGGCGCCGCCTCGCTGTCGAAACAGCCGGCGCGTCGCTGGCCGCCGGTGACGGAGTTTGGCAGGCGTGCGGGATGCGTGCGACTTAGGACAATGCTTTTAGGAGCCGCAGGACACCCTGCTTGACCGGGCGCTTGTGAATGGACGTTCCGCGCGAGGGATCGGCGCTGCTGTGCGATGCGGCGAACGAATCATAGGCCTGGGTGAGAATCTGGACATTGTCATATTTCGGTCGCCAGGCCAGCGCGTCCATCGTCGGCGCGATATCGAAATAGAAAGCCTTGTGGTAGGTCATGTAGTGCCACGGGCCAAGTGGCGACAAATGCAGCTTATCGAGCACTTGAAGCGCGATCATCGCGAGCGGCACCGGCAGAGACTTGACGCGCGAGTTGGTGCCGGCATGCGCGATCAGCGCGGCGAGAGCGTCGCGCAGCGTGCCGAAACGGTCCGTTCCCACGTTGAACAAGCCAGGCGTTTGCCGCAGCGCGCACAGCACGCTCACTTCGGCAAGGTCGTCAACATGGACGAACTGAAACAAATTGGTGCCCGGCCCGATGATGTAGATGTTGGCGCCGTCCCTGATCCAGTCGAACAGGATCTCGAATATTCCCAGACGCCCGACACCGACGATGGTACGCGGTCGAATGACGCTGACCGCCATGCCCTCACGACCGGCCTGCTTGACGAGCTCTTCCGCGGCGAGCTTGGCGCGGCCGTAAATCTCCACTGGACGCAATGGTGTGGCGGTCGTGATCGGCATGATATCGGGCG
>WNFD01008310.1_pt1 | contig 10206 bp, 11 predicted proteins | sample 5400491 | NCBI WGS metagenome assembly WNFD01 (sample SAMN13153343, study PRJNA577476) | soil metagenome | isolation source: 120 cm saprolite under Douglas fir tree site 2 hole 2 replicate 2 | place: USA:California | collected 2015-04-18
TGTTGTCGGCGTCTCGGATGCGCATCTCGTATGTCTGTTTCCCGAAATCCATGATCCGCGTGTTGAGCGGCATCTTGAGCATGTCTGGCTGGACCTTCATTTCCAGTTCGCCGGTCCTGGCATTGCGGCCTGTGACGACGTGCCAGTTCGTTATGAGATAGTGCTGCTGTCGCCGCTTCCAAATAAAGCCGGTCGCCGTTCCCAGCTTCTGGCCATTAGCGCATTGCTCAAGTGGAATGGTCGTAAGCGAGAAGGGATCAATCTTTGTCACCGACAACCTCCATCGTCTCGCGCAGCGCGCGCCGCCGCAAATTAATCTCCCGACCCGCCGAAGAAGCGAATGTCTGGTGATTCTTGCTATTCTGTAAATGGATAAGGTACCCTGTTTTGGTCTGGCAATTGCGGTGATATTGCATCGGCGACGGTCCGGCTCGGAAGGTTTCGGCCCGCGCTTGCCCAAATTGCGGTGACACTGCTGGACTGCACTTAATAGCCGCGGCCTACACATGAGCTTGGGCCAACGAGACGCTTTGCCTCCAGTTCGTTTGACGAGAGGCGTGGATGGCCGGGCATAGGCGAGCGGAAGCGACGCCGTCCTTCGGACGGCTATGCCCGGCCATGACGGCGGAGAGGACGTCGCCACGACGGTGAAGACATGGGGTGCCGCCCGACGGGCGAATCGACTTCGATTTTGATCGACGCTGCGCACGACGAAGCCTCTCGACACGCGAAAATCGCGTGCGCCAAAAAGCTAATTTCTCAAGTCGTTTCAACCCGATTCTACCTGTCCAGTCCTGCCGCGAAAAATATTCCGATTTCGTTTTTTCCGAAATTGGTGTCCCCTGCTCGCGTCCCGCGCTCGATCAAGAGGGGCGTTTCGCGATCGTCACGAACGTTGAACGCGGGATGCGGTGGACGCACATCGCCGAGCGCAATCCTTGCGCGGACGAACGGTGTTTGTGCGGACGGCGAAGTCGTGTGGTCCTGGCGCTCCGACGCAGGCGCCAAGGTCGTGAAGACGCTCTCGCGTCTCACGGGCGACGGTGGCAACCAAGCATGGTCACCGAGGAGAGCGCGAAGGAAACCGTTAAAACCACTGCGCAGGGAAGGCCGGTTGTTCGGCTCGTACCTGTGGTTCCTGCCCCGTGCATTTCATTCGCACGGGGGCCATGGGTGCGGCCAGCATCCGGCCTTCCCTGCGCCCTCCTTGAATCGAGAGGGCGAGTCTTTCGCAAAGCTCGGGCGCGCTGGTGCCGCGAGGTTGCGCGCGTGCGCTCTCAACGCGGTCGTGAAAGGTAAACCTGCATGCGCCCGTTCTCGCCCCCGTTCACATGGCCGTTGCCACGGCGATCCGTGCTGATTGAGGCCTTCTCACGCGCCCGGCTTTGGCGCTAAAAAGGCTGCGAAAGCGGCCCCCTTTTGGCACGCCCCTTGCTGTTTTCGGCTGAAAGCAGCATCCAAACGCCATTCCCTTTGAGAAAGCCCATCATGAAGCGTATCGATGCCCACGGATTGAAGATTGCCCCGGTTCTGTTCGATTTCATCGCCAAGGAAGCGGCGCCCAAGACCGGGATCGATCCCGATGCGTTCTGGGCCGGGCTTGCCGCCATCATCCGCGATCTCGGCCCGAAGAACCGCGAGCTTCTGGCGGTCCGCGATACCTTGCAGGCCAAGATCGACGATTGGCACCGCGCCCACAAGGGCAAGGTCGACATCAATGCCTACACGGCATTCTTGAAAGAGATCGGCTATCTCCTGCCCGAGCCTGCGACGCAGAAGGTGGAGACCGCCGATGTCGACGAGGAGATCGGCAAGATCTGCGGGCCGCAGCTCGTCGTTCCCCTGACCAATGCGCGCTACGCGCTGAACGCCGCGAATGCGCGCTGGGGCAGCCTTTACGACGCCTTCTACGGCACCGACGCGATCTCGCATGATCCGAGCGAGAGTGGCAAAGGCTACAACAAGGCGCGCGGCGACAAGGTGATCGCCAAGGCCAAGACCTTTCTGGATTCCGCAGTGCCGCTTGCGACCGCAAGCCACACCGATGTCACCTCCTACAGCGTGATCGCGGGCCAGCTCGCGGCGAAACTGAAGAGCGGCAACGCGACCGCGCTGAAATCCGCCGCGCAGTTCGCGGGCTTCCAGGGCGACGCCGCGGCGCCGAGCACGATCCTGCTGGTCAACAACGGCATGCATGTCGAGGTCAGGATCGATCGCAAGCACATGATCGGCAAGGACGATGCGGCCGGCGTCGCCGACATCATCCTGGAATCGGCGGTCTCGACCATCCTTGACATGGAAGACAGCGTCGCGACCGTCGATGCCGAGGACAAGGTTTTGGTCTATCGCAACACGCTCGGCCTGATGGACGGCACGCTGTCGGCCGATTTCGAGAAGGGCGGCAAGACCCTCACGCGCGCCCTCAATCCCGACCGCGTCTACACGACGCCGGACGGCAAGGCGCTGACGCTGCACGGGCGCAGCCTGCTGTTGATGCGCAATGTCGGCCACCACATGTTCACCGACGCCGTGCTCGACGACAAGGGCGAGGAAATCTTCGAAGGCCTGTTGGATGCCGCGGTGGCCGGCCTGCTCGCGATCCACGATCTCAAGGGCAATTCGAAGGTCAAGAACAGCCGCACCGGCTCGGTCTATATCGTCAAGCCCAAAATGCACGGCCCCGACGAGGTCGCGCTCACCTGTGAATTGTTCGGCCGGGTCGAGAAATTGTTGTCGCTGCCCGAGAACACCATGAAGGTCGGCATCATGGACGAGGAGCGCCGCACCACCGTCAATCTGAAGGCCTGCATCCAGCAGGCGCTGAAGCGCATTGTCTTCATCAACACCGGCTTCCTCGACCGCACCGGCGACGAGATCCACACCTCGATGGAAGCGGGGGCGATGATCCGCAAGAACGACATGAAGGCGCAGCCCTGGATCAAGGCGTATGAGGACTGGAACGTCGACATCGGCCTGATCGACGGCCTGCCCGGCCACGCCCAGATCGGCAAGGGCATGTGGGCCGCGCCCGACAAGATGGCCGACATGCTGGCGCAGAAAATCGCGCATCCGCAGGCCGGCGCCACCACCGCCTGGGTGCCCTCGCCGACCGCGGCGACGCTGCATGCGCTGCATTATCACCAGGTCAACGTGCTGGCGCGGCAGCAGGCGCTGGCGAAGGGCGGTCCCCGCGCGAAACTGTCCGACATTCTCACCATTCCGGTGTCGCAGTCGAACTGGGCGCCCGACGATGTGAAGCAGGAGATCGACAACAACTGCCAGGGCATTCTCGGCTATGTGGTGCGCTGGATCGACCAGGGCGTCGGCTGCTCCAAGGTGCCCGACATTCACGACGTCGGATTGATGGAGGACCGCGCGACCTTGCGCATCTCCAGCCAGCATCTGGCGAACTGGCTGCATCAGGGCGTCATTACCAGGGATCAGGTGATGGAATCCTTGAAGCGCATGGCGGTCGTGGTGGACAAGCAGAACGCCGGCGATGCCTTGTACAAGCCGATGGCGCCCTCCTTCGACGGCACGGCCTTCAAGGCCGCCTGCGACCTGATCTTCAAGGGCCGCGAACAGCCGAACGGCTATACCGAATACATCCTCACCGCGCGGCGCCGCGAAGCAAAGGCGGAAGGCTGACTCTCAGGCCGATCCCTTGTTCTGCCGAGCCAAATCTTATGCCGAGCCAAGTCTTCTGCCGAGCCACGATGCCGCACGGATGTTCCCGGAACGTATGATGGACCGATCCGTTGAAGCGTCATCCTCGCAAACAGGAGGGATGACGATGGATTGGAACCGGATCGAGGGCAACTGGAAGCAGTTCAAGGGCTCGGCCAAGGAGAAATGGGGCAAGCTCACCGACGACGACCTGAATGTGATCGAGGGCCGTCGCCAGCAGCTCGAGGGCAAGCTGCAGCAGCGCTACGGTTTCGCCAAGGACCAGGTCCGAAAAGATGTGGACGACTGGTTCAAGACGCTGAGGTGAAACCGAAGACGCCCCTTGGCTCATTGCAAAAGCCCCGGCCGAGGCCGGGGCTTTCACCGGGAGCCGCGCCCTGGGCTAAAATACCGCGATGTATTTCAAGAGCGAGATCACGCCGAGGACGATGACGACCACCCGGCAGATCTGCTTGGCACGGCCGTCGATCGGCAGCAGGTTGACGAGGTAGAGTATCAGAATGACGACAAGAAACGTGACGAGCGCGCCGATAAGCATGTGACCCCCTCAAGGCATCGTGGAAGACGCTGGCGTTGCGTCAACGCGTGACGACAGGGCTCGGTTCCAACACCAGGAACTTAGGAGAAAGACTTGGAGAAAGCTTAGGTTCTCCAAATACCTCCGTAGTTCTACGACGGCAATACTCGCTCAATATTTACCCTTTATGGGCGAAATGGCTGGCGACGTGCTGGGGGCCCCATGTTGAATCGCTTGACCGTATCCGCACTGCTGAAGGCAGTGATCCTGAGCACTGCGCTGTGCGTCATCGCCGCGGTCCTGCTCGGCGCATGGAGCTCCTGGGAGCGCCTGCAGACCACCGCTCGCATGGCGGTGGTCGCAGATGCATCGGCGAACCTCTTCAAAGCGATGCACAATCTGCGCACGGATCGCCCCTATACCAATCGGACCCTGAACGCGGATCAACCGATGGACGGCGATACGGAGAAGTATCTGCGCGCGCTGCGCAACGATCAGATGCCGGCGCTGGCGCGCGCGCTGGAGCTGCTTCCGGCCGCCGAGTTTGCGCAAAAGCAGACGCTGGTTGCCGAGCTCGACCGGCTGAACAAGCTGCTGATCGCGCAGCAAACGGAATTCTGGGGTGAGGTCACCAAGCCGAAGGCCTCGCGCAGGCTTGCTTTGGGCAAGGAATATTCTGATACGACGACCGCGCTGCTCGAAACGCTCGACAAGGTTTCCGCGGCCCTCGCCAGCAGCGTCAATCACCAGGATGCGACGTTCGACCAGTTGCTGGCGATCAAGCAGATCGCCTGGCTGTTGCGCAATACGGCCGGCGAAGCATCGCTGACCGTTTCGAACGGGCTCAACACCGGAAAGCTGTCGCCGGAACAGCGCCTTTATTACACGAAATCCGTTGGCGGCATCGAGGCCACCTGGAACGCATTACAACTGGCGGCGTCGGGAATGCAGTTGCCGCCGGCGCTCTCGGCCGCCATGGCCACGGTCAAGACCGCATATTTTGATGCGGAATATCTCAAGCTGCGCGACAGCCTGGCGACGGCTGTTGCCGCGGGCGAGAAACCCGACATGACCGCCAACCAGTGGAGCCCGGTCACCGTTGGACGGCTTGCCGCGGCCGTCAAGGTCGCCGAAGCCGCGCTGGAAGCGGCCAAGGACCATAGCGCCGGCCAGCATGCCGCGGCCCTGAGCTCGCTGATGCTGCAGCTCGGACTGCTCGCTCTGGCCGTTGGTCTGACGTTCGGCGCCATGCTGATGGTCGGCCGCCGCGTCATCACGCCGCTGCACACGATCCGCGACGCCATGCTGAAAGTGGCCGGCGGCGATCTTTCCGTCGCAACCGGCTATGGCGCGCGCCGGGACGAGATCGGCGCGCTGGCCGGCGCGCTCGAAACCTTCAAGCAGCAGGCCGAAGACAAGCTCAAGATCGAGGCCCAGGAGCGCGATCGCAACGCCGGCGCCATCACGCGCCAGAAGGCCGTCGACAGCTATGTCGCCGAGTTCGAGGGCGCGGTGCGCCAGACCCTGCAGCAATTGGGCGACGCATCGGGCCAGATGCGCAAGACCTCCACCGGCCTGTCCACGGTGTCGCGCCAGACCAATGAGCGCGTCGAAGTCGCCCAGAAGGCCTCCGGCGACGCCTCGATGAGCGTCGAAAGCGTCGCCTCCGCCGCCGAGCAGTTGAGCGCCTCGATCAACGACATCAGCCAGCAGGCCGCGCATGCCGCAGGCATTGCCAGCCGCGCGGTCAACCAGGCCCGCGAGACCGACGGCACCGTGCAGGGCCTTGCCAAATCGGCGGGCCGGATCGGCGAAGTGGTCGGCCTGATCAACACCATCGCCGCCCAGACCAACCTGTTGGCCTTGAACGCCACCATCGAGGCCGCGCGCGCCGGCGAAGCGGGCCGCGGCTTTGCCGTGGTCGCCTCCGAGGTCAAGTCATTGGCGAGCCAGACCGCGAAAGCCACCGAGGAAATCTCCGAGCAGATCGCCGACATTCAGAAGGTCGCGGGCGAGGCCATCGACGCCATCAAAGGCATCGGCGGCATCATCGGCGAGGTCAACGAGGTCGCGACCGCGATTGCCGCCGCGGTGCAGCAGCAAGGCGCGGCCACCCAGGAGATCACGCGCAGCACGCAGTTTGCCGCGCAGGGCACCAAGAACGTCTCGGAGAACATCACCGGCGTCAAGACCGACGCCGACGCGGCCGCCGCGGCCGCCGAACACGTGCAGGGCGCCTCCGAGACGCTGGAAAGCCAGAGCCAGCACCTCGGCAACCAGGTCACCGAGTTCCTCGGCCGGATCAGGGCGGCTTGATCCACTCACGGTGGCCGGCTGGAGCCGGCTCAGACGCGAGCAAGCCATTCAAGACGGCTGTTGGCGCCGCTACGCAGGCCTTGCGAACCGGCGGCCATTATCTGGGGAACCGCCCCGGCCCTGACTCTGGGATACCGATACAGGTGGTGCTGCCGTCGGTCTCCCTGGCGGCCGTACTACAGGGGACGGCCTTCACCGTCTTGGTCGAGACCCCGTCATCGCCGACCTTGTCCAATCCCACGGTGGTCCCGGGATGCAGCGGACTGCCCACGGGGGGCACCACGCCGACGGTCGACGGAGGCGCCGTTGCCGCGGGGGGCGGCGCGGTTGGATCACCGGTCGCCGCCGGCGTCTGCTGCGCCAGCGCCGGTGACGACAAAAGAGCCAATGCGGCGAAAACTGCGATTCTGCGCATGTCGCGCCTCCTCTCGTTCAAGGCCCCGACCCCAATACTATTTAAGCACGGCCCTCACTCCGCCGCCACGACGGGAACGCGCCGATAGCGCGCCTGCACCGATTCGGACGCCGGCGAGAAATTCATCGAGGCGCGCTTGTCGGCGCTGTGGCCGGCCACCACCAGGCCGTTGGCGCCCGCGACGATGTCGCCCCTGCGCAGCGTCGGATCGTTCTCGACACTGATCGGCGCGAGCCCGGCCGGGTCCTTGCCGTTGCAGGTGCAGCCCGCGACGAGTTCCTTGCGATAGCGGAACGCGTTCGGCAGTTCGGAATAGGGCTTGCCGGTCTCGGTCGCGGCATTGTCGATCTCGCTGCCATAGACGAGCTTGGTCTCGCTCGCCGGGCAGAAGCTGTTGCAGGATGCGGCCCGGCTCTGGTTGTCGGGTCCTGAGATTGGAAAATAGCGGCCGTCGCAGGTCCGTACGCACCAGGCCTGGCCGCCGCCATAGCCTGCCCGCGCACGCGGCGCCTGGCTTGGAGGCGGAGCTTCGTTTCCGAAGGGAGACATTATCTGCGAAGGCGCACGCGGCCGTGCGCCGAAGCCGCCGAACAATTGCGAGAAGAAGTCCTGGGCTTGGGCCGAGGGCGGCAGGCATGACGCGACCAGCACGACCGCGATACCCGATACGAAGCGTTTCGTCGATCGGCTGCTCATGCTTCCGGCCTCAATTGATGGTTGAAGGCGAGATGTTCATGGCCTGACGGCCCGAGGGCAAGCTCGGATCGGCTGGCGCGTAGCCGAGCGTCTGCGCATTGGCGACGGAGAAGGACGAGGACGAGGACCCCAGCAGCAGCAGCAGCATGCCGGTGGCAGCGGGCGCTCCGGCAGCGCGCAGCGATGGCCTGCGGATCGTAAAAACATGCTCGATCATGGTCTGCCCCTATCCGGTATGCATCACGGTGATGCTCTGCATCTGCAAACGCGGATATGGCTGTCTCAGTTCCGCAAAACGGGAGCATGCGGCGAACCTGTCAAGATCAACTCGCCTCACGTCTCCGCGATGGAACTCTTGCGAGCGCCGCAAGTTATGCCGCGAGGGTTCGGCAGGCCGAGGCTTCGATAGGCAAGGCTTCGATAGGCAAGGCGTTGGCGCCGCATGAGGCGCCGTAGGATCTTGCGCGGGAAAAGCTGATGGTGCGCGTGCTGCCGACTGAACGTCTCCTCCCTGACGCACAAGCAGGCTCCCCGCTTCCCGAGGGCAAAAGCGAATTGCCGCCGGTGATCCGCCGCGCGGAGGTCGTCGCCTTCACGCTGGTCGCGCTCCTGATCATCTGCGTCGTCGCGGTGCTCTGGGCCGCCAAAGCGTTCTTTCTTCCTGTGGTGATGGCGTTCGTGGTCGGCACCATGCTGTCGCCGATCGCGAACCTTCTGGAGCGCTATCGGATCCCCCGCGCGCTGGGCGCGGTCCTGATCGTCACGTCGGTCGGCGCGGGCGCCGCCTTGATGGTCGGCTTGATCTCATCGCCTTTGATGGAATGGAGCACGCAGCTGCCGGAGCTCGCCTCGCGCCTGAAGGACAAGCTGCACATCTTCGATCGCCCGCTCGCACTCTGGCAGGACCTGCAAAGCATGGTCGGCGCGTCGGATAAGCTGACGTCGATTCAAATGCCCAAATTCGACTGGGTGCAGCCGACGATCGAATTCCTCTCGCCGACCTTCACCGAGTTTCTGCTGTTCTTCGCCACCCTTCTGCTGTTCATCGCAAGCTGGAAGGATCTCAGGCGGACGCTGATCATGACCTTCGGCGAGCACGAGGCGCGGCTTCGGACCTTGCGCATTCTCAATAAGATCGAAATCCATCTCGGCAATTATCTGTTGACCGTGACGATGATCAACGCAGGCGTCGGGATCGCGACCGGCATCGTCTGCGCGATCACCCATATGCCCAACCCGGCTGGGCTCGGCGCGCTTGCGGCAACCCTGAACTTCATCCCGATCATCGGTCCCGTGGCGATGTTCGTAATTCTCGCAGTGGTCGGCATCATCGCGCTGCCGACCATTGGCGCCGCCGTGATGGCGCCGATGGCGTTTGTCGGAATCGCCTTCCTGGAAGGTCATTTCATCACACCGACCATCATCGGCCGGCGGCTCGCGCTGAACGCGCTCGCGGTGTTCCTCGGGCTCGCCTTCTGGACCTGGCTGTGGGGACCAATGGGCGGCTTTCTGTCGTCGCCGCTCCTGATCGTGGCGCTGATTCTGAAAGAACATCTCGTGCCTGCGACCTCGCCGCAATTGCCGCAGGATTGAAGCGTTCCGCAATGGAACTTCCGGCACAACGGGGCGTTGCCAGCCAACGACATGGCCGCGTTTCTAAGGAGCTTTCGATGTCAATCACGAATGGCGAGACCCAGATGAAGAATCTGGCGGACGAAGCGACCTATGAACGCCTGGAGAAGGATGTAACAGCCGTGAAAAACGATATCGCAGCCCTGACCGACCAGATCACCGACGCAATCAACACCTTTGCCGGCACGGCCCAGAAGCAGGCGCGGCGCGGCTACAAGCAGGCCCGCTCCAATGTGGATTCGGCGCTCGACGATGCCTCCGAGCGCGGCGGCGCCATGCTCGATGCGGCGCAGGATGCAGCCTATTCGATCGAGGAGACGCTGGAAGACGTCATCACGCAGCGCCCGCTGGCGACGGTGGGCCTGGCGCTCGGCCTCGGCTTCCTGATCGGCGTAACCTGGCGCCGGTAGCGGCAGGCATCGTCTCGCGACATGACCGTCGCAACGGAATCAATTGCTTGATTTGAACGGCGGCGCACATGCGCTGTCGGCTTATTTGCCGGCATGGTTTTGATCGAGGCTTTCAGATGTTTGCGCGCATGATCGATGATTTCAAGGCCGCGACCGGCACAGCCCTGCGGCTGACATCGCTGGCGGCTGCGGCGGCATTGGCGTTGTTCATCGCGATCGCGTTTCTTTGCGCCGCCGCCTTTGTCTATGTGCTGCAGCGATATGGGCTGATCGAAGCCTGCCTGGCCGGCGCCGGCGTGTTCCTGGTGGTCACTCTGATCACGGCCGCCTGCTACGTCGTGGGCAGAAATCGGGTCAAAGCGCGCGCCGCGGCGACCACGAAATCCGCGGTTCATACCGCACTCGCCGATCCCATGATGGTGGCGGCCGGCATCCAGATAGTCCGCGCGATCGGCGTCAAGAAGCTGATCCCGATTCTGGCGGTTGGTGGATTGGCGTTGGGATTGATGGCAGGCCGCAACAATTCCGCCGAT
>WNFD01013837.1_pt1 | contig 10206 bp, 7 predicted proteins | sample 5400491 | NCBI WGS metagenome assembly WNFD01 (sample SAMN13153343, study PRJNA577476) | soil metagenome | isolation source: 120 cm saprolite under Douglas fir tree site 2 hole 2 replicate 2 | place: USA:California | collected 2015-04-18
AATTTTGAGCCAGCTTCTGACCCTGCTTCTGTCGGTCTCAGCTTGGCCGAGCCGTCCGCTTCGGGTCGGGGGCCGACATTGGCCAACGGCTGGTTTCGGCCAATAGCTGCCGTTCGCGAGCGGACGCCCAAGACTGTGCCGCAAGCGGCGGTGCAGGCGCCCGAGTGCGCCGTTCAGGACAGCTTCAAGCACTGGACTGCGGCGCGCTGGAGAATTGATTATCCTATCCGTATCCGTCAAGAAGAATAAATGCGAATACCTTGATTGTTTTCATGCGTGAGATGATACGCGCCGAGGAGGTGCCGATGAAACGTTTCCTGTGCTGGGTCCTGCTCGCGCTGCTCCCTGCCTGCGCCGCGGCGGCGTATCCCGAAAAGCCGATCACCATGATCATCGCCTACCCGCCCGGCGGCGGCACCGACGTGGTCGGGCGCGCGATCGCGCCGTACATCGAGAAGTACCTCGGCGGCGGCGCCAAGCTGCTGGTCGTGAACCGCTCGGGCGCCGGCGGCGAGGTGGGGATGGGCGCGCTCGCCAACGCGCCGGCCGACGGCTACACCATCGGCTTCATCAACACGCCGCCGCTGATGACGATCCCGATCGAGCGCCAGGCGATCTTCGGCAGCCCGCAGCGCTTCGAGCTGCTGGGCAACATCATCGACGACCCGTGCAACTTCGCCGTGCACGCCGACACGCCAGTGAAGAACCTGCAGCAGCTCGCCGCCTGGGCGCGCGCGAATCCCGGCAAGCTGACCGTCGGGACGACGGGCGTAGGCTCCGACGACCACCTCCTGATGCTCATGTTCGAGCGCGCCGCAGGCGTGAAGCTCACGCACGTGCCGTTCAAGGGAAGCTCCGAAGTCCGCGCCGCGATTATGGGGAAGCAGATCGACGTCGCGGCGATGAACGTCGGCGAGTCGCTGCAGTCGATCCGCGGCGGCGCGCCGATGCGCAACCTCGGCCAGTTCGGCCCCGCGCGCTCGAACCTCGCGCCCGAACTGCCCACCGGCCGCGAGCAGGGCTTTCCCTTCGAGATGGTCGCGCTGCGCGGGATGGCCGCGCCCAAGGGCATGCCGGCGGACATCCTCGAGCGGCTCGTGAAGGCAGTAGCGCAGGCCGCGGCCGACCCCGAGTTCCAGGCGCAGGCGGTGAAGGTCTTCGCGCCGCTGCGCTTTCTCGCGCCGGCGCAATTCGATGCCGAGATCCGCGCCGGCGACGCCCAGTTCAGGCAGCTCTGGAAGGAACTGCCCTGGACCGACAAATAATCGTGATAAGGGCCATCGCATTTGCACTCGGGGTGCTGCTCGCCGCGGTCCCATATCGCGCGCAGGCCGGCAAGCTCGATAGAGTCGTCGAGCAAATTGGGCCTTATAAACTTGGGACAAGCTACGAGGTCATGAAAAACCTGGCTGGCTTCAGTTTGGATAAGGACAGGAGTCACCCGGAGCAGGGCATCGTCACGGCCAAAATCATCGATAAGCGCATCGCCAATACTCGAACCATCCAGCGCTTTACTTTCCGCCAGGGCCAGTTGATGCGAGTGTCGATCATCTTCCACCCGCCGCAGCAATGGACCGAGGAGGCGGTCAAGGGATGGTTACTTTCGCAATGGGGCGATCCTGGGCCCAAAGAGAAATTCGAAGACGAGCTGCGTTACATCTGGAAGATGAAGACGACGTTGGGGGTGGTGCGCCCGGCCGACGGGGGCCGCTGGATGGCGTCAGTCACGCTCAACAATTGATCTCTCTCAGGAGCGCAGCACTTTCCCGGCGGCGGCGCCGGTGAGCGCGCCCTTCTCCCAGGTGACCGCGCCGTTGACCAGCGTCATCTCGACGCCGCGCGAGCGCATCACCATCCGCTTCGCGCCGCCCGGCAGGTCGTAGAGCCTTTCCGGACGACCACCGGAACCAATTTCTTTTTCAGAAAAAATAACAACATCAGCGGCGAGGCCAGGCTTCAGACGGCCGCGATCCTTGATGCCGAAGAAATCCGCGGGGTCCGAGGTCATGCGCCGCACGGCTTCCTCGAGCGTCAGCACTTTCCTCTCCCGCACCCACATGCCGAGCACGTAGGTCGGGTAGCCCGAGTCGCACAGCATGTCGAGGTGCGCGCCGCCGTCGCCCAGGCCGAGCAGCACCGAGCGGTCGTTGAGGATCTCCGCCATCCGGTCGACGCGGTTGTTGTACGACTGGATAGTAAATTCATTCTCTAAATCATCTTCTAAAGTAATATCCAGAAGAGCATCAACCCCGTCCTTGCCCTGCTCCGCGGCGATCTCGGCCACGGTCTTGCCTTCGTACTTTTTCAAATGCGCGGATTTGACCTCGTGCAGCGTGATGCGCGCCCAGTTGCCGAACGACGCCGGCCGCTTCAGATCTTCCCTGAATTGATTTCTAAAATTCACATCTCGATATACGGCGGCCTGGGCCTCTTTTGACTTGTCCACGAACAGGCGCTTCCACGACGGGAAGCCCGCGAAGCCGAAGGGGTTGCGCATGTTGACCTCGCGCGTGAGCGGCAGCGGCGAGGTTTGCGGCCGCGCGCCCTTCGCGATCAGCGGTCGCACCTTGCGCAGCGTCTCGCGCGCCGCCTCGGGCAGGTCGTCGCGGTCGAACATGGCGATGAAGGTGACCGGGCGGCGGCTCTCCTCCAGCATGAAGCCGAGCAGCTCCACCTCCGGCTCCTCCATCACCGCGATCTGGCGCGTCATCGCGTACTCGATCGAGCCCTTGCCGCGCTCGCGCAGCGCGTTGCAGTAGGCCTTGATCTCCTCGCGGCTGGCGTTGCGGCAGGCGAGCGGGCGGCCGCCGTAGCCCATGTGCTGGTTGAGCAGCGTGCTCGAGAAGCCGAACGCGCCTGCATCGATCGCTTCTCCCAATAAAGCCTTGATCTTCGCCGTCTCTTCCGCAGTGGCAGATCTTTCAAGAGAATCTTCATTCATGACGTAATGCCGGAACGGCGTGAGCGGCGCGAGGAACGCCAGGTTCAGCGACGGCTTCCTGCGCGCCGCGGCGTCCATGTACTGCGGGAAGGTCTCCCAGTCCCAGGTGATGCCGGCGTCGAGCACCTCGAACGGGATCGCCTCGACGTTGACCAGGTCGCGCATCGCGATCTCGCGCGCCTCGGGCCGGCACGGCGCGATGCCGACGCCGCAGTTGCCCATCACCACCGAGGTCACGCCGTGCCACGACGAGGGCGTGGTCGCCCCGTCCCAGCAGATCTGCGCGTCGTAGTGCGTGTGCGGGTCGATGAAGCCGGGGGCGACCACCAGGCCGCCGGCATCGATGGTCCTTTTCGCCGTTCCCGAGATATTCCCTACTTCGGCGATTTTTCCCTGCGCGATTCCAATGCTTGCCTGCTTCGCCGGAGCACCCGTTCCATCCACTACGATGCCGTTCTCGATCAGGATGTCGAGGGCCATGCGGCATGATACGCGCAAAAAACGGGCCCTTTCGGGCCCGTTTCGTGACTGCCTGCTGCACTGGCTAGCGCGAGCTGCCCGCGCTGGAGCGCGCGCCCTCGATGCCGTGCTCGACTTTCGCCGCGCCCGACTTCAGGTCCTTCTAATTTACCACTAGACTCGCTCCGATTCGCCCCGTTGAGGGGGGCGAAGGAGGAGCCAAGTTAACCTAAGACCGATGTGCGGCGTTCAGGACAGCTTCAAGCACTGGACTACGGCGCGCCGGAGAATTGATTATCCTATCCGTCATCCAAGGCCGACCAGGCCTGCAAACCAACGGACTTCGAGATTCGAAACGAGGGGAGAGAACCATGACAACAGAAACGAACGGGGCGGGATGGGCGACGGCGGCGATCCTCGTAGGACGCCTGGTCTTCGCTGCACTCTTTATCATGGCGGTGAGTTTCAAGCTGATGGATATCAGCGCAACGGCGGGCGCCATCGCGACGGCGGGTTTCCCCCTGCCGACGCTTCTGGCTTGGCTCGCGGTGGTGTTCGAGCTCGCTCTCGTCGCGTGCTTCCTCACCGGCGCGTATTTTTCGGAAGCGGCGCTCTTGGCGGCAGCCTACGTGGTGTTTCTCGCCTTCGGGTTCCACGGGCCTTCACACTGGGCAGGAAACCAGGCCGAGTTCGGGTCCTTCATCGATCATTTCACGTTTGCCGCGGGCCTTCTCTTTGCGGCCGCGCACGGGCCTGGACGCGTTCTCGCAATGAAGCGTGGATGGCTCAGGCGGTAATCGCACGCGCAAGGCAGGGCTCGGCGTTGACTAGGTGCGCAGCCGTCAGTTCTCGACGTACTTAAACGCTCAGCGGGCGACGCACTCCCAATTCGCAGCGTCTGCGCCGTCGCCCGCGCCCTCGTATTTCGCGGTTTGCAGGAAAGAAGAGAGAATGGCAACAGTCATAGGTGAGAGTGGGGCATGGCGCGAGATCGCCGAGAATCTCCAGCGATACGGCCTCAACATCCGCCACCCAAATGACGTTGAACCCCTCTTGGCCCACCTTCGTGCCACCTATCAGCCCTCTGTTGATCGAAAGAAGTTGGAGATTGCACAAAGTGTCGCGAGCAAGGAGAACCGCATCGTTGAATTGCATGCGGAGAAGGGAGTCTGGCGTTCATTTCTGAACTGGTTCCGAATCCGGGGTTGCAAGATGGCTATTGCGCAATTGCATAATGAGGAACGGCAGTACGCCGCTACTCTATCGGCGAGCATTCGTCGATTGGATACGATGCGTGAATCCGCTGAGTTGGTGGGAGCAAGAGCCGAACTCGACGTGATCGCAAGTCTAGCCCGTCTGCCTGATGAGTACACCGTTTTCAGCGACATCCGACTGAGTGCTGAGCGCTACATTCACTTCAATGGCGCCGCCCTGCGAAGCGCGCAAATCGATCACCTCGTTTTGACTCCCGCTGGGGTATTTGTGATTGAGACAAAACGATGGAGTCGGAAGTTTGTTGAATCTGGCGACTATCACGACCCCTTTGACCAGACACAACGAGCTGCCTACCTGTGCTACGACCAACTTCGGAGACAATTTGGCAAGATACGCGTCCGGAGCATCGTCGCCTGTGCTGGCCAACTCCCCTCCGCACCAAAAAACTCGCATGTCAAGGTCTTGGCCGTCCCGGAACTCATCGGCTACATATTGTGGTTCAAGCAACCAGAACTTGCACCGGATCGGCTTTTGCAAGTGCGTCGCTACTTGGAGAGATTCGTAACGGCATGACAGACAGAGGACCCTTTTGGAACCGACTAATTAGCCATTTGAGCCGACGCCTATCGGCGCGGCTCAATGGCGATGTTGGCGCGAACGTCCGCTTCGGGTCGCGAGCCGACTTTGGTCAACGGCTGGTTTCGGCCAGAAGCAGCCGTTCGCCGACTACCGAATCGCCAGCAAATCACACGTTGCCGTGCTGACGTTGGCTCGGCTGGCGGGTGCTCTGGACCAGACCGTTTGCCAAGCCAATGCAGAGGGCCGGGCTAAGATGTTATCGTCCCTCATCTACCCTCCAACCCATCGATTCTAGAAAGGGCTTCGCTACCCCTTCTACGGTGAACGCACCCTACAGACTTCGTCAAATCGCGTGGATAACGCGGGATAACAGTTGAGGGGCTCTGCCATGAAGAAATTCTGGCGCGTTGCAGGCTGGCTCGGTCTGATAGGTCTGGTCGTGTTTGGCTACTGCGCATACCGGACGGTTTGGGGCACGCCGTTCACGCTCAACATACTCGCTAACCGGCAGGCCATCGAGTTTTTGATTCGAAATCCGGAGACCTTTTCCCAAGTCGGCATCATCGACGGCACGATCTTCGACCACCACTCGGACAAGCTCGCCGCCGTCGGCGTCGAGAAGCGCGACAAGGATTACGCGCAGCTCCAGCGGTTCCGCGACGAGCTCAATCAGTTTGACCGGTCTAAACTCGACCGACGGGATCGCATCACCTACGACCTTCTGACGGACCAGTACCAATCTGCACTCGCCTACAAGCGCTTCGACTGGATGTCGTCCGAGGGGCTCTATCCGATCGCGCCGATGTGGGGGGTACAGGTCGAATTACCGAACTTCCTGCTGTCCGGCCATGTCATTAAGAACGAAAAGACGGCGCGTAACTACGTCAGGAGACTTGAGGCAGCAGGCGACAAGCTCGATTCCGCCACGGCGGAAATGGTGCGTCAGTCGAAGTTGGGAGTCGTCGAGCCAATCTCCCTACTCGAGCGCGCTTTGTCGGGTATCGCCGATACCGTCGGGCCGGCTCCCGAGGACAATCCGCTCGTCACGACGTTCATCGAACGCATGGGTGAGGCGCCCGCCCTCGACGGCGGGCTCAAGGCGGATCTCAAGCAGCAGGCGGTGGCGGCGCTCAAGACCCGGATCTACCCGGCCTACGTCAGGATGTCGTCCGCTCTGGAAGCGTTGAAGCCCGAGGCGGCGAAGCAGTCGGCCAGTGTCGGTCGGTTGCCCGATGGTGCGGAATACTACGCCCTGATGCTAAGGCGGATGACTACCACCGATTACACGCCGGAGCAGATACACTCGCTCGGGCTCACAGAGGTCGCGCGCATCGACGCCGAACTGGACAGCCTGCTCAGAGCGCAGGGCCTGACGACGGGGACGGTCGCGGAACGCATGCAGGGCTTGGCCAAGGACTCGCGTTTCCTGTTCCCCAATACGGATGAGGGCCGCAAGCAGGTCATCGCGCGTTACCAGCAGATCCTCGACGAGGCATACGCACGGATGCCGGATTATTTTCGGACCGTTCCGCCGGGCAAACTCCGTGTTGTGCGCGTACCGGCCGCGGCGGAGAGGGGTGAGGCTGGGGCTTACTATCTGCCCGCGGCGCACGACGGCTCGCGGCCCGCCCAGTTCTTCGCCAACCTGAGGGATCTGAACGAGATCCCGAACTGGACAATGAAAACACTCGCCTATCATGAAGGCATTCCCGGACATCATTTCCAGATCTCGATCGCGATGGGTCTCAAGGGTCTGCCGTTGATCCGCCAGCAGCCGTTGTATGGCGCGTATACGGAGGGCTGGGCACTCTATGCCGAGCGCCTTGCGTCCGAGATTGGCCTGTACAAGGACGAGCCCTGGGGAGACCTTGGGCGGCTGCAGGCCGAGTTGTTCCGTGCCGTCCGGCTGGTGGTCGATACGGGAATCCACTCAAAGGGGTGGTCGCGAGAGCGGGCCATCAATTACATGGTCGAAACGACAGGTATGCCAGAGACCGAAGTCGTGTCCGAGATCGAGCGCTACATGGGCCTGCCGGGGCAAGCCTGTGCGTACAAGGTGGGTCAGCTCAAGATTCTAGAGCTGCGCGACAAGGCAAAGACCCGCCTCGGGCCACGCTTCAATCTGAAAGACTTCCATACGGTCGTTCTGGAGAACGGCGGCGTTCCGCTTTTTCTACTGGAGCAGCTAGTCGACGAGTGGATCGCCACAGGTCAGGCCCAGATGCAGTAGGCGAATGGGGCCCGTAAGCAAGATAGAGCCATAGTCACTGATCGCGCTGGACTGTCTCCCTTAGGGCGTCGTTCGGCCGAGCACGTCTCCGTCCAGCGGTGCGTTTGCGCTGAGCGCCCGATTCGGCAGGCCAAGGGTTTCCCTCGAGACAGAGCAGAAGGTGCGCGCGCTACGCCGGCGCAAATCTGGGTTCTATAGTGGGGTTGATTGTGGGGTAAATGCCTCGGCTTGAGCTGGCGTCCCCAACCGGATTCGAACCGGTGTTACCGCCGTGAAAGGGCGATGTCCTAGGCCTCTAGACGATGGGGACCTGAAGGACTCTTACGACGGCCGGAGGCCGGTCTGGTGGAGGTAAGCGGGATCGAACCGCTGAGAATTATATCATGCGGAAAGATGCGCCTGAAGCCGCTCGAGCACGCGTTCCTTGCCTGCCAGGGCGAGCATCGGCCCGAGATTGGGTGTTTGCGCGCGGCCGAACACGATCATCCGCAGCGGCATCGCGAGCTTCGGCAACTTGAGCTTGTGCTTGTCGATCACCGCCTGGATCGCGCGCATGACGGATTCCGCGCGCCAGTCGCCGAGGGCTGCGAAGGCGGCCGCGAGCTCGGCCAGCGCCGGACGCACTTCGTCGGTGACGGAGTCGCGCGCCGCGCCCGGCTCGCCGTAGAACATCATCGCCTCTGCGGCGAGCACATCGAGCGTTTCGGAGCGCTCCTTCAGCAGCGCGACCACCGCCGGCAGCTCCGGCCCCCCGGAGAGCTTGCCGCCGGCGCGCTCGATGCGCGGAGCGACGAGTCTCGCGAGATCCGCGTCAGGGCGCTGCCTGAGATACTGGTGGTTGAGCCAGCGCAGTTTCTCGGGATTGAATTGAGCGGCGGAACGGCTTATGTGGGCCAGGTCGAACCACTGGAGGAATTGCTCGACCGTAAACATTTCCTCGTTCCCGTGCGACCAGCCCAGGCGCGCCAGGTAATTGACCAGAGCCTCGGGCAGATAGCCGTCCCGCGAATATTGCATGACGCTCACGGCGCCGTGGCGCTTCGACAGACGCTCGCCGTCGGCGCCGAGAATCATGGGAACATGGGCGAATTCCGGCAACCGCGCGCCGAGCGCTTGAAAGATATTCACCTGGCGCGGAGTATTGTTGACGTGATCGTCGCCGCGGATCACGTGCGTGATGTTCATGTCGAGGTCGTCGACCACGACGCCGAAGTTGTAGGTCGGAACCCCGTCGGCGCGCAGGAGCACGAGATCGTCCAGCTCCGCGTTCGACACCGTGATCGAACCCTTGACGACGTCGTGAAATACAACGTCGCCTTCGTCCGGATTGCGGAAGCGCACCACGGGCGGGCGGTCCGCCGGCGGCACGAGCCCGGCGGCTTTCGCGCGCTCCGGACGCCAGCGCCCGTCGTAGCGGGGCTTCTCGCCGCTCGCGCGTTGGCGCTCGCGCATCGCGTCGAGCTCTTCCTTGGTCGCCCAGCAACGGTAAGCTTTTCCCTTCGTCATAAGCTCGCTTGCGATTTCTGCGTAGCGCGCGAGCCGCTGCATTTGAAAGAACGGACCTTCGTCCCAGTCGAGCCCGAGCCAGCGCATGGCGTCGAGGATCGCCTGCACCGATGCGTCGGTGGAGCGTCCGACGTCGGTGTCCTCGATGCGCAGGACGAACTTGCCGCCGTGCTTTCGCGCGTACGCCCAGGAAAAGAGCGCGGTGCGCGCTCCGCCGATGTGGAGGTAGCCGGTGGGGCTGGGGGCGAAACGGGTTCGGACCATCGTCGCGTCTCGAATCGGAGCATTGTACGCGATGGGATTGCGCAGGGCGGTGCCGGCGCCGTTTTGCTAAGATTCGCTCGGCGGGCGGTTAGCTCAGCGGTAGAGCACTCCCCTCACACGGGAGGGGCCACTGGTTCGATCCCAGTACCGCCCACCACTTCCGTTTCAGACGCTTCCCCAAAAAGAAAAACCCGCGTCGACCGCTGTCGCCGCGGGGCATGTCGGTGATTCTTCGCTACAGCGACCGCAGGAAGTTGAGGATATCCTGCTTGCGGCCTTCACCCAGGTTGTTGAAGCTCCAGATTACGCCGTTCGCTTCGGAGCCGTAGCTCGAATGCTGTTGAATTGCGCGCAGCAAGTCCGCGGTCCGTCCGTCATGCAGGAAGAAAATCCGCTGCCCCACGCCCCAAAGAGGCGCGGTGCGGAACTCTCTCGGACCGGCCTCGCCCTGGCTCACTCCGTCCGCCAACCCTACACCCATGTCGTGGACCAACAGGTCGGAGAAGAGATTGACCGGCTTTTTGTTCAGCGCAGCCACGGTGGAATTACCCGTCGTGAACGAAGGCGTGTGGCACAGCGCGCACCCGATATCGGCGAATTTTTGCCTGCCGTTCGCGATCGACGTGGCCCCTCCCGGCGAATTGGGAGAAGGCTGAGGCACATCGAGGAAGCGCATGAAGAACGCGAACTTCTCGATTGCGTTGATCACCTCGGTCGGCGTCGTGGCATCGGTGTTGGTGACGTCGTTCGGAACGGTCGCGAACTGACAGCTCGCCGTTTCCTCCCGCTCCGTCTGGAACAGCTCGTTGGTGATGCCCATTTCGACGTTGTACGCCTCGCCCGAGAACAGGAGCAGCGATTTGTTCTGCGCCTTCCAGCCGAAGCGCGCGATCGTGCCGTCATTGCCGTTGTTGTTCGTCATGCCCGTGATGGTGCGGCCGGCGAGGTGGAAGTTCGCCTTGCCGCTGATCCCCAGAGCCTTCTTCTGAAACGCGTTGCTCGCCTGGTTCGC
>WNFD01009918.1_pt1 | contig 10205 bp, 8 predicted proteins | sample 5400491 | NCBI WGS metagenome assembly WNFD01 (sample SAMN13153343, study PRJNA577476) | soil metagenome | isolation source: 120 cm saprolite under Douglas fir tree site 2 hole 2 replicate 2 | place: USA:California | collected 2015-04-18
CTTACTCTTTTCTGGCGCTTTTCTGCCGCCCCCTTCTCCCGAATTCCCAACAAAATAAAACCACGCGAAAAAAACTGTGCTTTCTATATTTTCAGGAGGGTTGAAGACTCTACTACTACAGCAGGCTCATCCGTCGACTTGCTGATAATTGGAGGATACAGACCCGGAAGCTGTATCCTCCTTACTCTTTTCAGCGCGCTTTTTTCTCCCCGATCTTCCACGAAAATCAACGGTCCAGGATTACCCCGCTAACTTTTGCCTTTCTCTGTGCCTCCGTGGTGCAGAGGTTTTGTCTTTGGTTGAGGCTTCGTCGCGCTATGCTTCCGGGACGATCAGTGGGATTTGGTGATTCCGTCCAGACGAAACAGCAGCCCGCGCAGACCGTCGGCGAGAAACCTCAGGCCCTGAGACTGCAACGTAACGCCGCCCTCGCGCATATCGGTGCAGAGTTCGTTGGCCATCTCCGTGATCCGGCGGACCCGCTCGGCGGTCATGAAGCGCTGCATGCGTTCCACATTGACGCCGTTTTGACGGGCGTGGAGCAGTTCGCTGGCCGTCCAGGCGGTGAGGCGGGCGCTGTCGAGCGCGGAACGAAATTCGTGCAACACGTGAATGTCCGACATAGTGACGGATTTAAGATCGTTGTCGAGCTCTTTGAGTTGAGAGCTAAGAATGCGCAGTTTCTCACAGAGGTCTTGTTCAGTGCCGATCATAACTTTCACTTGGCTTTCCCTGCCCCCCGGACCCCGACCTGGCGCGCAAGTCATATTCCTTCCCTGCGCCAACCCGGCCGGAGCCTGGCGATCTTGTCATTTTGGCAATCTGAACATCCGGAAACGTTCTCGAGCGCCGCGCGCTCACCTTCGCCCGGAGGTTCAGGCAATCTGGTGGCATAGTAGTAGAGCTTTATGCGTATCGCAATCTGACTTTAGTAACATGCCCGCCGTCTATCTTAATGATTAGAAAGCCTTTATCGTGGCGCGGTAGCCGGCCGGAGGGTAACATTGTAATGCCAAAACGGCTGAGGGCCAGGACTTTTATCCCTGATTCAATCGCGGGACATAAAGATCAGAGGTCGCCGTCATGACCGTTTTAAGAATTTCGCAAAAAACATGTAACGTTTCGCCTTTTCGCACCACTATCTAACAGGAATCGGAAAGAATCTAACGCGGGATCAAGCTGGCTCCTTCTCCCGCTTCTGGCTCTTTCAAATCCTTTTGGTGGTAAGACTCTTCGCGGTTAAGCGAGAAGCAAGTCGGCAAGCCGCCCAGTGGGTGCATGCCGGTTCGCTCGAATTAACCGCGAAGCTTTTTTTGGGGGAGAAATCGGCCGCGAATCAACGCGAATGAACGCGAATTAAAAACAAAAAGCCAAAAAAATTGCCGCAGATTTCGCAGATAAACGCAGATAAGAAACCCAAAAAAACAGATTTTTCTATCTGCGCTCATCTGCGAAAATCTGCGGCAAATTTTTTACTTTTGTTTTTAATTCGCGTTCATTCCCGTTGATTCGCGGCCAATGCTCCCTACAGCGCCTTTTCCATCAGCTCCAGCGTGAGCCGATTGAAATTCACCGGATCGGGGATCTCCGAGCCTTCCGCCAGCAGGGCCAGGGAGAACAGAAGATCGACGCAATCGCCGACCGCCGGATCGTCATGGTTGGCCTGAAACCTTCCGAAGAGCCGATTGACGATCAGGTGCGTGGGATTGAACTCCAGAATACGCCGCTGTTTCGGACCGCCGCCCTTGCCCTTTTGCAGCAGCCGTTCCAGATGCGGGCTGTATTCGTGTTCCTCCGTGACGAGGCACGCCGGAAAGCTGACCAGCCGGGTGGAAAGCCTGACCTGCTTCACGTGCTCGTCGAGCTTCTTCTGCGCCAGTTCCAGCAGGTCTTTATACTCTTCCTGTTTGACCTTGAGTTCCTCCTGGGCTTTGGCGCGCTCTTCGTCGGTGCCCATCTGCATTGTTCCCTTGTTGAGGGACTTCAGCTTTTTCTCTTCGAAGTCGTAGAGATGCTGCACCATCAGCTCGTCCACGGGATCGCTGAGGTAGAGGACTTCGTAGCCTTTCTGCTTCACGGCCTCAAGGTGGGGAGAGTTCTCGATCACGTTGCGCGATTCCCCGGTGAGATAGAGAATTTCCTTCTGGTCGGGCTTCATGCGCTCAACGTATTCCTTCAGGGTCGTCAGCTTCTCAGGGTCGTTGGAGGACTCGAAGAGCAGCAGGGGCAGCAGCCTCTCCTTGTTGTCGAAGTCGGCGGAGACGCCTTCTTTCATGGCCCGCCCGAACTCCTTCCAGAACTTCAGATAGGTTTCCGGCTCCTTCTCGCGCATCTCGGTGAGAGCGTCGAGCACCTTGCGGGTCAGCCATTTCTTGATCTGCCCGATGTGACGGTCCTGCTGCAGGCGCTGGCGCGAGATGTTGAGGGGCAGGTCGCTGGAATCGATCACGCCCCTGATAAAGCGCAGATAGTGGGGCAGCAGGTCTTCGCACTTTTCCATGACCATGACCCGCTTGGCATACAGCCGCAGGCCGGCTTCCGAGCCGTGATAGAAGAGATCGTAGGGCGCCTTGGCCGGAATGAACAGCAGCGCGTCGTATTCCTGAACGCCCTCGGCCTTGAGCGGCAGCACTTTGAGCGGCTCGGTCCAGTCGTGGGCGATGTGCTTGTAGAACTCGAAATAATCGGCGGAGCTGACTTCCGACTGCTTCCGCACCCAGATGGGCTTCTGCGAGTTCAGGACTTTGGTTTCGATCTGGGGCGGCCCTTTCTCCTCGCCGGTCTGCGGATCGGTCTGTTCCACCAGCCCCTCGAAGATCACCGGGTAGGCGATGAGGTCGGAATATTTCTTAACGATGCTTGAAATCTTCCAGCGGTCGGAAAAGTCTTCGATTCCGGCTTCCGGATCGGCCTTCTTGAGATGCAGAGTGATATCCGTGCCGCATTTGTCGCGCTCGCCCGGGGCGATGGTATAGGTGCCGTCGCCGGTGGATTCCCACTGGGTGGCGGTTTCTTCGCCCGCGCGGCGGGTGACGATCATGACCCGGTCCGAGACCATAAAGGCCGAATAGAAACCGACGCCGAACTGCCCGATCAGGTCTGAGAACGACTGGGCCGAAGAAGCTTCTTCGATGCGCTTGCGCAGTTCCTGCGTCCCGGAGCGCGCGATGGTGCCGATATTGGCGACCAGTTCATCGCGGCTCATGCCGATGCCGGTGTCGGAAATCGTCAGCGTGTGTTCTTTGCTGTCGGGCTTCAGCCGCACCTCGTACACGTGCCCCTCTTCGACCAGGCCGGGAGTGGTGAGCGATTCGAATCGCAGACGATCCAGGGCGTCGGAGGCGTTGGAGATCAATTCGCGCAGGAAGACTTCCCGCTCCGTGTAAAGCGAATGGATCATCAGATGGAGAAGTTGCCGGGTTTCGGCCTGAAATTGAAAAGACTCAACCGCGGTAGTGCTCATGGTTCAGTTCCTCGTAAAGTGCAGATTTGGATGATTGCAGGGTCACGGAAACCCCGGATGTTAGATGGCCGGCCAGATGCGCGGGGTTGCCGCAACCGAGCGCGCGAACGGCCGTACGATCCCTAAATGGCCCGCCCGTCGGCTGAGCCCGCGGGAGGGTTGCGCCGCTTCCGCCTGCATATATCAGTTTAAACCAGATGCTGTCCCTCTGGAAGCCCGGCTCGCATGGTCTTATGCGTGGACAACCGGTGTGTTCCGTGTCCGTTTCCGGACGTTCACTGCCCCATTTCATGACCACTCCTGATTTCGATATAGACTTCTGTAACTTTGATCGCACAGGCCCGCACGCGGTATTATCTTGACCATGGCAGTGCATAATGGTGTACCGCTAACGCCGCGAATGAATATTCAAAATACTCAGGATAGAGGTGTCTTCAGACGCTGGCAGCGATTCCGGCTGAATATGCCTATCCGATTGATTGTCGATCGCGACAACATCACCCGCATCACCGACGGACGCGCCAACGACATCAGCGACGGCGGTCTGCTGGTATTTGCCGGCATCGAGCTGAGTACCAGCGACAATGTCTTTGTCGAATTCACGCCACCCTATTCCGGTGAGGCCGTTCGGGCCCGGGGCGTCGTTCGCCACCGCCGGGGCTACACCTACGGCGTGCAATTCTATTCGGAAAATGCCACCGAAGAAGACCAGATCAAAAAATTCCGCGGGCTGATGAGTATGGCGGCGGGAAGCCCCACGGGTTAGACCTTGCTGGCGCCGCCGGCTCGGTATTTGGAAGTCGGTATTTGGTATTTCTTCCGCCCGCAGCGGTTTGCAGTTCCGATGTCCCGATCACCCGATGTCCCGATCCGCAATGATTGCTAAATCGTCCATTCGCTGTACTAAACTCCCTGCCTGACCGGCCCGACCACGTATTGCATCAGGTCTCTCTTCAGCGTATCGACAACCTGATCGCCTGGCTGCAGCAGATAAAAATGGTCGCCGGCGAACATCCGCTGTTTGAACTCGCCGGTCGAATATTGTTGCCACGCTGCGAGGTCATCGGCCTTCACATCCTCATCCTCCAGGCCGCCCATGGCCGTCAGGGGACAACTCAGCGGCGGACGCGATGGAAACTCATAGGTTTCGAGCAGCTCAACGTCGGCCCTGAAGATCGGCACCACCAGTTCCAGCAGTTCGGGATGTTCCAGCACTTCAGGGGGCGTGCCTTTCAGCCGCTGTAATCTTTCCACCAGTTCGTCATGCGACAGGGTGTGGATATCCGGGGTCCGTGGCCGTTCGGGCGCGCGGCGGCCGGAGATAAACAGGTGGGCAGGCTCAACGCCCCGACGGGCGCGCAACCGCTGCGCCACTTCAAAGGCCAGCAGGGCTCCCATACTGTGCCCGAAGAAAGCAAAGGGCCGGTCGATATAGGCGGCCACAGCCGTCGTCGTCACGTCGGCCAGTTCGGGCATGCGTGTGGCAAGCGGTTCGATGGCCCTTCCGCCACGCCCCGGTAACTGAACCGGAAAGACTTCGATGGCCGACGCCATGGCCTTTTGCCACGGACGAAAAACCATGGCGCTGCCACCCGCATGGGAAAAGCAGAACAGCCTGAAGGGAGCGGCCGTCTCCGCGCCGTTGAAAGGAAACCACGGATTTCTGACCTTTTTCATCATCGTTATTCGGTTAGCACTCAGCAATCAGCGCTCAGCATTCAGCCATGAAACAGTCTGGCGGGGCGTTACATCCTCAAGCGGTAATGAGAAACTTCGTGCCGCCCTGGTTTGGATGCAATGGTTGTTCCGGAGGTTCGCCGGCAAATGCATGGAAGCAATTAGCAATTGGCATCCAGCCATGGAACATTTTCGCGCGGCCTGCGACGATTTTCGCACAAGATGGCATCCCCTTGCCTTTGTTTTTCTGCGTTCCTCTGCGCCCTTTGCGTCCTCTGCGGTGAGGTTTTCGTTGCGCATCCCGCGCTGACTGCTGAGTGCCGAATTTGTAGTACAGTTTCCCTATCGCGTTCACAGGAGAAACCTCATTGAAGAACAGGGCGCTTCTTGTCATCTTCATTATTATTCCCGCGCTTTTAAGCTTCGCAGATCGGGCGGATGCGCAGGCCGGCGGCTCCGCCGAGCAGCGCACGGCGGCCCATTTTCGCTCGATCCGCAATCGTCCGCTGATGCTGCAGGTCTTTCTGCGGCAGATGCCCAAGGGCGGCGATCTGCACAATCACCTGACCGGCGCGGTTTACGCTGAAACCTATATTCAGTCGGCCGCGAAGGAAGGCCTGTGCGTCGATCTCCAGGCGCTCGCCTTTACCCCCGCGCCCTGCACCGATGCCCAGACGCCGGCAGCCCAGGTCCTGAAGGATCCGGTGCTCTACCGCCGGCTGATCGACTCGTTCTCCATCCGCGGCCTGCGGCCCGCGTCCGAATCGGGGCACGACCATTTCTTCGACACCTTTGGCAAGTTTCGGTTCGCCTCCCGGCTGAACCCGTCGGGAATGATCGCCGAAGTCGCATCCAGAGCGGCGGCCCAGAATGAATCGTACATGGAACTGTTCCTCAACCCCGATCACGCGGCCGGCGGACAACTCGGCGACAAGCTGGGCTGGAACGACGACATGGCCGCGATGCGCGACAAACTGCTCAGCGGAGGATTGCGCGAGATCGTGGCGGGCGCGGCCAACTCGCTCGATCGCATGGACGCGGACGCGCGCAAGCTGTTGTGCGCAACTCCGGGAAGCCCCGCCTGCAAAATGGAAGTCCGGTACATCTATGAGGTCTATCGCGAATCTCCCAAAGAGCAGCTCTTCGCTCAGGCCCTGACGGGCTTCGAGCTGGCTTCCACCGACCCGCGCGTGGTGGCGGTCAATCCTGTGATGCCCGAGGACGGGTTCGTTTCCATGCGTGACTACGAGTTGCACATGCGCATCTTTGAGTTCATGCATAAAAACTATCCGAACGTGCATATTTCGCTGCACGCGGGCGAACTGGCCCCCGGCCTGGTGCCACCGGAGGGGCTGCGCTTTCATATCCGCGAGGCGGTCGAGATCGCCCACGCCGAGCGCATCGGCCACGGCGTGGACGTGATGTATGAAGACCGACCGGTCGAGCTGCTGAAGGAGATGGCCAAAAATAAAGTCGCCGTTGAAATCTGCCTGAGCACCAACGATCAGATTCTGGGTGTGCGGGGCGACCAGCATCCGCTGCCCGAATACCTGCGCGCCGGAGTGCCGGTGGTCATCGCCACCGACGATGAGGGCGTGGCCCGCTCCAGCATGACCGGCGAGTACCAGCGCGCGGTCACCGACTACGATCTCAGCTATCTTCAACTCAGGCAGATCGTGAGGAACTCGATCGTTTACAGCTTCGCCGACCTCAATACGCGAACGAAGCTGCTGAAGGACCTCGAGGAAAGGTTTAAAAAGTTCGAGAGCGAATTTTAGTCTGGCATTTCTTTTCACCGCAGAGACGCAGAGATGCGCAGAGTGCGCAGAAAAAGCAAAAACGAAAAAAGGGAGACGCAACGCTCAGTGAAACATCGCCTTCATCTCTTTATCTTTTGCTGTTTTGTTTTTGCTTTTCCTGCGCACTCTGCGCATCTCTGCGCCTCTGCGGTGAAAAGAAAATCTCAATTCGGAAGGAACACGTTCTTGAACACAATCCAAAGGCTCGTCGTCACTGCTCTCGTGAGTATCGCTACCGCAATCCCGGCCCTGGCCGCGTCGTGCGAAAGCCTGCGTGAGCTGAAGCTGAAAGACACCACGATCAACTCGGCGGCCACGGTGGCGGCGGGAGAGTTTTCTCTTCCCGGCGGGCCGGCTTCGCCGCTGTTCAAAAAGCTTCCGGCGTTCTGCCGCGTCACCGCCGAGATCAAACCCACCGGCGACTCCGATATCAAAGTCGAGGTCTGGCTGCCGCTCACCGGATGGAACGGCAAATACGCAGGACAGGGCAACGGCGGCTTCGCCGGCTCGATCAACTATCAGGGACTCGCCGCGGTGGTCGCCATCGGCTATGCCGGCGCATCAACCGACACCGGGCACTCGCAAAGCGAGCCCGGCGCAACCTGGGCATTGAAACACCAGGAAAAAATCGTCGACTTTGGATACCGCGCGATTCATGAGATGTCGGTGAAGGCCAGGACCGTCATTCAGACCTTTTACGGCAACCCGCCCCGGCACTCTTATTTCGCCGGATGTTCAAACGGCGGACGCCAGGCATTGATGGAGGCGCAGCGCTATCCCGACGATTACGACGGCATCATCGCGGGCGCGCCCGCAAACTACTGGACCCATTTGCTCACCGCGGGCATATGGGACCTTCAGGCGCTGCAAAAGGACGCCGCCAGTTACATTTCGGCGGCGAAGATACCCGCCCTCAACGACGCGGTGCTGGCCGCCTGCGACGCCCAGGATGGCGTCAAAGACGGCATCGTCGGCAATCCCGCGGCCTGCCGCTTCGATCCTTCGGCCATGCTCTGCAAAGAGGCCGATTCCAACGGCTGCCTTACCGCCGCGCAGGTGGAGGCGCTGAAGAAGATCTATTCAGGCCCCCGGAACTCCAAAGGCGCTCAGATTTTCCCCGGCTTCTCGCCCGGCGGCGAATCGGGCGGCCAGGGCTGGGCGGTCTGGATGACTCCATCCAACCCGGAGAAGAGCCTGCAGTATTTCTTCTCCGTTAATTTCTTCCGCGACATGGTGTTCAACGATCCGGCGTGGGATTTCAAGACGTTCAATTTCGACACGGATGTGAAAATTGCCGACGAAAAGCAATCGGCTGCGCTGAATGCCATCGATCCGAACCTGAAGGCCTTCAAGTCCCGGGGCGGCAGGCTGATCCTGTATCACGGATGGAGCGACGCGGCCATTCCTCCGCTCAACGCCATCGACTACTTCGACAGCGTGCGGGCCGCCATGGGGGCGCGCGATACGGAACAATTTGCCCGCCTCTACATGGTGCCCGGCATGCAGCATTGCGGAGCGGGCCCCGGCGCCGACCAGTTCGGCCAGTTCGGCCTTCCCGGCTACCCCGTCGATCCGGGACACAACATATTCTCCACTCTGGACCAGTGGGTCGAAAAAGGAACCCCGCCCGGCGAGATCGTCGCCACCAAATATGTCAACTATCTGGACCCGGCCCAGGGCATAAAACTTACACGTCCGCTGTGCGCGTATCCTCAGGTGTCGAAATATAAGGGGACGGGCGACACGAAGGATGCGGCAAATTTTAAGTGCGAGTAGAAAGCACTCAGCAGTCAGCAGTCAGCAGTCGGCCGTCAAACATGCTGGTGATCCCGCTGGTGTCTCCTCCTAAAGCTTTACTGTTGATGGAACATTTTGCCTTGCCACACTGTTTCATGGCTGAATGCTGATTGCTGACTGCTGAGTGCTGGCCTTGAGTGCGTTGACTTCACCTCCGAAGCCAGCTATCGTTAGCCTAATTTGTCCGTCCTGCGTATAGGGGTATGCCTCAATCATCCGAACCAATCAGTGAACTGCTTGTGAAGTGGCGGGCAGGCGATCAGGAAGCGCTGAAGACGCTGGTGCCTCTGATCTACAGGGAGCTCCACGGTCTCGCGCATTATTATCTGCGCGGCGAGCGTTCGGGCCACACTCTGCAGACCACGGCGCTGGTCCATGAAGCGTACCTGCGTCTGGCGAAGCAGGGCCCTTTCCAGACTGAAAACCGGGGGCACTTTGTGGCCGTTGCCGCGCGGCTCATGCGGCAGATTCTGGTGGACTACGCGCGCAGCCATCGCGCGGCCAAGCGCGGAGCCGAGTGTCGCGTGGAACTGGGAGACGCCATCGAACAGCCGCAGAAGCGGGATACCGACGTGGTGGCGCTCGATGACGCGCTGAACGAACTGGCCAAACTCGATGAACAGCAGTGCCGAATCGTGGAGCTGCGGTTCTTCGGCGGGCTGACCCTCGAAGAAACCGCTGCGGTCATGGATATCTCCTCCGCTACCGTCGGACGCGACTGGAACATGGCTAAAGCCTGGCTATCCCGCCAGATGCAAAGAGGCAGCGATGGAAAAGGCACGCCAGTGGGAAAAAATTAAAGACTTGTTTGGGAAGGCCCTGGAATCGGAGCCCGAACAGCGCGCCGCCTTCCTGCGCGATGCCTGCGGAACCGATGACGATCTGCGCGATGAAGTCGAATCCCTGCTGGCGGCCCATATCGAAGCGGGCGACGGCCTCGGCGCTCTTTCGCAAAACCCCTGGCTGAGCCATTTTGCGGAGAACATCCCGGCGCCCGATTCGGTCGGCCCTTACCGCCTGATCAGAAAGCTCGGCGAAGGCGGCATGGGGCAGGTGTGGCTCGCCGAGCAGACCGAGCCGGTACGGCGCAATGTCGCGCTCAAGCTCATTCGTTCAGGCCTGTTCAGGGACGGGCTGCTCCAGCGCTTCAACGCGGAACGGCAATCGCTCGCGATGATGGACCATCCTTCCATCGCCAGGGTCTTTGAGGCCGGATCGACCCCGGCCGGGCAGCCTTACCTGATCATGGAATACGTTCCCGGCCTGCCCATCACTGAGTTTTGCGATCAAAAGAAACTGAAGATTCGCGAGCGTCTGGAACTGTTCATCCAGGCGTGTGAGGGCGTGCAGCACGCCCATCAGAAAGCGATCATCCATCGCGACCTGAAGCCCGCGAACATTCTGGTGATGGAGATTGATGGCCGCCCGGTCCCGCGCATCATCGACTTCGGCCTGGCCAAAGCCGCGGG
>WNFD01011918.1_pt1 | contig 10205 bp, 7 predicted proteins | sample 5400491 | NCBI WGS metagenome assembly WNFD01 (sample SAMN13153343, study PRJNA577476) | soil metagenome | isolation source: 120 cm saprolite under Douglas fir tree site 2 hole 2 replicate 2 | place: USA:California | collected 2015-04-18
ACGGCCGCCTCTCCAGCGAGGAAAAAGACGACATCATGCAGCGCTTCCACAAAAATGAAATCCAAATCCTCGTCGCCACCACGGTTGTCGAAGTCGGCGTCGATGTTCCCAACGCCACCGTAATGGTCATCGAACACGCCGAGCGCTTTGGCCTGTCGCAGTTGCATCAGCTTCGCGGACGCATTGGCCGCGGCGCGCAGAAATCCCACTGCGTTCTCGTCGGCCCTGTCCGCATGACCGATGAAGCGCGCGCCCGCCTCGAAACCATGGTGCGTACTTCCAACGGCTTCGAGATCGCTGAAACCGATTTACAGCTGCGCGGCCCCGGCGAATTCTTCGGCACCCGCCAATCCGGCGCACTCGGCTTTCACATCGCCAATCCGTTGCGCGACCGCGAACTCCTTGAGCGAGCCCGCCGCGAAGCCTTCGCGCTCGCGGACGATCCGGCGCACTCTGCCGCTCTGCAGCGCGTCTTACAGATGCTCCCCGGCGAGTGGCAGCGCCGATATCATTTGGCGAAAGTAGGCTGAGCCCGTTTGGCGTGCGGTAGCTTGCTACCGCTTTGACGCTTTGCAGTAGACGCTGCCTTCTCGCCTGAGGGCCTAAGGCTCTTCTTCCCGCTTGACTAAAAACTCAGAACTGATAACTAACAACTGCATTCCATGCGCGTTATCGCCGGAAAATATCGCAGCCGCATCTTGAAAAGCCTCAAGGACCTGGCACTCCGCCCCACCAGCGACCGCCTGCGCGAAACCCTATTCAATGTCCTCGGCGACCGCGTCAGCGGCTCGCGTTTCGTGGATGCCTTTGCCGGCACCGGAGCCGTGGGCATCGAAGCCCTCAGCCGCGGTGCCGTCGATGTCGTGTTCATCGAGAATCATGCTCCCGCTGTGGCCCTCATCCGGCGCAATCTGGAGTCCCTCGGAGTCGAGACCGGAGTGCGCGTCGTGTCGGCCGACGCGGTCCGCGGTTTGGAGAAATTGGCGGTACAGCACAAGTCTACGGACGAGCCGGTGGGTTTTGTGTTTCTCGATCCTCCCTATGCGAAGGCGGAACAGTACGCCCGGGTCCTTGGCTTCCTCGGCTCCACCCGGTTTCTCGCGCCCGGCAGCCTTGTCATCGCGGAGCATCGCCGGACGCTTGAGCTCCCTCAGCATTTTGGGAAGCTGCTACAAACACGAGTCTTACGACAAGGCGATGCTGCATTGAGCTTCTTCGAGTGGCAAGCCACGGAAGGCGAGGAAATTCCCTTCGCCGCCTAGCTCTGAAATTAGCCGAACACCATAGTCGTAGGGACCATCGCGTGATCTCGAGGCTAATTTGTGCTGCTTGGCGTCTCATTCGTCCGCGGTATACTGGACCCTTCATGGAATTCAACCGCATCCAGAATGCGATCGACCTTCTGGGGCAGGCGCCACCTCCACCTCCGCCTCGCGAGGTACCCCAGCTTCCGTCAAACCGTCAGCCCGACGGTCAATCGGAGCCGAAGTTGGCGATCGCCTGGGGAGATTTTCATCAAGGAACACTGAGCAGCATTGTGGCGCTGTTCGGCCCCTCGGCCGTAAAGGGCTTTCTGCACGCCACCGCGTTTCGCGACAGTTGGGTGGAAGGGCGAATTCCCAAGCGTGCGGTGATTGCCGCCGCACTCTGGCACGCTGCGTTCCTGGCGATGCCGTTCTCGATTCTGACCGGCATGGCGCATCGCAATCCCGCGCTTCAGAACGTCGAACTGACTTGGTCCGGCCCTATCGAGGACTTGCCGTTGCTGGAGATTGCGCGAGTGAAACCTAAAGCGCTGACAAGAGCCAAACCGGAGGCCCCAGCCCCCCGGGGCGCCGACGCGTATCATCCCCGGCAGCGCATCTTTACCGACCCGGTCCGTCCCACGCACCCGCGTCAGACGCTGATCAATCCCAAGGCACCTTTCGAGCCGCCCAAGCTGCTTCCAAACTTGCCCAATATCGTGCAATTCCAGAAGTTACCCGGACCCGCATATCGAACAGCACGTCGCGGACATGAGTCTTCCCACCGCACGGTCCGGACCCGCGCGGCCCAAACTCGAATTGAATGCTGGAGCGGCGCCACGTGTTGCGCAGAAAGTGCAGCCTGGAGACGCCGGACCCGCACCGGAAGTTGGTGTGACGCAGTTAACCTCTGCCAACGGCGGTCCGATCGCCTTGATCGCACTCTCCTCGAATCCTGCACCGCCTGCTCCAGTGCAACCGCCTCAAGGCAATCTCGCTGCGCGAGTTTCCATTTCCCCTGATACAAACCAGCCCGGCACGGCCAATGGTTCTGCGGGTGCGAATGGAACCGCGGCTAATTTCAGCAGCGGCGGCGGGAAGAATGCGGTCGGAGTCAGCATCAGCGGTGGAAATCCGCCTGCGGGCTCGGGCATTTCGGGTCTCGGCGCAGGCAGAATCAGCGCGCCTTCGCACAAATTGATTACGCGCCCAGATCCGAAAGGTGAAAGCGAAGACGTGGCCGAGCGCGCCGGTCCGCCGGATTTTGCCTCCTTACCACCTGGCGCGAAGCCGGAAATGATCTTCGCTTCGAAAAGGGTGTACCAACTCCTGGTAAACATGCCGAATTTGAATAGCGCGACGGGAAGTTGGATTTTGAATTTCTCCGAGCTACGCAGTAGTGCGGACGGTTCGCGCTTGGCTTCCGGCGATCTATCCGGGCCGATGCCGCTGAAAAAAGTGGATCCCAAATATCCTCCCACTCTGGTCAGCGAGCGTGTGGAGGGTGAAGTGGTGCTGTACGCCGTGATTCGCCGCGACGGCTCTGTGGACAGCATCCAGTTGGTGCGCGGGATTGACGAGCGGCTGGACGCCAACGCCATGAACGCGCTTAGTCAGTGGAAATTCCGGCCGGCCGCGAAGCAAGGCATCGCGGTGGAGTTGGAGGCGATTGTGCACATTCCGTTTCGATTGCCGGCGGACTTTAGATAGTAGGGTAAGGACGAGCAAGGCACTTACTGCGTTATCGGGTTGCCGCGGTTCCTCTTTTTTCCGCTGCTGCTTCATTACTTTCTTCAGCTAGCTTCACTAACGTATAAAGCGCGTGATTGACCGGCGTCGGCACGCCGAGCTCCGCGCCGCGTCTCGCGATGTAACCATTGAGGGAATCGATTTCGGTACGCTTGCCGCGCGAAAGGTCTTGCCCTGTGGAGGAAATTGCACTGGACATCTGTGTCGCGATCTTGAGCGCTCCGGCCAAGCCGGCTTTGAGATCTTCGACGCTGGGCAAATGGATGCGCGCAGCACCGGCGACGGCAAGAACCTCATCCACGACATTCTCGACCACTTTGCGGGCATCCTCGCTCGCGGCAATCTGACCATACCTGGCGCGGCCGAGCGCCGAGATGGCATTCAATGCGCAATTCCAAATCAGCTTGGTCCACAGTTCGCCATCGATATTGTCTGAAATGCGGCACGGCACTCCGGCGCGCTCAAAAAGCGCCGCGAGCTTTTCCGCGCGCGCATTGCGTGGACCAACCAGGAGATCGCCGCGGCCTACGTGTTTGACACGCGCCGGTTCCGGCACAGCAGCGGCAACGTAGACGACGGCGCTGAGCGCGTCGATGCCGGCATCGCGAATTTTTTCGGTGTTGTCAACGCCGTTCTGTAAGCTCACGAGCGTCGCTGGCGACGACATCAACGGCGCGAGCGCGCGTGCCGTCGCGGCCGTATCGATGGTCTTTACGCAAAACAGGACCACGTCGGCGCCGCGCACGGCGTCCAGATCGGTGGACGCCTCCACGCGCACGGTTTCCCTGAATTGCAGGGTGTCCAGGAACAGCCCATTTTTCTTCGCGGCTTCCACGAAGGTGGGGCGGCCGATCATTACGACCGGCGCGCCGGCGCGCGCCAGCATACCGCCGAAGTAACCGCCGACGGCGCCGGCGCCGACTACCGCGACGCGCGGCCATTTTTCGGACGAAGTCATACGGTGATGGTGGCGATCAAGCGATCGATATCCCGCTCGCTATTATAAACGTGCGGGGACACGCGAATATTGCCTTCGCGCAAGCTGGTGATGATTTTTTCTTTTACTAATTTTTGATAGAGCTCCACGGTTCGTTCCAGCGTGCGTGCGGTGAAGCACCCGTAGGGACCCCGGTGCGCCGAGTCGAGCGGGCTGGCGGGGACGCAGCGGTCTTTTGGCAAACGTTCGAATAGGAGATCGATGAGTTTGCGGTTGTGCTCTTGCACTGTTTCGGGTCCTAGTTGCAAAACAAATTGCAGCGAGGCATCCATGGCCGCGAAGTTGAAGTAGTTGGAAGTTTCGGCCATATCCCAACGCCGGGCCCCGCGGACCAGTTGGGGATCTTCGCACGACAGAGAACTAAAATTTTCGGCGCCCTTCGCGGCGGCCCAGTAGAAGGGGCCGGGACGCATTTTGTCGGTGTGTTCGTTTCTGGCCCAGAAAAACCCCGTGCCGTAGGGGCTGAGCAGCCATTTGTATCCAGCGCAAACCAGGAAATCGGCTCCGAGCGCGTCGACATTCAGAGGCACGGCACCGCAGGCCTGGCTAACGTCGAGCAGGAGTAGCGCACCCTGCGCGTGACACGCAGTGGCGATGCGCGCCGCGTCGAGCAACACGCCGTCATCGAAACGCACCAGGCTCACGGAAACCATGCGCGTTCTTGGAGTCATAGCGGCGAGAAAATCATCGGCGGTGAGAAAGCGCTCGCGCGGCGCAACCACTTTCATCACGATGCCTTCACGCGCTTCCATCGGTTTCCATGTGGCGTACTGCATGGGGAATTCGCCCTTGGCGGTCAGAATTTCATCGCCGGGCTTCCAGGAAAGTCCGTAGGCGACCGCGGACATTCCGGTGCTCGCGCCGGTGGTGAGCGCGACTTCTTCGGGTTGGCCGCCGATCAGTTTCGCGATAGAGGCACGAATGCGATTAGGCACCTCGAAGTAGGCGGAATCGAGGATGCGATGCGGGAATTTCTTCCATTCAATAGCCGTTTGAACGGCACGGTGGGCCGCTTTCGGCATGGGACTTTGCGCAGCCAAATTCAGATAGGTGGCGTCTTCGATCTCGAACCATTCCTGGCGCCAATCAGTGTGGAGCGAAGTTGTGGCGGTGGCCATGGAATTCTCCCATCCTTGCAACGACAGGCCATTGTTCAGCAGGCGGGTTCGTGGCACAACATCCAATTTGGACATACCGTCGAGACTTCCTCCGAGAACCCGTTCTCGGAAAGGTTCCGAGCTGCCGACAACACGTCCGCAATTGCGGAGACGAGCCGGCCACGGTATCCGGGCAGGGCCGATGTCACGAGGAAGCTTGCGCTGTCCTAGATACGCCGGGAGATTCAGCCAGGTATTTAATAAAGATCACCTCGTTCTGCGCTTCGTTGTAGAGCAGTTCGTCGGCCATGGCGCGAATCATAGCAATGCCAAATCCGCCCGGACGTATGCCGAGTTGATCGCGGACGTTCACATGGGCAATGGGTTCGTCCGCAGGCTGACCAACGGCAGCGTGCCTCAAGCCTTTGAAGCTGAATCCTGGGCCGGGATCCGCCACGCGATAGAGCAGCATACGCGAAGAGCGTACGTGAGCAATCCGTACTTTGCGGTTCGGATCCAGCTTTCCTCCCCATTCGACGGCGTTGAGTAGCAGCTCTTTGAATGCCAGTCCGATGGTGTTGCGCAACTCATCCGGAAGGTCGGCTTCCAGTTTCATTAGGAAGGATTGAATGCGTTCGGCAGCCTCGTGCGTGCAGGGAATAAGCAATTCCACCCAATGGGGCTTGGCGGAAATGACTTCAATCGGCGGAGAAGCGTTTTCTTTGAGTGCTCGCTCGACCACTTCCACAGCCTCTCTCGGTGGAAAAGGTTTACAGAGGTACTCGTAGGCCTGCTCGCGTATCGCGCGCAGCAGCGTCTCCGGCGTGGTGTCCGAGGTCATCATGATGATTTTCGGATGAGATTCGCCTTCGCGCACTCGAGCAAGCACCTCAAGACCACTCAGCTCCGGCATCCAGATATCCAGGAATGCCAGATCAAAATTTTTTTTCCGGATATTGCGCAATGCTTCGGCGCCATCCTTCGCGGCAGTCACTGCATAGCCAGCTTCTTTCAGCATGCTGGAGATGGCAAAGCGCGTCGTGCGGTCGTCATCAGCAACAAGGATTTTCCGTGGTAAGGCCGAAGCGCGGCTCATGGATGCCACCTCATGCAGGCCAAAATTCGAGGGACCCGGCATTTCGTCGCAAGATGCTACTTCCGTCAGGAGCACGGGTCAACCGCCCGCTCGATCGCAGCGAAGCCGCCGAGTTGCTCCGTTTCCGGCTTTGTACCAAAATGAGGCCTCGTCTGGATTTTGTACCTTCCTGATCGGGGGAGCTGTGAGCGCGCCAGTACCTTTTAATCCGCGAACGGAAAGCGACCTGCGCGACTTTATGGACCTCTCTTTAAACCTGCTGTGTATCGCCGGCACGGACGGCTACTTCAAACACGTCAACCCGGCATGGGAAACGACTTTTGGTTTCACCAGAGAAGATCTGCTCTCGCGCCCCTATCTTGAGTTTGTGCACCCCGATGATCGCGAGGCCACGACCGCCGAAGCTGCCAAGGTTGCTTCCGGCTGCAAGACGCTTTCTTTCGAGAATCGCTACCGGTGCAAGGACGGATCCTACCGATGGCTGCTCTGGTCGGCGGTTGTCCGCGCAGAAAGAGGACTAATCTACGCTGTTGCGGCGGATATCACGGAACGAAAATGCGAAGAGGCGCGTTTGGCTGCACAGTACGCCGTCACACGCGTTCTCGCCGAGGCTCCAACCCTGGCTAGTGCCACACCGCGAATCCTTGAAGCTATTTGCGAGAGCCTCAACTGGTCGTTCGGCTCCATCTGGCGAGTCGACCAGAAGGAGAAGGTGCTGCGCTGCGTGGAATCCTGGCACATGCCATCGACAAAGGTTACGGAGTTCGACCAGGCCACGCATTCGCGGACCTTTGCTCCCGGAGTAGGCTTGCCTGGCCGGGTCTGGGCGCAAGCCCAGTCCATCTGGATCGAGGATGTGACTCGCGACGCAAACTTTCCACGCGCTTCGATCGCGGCTGAGGAACGTTTGCACGCAGCATTTGGCTTCCCAATCCTTCTCGGGGCTGAGGTCCTGGGCGTGCTCGAATTCTTCAGCCACCAGATCCAACAGCCCGACCACCGGCTGCTGGAGATGATGAGTGCCGTCGGCAGCCAGGTGGGCCAGTTCATCGAACGGAAGGAGGCGGAAGATGCGCTGAGAGTGTATGCACGCGATCTGGAAACAGCCAGAAAGCGCGCGGAAGAAGCGACCCGTGCTAAGAGCGAGTTTCTGGCTAACATCAGTCACGAAATCCGTACACCAATGAACGCCATGATCGGTATGACCGAGCTGGCCCTGGCGACGCGGATAACGCGCGAACAACGGGAATACCTTGATGCGATTCAAAGCTCAGCCGACGCGTTGCTTTCGCTGGTCAACGATTTGCTCGATTTTTCCAAGATCGAAGCACGCAAATTGCAACTGGACAGCGTCGGATTTAACCTCCGCGATGCGCTCGAAGACACCATGCGCGTACTGGCTCCACGCGCCGACCAGAAAGGCCTGGAGTTGGCGTGCCACATTCATCGTGACGTACCAGACGCGCTGGTTGGAGATCCTCTGCGTCTTCGCCAGGTAGTGATAAATCTTGTGGGCAACGCCATCAAATTCACGGACCACGGGGAAGTCGTGCTGCGCGTGGAGGCGCAGTCGCGCGATGACGGCAGCGCCCTGCTGCGTTTCTCCGTGGCGGATACCGGAATCGGCATTCCTCCGGAGAAACAGGCTGTGATCTTTGAGGCCTTCTCGCAGGCCGACAGCTCCACTACGCGGCGTTACGGCGGAACCGGGCTGGGACTGGCCATCTCGGCGCAACTGGTGGAACTCATGGGTGGCGGGATCTCGGTAGAAAGCCAAGCCGGCCGGGGCAGCACGTTCCATTTCGCCGCGCGGTTTGGACTCCAGCAGCGCGGGATGGAGAAATCGCCAGCACGCTTGCGTACCCTCACCGATCTTCCCATTCTAATTGTGGACGACAATGCGACCAACCGCCGCATCCTCGAAGAGGTGCTTGCCAACTGGCGTATGTGTCCGGTTGCTGTCGAAGGCGGCCCATCTGCCCTTGCCACCTTGGAAAAGTCGCTACACGCGGACCAATCGTTCGCGGTCGTACTACTCGACGCTCACATGCCCGACATGGATGGATTTGCCGTGGCGGAGCGCATCACTCAAGATCGCCGCTATGCCGGCATCAAGCTGGTCATGCTGACCTCGGCCGGTCAGCCACAAGACATCGTGCATTCCCGGAAGTTGGGTATTTCCGCGTATCTGACCAAGCCGGTCAAGCAATCCGAACTCTTTGACGTGATTATCACCGCCATGGGCCAGCCATCGGGAGAAAGGCCCCGCGCTCCAAGACCGGCCAGGGGGGTTCGGCATCCCCGGCGCAAGCTCCACGTGCTGCTGGCGGAGGATAATCAAGTCAACCAGATGCTAGCCACGCGGATCTTCAAAAAGCTGGGCCACCATGTGACCGTTGTCAGTAATGGCCGCGAGGCGCTTTCTGCTGTCCAGGCCGGCCACTTCGATCTGGTCGCCATGGACGTGCAGATGCCGGAGATGGATGGGCTGGACGCAACCGCTGCCATCCGCGCCTGGGAAAAGACGACGGGCACCCACACCCCCATCATGGCCATGACTGCGCATGCCATGAAGGGAGATCGCGAGCGTTGTCTAGCGGCCGGTATGGATGGCTATACCTCCAAGCCGATTCGCATCGGAGAACTTGAACGCTCCATCACTCAGCTCGTCAGCCCATCGAAATCGGCAGGGCCAACTGTCCCAGTGGGTACTCGAGGGGAGGGCGTCATTGATCGTGCGGCATTGTTGGCAGGCGTCGATGGCAATCGTCGGCTTCTTCGCGATCTCGTCCGCCTTTTTCTCGCCGATAGTCCTCAACGCCTGGCCAAAATAAAGGAGGCGGTCCGCCGCGGCGATGCTGAAGCACTGCGCATAGCGGCGCACACGCTGAAGGGCTCGGTTGGTAACTTCGCGGCGAAGAAGGCGTTCGCAGCTGCCCAGCGGTTGGAGATCATGGGCAGAGACGGAGATTTTGATAAAGCAGGCGAAGCATGTAAGGCGCTCGAATCGGAACTGGCGCGTGTTACCGAGGAGCTGGGACTAATCGCCGCTCCGGGTCGACCACCAGCCAGGCGAGGGCGCCGAGAATAGAGAGCGACGCAGCGACGAGAAACGAGGCGGTCCAGCCGTAGCGCAAGGCGATTGCCGGCGTTAATACCGTGGTGACGGCGCCGCCGACCTGCGCGCCCATGTTCATGAAGCCGGAGACGGAGCCGGAGAAGGCGCCGCCGATATCCGCGCTTACGGACCAGAAGGAACTTTGCGACAGGTACAGCGCGCCGGCACCCCCGGCAAGGATGACACTCGCGAGCCGCGCACTCCCGACGCTGGAGCCGAAGGCCAGGAAAACTCCGGCGAGGGCGATTCCGGCAACGGCGACGCCGCAGCGGCCCCAGCGGCGACCTTTGCGACGCGTGAGCCAATCACTGAGCAGGCCGCCGAGCGGACAGCTCACCGCCATCGCCAGAAACGGCAGCGTGGCGTAGAACGCGCTCGATTTCAGATTCAGCCCGCGCACTCGCGCGAGGTAGGTGAAAAACCAGGCGAAGAAAATCCAGGCGACGTAGCCATAGCAAAAGTAGCTGATCGTGAGGAACAGCACAGACCGGTTGATGAGAATCCTGCTCCACGGAACAGCTTCGCGGTTCGCGGCAGGAGCCGCTTGCAGCGTTAAACCGCGGCGGATGATCTCCAGCTCCGACGTCGAAACCAGCGGGTGGCGTTCCGGCGAGTCGCGCGAGGCGAAGAACCAAACCAGTCCGGCGGCGAAACCGATGAAGGCGCAAATCCAAAACGAAGACCGCCAACCGTAGTGAAGGATGACGTAGGTAACGAGCGGGGGCGCGAGCGCAGAGCCGACGCCGACTCCGGCAAAAATCACGCCATTGGCGGCGCCGCGCTCCTGCGTGGGAATCCAGCGGGCGATGAATTGATTGGAGGAAGGGTAGACGACCGCTTCGCCGGCCCCCAAAAGGAAGCGCGCGAGGATCAGCAAGAACAACGGATTGCGCGCGGCGGTGGG
>WNFD01020545.1_pt1 | contig 10204 bp, 13 predicted proteins | sample 5400491 | NCBI WGS metagenome assembly WNFD01 (sample SAMN13153343, study PRJNA577476) | soil metagenome | isolation source: 120 cm saprolite under Douglas fir tree site 2 hole 2 replicate 2 | place: USA:California | collected 2015-04-18
AGGGCAAATCCGGCAGTGCAGGCTGGGACAAGGCTGGCCGGTGACATGCCCGGTGACATGGGGTGTGACATGGCCGGTGTCAGCGCGGGCGGATCGTGATCCATCGGCGAGCACGATCGTGAGGTGAGATTTCGATGAAGTCGCGCATGGGGACAGACCGGCCGGGCCTCAGTGCCGGGTGTGATGAGCGGGTTCGGGTTCGTCATTTCGGGTGCCTGACATGACTTCCGATCTGGAAGCGCCAGGCGTAGCCGGCCGACGCGGCTGGTTCTCCCAGGGCCGGGCTCATATCGACCGTGGCCAGACCTTCGCGGGCGGCGTCGGCGAAGGTGATCTCGACACTTGTAAACGCTGAGTCGACCGGGCTCTGAATGAAGGTGACCGTCGCGACGCCCGCGCGCGCGTCGGCTGAGTCGGTAAGTTCGCGGCTGGTGATCTGGGACTGGAAGCCGAACTGGGGGTTGAACTCTGAAAGCTTATGTATGGTCGCTGCGTCACGCCGTGCGAGCGCCCGCAGATAGCAGCGCGTCAGGTAGACCTGCCCGCGAGCAGGCTTGCCGTGGATCCGCATGGGCCAGTGGCATGGGCCCAGTGAGGCCGGGAGGAAGTCAGTCCGCTCGGCGAGCGTGGTCGCGGTTCGGATCTGGTGCGTGTGAGTGCTGACCGGTTGGCGTGTGATCGCCCACACGCCAGCCATCACCACGAGCGCTGAGCCTGCAGTTAGAGGTATCGCCAACCGGCGATGCCGACCCGCAGCTGCCATGAGCTTGCGTGCGCCTGTCATCGTCATTCTCCTCCTGGTCGGAGGCTCGCATCCCGTGTGCACATTGGGGCGCCAGTACCGGATCACCTTGTACCAGTACGAGGCCGAGCGGACACGGCGTCGCTAGCGTCCGCGGTGATCGTCCCACGCAGCATCAGGCGCTGAGAGGTGGCTCATATCTCGATTGATCGTTCGCGATATACCTTGTCAAGATATCGGCTAAGTCAGTATCAGATACCCGCTTTTCGGCAACGCGGCACAGTGCCGTCGTTAGGCAGGACTCCGAATCGTTCGGCGAGGTCGCGGAGCTCGGGCTTAGGCCGGAGACCGGAGAGCTGGAGCAGGTCGCGGGTGACGAGGCGGGCTCCCAGGTGAGCGTGGGTGAGTTCTGGTGTGAGCTGTTCGGCTTGCTGCAGGTCGTGGATGGCTTCGCCGATCTGGCGCCGCATGGCATGCGCCGCGGCGAGGTCGATCATGTGCCGCGCCTGCCGCTCAGGCAACGGGGCCCGGTAGTCGACATCTCTGGCCAGGTCTAGGGCGTGGCCGGCGTCGCCCAGGTCGACAGCGACGGAGGCGGCGTGGATGGCGACGTTAACCGGGCCGAACTCGGCGCCGTAGTCATCGCGGCCGTGCCCGACTCTTTCGGCAACATCGCGCGCAAGGTCCAGATGCCGATAAGCGCTGGCGCGGTCGTTGTCGCGTGCTGCTGTGATGGCGAGCACGAGCTGGCAAGCGCCATACAAGGACTGAGCCGCCGACGTAGCATCCCTGGCCTTCGTGAAGGGTTCGAGGGCCGCAGCGGTTGTTGCGGCGACTTGCTGGGCGGGGCCGATCTGATCGAGGCTGAGGAAGACGTGGGCCATCCGGTACATGCTGGCCGCGACGGCGAGGGCGTCCCCGCTGGCTTCGGCCAGGCTGCGCTGCAACGAGCAGGAGGCGGGGCTCTCGGATCCGCCGGCGGAGGCACTCGCGTTCTCATCGGCGTTGTTCGGCGTCATCCGCCGGCGATATCGGCGGCCCTGAGGCTGCAGCTGCGGTGGTGATGGATGCGGCGCGCTTCGTGCGCGAGCGTGTGGCCTTTCCCGATGATGCGAGCGAAGCCGAGCCCGGCTGAGCGGCGCCCGGCAGCGACCGCAGTTCGGTTGCATCGTCGTGATGGCAGGGTCAGCGAACCGAAGCCGCCTACTGCGTGAGCAGCAAGAGCAGCGGCAGGGCCGCCAGTACCGCGACCACGATGAGCACCCGCAGCCAGGTGCTCTTCCAGTTCCGGTACACCGGAATGTGCATTCGCGCTTTCGGGGCCGAGCCCGCAGCGGGCGCAGGTGTACTTGCGGAACGCGCTTGCGTTGCGGCCAGCTACCCGATCCTCGGCAGGCAGCCAGCGTGGTTCATCCGCGCCGCGAGGACCAGCGCCTTCTCGGCGTACGTGATCCCCTGCTGCGGCGTGATCGGGGCCAGCGCGATCTCCCGCTCCAGCACGTAGGTCGGCCGCTGGGCCGCGCACCAGCTCTTCAGGGCGGGCGACATCGGGGCCGGGCCGCTCCCGCAGCTGGCCGTCAGCGCGATCTCGCCAGCGCCAGCCGCCGCGGCGGCGAGCGTCTTGATCTTCATGGTGGTTCATCCTTCCGGTTGACTCAGCCGCAGCCTGCCGGCTACGCCGCTGGCCAGGGGAGCTTTAACCGGGCCAGCCGGTAACTTCAGCTACCACCAGCCCTCGCCGCAGCCCTATGCGCCGCCCCTTCACTACTTCACGAGGGGAGCTGGTCATGATGCCTTCTCCTGGCCCGCGGTGCCGGTATCGCGTTGCCTCAGGCGCGCTTGCGCTCGCCGGCAGCTGGGGCAGCGCTCTTGCTGCGCATGCGAGCGGCCCTCCGGCGTTCCCGGTCAGAGCGCTTGCTGGCAGTCTTGCCGTACCGCTGCCGGGCAGCTTCCCCGGACGTGCCGAGCATCGCGCCGATCGCGGCCCACGAATGGCCCTCTGCGCGGGCGACGCTCACGGCGTCGGCAAGCTCGCGCTGGCGGTCGGCGAGGCGCCAGACTGCCGTCGCGATGTCCCGCAGCGCCCGCGCGTCGGCGATGGCCTCCGGGTCGGGCTTGTGCTCCTCGAAGTGGCGGGCGAGCTCGTCGGCGTGCGCCAGTATGTCCTCAGTCGACCGCGGCATCAGCGGTCACCTCCCCCCGGTGAGGTATTTCGGCCGGGCGCGGTCGGCGTGGACGATGACCGGGCCCTCGGCACCGTCCACGACGCCGACCTCGAGCAGCCTGTTGCCGTCACGCCTCGGCCCGATGAACATCGTGAGGCCCTCGTCCAGGTACTCGACGCGGACGGGATTCCGGAATGCATGCAGCATGTCCTCATCAGCGACGCCGTGCTTCCGCGCGCTGTCTGCGATGACCGGATCCACACCCAAGCAAGATAACTTGCCAGGGCTAGATTAGCAAGATAACTTGTTACGCCTCGGTCACGCCGCCTATGCCAGACGGCTTTGGCCCTGGTCGCGGCGTGGTTCCGGGTGCGGCAAGTCCGCGCGTTACGGTGCGCGTTCGTCAGCTGCTTGCGGGCTGCTGGCGCCGTGACCCTTTCCGAGGCGACTGTCGACGGCGCGCTGATTGCGGCTGGCGCCGCGGTTGTCGGCTTCGTGGCCGCGTTCGCTGGCAACATCCTGATCGAGCGGCGCCGGGAACGCCGCACGGCGAGGGCGGCGCGGGATCAGGCGATCGCTGAGCCGCTTGTCGCCGTAGTGGACCTGATGAGCGGCATACAGGCTGTGCGGGGCGCGTATCAGGGTCAGGGCGGCTGGCGTCATTACACGCGGCTGAGCGCGGTGCTGCTCGCTGCTTTCGGCTCGGAGTTCGCGTCGCCAGCGGGCCTTTCTCTGGACGATGTGCTGGACTGGCGGAGGCTAGCGCCGGTGTTTGACCGGATCCTGGCCGTGGACCGGGACCTGGACGACAGGAAGCGGCTGGTCGCGCTGGACCTGGCCACGGTGCTGCTGCCCCGCACCGTGCGGTTCTACTCGGCTGTCGCGGTGCTGACGCTCGGGAGCGATAAGCAGATCGCCAGTGCGGTGCGGGACCTGACGCCGGCTGTAGGCAGGCTCATGGAGGTGATCGCCGCCAAGGCGCGGACGTATGAGCGGGCGCGGGCGCGGGCCGAGAAGGCGCTCGGACAGTTCCGCGCGGTCGCCGACCAGCGGCGCTGAAATATGGGCTCTGCCGGCCGGCTAGCTGGCCGCCTGAAGCGGTTCGGTCTCGCTCGCGCCGTGCTAGGCAGCTCGCTTTCCGTAAAGCCTCACTGCCTGGTACTGGCTGCTGCCCGGTCGGGCTACCTGTCAGCCTCACCCAGTCGGGCACGATCTCCAGCGCATCGCCCAGGGTGCGTAGCTGCTGGTCTTCATCTGGCGTCACGCGCCGAACCTAGCCGCGCACCGCATTCTTTCGTCAAGTCAATTATGAGCGGCTGAGATCAGGTAGGACGCCGGGCCCGATCGGGCAATGGCAGCGAGGGCAGACCGGCTCGCCGCGGGCTTCGCGGATCTTCCCACAGCTGCCAGCGCATCTCGTAACCGGCCGCCGCGAGCTCGGAGAGGGCCGCGGAATCACAGGTCGGCAGCGTAGTGCCGCAGCTGATGCGGATGGATCTTGCCGATCTCGGCTTCATGGCAGCGGCGCTCGATCATCTGGGCTATCCCCTTGCCGGTGAGGGCCTGGCCGCGGGCGCCGAGCCAGAGCAGCGGCAGTCGGGCCAGCGGGTGCCCGGAGCCGGCGCGCAGGTACCGGGTCAGGGCCTTGCCGGTCACGTTGCCGAACGGGACCGTCCGCCACTTGGAGCCCTTCCCGAGCACGATCAGCTGATCCCGCACCATGTCGAGCTGCTCGACACGGATCGCGGCCATCTCGGCGAGCGGCGGCGCGCCGGGCTCGCAGAACAACCGGATGATCGCGGTGTCGCGCCGCGCGTCGTGGTCCCTGCCGTCGCAGATCTTGAGCAGCGCGGAGGTCGTCGACGTCGGGAATCGGGATCTCCTTGACCCGACCGAGCGGTTCTCCACGCCGTGCAACGGCGACCGGCCGATCAGGTCTTCCTTGACGGCCCAGTTATAGAACCGGCGCAGCGACCGGAACCGCACGAGCTCGGTGGCCGGGCTGTGGGTCTTGCGGACGCCGATCAGGTAGGCGAGCACCTGGTCCTTGGTGAGCGCCAGCAGGTCGGCGCCGCCGTGCGGGCGAGCACCTGGTCCTTGGTGAGCGCCAGCAGGTCGGCGCCGCCGTGGTGCCCGGCGAGCTGGCAGGCGGCCTCGCGGCAGGACTGCAAAGTGCGGGGGGAACGGTCGTGCAGGTCGCGCTCAAAGTCGCGGAAGGTTAGCTGGTTGACACCCTCAAGGTCCCTCATAGGGTTCGGATATCAGATGGTTAGCGAGCGCTGTGCGCGTCCCCGGGCCGATGAGCCTGCCGCGTTTCTGCTGCAGGGTGTGCGTTGCTGCGCGCTCGGAGGGACTCGAACCCCCAACCTTCTGATCCGTAGATATCTACGCGCACATCCGCCATCAGCTCATATGCCCGTTGACCTGGTGAGAGGATGCTCAGCGATGTGCAACAAGTGGCGGCGTTGAGCGCTGCTGTGCGGCCAAAATCCGGCCAGCCCGAGCCAGCGACCCCCTGCTTGCAAAATACGCCCAGGCTGTCGGTCGGTATCGCTCACCTGGGTTTGCACTCACAGCGTGTCCGTCAGGATCGACCTGCGGCGGTTCCTGTTGTGGTCAACCTTGGTGGTCAGCAAGCGCGGGTCTGGCCTCTTCGTCCCGAAGCCAACTAGCTGCCTCCGTTGACAGGACTTTGCTGTGCCTGACCTGCACGAGGTCGTCCGCTGCCGTGCGCTGTTGTCCGCCGTTATCGGCGGCGATCGTTACTCACATGGTTACTCGGTCTAGCGATCGGGGTCATCGCGGTGGCCGAGCAGCCATCGCCCTGGGCGGTGGAGTGGCGCCCACCAGGTCTCCTCGCAGCGGGGGTCGTTGCATTGGACGTGCGCGATCGTGCAGTGTTAGGTGCGCTCTGTCGATTCGCTGCTGCTCAGACCGCTCGAACTTCGGCGAGCCGCTTGACTGCGAACTGGTCGGTCATGCTGGGGTCCCAGCAGACGGCGGCTTCCCATGCGGCCGACGCTTGCGCGGCGATGTCGTACGCGTCGTCGTCGAGACCGGCGGCGTTGTGCGGCAGTGCCAGGTCGAGGTCGGGGACGTCGACGTGCGACTCGTCCCAGTCGATCATCGCGACGCGATCCGCGGTCATGCGGATGTTGCCCGGGTTGGGGTCGCCGTGGACGACGCACGTCGTGCGACCGGTGAGTCGCGCCCACGCTGCTCGGCATCGAACGACACCCTCAGGCGGCATCGCGCCGAGGTCGACCTTCGTCCCGGTCTCGGCGTGCAGAAGGTCGGTCGACGATCGCCAGCCCGGGCGTTGGGGCCAGCCGTGCGTGAACCGATGCAGCTGGCGGAGTGTGTCGGCGACGCGACGCCAGTCGGCTTCGGTCTCGGGCGCGAGATCAGCGTCGCTGCGTTGGCCGAGACGACCGACCGCGAGGTGCCCGTTGACGCGCACGCTCCACACCTCGTTGACGCCAACTCCGCCAGTGAGCGGTTCGATGCGAACGACGTCGTCACCCCACTGCTCGAGTGCCTTCCATCCCACCGGCCACATCTTCGCAGAGCGTCATGAAGCGCTCGACGAAATTACGAACCCGTGTTCAAGGCCCGTCCCAACCGGTCCCGCCGGGCCGGGACGGTCCGCACTGAGTCCGCACAACAGCCCGAGGGCGCGAGCCAGGAGAAGACGTCGGCAGCTTGCCCGCAGGTCAGGCAGCATTCATCCACCTCCGTGAAGTTGCCCGGATCAGCTACGGAACGCAGCGTAGTGGTTCCGGTCCTCCCCCGCGGCGAGCGCTGGTCCGGCCAGAATCCGGCCAGACGAGCTACCGGACGATGCAGACGAAGATGAGGCGGAGTCGTGACCTGGAGTTTCGTTGGCTGGCGCGCTCGGAGGGACTCGAACCCCCAACCTTCTGATCCGTAGTCAGATGCTCTATCCGTTGAGCTACGAGCGCAGGATGAACCCTCGATAGTGTACGGCAACTGGCCATGCACCGGTGGCGCGCCTGATCGCAGTGTAGGGAACCGGTGAATATGAGCAGACTGAGCGATCACTTGCGGGCACTTGGCTGGCTGGGCTGCGGGTGACACCCGGCCGGACCCGTTTTCACGGTTACCGCCTTTGGAAGCGGCCTGTCTGCGGGGTCCGGCCGCGCGGCTGCAATATGGATGGTCGGGGTCAGTTCGCCGGGCTGTTTTGGTAGGCGGCGACGTACCACTGCTCATTCCGTTTAGTGAGAACCCAGGTGGCTCGAACCAGGCGTTCGGCGGGAAGTTCGGTCTGGCCGGCCATGAGAACGCCGCCTTCAGTGATGACCACGGCGGTGTCGGACCCGAGGAACCGGACGCTTTGCGGCTCGTCGAGGACGCGGGATCCCTTGAGAGGCCCGGCGAACCCGGCGGCCATGGTGGTCCGGATGTCGTCGTTGTTCTTCTTGTGGACGCCCGGCTGTACCACCGTCGCGTCGTCGGTGTAGAGCTTGGCGAATGCGTCGGCGTCGCCGTCCGCCCAGGCGTCGTAGATGGCCTGGATAACGCTCACAACGCTGTCGGTCCGATTGTTGTTTGTCATGATGTTTGCCTTTCGATTTCTTTTGGTGACATTTCTGTCCAGTTGAGGGTCATATCTGCGGCTGGCTCCAGGCCGAACCGCGCAGCAGAAGTGCTTGGTGGACGTTGAGTGGCGATCTGGGATGGCTACCTCCTGTCGAGTGCCTGATTGCCGGGCGCGTCGCATCGGTGGTCTCCGTTCTCGGGGTCTCCCACGGCTGGCAGGCTGCATGGGTACCTACCGGGCCGACGGTCGAGATTCATCGCTCGGACCGATGATTTCTGCCACGCCGTGGAGTAGATATCTGTGTGGGACAAGGAGGAGTGGCCGTGACTGCCGTCAGGGACGAGTTCGAGCGCCAAGCCGATCCGTTTCGACGCGAGTTGCTCGCCCACTGTTACCGAATGCTCGGATCGGTCGACGAGGCCGAGGATCTGGTGCAGGAGACCATGCTGCGCGCCTGGCGCTCCTACGATCGCTACGACGACCGGAGGGCCTCGCTTCGCACGTGGCTGTACCGGATCGCCACCAACGCGTGCCTGACCGCCCTGTCGGGGGTGAGCCGTCGCCCCCTACCGTCGGGGCTCGGCGCCCCTGGGGAAGATCCCGAACAGGCCCTGGTCCCGGCGTTCGATATCCCGTGGGTCCAGCCGATGCCCGATGCGATGCTCGGCGCGGGTCCAGAGGACCCGGCGACGACGGTCGGCCTCCGTGGCAGTTTGCGTCTGGCGTTCGTCGCGGCGATCCAGTACCTGCCGGCTCGCCAACGCGCCATCCTGATCCTGCGCGACGTGCTCGAGTTCTCTGCCGTTGAAGTTTCCAATGTCCTGGCCACGACCCCCGCCGCGGTGAACAGCGGCCTGCAGCGCGCCAGGGCCCGGCTCGATGACGTCTCAGTCGCCGAGGACCGGATCGAGGAACCATCCGACCCGACGACCCGCGCCCTCATCGACCAGTACGTCGTTGCCTTCGAGACGGCTAACATCCCTGCGCTCACCCGGCTGCTGACCGATCAAGTGGTACTGGAGATGCCGCCTGTTCCGCTGTGGTTCCTCGGCCGTGATCACTACAGCCAGTTCATCGCCCGGGTCTTCCGGCTGCGAGGCCCAGACTGGCGCATGCTCCGCACCACCGCCAACGGCCAACCGGCGGTCGGAGCGTACTTCCGGGGCGACCAGAACAGCTACGAGGCCCACACCCTGCAAGTGTTCAGCCTCACCTCATCCGGAATTAGCCGCAACGTGGTCTTCCAGGATCCGCACCTCTTCGAGCTGTTCGATCTCCCGCCCGCCCTCGACGCCGCTTCGGTCACCGCTACACGACCGGTACGGGCACCGTCCGGAGTCTGAAGACGCCACAAATTCGGGGAGCCTCTGATGCCGTCGGTCCCGCTGCAGGGTAGCGATGACCAAGTGAACGGATTTGCCAGTGGCCCGGGCCGAGTCCGTCCGCGCCGCCATGGCGTGGAGTCAGCCCCGACCCTAGCCAGATCCTGGCTAGCTCCAGACGACTCTCGTAAGCCTCCAGGCCGTTTGTAATCGATGACCAATACCAGCCCGAGTAGTGCATGCGGCCTCGATACCCGCGGGAACTCGCGCCAGGTAGGCCCTTGGTGAGTTCATCGAGCTTCACTCGGTCGAGGGTCGTATCGATAGCTTCGCCGCTGCCCGCGCGGTACTGAATACGCACCGCCGCCGCACCGCGCCGCAGTTTCGTTCTCTCGCCGGCCGACGGCCTCATATCGGCCTTGTCGATCGCGCCAGGTTCGCCGCTCGCCGCCCGCATCTGCAGCGGCTAGAAGTCCTGGCCCCCGGCCCGGGCCCTGGTGCGGGGCCGTCATCGCCGCTGACCCGGCTCACCTCTTCCTGCGGCCGTCCGAACGCCGGGGCATCATGGCTCCCGGCTGGCGCCTGCGGGAACGTGCCGCTCAGGGCTGGACCAGTTGCCTCACGATGTCGTCTACGGCGGTCCGGGCGGCTGCGGTGCTGCTCGGCGGGTTGAGGCGGGTGAATTCCGGGGTTCCCATCCGGGCGAGCGCGGTGATCACGCCGAACAGGTCCTGCGGTTTGAGCCGGTCGCTGATCACCTTGTCCCGCTGCGCCTGGGCGATGGCCGCGACCCTGCCGCGCTGGGCGGCCGATACCGCGTCGTGCGGGCCGGGCTTGCCGTGCTCCAGGCGGTACCAGTCCGATAGCCGCGCCACGGGCGCGTCCGTCCGGTAGCGGTCGAACATGGCGACCGCATAGGCGGGCAGGTCGGCCGCGTCGAACGGGACCGCGTCGGTCGCGGCGGTCACCATCTGCGCGAAGACCGCCTCGAAGAGCTGCTCCTTGTTGCCGAAGTAGGCATACAGCATCGCCTTGTTGCTCTTGGCGGCGGCGGCGATCCGGTCCACGCGGGCGCCCGCGATGCCGTGCTCGGTGAACTCCTCGGTGGCGGCGGCCAGGATGCGCCGCTTCGTGTCCTCCGCGTTCCTAACCATGGCGCTAGCTTACAACCAACTAGTTAGTTGACAAGTTCTCCAGCGGCGCTTTAGATGGTACTTACCAACTAGATGGTTACCTGGAAGCGGGTGACACGCCAGGCGACACGCCCACGGGCACGTCGCGCCGACGGCTGGCAGACCAGAGGCGTCCGTCCGGAAAACTGCGGCCCACGCTGGCCCCTGGTCGCTGTCCGTCCAAAGAATCGAGGGGAACTCATGAGGTACAGGCTTTTGGGTAAGACCGGCGTGCGGAT
>WNFD01029976.1_pt1 | contig 10201 bp, 8 predicted proteins | sample 5400491 | NCBI WGS metagenome assembly WNFD01 (sample SAMN13153343, study PRJNA577476) | soil metagenome | isolation source: 120 cm saprolite under Douglas fir tree site 2 hole 2 replicate 2 | place: USA:California | collected 2015-04-18
CCGAGCACCACAACGCGGCCGACAACGTGTTCGCCCTGATCAACCTGGCCCTCCTGACCGGCCACGTCGGCCGTTACGGGTCGGGTCTAGTCCCGCTGCGCGGGCAGAACAACGTCCAGGGCGGCGGCGACATGGGCGCCATCCCCAACAAGCTGACCGGGTTCCAGGACATCGAGACCGACCTGGCGGCCAGGGCCAAGTTCGAGGCCGTCTACGGCGCGCCGCTGCCGCAGAAAGCAGGCTGGCACCTGTCGCTGATGTTCGAGGCCATGGAGCACGGCGACCTCACGGCGTGCTACATCATCGGCGAGAACCCACTGCGTTCGGAGGCCGACACCGGGCGGGCAAGCAGGCTGCTCGGCGGGCTCGAGCACCTCGTGGTGCAGGACATGTTCCGCACCGACACCGCCGAGATGGCCCATGTAGTGCTGCCCGCCACCGCCACCTGGTGCGAGGGCGAAGGCACTGTGACCTCGAGCGAGCGCCGCGTGCAACGGGTACGCAAGGCGATCGAGCCGCCGCCCGGGGCGCGCGACGACATCGAGATCATCTGCGACATTGCCAGGCGGCTCGGCCTGGACTGGGGTCACCCGTCGGCCGAGGAGGTGTGGGACGAGTTGCGTACGCTATCGCCCATGCATGCCGGAATGACCTATGAGCGGCTTGAAAAGCTCGGCGGGATTCAGTGGCCCTGCCCGGATGAGGCGCATCCCGGCGAGTTGTTCCTGCATGGGCGGCTGTGGGAGGACGATCCGGCCAAGCGCGGTGCGCCGGCTCCGTTCACGCCCGTGGAGCAAGACCCACCAGTCGACAAGCTTTCTGACGAATTCCCGATCAGGCTCACCACCGGCCGCAGGCTCGACTCGTTCAACACCGGCGTGCAGACCGCCCACTATTCGACGCCGATCCGGCGGCCTGAGACGCTGAACCTCGCGCCCGAGGACGCCACACGGCTGCGCCTGGCAGAGGGCGAGATGGCCAGGGCATCGTCGCGGCGCGGGTCGCTCGAGGTGCCTGTCCACATCGACAGCAGCCTCAGGCCTGGTCTCGCGTTCATGACCCTGCACTTCCCCGAGCAGGTCCAGACCAATGTGCTCACGCTGGACGCCTGGGACCCCAAGTCGGGCACCGCGGAGTTCAAGGCAACCGCGATCCGGGTGGACAAGCTGGAAGTCCCCGCTCCGCGCGGGGACGAGAGCGAGCCAGCAAAGGCGGGTGCCTAGTGGACCTGCGGCTTAACGCCGCGGTCGCAGCGACCGAGGACGAGCAGGCCGCGGTCGCCTCGGTTCTCGGGCCGCCCGGCAGCGGATGGGAAGGCGGCCTGCGCACGGCAGCCGACGGTCACAGCGCGTTTGGCGGCCACGCCGCCCGGGGCAGGCGGCACCTGTTGCTGCCAGTGCTGCATGCCGTGCAGGAGCGGATCGGCTGGATCAGCCCAGGCGCGCTCGATCACGTCTGCGCCAGGCTCACCATCCCGCCGGCCGAGGCCTACGGCGTCGCGTCTTTCTATGCGCTCTTCCGTACCAGCCCTGCCCGCGCGACCGTAGTCCACGTCTGTGACGACCTGGCCTGCCAGGTGAACGGGGCCGACCGGCTCTGCGGGCAGCTGCAGCGCAGGTTCGGCCCAGAAGGCGCTGAGCCCGAGTCCAACGGCTCCGGCCTGACCTGGCAGCGCAGCCCGTGCCTTGGCCAGTGTGATCGCGGCTCGGCGGCGCTGATCCAGCACGCCGGGGCCTCCCCGGCGCGGGTGGTGCTGGCGCCCGCGGATCTCGACCAGATCCAGGCGGTGATCCCGCCGTCCGCGGCATTCACGCAGGCCAGTCAGGACGAGGCCGCGAAAGCCCCGCTGATTCCGCAGGCAGCTGGCGACCGATCCGCGCTCCGGTTGCTGCGACGGGTTAACCAGGTCGACCCGGGCTCGCTCGACTCCTACCGGGCGGCCGGCGGGTACGAGATGCTCAGGCGTGCCGTGTCGGCCGGGCCCATGGGCGTCATCAGGGAGCTGAAGGACGCCAAGCTGCTCGGCCGCGGCGGGGCGGCGTTCCCCACGGCAGTGAAGTGGGAAGCGGTGACCACCAACCCGGTCCGGCCGCACTATGTCGTCTGCAACGCCGACGAGTCAGAGCCCGGCACGTTCAAGGACCGGGTGCTGATGGAGCAGGACCCCTACGCGCTGGTTGAAGCCCTGACGATCATGGGTTATGCGTGCGGGGCCGAGCAGGGCTATATCTACGTCAGGGGGGAGTACCCGCTCGCGGAGTCGCGGCTGCTGGGGGCCGTCGACCAGGCCAGGTCCAGGGGATTCCTGGGCGCCGACGTCATGTCCGCGGGCTTCGCTTTCGATGTCGAGGTCAGGCGCGGCGCTGGCGCGTACATCGCCGGCGAGGAGACCGCTCTGATCAACTCGATCGAGGGCAAGCGGGCCGAGCCGCGGAACAAGCCTCCCTTCCCCGCCCAGTCCGGCCTGTTCGGCAAGCCGACAGCGATCAACAACGTGGAGACCCTGCTCTGCGTGCTTGAGATCCTGCTGATCGGCGGGTCGGCTTTTGCCCAGATCGGGACCAAGGATTCGACCGGTACCCGGCTGTTCTGCCTGTCCGGCTGCGTGGAGCAGCCGGGGTTGTACGAGTACGAGTTCGGCGTCAGCCTGCGCGAGGTAATCGATGCTGCTGGCGGCGTGCGCGGCGGGCGGCCGGTGCAGGCGGTGCTGCTCGGCGGCGCGGCGGGGTCCTTCGTGGGGCCCGACGCGCTTGACGTGCCGCTGACGTTCGAAGGGGTCAGGGCCGTCGGCGCGACGCTCGGGTCCGGCGTGGTGCTGGTCCTCGATGACACTGTGGACGTGGCGGCGCTGCTGCAGCGGATCGCCAAGTTCTTCCGCGACGAGTCCTGCGGGCAGTGCGTGCCGTGCCGGGTTGGCACGGTGCGCCAGGAAGAGCTGCTCGGCCGGCTGGCCCGCCAGGCGCCGCTCGGCTCGGCCGGGCAGGAACTGGACCTGCTGGGGGACATCGCCTCGGTGGCGCGGGATGCCTCGATCTGCGGCCTCGGCCAGACAGCGGTTACTGCGGCCATCTCGGCCGTGAGCCTGGGACTGATCGGCGGCCCGGGTCTAGCTGCCGGGCCAGATGCGAACGGGAAGGAGCCCTGATGACGTCCGTGTTCCTCGCGCCACCCCAGCGGCTGGTCGATGTCAGCATTGACGGCAAGGCAGTGCGCGTTCCCGAGGGCGCGACGCTGCTCGAGGCCTGCCGTCAGCAGGGCATCGACACGCCGACCCTGTGCTATCTGGAGAACCTCACCCCGGTCAACGTGTGCCGGGTGTGCGTGGTGGAGGTCGAAGGATCACGGACCCTGGTACCGGCCTGCTCGCGCAAGGCCGAGCCCGGCATGAGCGTGCACACCGACTCCGATCGGGTCCGCACCAGCAGGCGGATGGTGCTCGAGTTCCTGGCGTCATCGGTCGACATGGCGCTGACGGCGCCGGAGGTACACCGGTGGATGGGGCAGTACGGCGCCGACCCGGGCCGGTACGGTCCGCCCGCCGCGCCCCACCCGGCCGCCGAGCGCGACGCGGCCAGGCCGGGCGAGCACCACACGCCGGACGGCAGCGAGGCCGATACGGTCGCCCAGCCAGTGAAGTACGACAACGACAGCTACGTCCGCGACTACTCGCGCTGCATCTTGTGCTACAAGTGCGTGGAGGCATGCGGCGAGGACGCTCAGAACACGTTCGCGATCGCGATCGCCGGCCGCGGGTTCGACGCGCGCATATCCACCGAGTACGACGTCGTGCTGCCCGACTCGGCGTGCGTGTACTGCGGCAACTGCATCGGTGTCTGTCCTACCGGCGCGCTCATGCCGGCCAGCGAGTACAAGCTGCGGCAATCAGGTGAATGGGATGAGTCGCGGCAGACCGTAACCACGACGATCTGCCCGTATTGCGGCGTCGGCTGCAACCTGGAGCTGCATGTGCAGGACAACAGCATCGTCAAGGTGACCTCGCCGCTTGACCACGACGTCACCAGCGGTCATCTGTGCGTGAAGGGCCGGTTCGGGTTCGAGTTCGTCCAGCGGCGCGCTACGGAGTCCTGAACTCCCGTTACGGCTATATCGGCAGGTCGGGGCCAACGGCAACCGCGTGTCGGGGGCGGGCCGGAGGGTAAAACCTGCGTAACGGCCCGGGGTGGGTGTTCAGGCAGTAGCCGCTGATGTCGGCGCGGGCATAAATCGGGGGAAAGCACATGAGTAGCGAGACGCCAGATTGGAATGTGCCGGGACCAGGCGGGAGCGCACCGCAGGGCGCGGGCACGCAGCAGGGCGCTTATCCAGGCGGGACGGAGGCCGAACCGCCGCACTGGCGGGGCCAGCATGCCCCGGTCAGCCCGGTCGACGAAACGGCGACTAGGGTAACCGGTCGGCGCGTAATCCAGTACATCATCGACTACATCCTGGCTGGCATCATTCCCGGGCTCGCCTACTGGCTGCTCGACCGTGGCAGCGGGTTCCTGCACGGACTCGGCTGGCTCCTGGCGACCGTCATCGCGGCATGCAGCTGCTCGGCCTGCGGGTGATCAGCAAGGACGGCACGCCTGCGAGCAGGGCCCAGCTCTTCATCCGCGGCATCTTGCTGATCGTCGACACCCTGTTCTTCGGCCTGGTGGGCTTCATCACCATGCTCGCCTCCCGGTATCGCCAGCGCGTTGGTGACCACGTCGCCGGGACGCTGGTGGCGCGGGCCGACTATCAGCCCGGGCGGTAGCCCGTGCCGTTGAGCCTGCGGCGGCGGTAACCGGACTCAGTGGCCGGTCGCCTTGGCCAGGGCGGCCTCGATCCCTTGCAGCTGCCTGACCTGCCAGGCCTGGTAGGTCGACGTGGGCGGGACCAGCGTCTCGGTGATCGTGGCGGTCGGGATGTGGTGGGCCTTGGCTTCGGCGAGCTGGACTTGGACGTCGTGGGTGATGTTCTGGCTGTTGTAAACGTAGATCTTGATGAGGTGATTGCGGATCTGGCGGTCGATGGTCAGCTTGTCGGCCGCGGTTACCTCGGTGCCTTCGCTGATCGCCTTGAGGAATGAATACGGGGTGATCAGCTTGAGCCTGAGTGCCGGCGCGAGCATGGCAAAGATCGACTCCGACGCGCCGACGGGAGTTCCCGCCGGCGCGAGCATGGCAAAGATCGACTCCGACGCGCCGACGGGAGTTCCCGCGTATCGGTTCCGGATTGCCGAGATCAGTGAGTGGTAACGCCTCAGGGCGATGTCGTTGAAGTGCGCCTGCTGTGCCTTGAAGTAGGCCCGGTCAGTGGGATCGACGCGGCTGAAGTCAGCGACCAGGGTGCCGACCACGGCCTGGACATCGGCAGGGTTGTACCAGCGGTGCGGGTTGCCGCCAGCGGGCACGCCGACGACCTTGCCGACGTCTAGCACGGCCTGCCCCGGGTTGGTAGCGAGCTGCCGGGCGACCCACGGGTCGTACCCGACGCCGTTCTCGAGCACGACCTGTGCCTGGGCCAGCATGCGCGCGTCAGCAGCCGTTGGCTCGTAAATGTGCGGGTCGGCAGTGGGACTGGTGATGATGCTGATGACGTGGGCGTGACGGCCGCCGATCTGAGCGGCGATGCTTCCCCAGAAGTCCTCCGCGGCGGCAACCTGGATCACCCGGTTGCCCCCAACCGGCGATGTTGTCCCGCCGGCAGCCGTGGAGCAGGCGGTGAGAGCCATCGAGCAAGCAGCGACAAGCGCGAGCGAAGCAGCGGCGATCGGACGGGCAGACGACGATGACTTTCTCACACGCCGCACCCTATAATGAAAACCGTTTTCATTTCAAGCAGCCGGCTGCCCGGTTGGGCGGGTTGACGTTCAGGCAGGCGGCTGCCGTCCGGCCGGTTGACGTTCAAGACGGCGGCTGCCGGTCCGGCCGGTTGACATGCAGCCGATCAGCTGCCTAATATAGGCAGCCAGAAGGATGCGTATCGCTGATCCGGACACCGGATCGTGCGCCGGCCGGTAAAGGGAGCACGATATGGCAGACATCCGGCGCGGCGCCGGCGCGGCGGCCTTCCCAGGTGACCCGGCCATCAGCAGCTGGGGCTGACGGCCCGGATGGAGGAGGTGTTCAAGGCGCTGTCTGACCCGAGCCGGCGGCGCCTTCTCGACAGCCTCAACAGCCGCAACGGCCAGACCCTGCGCGAGCTGTGCGCCGGGCTGGCCATGGCGCGGCAGTCGGTGAGCAAGCATCTGGCGATCCTCGAGAACGCGAACCTCGTGACCACGGTTCGCCGTGGCCGGGAGAAGCTGCACTACCTCAACGGCGCGCCCATCAGCGAGATCGCTGAGCGGTGGATTAACCGCTACGACAAGCAGCGCCTCGACGCGCTGTCCGACCTGCGCAAGGCTCTGGAGGGAACGACGATGGAAAGGCCTGAGTTCGTCTACACGACTTACATCCGCACCACGCCTGAGCAGCTGTGGCGCGGGCTGACCGACCCGGCTTTCACCCGGCGTTACTGGGGACTCGCCTGGGAATCCGACTGGGCGCCCGGCTCGGCGATGACGCTCCGGCTGGACAAGAAGGACGTGATAATAGCCGATCCTGCCCAGGTCGTCCTGGAGTCCGACCCCTACCGGCGGCTGTCCTACACCTGGCACTCGTTCACGCCGGAGTGGGCCGAAACCTACGACATCAGCAACGAGTACCTGGCACAGGCCGCAGCCGAGCCGCGTTCCAAGGTGACCTTCGAGATCGAGCCGCGCGGCGAGTATGTCCGCCTGACGGTCGTGCACGACGGCTTCCAGCCGGGCAGCGCGGTCCTGCGGAGCATCACCGACGGCTGGCCGCTCGTGATCTCCGGTCTGAAGACTCTGCTCGAGACCGGTGATGTCGTCCCCGTCGGCTAGCGCTGATCGAGCTGCGCGCCGGACGGCACCTGGGTTTGCTTGCGCGCTGCCTTGCAGCTTCTTGCGGAGTTGTCGTCTATCGTCTATCGTCGATTAACGATGAAGAGTGACGCCATGCCTATCGACCGGGCCACGGCTGCCGAATACGCCAGCTGGTTCCGGGCGCTGGCCGACGCGACCAGGGTCCAGATCGTGTCGCTGCTGGCCCGCCAGGCAATGCCGATGAATGTCGGCGAGATCGTCGCGCGGGTCGACGTGGGCCAGTCAACCGTCTCCGAGCACCTCAAGGTGCTCGCTCAGGTGCGGTTCCTGCTGGCCGAGCAACGCGGGACCGCTACCTACTACCGGATCAACGAGGCGTGCGTGGAGTGCTTCCCCACCGCCGCCGACATTGTCATGAGCAGGCCTGTCCCCGCTCAGCCCATCTCAGCGTGAGGAGCCTGCCGGTGATCACAAACGGCGCCGCCAGCACCAGGGATAAGACCATCAGCCGGTACTCGGCCTTGGCCCGCACCGCTCTGCAGGGCGGCGCGATCACCGACTGCGAGCCTGGTGCCTTCGACAACGGCTGCTTCGGCGCGGCTTCGTACCCCGATGCCGGCAGCGCTCCGGAATCGGCGGTGCGCGCCAGCCTGGGCTGCGGCAACCCGGTCGCCGTCGCCGACCTGCGGCCCGGCGAGACGGTTTTGGACCTGGGATCGGGTGGCGGCCTTGACGTGCTGCTCTCTGCCCGGCGCGTAGGCCCGGCGGGCATCGCCTATGGCCTCGATGGCAGCACCGAAATGCTCGCCCTGGCCGGGGCGAACGCGGCGAAGGCCGGGGTAGCTAACGCGCGGTTCCTGTACGGGCACATCGAGGACATCCCGCTGCCCGGTGGTCACATTGACGTGGTCATCTCGAACTGCGTCGTCAACTTGTCCGCGGACAAGCCGCGCGTGCTCGCCGAGGCATTCCGGGTCCTGCGGCCCGGCGGCAGGCTGGGGATCAGCGATGTGATCGCCAAGCCGGGCCATGACCCGCAGCAGCAGGCTGCCGCCGAGGCCGCTGTCGGCTGCACCAGCGGCACCCTGACCCAGGCCGAATACGAGCAGTTGCTGACGGCGGCCGGGTTCACCGCGATCCGGATCACGGTCACCCACGATGTGCGAGCTGGCCTCCATTCGGCCATCATCAAGGCCGCCAAGCCTGCAACCGAATGAGCTGAACCGACCGGCCATTTGAGGCCGACCGGCTATGAGCCACGATCATCGGGGCCCCGCGACCTGCCCGATGACAAGGTCAATCAGCCTGGCGGCGATCTCGGGGGGGTATCGCCACGATGGTCAGCGTCGGCGGGCTGTCGAACAGGCGCCCGACCGGTGACCCGGCTGCCCTGCGCATAGCCGCGAAGCTGTCCAGATGGGTATAAGTAGAAGTATGCGTTCCAAGGTCGAGCTGATCGCATACGCGGACCGTTTCGGCGGCGGTCTGGCTGGTTTGCACGCTCTGCTGAATGGATCACTCCAGGGCCTGTTCGGCGGGGTCCATGTGCTGCCGTTCTACCGCCCGTTCGACGGAGCTGACGCTGGCTTCGATCCCGAGGACCACACCGAAGTGGACGCGCGCCTCGGCTCCTGGGCCGATGTCTCGGCGCTGTCTGCCGACTACGACGTAATGGCGGACATGATCGTGAATCATGTTTCCTCGTCTTCACGGCAGTTCCAGGATTGGCTAGCAAGGGGCCACGACTCGCCATTCGCGGGGATGTTCCTCACATACGGCACCGCGTTCCCGGATGGGGCCACCGAGGATACATTGCTGCGCTTGTACCGGCCGCGCCCTGGGCTGCCGTTCACCCCGTATGTTCTCGCCGACGGCCGGAAGGCGCTTGTCTGGACGACCTTCACACCGCAGCAGGTCGACGTCGATGTCCGCAACCCGACGACCCGCTCGTACCTGCTGCGCATCCTCGACCGGCTCGCCGCGGCGCGCGTGGCCCACGTCAGGCTCGATGCGGTCGGCTACGCGGTCAAGACGCCGGGTATGACCTCGTTCATGACACCGGACACGTTCAAGTTCATCGATGAGATTACGTCCTGGTGTCGTGACCGGGGCCTGGAAGTCCTGGTCGAAGTGCACTCCTACTACCGGCACCAGGTCGAGATCGCACGGCAGGTCGACTATGTGTACGACTTCGCCCTGCCGCCTCTGGTCCTGCACGCGCTGACGGCGGCGGACTCGGGGCCGCTCCTTACCTGGCTGCAGCATCGGCCGCCGAACACGGTGACCGTGCTTGACACCCACGACGGGATCGGCGTCATCGATGTCGGCGCTGATGCGACAGATCGCGCCAGGCCAGGGCTGCTTAGCCCCGCGCAGCTCGACCGGCTCGTCGAGGCCATTCATGTCAATAGCGGCGGGACGTCGCGGCGGGCAACCGGAGACGCAGCGTCCAATGTGGACCTGTACCAGGTCAATTGCACCTTCTATGACGCGCTGTCCCGCGATGATGACCGCTACCTGCTCGCGCGCGCGCTGCAATTCTGGACGCCTGGAGTGCCGCAGGTCTACTACGTCGGCCTGCTCGCAGGCGGTAACGACATGAGCCTGCTGGCACGCACCGGAATCGGCCGGGACGTCAACCGGCACTACTACTCGCCAGCCGAGATTGACGCTGACCTCGCGAGGCCCGTCGTGCAGGCCCTCTGCCGGCTGATCCGCTTCCGGAACAGCCACCCAGCTTTCGCGGGCGACCCGACGTGGTCTGGGAGCTCGTCCACCATCACCATGCGGTGGGCGCGCGGCGGCGACGAGGCAGTGCTGGACGCCGACCTGGCGGCCGGCTCAGCAGAGGTGACCTGGACCGCGGACGGCTCGCGCCGCCGCGCTCCGCTCGCCGGGTTGCCGTAGGGTAGCCTTTCCCGAGTTCGGGCTATTGCTCGGCCTGACGGGATCGTGCCGAATAGGTTTGGGCTTGGTCGATCCCGGGATCCTTAAGCTCGAGGCGATGGACCTCGCCGCGGGTGCGGACCTGAGAATCTCCGCGATCACGTGGTGCCGCAGGAACGGTAGATGCCAGGAGAACCGGGAACTTCCAAATCCGTGAGATGGGAGGTCGTTAGAGCGCGGCGCGGCGAGCTGATCTTAGGGCCCATGGTCTGCCCGGGATCGCGGGCTTGGAAGCCTGCGCCGCTAAGCGGAATCGCTCATTCGGCTAGTGCAATGTGGTGCCATCTGTGCCTCTTCGAACATCGCGGCCTAAAGGTATTGGAGAAGACCATGGCAGATGAAGAGTTCCTAAAAGCCCTGGATTCAACCGGAGAGATAGAG
>WNFD01008317.1_pt1 | contig 10199 bp, 5 predicted proteins | sample 5400491 | NCBI WGS metagenome assembly WNFD01 (sample SAMN13153343, study PRJNA577476) | soil metagenome | isolation source: 120 cm saprolite under Douglas fir tree site 2 hole 2 replicate 2 | place: USA:California | collected 2015-04-18
CCGACGTTTTTTGACCGGCACATACCGATATAGCGTATCCCGGCTAATACCGAACTCACGAGCAAGCCCAGCCTTCGAGTCGCCCGAGGCAACGCGCCGTCGTAGCTCGGCCGTCCGGGCGGGTGTCAGAGCCAGCTTCGCGTCACTCGCTCCTCGCGAGATCGACCTTTTATGCAATGCCTCGCGAAGTGCATTCCCCGACATTGTTGTGTCTGCTTCACGATTTGATTGAGCAGAGATGACGGCGGGTCCAGTGACATGGGCTAGAACTATGGAGTGCAAATGAAGCATGCCCGTCCCGCCAAGCTATCTTTCTGTTCGGGTCGGACGCGGGTTTTAGTCCGTTTTCTTGTGCTAATTTGTGTTAAAGACCAGGACGTTTAATCAATTTGTGGCCGTTATTGAGGTCTTAGAATCAGTAAGTTACTGATCCTACAAAGTGCCAAACGGGTTCGATCCCGACCCGCGCCTCCAAATTCCTCAAAGACATATGGCCTTAGAAAAGCTCTGAATAGACTGCGTCCTGGCGGAGGCTTCTGCGATTGCCGCTCTTTGCCCGTCGAATCTTCTCGGCTCTCTCCGCCGAACGGCGTGACGGAGCCTGAAGGAATTCGCTCTCCCCGCCACTCCAGACTCACGATCAGGGCGCTTTCGTCGGAAGTCATTTCATTTACACAAACCCCAGATTCATCGTCGGGAAGCTCCCGATATTCGGGAAGATCGTTGCCATCTGCGACGCACTCACCCCGAACCAGCTCGCCAGCGTCGCGGCGTATTGCACGCTTCCTGTAGTCGGCACCCATCGCCCGTTCGTCCCCGAATCGTCCGGGCCATTCAAGGCAAGCGTCGGAAACGTCCCATACATCTGTCCACCCTTTACCGCACCTCCAAGCACGATATGGTGTGCACCCCAAGCATGGTCGCTGCCCGTATTCGAGTTCGGCTGGAAGGTCCGTGAAAAATCCGACATCGTAAACGTCGTCACATTGCTCGATACACCCAACTCCTGTGTCGCCTGATAAAACGCAGCAAGCGCCGGCGAGATCGATGCCAGTAGCGCTCCCTGCTGTGCCACCTGGTCCGCGTGTGTATCGAAGTTCCCGATCCCCGCAAAGAAGATCTGCCGGGAAACCCCCAGCGCCGCCCGCACCTGAATGATCTGCGCAATCTGCTTCAACTGCGACGCCAGCGCATTACTTGCTGGAAACACCGTCTGCAACGCCGGAACCGAAGACGTCGCAGCAGTCAGGATCTTCGCATAGTTATAAGCGTTGCTCGTAATCGTATTGTCCGCCTGCACTAGCGACAGCCCCGAGTCGAACTGCAGCAGCGCCTGCGCCGTCGCCTGCTGTCCCGCACACTCCGTCGTCCCCTCGCTGCACGACGCGCCGCCCAGGTTCCCCGGGCTTACCGACACCGGCGTGCTCGCCGCCCCGTTGCAAAACAGAGTATCCCCGGCCACCGATGTAATCATCGGCACTATTCCTCCTGGGTTGTAGCTCGAGGTCAGAGTGTCCGCAATCCGCCCAGCCCACCCCGTCTGTGTCGATCCGCTCTGCGAAGCATTCTGCCACTCCAATTGTTGGTCGGGGTGCGAGAACAGGTTAGTCGGCACCGTTGCTCCATGCTGGTACGCCGTCTTGGTCGTTGGAGCGATCAGCGTGCCAACATTCGTCACCAGCGCCGCTGCCTTGCTGTCAAACAGCTTCGCAATATCCGGAAGGTTTGGATTCAAAGCAAAATTCGGCGCCTGCGCCAATTGGATCAACGAGCCCTGCGGCAAAGTAAGCGGCCCTCTGATCGACGAATAATTCGCATAACCCGCCGTATCGAACTGGATGAGCGTATTGTTGGAGTCGTTTCCCCCAAACAGGAACACGCACACCAACGCCTTGTAGTCAGTCGTGCTTTGCGCCAGCGAGTTCAGCGCCCCAAACGGCCGCAATCCCGCGACACTCCCAGCAGCCGCCAACGATGCATACCTGATAAAACTCCGCCGATTCACGCCCATGAGTTGATCCTCATTCCGCCTTCTACTCCCTACTCCCTACTCCCTGCCCTTAGTGCTCAATCTTGTAGAACGAAGACGTAATCACCAGATAGGTCGCCACCCTCACACGTTGCGCAGGATCGGTCAGCGTCGCAATGTGGTTCACAATGTCGGTGCGCATCTGCGTCGGCATCTGACCATGCATGAAGATCACACCCAGCGAATCCACCAGGTTTCCGCTGTCCGTCATCGCATTGCCCGTCGCGGATGCCGTAATCCCCAGCGCACTCGTCTTGCTCAGGTCAACCGTAAATCCGCTGATCCCGTTATAGACAAGGGTATTCGCCAACGTCAGTCGCAGCACCGCCGTCGCCGTATTCTCCTGCCCGAACTCCGGCGCATTGAAGGTCGTCCCCGGAATCACATAGTTCGGCGGAAAGAAGTTGAACACGCTGCCCGAGGTATAAGGCTTCTCGCCCAGCGGTGACGTGTAGTTCCCTACCGTGTTGTAAGAGGCGTTCGCAATCACATCATTCCCGGCCTTCGCATCGTTGTTCACATAGCCCAGGCCACGCATCACGTTCGTCATGTACAGCATCGGTTCCCGCAGATGCCCGCCATCGAAGTTCGGACTGGTGTCGGCCGCACGCGCATCCGCATCCGTCAGAATCGCCGTAATCACGGCTTTCATGTTCCCGCGTTTCCCCGTCCCATCATTCGCAAATATTGCTGACACACGCGCCACATACGCCGGACTGGGATTACTCGCCACCATGTGCTGGATCAGTTGCTTGCACACAAACGGTCCCACATTCGGATGATTGAAGATATCCGTCAGCGCCCCCGTCAGGTCCTGAGTCGTTGACTGCCCGGCCGGCAGCGTCGTTCCATCTAGCAATATCTTCGCCGTCATATCGTGCTGGCTTTCCAGCGCCGCCATCGGCATCGTGTAGTTCGCCGTGTTCGGAAACTTCGCCGGCGCGCCCGTACCTGAAGCATTGGCGTACGTCCACCCCGTAAACGCTCGCGCAAACGCCTGCACCTGCGCCTCTGAATACACAGGCATCGCATTGCCATTTGCATCCAGTTGCAGAGTTCCATCCTGGTTCAGCAGGAACAGGCCGGTCGTGAACAACTGCATCAACTCCCGCGCGTAGTTCTCATTCGCAATCTGCCCCGTCGCCGGCTTGGCGCTGTTCAGCATGTTCAGGTAGCCGCCCATCGCCGGGGACAGCGTCACATCCTGCATGATGTTGTAGAAATTCCCGAACGCATCGTTCGCCAGCGTGTTCTGGTAAGTAGTCACCGACCGCGCATTCACAGAGTTCGTCGACACCACAAACATCTCGCTCAAAGCAAACGCCACCCGTTGCCGCAACTGATCCGGCGCCGTCAACATCGTCTGCCACCATTCCGACTGCTCGCACGGCAGCAGCGTGTTCACGCACACCGCCGGAGGCGTAGCCGCAATGTCCGGCAATAGCGTCGTCGGAACCGCGAACTGCTCGGTCAGATAGGCATTCAGTCCAACCGCCTGCACATGGCTGATGTCATTCAGCGTAGGCCCAAAGGTCGCCTGATCCAGCAGCCGCGCCGCCGCCGGCAGGGAAACCTTCAGGTTCACCACCTGAGCCGTAGCATTTGCCGTCATCGTCCCCGGATCGGGATTCGTCACCACCACGGCCACCGTCGTCACCCCGGCCGTCACCGTAATCGTGCCGGCGCTGCGCAACTCCGTCGAAGACACAAGCGTCGAGGGCACCGTCACCCCTCCAACCTGCAGCTGCGAGGTGCTGATAAATCCAGTCCCCATCACATCCAGCGAGTAGCTCGTCCCACCCGCCACCGTCTCGGTCGCCTGCGCCGAGGTCACCACCGGAATCGGATTCAAAATCGACTCCGTCAGCGAAGCCGAAGCCACCGGCGTCGCCTGCGTCACTGCAGTAATGGTCAAAGTATTCGGACTTGGGATTGTCGCCGGCGGTGTATAAAGACCGGTCGCCGAAATCGTGCCCGTCGCGCTGCTGCCTCCAGCCACGCCATTCACCTGCCAGGTCACTGCCGTATTGCTTGTATTCGTCACCGTCGCCGACAACTGCAACGTCGATCCCAGCCGCGCCTGACTGGCGCCCGAAATCGTCACCGCAGGATTCGCCGTCGGTGTGCTGCCGCCGCTACCCCCCGAACACCCTGCAGCCAGCGCCGCTAAACCCAAAGAAAAAAGCCCCGCCGCACTTCGCCAGCCCATGCCAAAATCCCGGCCAACCAACTTCGAAGACCCAAGACAGCCCATCATCGCTTACTCCTTCAACTAGCTCAGGGGCCCACTGGCATATCGAGCTCTAACAGCCAGCCGTCGGAAAAGTTGCCTTCCGGCAGTCGAATAGTAACGTTTTTTGTCATTTTTAAGTATTTATTTCGTAAAAATGAAACTTTTCCTATCGGACGTCAATGGGAGATAGATCAAGGATAGGGGCGCACCACTCCTCCCACCTTGATCGACGCCCGGTGTGTATTCGCCGAGATATAGGGCGACCAATTCAACATCAAGCTATCCGGAAACTGCCATCCGGTCGCCAGCACGCCCGCTCCACTGAAGCTGCCGACGCTTGAAAATCGGCTTGCGGCTACCGGCGCAGTGATGCGCGCGCTATCGAGCGCGTCGATGACCACTCGCTTGATCGTTCCCGATGCAATACTCAGCAGCTCAGGCACCGCGGCGTACGAACTGCCAGGCGCATCCTGCACCGAGAAGCCATTGAATTCGATGTTTTCGATCGTCGAGCCGTCTTCGAGAATCAGCGCAGCGACTGCGTGATTTTTGTTCCGCTGAATGACACAGTTTTCCAGCACCAGGCTCACTCCGCTGTACACGATAGGGAAGTACCGGGAGGCAGTACGAGCAAAAGCATAGCCAACATCTTGATTGCTATTGAGCGGCGTCAACGCGACATTGCTGAACGTCGCCACGCCAAAATTGGCCTCAAGCTCGAGCACGACCGGCGCAACGATCTTGCAATTCGAGACGCTCAGGCCGTCCACCGAGTGGGGATTGCTGCCGGACCCCTCTCCGATCGTAAAGGCCGCCCGCGTAAACGTGCCGTTGCAATCGCTCACCGTCACCGAATTGATGTTGAACCTCTGACTGCTCAGCCCGAGGGTGTAAAACCGTAACATCGTCAGGCTGTTAAACGTGCAGCCGGTGACGGTGACCCGCGAGATATTGCCGGTGTAGCCCCCCGGGCAGTTCAGCGCGATAGCATCGTCGTCGCAGGTGATACTGCAGTTCGAGATCGCGATATCGTTTGCCGGCCCATCGAAGTGCACGCCGTCGGTGCTCGGCCCATTGGTGTACATAGTGCATCCCGACACCGTGACGTTGCCCACGTTCGAGAGCCGAATGTGATACGCGGAGGTGTTCACAATGCCCAGGTTCTCGAGTGTGATGTTGTTCAGATTCATCAGATTGATTCCGACGTACCAGGCAGCCGCACCCCCCTGCACCATGCCGGTCGTGGAGTTTCCGTTGTGGCCGTTGCCCCGATTCCCGTTCAACACGAAGTTGCTGAGCGTGACATTGCTTCCTCGCGCCGGGACCGGAATTCCGGGAGTTACGAGTCCGGGGTCGGACGGCAGGCCAGCCGTCGGCCCTCCATTATGGATGCCGTCATTATTCGTGCCTGCCTTGATGAAGAACCCAGTGCCGCACCCCTGGCCCGTGATGCTCCAATACCCACCCGCGGGAAGAAACAGCCCCGAGATCAATGCGCCCCCATCGATGATCAGCGTGATTGGATTGCTCGCCGACGCGCCCGCCATGGCAGCGTTGATGAGCGGCGCATCGTCGGTGGCCGCGCCGCCCGTGACCTTGTTACGACCTGTTGAAAGGTCGCAGTCAAGAGCGCAGCCGATCTCCGACGCCTTGATAAAGGTCATGGCACCGGCCGTAGGTGGAAGCGCCACTACGTCCAGGCAAGGCAAAAGGGCTTAGAACTCATTCGGGCCACAGCCCACGGAGCAACTGAGCGCGGACCCTGCCGCAACCATCCCGGCCCTTCGAACGAAGCTGCGCCTGCTGATGAACCTTGTCCTCCGCTTTGCCATTCACTCCCCGGTCTCGTTCGACGTGTCTTAAACTTCTTTCCTTCCGAGCACTGCTTTGCCTCGCCGACGGTTCGCCACATCGGCTTCAGTTGTTGGTTCAAGAACGTTGTTGCTCTTCGCCGTCGTCTTTTCAAAAACTTGGCTGGATTCGTTAGCCTAGATTACCAGCCCTTTGAGTTACCGACAGCTTCTGAATTCCATGTAAAGGCAACGGGTAGCTCGGGAGGCTCAACACCTGCAGTGTCCCTTACGGCCGGGGTGTGCCAATCGACAGGCAACCGCGCCCAGACAATACAAGTCATCGCTGAGGCCGGGTCAGTTCCATCTACTTCATCTATCTCAAGGCGACGAGAGTCCACCTATCGCGCTAGAATCGACACGTTATGGCTACCGTAAATCTTACCCACTCCGCTCCCGCCTCAACGCCGCTGACGCCGTTTGTCAACGAGCCGTTCGTTGACTTCGCCCAGCCCGAAAACAAGCGGCGGATGCAGGCCGCGCTCGCCGATGTTCGAGCCAAGCTGGGCCGCGAGTACGACATCGTCATCGGTGGCAGGCGGCTGAAGACCTCGGGCAAAATATTTTCCATGAACCCGGCGCGTCCCGCTGAAGTGGTCGGCGTCCACCAGCGAGCAGGGGCGGAGCACGTCGAAGAGGCGATGAAGGCTGCGCAGGCTGCCTTTGTGAGCTGGAGCAAGGTGCCCGTGGGAGAGCGTGCCGGGTTGTTATTCCGCGCTGCGGCGTTGATTCGCGAACGCAGCTTCGAGTTCTGCGCCTGGCTGACGCTCGAGGTGGGCAAGAACTGGGGCGAGGCCGACGCCGATGTGGGCGAGACCATCGACTTTCTGGAGTTCTACGGACGCGAGGCGCTGCGCTTGAATGAGGCGAAGACGCCGATCCAGCTTCCCGGCGAGCGCAACCAGCTGCGCTACATTCCGCTGGGCGTAGGTGCTGTCATTCCACCGTGGAACTTCCCCTTCGCCATCATGGCGGGAATGACGGCCGCTTCGATCGTCTGCGGGAATACAGTGATTCTGAAGCCTTCCATGGATGCACCCACGATTGCCGCCAAGTTTATGGAGCTACTCGAAGAGGTTGGTTTGCCGGACGGTGTCGTGAATTTTTGCCCCGGCGAGGGGCCGGAGTTCGGCAGCGCCGTCGTAGCGCATCCGCAAACCCGCTTCATCGCGTTCACCGGTTCAAAGGCCGTCGGTCTGGAGATTCATGAGCGCGCAGCCAAAACGCAGCCTGGCCAGATCTTCATTAAGCGGACCATTCTTGAGATGGGCGGCAAGGACTCGATCATCGTCGAAGCAGACTGCAACCTCGATGCGGCGCTGGATGGCGTCGTCGCCAGCGCGTTCGGCTTCAACGGGCAGAAGTGCTCAGCCTGTTCGCGGGCGATCGTCGCGGCTGACATCTACGACGTGTTCTGCGACCGGCTGCAGGAGCGTGTCGCAAAGATCAAGACCGGCGACCCGGCAGAGAACGTCTACACCGGGCCAGTGATCAGCGAGAAAGCCTACCGCAAGGTCCTGAACTACATCGAAATCGGCAAAAGAGAGGGCGCCGTGCTGAACGGAGGCCATGCGATCGAGACCCCGGAAGGCGGCTACTACATTGCGCCAACCGTCATTGCGGACGTCGCCCCGAAGGCGCGCATCTCTCTCGAAGAGATCTTCGGCCCCGTGCTTGCCGTGATCAAATCGCACAGCTTCGACGACGCACTGGCGATCGCGAATAACACGGAGTACGGTCTGACGGGTGCGATCTACACCAGCTCCCGCGAAAAACTGGATCGGGCGCGCGAGGAGTTCCACGTCGGCAACCTCTACTTCAACCGCAAGTGCACCGGCGCCATGGTCGGGGCTCATCCCTTTGGCGGCTTCAACATGAGCGGAACAGACTCAAAGGCCGGTGGCCCCGACTATCTGCTGCTGTTCACGCAGGCCAAGAGCATCGCCGAGAAGATCGGCTACGCCAGCCCGGCCGCGGAGAAGCAGTCCGATCAGATGGGCATGTAGAAGCAGCGGCTCAAGCGGTCTTCATCTGGATCAGATGTCCGGCCTTCGCCGCAGCCTCGGCCAGAGCGCGATGGTGGATCGTGAAGAGTGCGAGTTCGAGCCGGTCGGACACCCCGGTCTTGTCGTAGATGCTTCGAAGATAGTTCTTGATCACCTGCTCCTTCGTGCCCAGCTGCGTCGCGATGTCCTTGTTCTTGCAACCCTGAACGATCAATGCCACAATCTGCATCTCCTTCGGGGTCAGCCGGTCGCGAACCCGCGAGCCGACGCTGTCTGCTGCATGCATAGTGGTAACGTTGGAGCGTTGCACAAAGCGCTGTCCCTGAGCCACCCGGCGGACGCAGTCCACCAGCACCGTTCCCGGGACGTTCCGGCAGAGAATGCCGTCAAAGAGAGCAGCCAGGTCCTCCGAAACCTCCTCTGCATTTTCGGCAACAAGCACGATGCGGCTCCCCGCCGACCGGGCCCGGGCCAGGAGGTCCCTTAGATCCAGACGCAAGCTGGAGGAGATCAGAAGTACCGAGCCGCGAAGCGCGTCAATGGCGGCGAACAGCTTCTCCCCATCCTCGCACTGGGCGGCAATGCGCATGTCGTCCTCCAGCGCCAGAACCCGTGCCGCGCCTGCGCGAAAGATCGCCTGATTGTCAGCGAGAATAATTCGATTCATCGGGTATCTTCATCTCCTGCCGGGATATAACACCCCGCAATCCCCTTATCGGTGAATTGCGGCGGAGGACAGGCAATGTCTACAATTCGGACAAACCCGCCTCTGGAAGTCACCCCGACCGGCGGAACTGGCTCATATAACAGGATATGTTTCTGAACCCTGGGGAGGTCGACCACAATCGAATCATACGTGGGGTGCATAGTATTGTCGTCACGAAGTATAAGAGACCGGCCGAAGCAAGTATAAAGAGACCGCCAAAGCAAGTATAAAAAGAGACATGCCTAAGCCTATTTTGCTAGCCATCGACGACGACACCAGCGTACTGGAGGCAGTGGTCCAGGACCTGCGCCGGCACTACGGTCAGGACTACCGCATCGTCCGCGCCGCCTCCGGTGCTGCCGCTCTGGATATCTGCCGCCAGCTTAACGAGCGCAAAGATACTGTCGCTCTATTTCTCTCCGACCAGCGCATGCCGGGGATGACCGGAGTGGACTTTCTTCAGCAGGCGCTCACCATCTACCCCAACGCCAAACGCGTCCTTCTGACCGCCTACGCCGACACCGATGCGGCGATCCGCGCCATCAACTCCGCCAAGATCCACTACTACCTCAACAAACCCTGGGATCCGCCGGAAGAGAAGCTCTATCCCGTCCTGGACGATCTGCTCGAGAGCTGGAAGCAGGGGTACAAGGCGCCGTTCGAGGGCATCCGCGTCGTTGGCACGCGCTGGTCTCCCACCGACCACGCCGTCCGCGAGTTCCTCTCGCGCAACCGCATCCCTTACCAGTGGCTCAATCCGGAGCAGCACCCCGAAGCGGTCGATCTGCTAAAGGCAAAGGGCCTCGACGATACCAAACTCCCCGTCGTCATCTTCGGCGACGGCACGGCGCTGGTTCAGCCCAGCTCAGACGGCCTCGCTACCAAGCTCGGCATGCCTCGTCAGGCACAGCAGAAGTTCTACGACATCGTCATCGTCGGCGCGGGCCCGGCCGGTCTCGCCGCCGGGGTCTACGCCGCCTCCGAGGGGCTGACGACTCTCATCGTCGAGGGCGAGGCGGTAGGCGGCCAGGCCGGTTCCAGCTCAAAAATCGAGAACTATCTCGGCTTCCCGCAGGGTATCAGCGGGGCCCAGCTCGCCGAACGCGCCTTTATCCAGGCCCAGCGATTGAAAGCCGAGTTCCTCGCCCAGCGGGTCACCTCCATCCGCCGCGACAACCAGTACCAGATCGTCAGGATGGCCGACGGCAAGGAGGTGACCTGCCATGTCTGCCTGCTCGCCACCGGAGTCGACTACTGCAAGCTGAACGTGCCGGGTGCCGACAAGTTCAGCGGCGCGGGCGTCTACTATGGCGCGGCCCTGGCCGAGGCGATGTCGTGCAAAGAGGAGACCGTCTACATCGTCGGAGGCGCCAAC
>WNFD01010060.1_pt1 | contig 10197 bp, 12 predicted proteins | sample 5400491 | NCBI WGS metagenome assembly WNFD01 (sample SAMN13153343, study PRJNA577476) | soil metagenome | isolation source: 120 cm saprolite under Douglas fir tree site 2 hole 2 replicate 2 | place: USA:California | collected 2015-04-18
CTGTGCTTGCGCAGCAGCCGCAGCACGTGATCCATGATCGGCTTGTTGACGACAGGCAGCAGCGGTTTCGGCTGGTTGGCGGTCATCGGGCGCAGTCTGGTCCCCTCGCCGCCTGCCATGACTACAGCCCTCACCGCTTTACAGCGCTCCCTTCAGGCACCATGAACGATTCAGCGGCCTGGATTGGGTCGGTTCGGTACGCCTTGGGGGGCTGCCGTTTTGTCGTCCTTAGCCAGCAGTGCGCGAGCCTGCCTGACGTAGAGGACTGCAGCCCACCAGTACAGAGCAGTTCCCCATAGTGCGAATGCCCAACCGAACACGCGAGCCACGACGGCATATGACGTCGGGTGTGAACCAACAAAAAGTAGCGGAAATGCATACAGAAGACACAGCGTCGCTCCTTTGCCGACGAAGCTGACACGGAGCGGCCCGTAGCCGCGCCGCCGCAGGGCGAGCAGCACCACGCCGAGCATCAGCTCGCGGGCGGCCAGGGCGGCCACCAGCCACCAGCCGATGATTCCCCTGATGGCCAGGGCAACGATGGTCGAGACGATGTACAGCCGGTCGGCCGCCGGGTCGAGCAGCTCGCCGATCCGGCTCTGCTGGTTCATCGCCCTCGCGATCTTCCTCGCGATCTTCCCGTCCAGCCAGTCGGACAGGCCCGCGGCCGCGAGCAGGCCGAGCGCCCACCAGTCGCCTGCCTGGGTCCGCGGGTGATGCAGCACCAGCCAGAGGAACACGGGAACGCCGGCCAGCCGGGCGAAGCTGATCATGTTCGGGATCGTGAAGACCCGATCCTGCTGGTGTGGCTGAACCTCAGCCATGGTCCCGCATCACCCGCTTCCGTCCCCGCCGCAGACGTTACGCGGTCACCTCTACTGCCCGCTACCTCGGTTCATGGCGAGCGTCGGGCAGAACAGGGTCGTCGCAGTGCAGACTAACGTCATGGTCATGAGGGTCGCGTCCGCAGTCGCCATCATGGTCAGCGCGCTCGGTGCGTGCGGCCCTGGGCCGGTGACCTCGCATCTGGGGCACGTCCGGGTGGGCAGCCATGCGAACTGGCCCACGTACCACGCTGACGCGCGCAGGTCAGGGTCCGTCGCCGGGCTGCCAGCCGCCGGCTGAACGGTGCCGTGTACGGCCAGCCGCTGGTCATCGGCGACAAGGTAATTGCCGCCACCGAGGGTGACACCGTCTATGGCCTCAGCCTGGCGAGCGGACGGGTGCGCTGGGCGACCCATGTCGCCACGCCCTTGCCGCTCCGATCGCAGCCATGCGGGAACATCGATCCTCTTGGCATCACGAGCACGCCGGTTTTCTATCGAGGCCTGGTCTACGCGCTCGCTCAAGACGGCCGGTCCAAGCACGTACTCGTCGGGCTCGATCCGGCCAGCGGCCGGGTGCGGTACCGGCGGTCTGTACCATCGCCGGACCGCCGGCCGTTCTATGACCAGCAGCGGGCTGCCCTGGCCGCGGGCAACGGCCTGATCTACGTGGCATTCGGCGGCCATTTCGGCGACTGCGGTCCGTACGTCGGATCGGTCGTGGGCGTCCCGGCCGCCGGCCCGGGAGCCGGATCCAAGCCGGTCCACGCCTTTAAGGTGCCGACCTCGCATGAGGCTGGTATCTGGGCAACGGGCGGCCCCGTCATCGACGCCAGCGGAACGGTCTACGTTGGCATCGGAAACGGCGCCAATTCGCAGCCCTACGATGGCTCGGACTCGGTGACCGCGCTATCCCCGCTGCTGCACAGGACCGGCGTGTTCGCTCCGGCCAGCTGGGTCGCCGACAACCGCTCCGACCTCGATCTCGGCTCGATGACCCCGGCCCTGACCGGCGCAGGGCAGATACTCCAGGTAGGCAAGCGCGGCATCGGCTACCTGCTCAGAGCGCAAAGCCTCGGGGGGATCGGCGGACAGATCGCGAAGCTGCGCATCTGCCCGGCATTCGGTGGTGCCGCCGTGCGCGGCGACACTGTGATCGTGCCGTGTGCCGGCGGCGGCCCGGCGGCCGTGTCTACGCGCGGCGGACTCCAGGTGGCATGGCGCGGGCCGTCATCGGCCGACGGCTCGCCGGTGATCGGCGGCGGAGCGGTCTGGGTCACCGATACGGCCCGCGGCGTGCTGTACGAACTCAGCCCGGGCACCGGCGGCATCAGGCACCAGATCCGGCTGGGTTCTGAGCTCGGGCATTTCGCGTCGCCCTCGCTGGCCGGGCGGCTCGTGCTGGTCGGGACGATGCACGGCGTAGTCGCGGTCACGGGAGCCTGAGGTCGCACGAGCTGCGGCAAGGCTCAGGCGGCCTCCCAGAGGCTGGCGATGCCCTGGCCTACGCCGATGCACATCGTCGCGGCTCCCCTGCCGCCGCCGCGGCGGCGCAACTCGTGCAGGAGCGTCGTAGTGATCCTCGCTCCCGAGCAGCCGAGCGGATGCCCGATCGCGATCGCGCCGCCGTTCACATTGACCAGGTCCCTGTCCAGCTTGAGCTGCTCGATGACGGCGACGGCCTGGGCAGCAAACGCCTCATTGACCTCGACCAGGGCGAGATCGCCGAGCTGCCAGCCCGACCTGTTCAGCGCCTTGGTCATGGCAGGCACCGGGCCGATCCCCATGTAGTCCGGATGCACCCCGGCAGCCGTCGAGCCGGTGTACCTAGCCAGCGGCTCGGCTCCGACCGCGGTCAGCGCCCGCTGCGACATCAGCAGCAGCGCGGCCGCCCCGTCGTTCAGCGGAGACGAGTTCCCGCCGGTGACCGTGCCGCCAGCCTTGAAGGCTGGCCGCTTGGCGGCCAGGTCTGCCTCGGTCAGGTCGGCCCTGATTCCCTCGTCCGCCATCACGGTGCCCGCCGGCGTCTGGACAGGGACGATCTCAGCGCCGAACCGACCGCCGTCCCGCGCCGCCGCCGCCCGCTGGTGGCTGCGCAGCGCGAACTCGTCCTGTCTGGCGCGGTCGACGCCATACTTCTCGGCCACGTTCTCCGCCGTCTCGCCCAGGCTGATCGGCGGGTACATCTCCGCCATCTTGGGGCTGACCAGCCGCCAGCCGAGCCTGGTGTCCACCACTCCGGCATCGCGCGGGAAGGGCTCTGCCGGCCGCGGCAGCACGAAAGGAGCGCGGGTCATCGACTCGGTGCCGCCAGCGATGCAGATGTCGGCGTCCCCGGCCGCTATCGCCCGAGCGGCGGAGGAGATGGCCTCCATGCCCGAGCCGCAGAGCCTGTTCACCGTGGCGCCAGGAACTTCAACGGGCAGCCCGGCAAGCAACACCCCCATCCTGGCGACGTTCCTGTTATCCTCGCCTGCCTGGTTGGCGGCGCCCCAGTACACATCGTCGATGGTCTGCGGGTCGAGCCACGCGTTTCGCGCTAGCAGCGCGGCCATGACCTGGGCGGTGAGGTGGTCGGGGCGGACCTCGGCTAGAGCTCCCTTGATCTTGCCGATCGGCGTCCTGCAGGCGTCGACAGCGAACACAGCGGACATGTGCCACCTCCGGTTACCACCCTAAACGCAGCTGTAGATCGCGTCGATGAGCGCGCGGTTCCGCGGATTTTGCCATCGCGGGCCCATCTGCCCGGTGACGTAGCCGACGGCGATGCCCGCATCGGGGTCGCAGAAGCCGAGCGAGCCGCCGGCCCCGAAATGACCGTAGGCGCCCGGGCCGCGGCCCATCGGCCGGTCCGGCTGGGTCAGCTGGAAGCCGAGGCCGAACCTCGACGGCCTGCGCAGGATCCGGTCGTCGCCGTAGACCTGCTCGATCGTGGCGTCGGCCAGCGCCCCAGCGTCCACGATCCTGACGCCGTCGACAGTCCCGCCCGCGGCCAGCGCCGCGTACACGCGCGCCACGCCCACGGCACTGCCGTGCCCGTTGGTGGCGGGCAGTTCCGCCTCCCGCCAGCTCGCCGTGTTGACGACACCTGCGCCGGACAGGCCGCCGGGGTTGTAGTAGGCGTTGTGTTCCATGAGGTGCTCGCCGGCCAGGTCCGGCCGGTCTTCTTCCGTCGGGAGCGCGCCGGGCCATTCGAAGTCGGCCACCCGGCCGTGCTGGGCCGCCGGCAGGCCGATGTATACATCGGCGCCCAGCGGCCCGGCTACGTCCTCACGCAACAGGGCGCCGACCGTGCGGCCCGTCACCCTGCGCAGGACCTCGCCGACGGCGAATCCGAAAGTATTGACGTGATAACCATGCGCGGTGCCTGGCTGCCACCACGGAGCCTGCTCGGCGATGGCGCTGGTCATCACGGCCCAGTCGAGCATCGCGCCGGCCGGCAGCCTGCGCCGGATGGCCGGTACCCCGGCCTGGTGGCTGAGGAGTTGCCGCACGGTTACCGACTCCTTGCCAGCCGCCCCGAACTCGGGCCAGTACCGGGCAACAGGCGCATCGGTGTCGAGCAGGCCGGTGCCGGCGAGCCTGGCGGTGAGCACGGACATCAGTCCCTTGCCGACGGAGAAGATGTTGACCAGCGTGCCCGGCCGCCACGGCATGGTCTTGGCGGCGGTTGTCCAGCCGCCCCACAGGTCGGCGACAACCCGCCCGCCCGCTACGACGCAGATCGCGGCTCCGCTCTCGCCGCGCGTCGCGAAATTCTCGGCGAATGCGCCGCGTACCGGCTCGAAGCTGGCATCGCAGGTCCCGTCGATCAAGGTGCGGCCAGCCGCGAGGCGATGTAGTGCGCGAGCGTTCCGATGCTCTCCAGACAGTCAAGGTTCAGGTCCTCGGCGGCGATGTCGACGCCGTAACGCCGCTCGATCTCGGTCAGCAGCACGGTTCCGCCGAGCGAATCAAGTCCGATGCCATCGCGCAGCAGTGCGGTGTCGAGCGGCGCGTCTAGCGGTCTACTGTCCCCCGTCAGCTCCGCGAGCAGCTGCCTGATCTCGCCGGTCAGGTCGGCGGTCACCGCTGTACCCAGCTGGGCAGGCCGGGTAGCGGCTGGCTGAGATCCCTGACGTAGACCGCGGTCTGGCTGGCCGCGGGGTCCGCGGCTTCTCCGTCCTGCTCAGGTATGCCGCCGGTCCTGAAGCCCGCGCCGGTGAGCGCGATCCGCAGCGGCACGTTGCGCGGGCTGATCAGGCACGGCACCGCCACCTGAGCGGCGCCTGCTCGCTGGGCCGCACGGCAGATCCAGGTCAGGAACGCGTCGATGACCCCTCGGCCCAGGGCCCGGCACGACATCATCACCAGCGGCACCCGCCAGCTACGGCCGGTCGCCAGCACGCAGCCGCCGACCAGTCCGTCGTCGCCGAACCTGTCGGCGAGCGTGACGGCGACGAGCCGGTGAGTAGGCGAGCCGGCCAGGCTGGCGAGCTCCGTCTCGGAGATGGACGTGCCGGCGGAGTTGAACTGATGCGTGCGCACGGACAGTTCGTGCAGCCTCGGCAGGTCGCCGGGCGTGGCCGGCCTGATGCTGACCCTGGTCTGGCTGTGCCGAAGGAACTCATCGGTTGACCCGCCGAATGCCCGCGCCTCCTCCTGCCTGGCCCGCCGCTGCCGGTAGAGCTCGCCGCGGCGGCGTGCCTCGTCAGTCACCACCGCCGGGCTGAACTGCGGCCAGCCTGCGGCCGCCGTCATGTCGTCCGGCGCGAGCACCAGGACGTCGGGCAGGCTGAACGAGACTTCGGCCCGCTCCATCGGGTCGTCGTCCACGAAGGCGACAGAATCGGCGGTCAGGCCGAGCTCGGCCATGATCGCCCGGATCGCCGCCGACTTGGGTCCCCAGCCGCACTGCGTAGCGGCGAAGGCATGACCGGTGACGTGCTCAGCGCGCTGGCCTGCCTCGGGCGGATTCCTGCTCGCGATCGCCTGCAGGATCCCGCGGCCGGCGAATTCTTTCAGCAGGCCGGTTAGCCGTGGATTCGCGGCCGGGGGCTGGTCGGGTGACTCGAGGAACACCCCGTCGAAGAGGGTGTTATCCAGGTCCCAGACGACGCACTTGATCACTGGCGCTGGTCCGTCCGCTTCTCCATCGTGAGGTGCGTGGCGGTGAAACCGAACGCGCGGTAGAGCGAGCGCATGCCGAGATTCGCCGCGTTCACCTTGCCGGACAGGTGGGTGAAGCCTGCTTCGCTGGCGGCTTCAAGCACTGTTGTCATGAGCAGCTCCCCGACCGGGCCGCGCGCGCTCATGTCCGCGGCAGCCAGCGAGCGGAAGTTCCCGTATCGCTCGCCGGTGAGCGAGTTCGTCCTGGCGGACATCCAGGCCCAGCCAAGCGGCACGTCCAGTGCGCCAGCCGCCACCGCGACAAGGGCGATTTCGCCCGGCTTGCCTAGCGCCGCCGCGACCCTGCGGCGGTGAAACGCGGCGTCGGTAATCGCCTCGTCGCCGAACGAGACGCGGGCGATGTCGACTTCAAAGGCCGCGATGGCGTCCAGGTCGGGCTCTGCCGCCGGCCTGACCATGTACTGGCCGTCCTGCCCGGTCACGCCCTGCATTTTCGCACAGGCCCGGTCAGCGCTGGCGGCGCGGCATCGGCCGGAAGGTAGCCGCGCCGCAGGCCGGGCATCCGGCCGCCTGCAGGTCCTTGATCTGCTCCCAGGCCGGTGCCTGCTCTCCCGGTCCGGCCCGGCCGACGAGGTAGACGGCGCCGCAGGCCGCGCAGCGGTACGGACGGTTCTGCTCGGCTCTGGCGTCTGCGGTGTACAGCGGGCCCTGATAACCGGTCCCGATAAGCGGCGCGGTCTCCGCGCTGGTGCGCAGGTGGTACAGGTGGCTTGTCCCGGCGAGTATCCCCGCGCCGACATAGCTATTGAAGCCCGGGGTCATGGATCTGACTACCAGGCCGAGGCCGGCGATCAGCCGCTGCGTGGCGAGCATCTCGGCCGGCCGGCGGGCGCCGAAGGAGAAGAACACGTGCAGGCCGGGTCGCGGCGCAAGGGCTGACACGGCTCGGGACAGGAAGAGCTCGGCCCCTGGAACGGTGTACGGCGGATCGGTGCACGCGACATCGAAGGCGCCGGCCAGGCCGGCGGGCAGCGGCTCGCGCAGGTCATGCTCGACGAGCAGCACGTCTGCGCCCGCGGTCTGCTCGCCGATCCAGCTGAGCACCGCGGGATCGGAGTCGATCACGGTCAGCCGCGCGACGCTGGTTCCTGTCAGCCGCGCGAAGCGCGCGATCGCCACCGCGATCAAGTCGTCGTCGCCGAGCAGCACGATCCTCCTGCCCGCCAGCGCGCCCGCTTCATGCAGCTTGAGCACCCGGCGGATCTTCGTGGGAACCGTGCAGTGCGTCTGGTCGAGCTCCATCCTGGCCTGCGGCGCGCCCGCCGCGACGGCTTCGAGCTCGGCCGTGAGCCCCTCGAGCTGGTCGGGTATGCGCAAGCCAAGGCCACCGCAGCAGGAGCACCCGGCATCGGTGTGCGGCTGGCCGGCGTCGAGCGTCTGCCGCGCCATGGCCGTCAGCCTGACCGGCCTCGTCTTGTCGATGACGCCGCGCTTGCGCAGCTCATTGCAGACGGCAGCCACGATCGGCACAGGCAGCTCAGCCAGCCGGGCGATCTGGCTGGTCCGGACCGGTTCGTTGCGGGCCACGGCCACAAGCACGTCGCGGACCCCGGACTCGCCCTCGGCCAGCCCCACGGCGACGGCGACCTCGGCGGTGATCGAGTCAATGTCCATCGGCTGTGTCCACCCGATTAAGTTCGCAGGTCCTGCGGTATCCTGCCACATCATGCCCGGGATCGAACCGGCCAGCAGGTACACCGAGCTGCGGCGGCAAGAGGCAGCATCGCCGAAGGCCCTGTTCGCCGTCGACGCGATCTGCGGTCCTGACTCACCCGTGCACGACCTGGCCGAGCTGACTGCTGTCGCTGTGGCCGCCGTCGAGGCGGGCTCCGGACACGTGCTCGACGCCTCGCAGGTGATCTTTCCCAACGGCGCGATCACGCTCGTGCTGATCCTGGCCGAGTCGCACCTGAGCATCCATACCTGGCCCGAGGAGAGCATGGTCGCCATCGACCTGTTTAGCTGCGGTGCCATCGACGGCGGCCTGGTGATCGATCACCTGGTGCGGGACCTGCGGCTTCAGTCCGTGGCCATCAGGCAGGTTCCGCGGGGCGCAGGCCAGACCTAGCTGGGCCGCGACGCGAGGGCGACCCGGCTGTCCAGCCATTCATCCAACCTGGTCGACCTTGCGCATGCCGCCACTCGCTGCGGGCGCCTGCATGGCCTCAAGGCAGTAGGTCGCTGACCTGATGCCGCCTCCCGAACAGCAGACGACGGTGTCGGCCGGGTGCTTATCCGCCATGAGCGGCCACTCCGCCATCGTGACAACCGCCGGGCGAGATGTCCACAACCCTCAGGTCAGGCGCGGGCGACAGACAAGATCATGACGGCCCGGTCGGCCGCGGACCTGACGCGCGATACGGGGTCGTCCTTCAGCGCGACCACGGCGTCCAGCGCGTCGCCGACGCGGTGTCTGGCGATCACCTTCGCGGCCATTTCCCGTACCCGCCACGCCTCGTCGATCGTCGCCCGGATAATCGCTGTCTCCGCGTCGCCTGACCAGGCGTACAACAGCCCGCGGGCGGCCCAGACTCGCGGCCAGTAGCCGCCCTTGCCGCCCTCGCGGCCAGCTAGCACGTACTCGGCGGGGGGTCCGCCGAGGGCCACGATCAGCGTGTCATCGGCACCCTTGCCATCCAGCAGGTCGATGCATCCAGACACGACCGCACCGATTCCCCGCCGCTCGCACTCCGCCGCCACGCTCCGCCCGGGTGTCATGCCCCAGTTGCTGGTCACCGGCTGCCGCGTTCAGGCGAGTGTGTAGGACGTGACCTCGAATCCGACGACTCGCGCCGGCGCCGGCATCTGGCCCGTAACCGCCATGGTCTGCTCGGCGAATGCCCTGGCGTCATCTCCGGACCGCCAGACCTCCACGACGCGGGCACAGGTGTCGTCGATCCCGGTGATCCGTGCTAGGCGGCCATCCGGAGCGGAATCGTTAGTCCGGCCGGCCATCCTCTCGAAGCGCTCGCGATCGAGATTCTCGCCCCATTCGAATTCGACAATGGTGCAGAACGGCATGTGAGCCTCCAGAGATCTGGGCTTCGCCAGCCGGAGTAAGTAGTGCGAGCTTAGTGCCGGTCAGGGAACCGATCCCGCAGGGCCTTGTGAACCGCGTCCGGGTGCGGCTCTGCCGCTGCGATTGCCTCCTCGATCAGCTGCAACGCGGCCTTTGTGCCAGATCCAAGCTTGGCGTCTGCGCCCGTGAGCAAGTCACGGGCTAGCAGCAGCTCGCAGGCCAGGACGTCCTCGAGCGCTCCGAGCGCCGCGTCGGCCTTGCAGACGCTCAGCGGTGCACCGGTGCCGTGGTCCTCAACGCCGAGGTCGAGCGGCGGGGTGTCGAGGGTCGCGGGTGCGGCCAATTGCCTGAGCTCGGCATACCTGGCAGCCGCCGGGTACCGCACTTGCAGGCCGTACGCCACGGCGGGCGGCGGGCCGCTGCTCAGCTGCCGGAAGAACGCGTCCCACAAATGCGTCATGCGCCGGTCGCTCAGCTGCCCGGCATGCGCCAGCGTGATCCGCAGTGCGTCGAACGCGATCGCCATGACTACTGGCTGGAAGTTCCCGTTGCTCACTAGTGCCCGCTCCGGCATGGCGACGAGCGGGTTGTCGCAGGCGGCGTTCAGCTCCGTGCTGACCGCGGCCCTGGCAGCCGCGACGTACTCGCGCAGCGCCCCGTGCACCTGGGGCACGACTCGGAAGGACAGCGCGTCCTGGACCGACCGCGCGCCAGCCGGGTCGAGCAGGGCGCTGCCTTTGAGCAGCTCACGTATGTGGTCAGCGGCGGCGATCTGCCCCGGAATGGGTTTGGCCCGCCCGACAGCCGGATGCACGATCGAGACATTGGCTCCGGTCGCCTCCATGGACAGGCTCGCTGCCAGGTCGGCGGCACGGGCGGTCCGTTCCGCCCTGACGACCACGAGCGCCCCGTGGCCGACCGAGACGCCGTTGGCTGACATCAGCGCCAGGCCGTCCTTGCCGCCCAGCACGAGCGGCGCGATCCCGGCGCGCCGCAGCGCCTCGCCGCCGGCGAGCACCTCACCGCAGTACTCGGCGCGGCCCGCGCCGATCGCTACCTGCGCCATGCAGGCCATCTGCCCGATGTCTGACGCCCCGACCGATGCGGTTTCCGGCACGATCGGGTGCACACCGGCGTTCAGCATGGCTGCGATCGTGTCAGCGACAGCCAGGGCGGCGCCCGAGC
>WNFD01017513.1_pt1 | contig 10195 bp, 14 predicted proteins | sample 5400491 | NCBI WGS metagenome assembly WNFD01 (sample SAMN13153343, study PRJNA577476) | soil metagenome | isolation source: 120 cm saprolite under Douglas fir tree site 2 hole 2 replicate 2 | place: USA:California | collected 2015-04-18
TGTAGTATTTTTGATACGATTTGAGCAGATGACGAAGGTGCTGCTCGCCAAACACGATGACATGGTCAAGACAATCCCGCCGGATCGATCCGATGAGCCTCTCTGCACATCCATTCTGCCATGGTGACCGTGGTGCAATGGGCCGATCCCGTATGCCCATCGCTCGAAGTCGGCCGAGAAAGACACGGCCATAGACGCAATCCCGGTCGCGAATAATATATCGCGGCGCCTGTTGCCACCCGCATGCCTCGGTCAGTTGATGAGCAATCCATTCCGCATTGGGATGTGCTGTTACACCCAACCACAGAAGCTCACGGCGGCTATGCCGCAGGATCAGAAACCCGTACAACAACCGAAACGAGATCGTCGGGACCAGAAACAAGTCCATCGATGCGATCCCGTCGGCGTGATTGCGAAGGAAGGTCTTCCAGCCTTGCGACGGCGGCCGCCTTCTCCTCGCCATGTACTTTGCGACGGTGGTCTGTCCGACATCGATGCCGAGCTTGAGCAGTTCGCCGTGTATCCGGGGTGCGCCCCAAAGCGGATTTGCCACACTCATCTCGCGAATGAGGCGGCGAATGTCCGCCGCTGTCTTCGGCCGGCCACCGCGCGGTCGGGATTTCCAGCGCCAATAGACTCGGAAGCCGGCGCGATGCCAGCGCATCAGCGTCTCCGGCCTTATAATTTTTAGGGCGTCCAGGACCCCGGGAGCCAGCCGGTAGAGCCCGACAAACAACAGGCGATCAATGCTGCTGACGGTCACCCTCTTCGGGGATTTGCGCTGCAGGACGTTGAGCTGGTGTCGAAGAACAAGGATTTCGGCTTCCAACGCAGCGCGCGACCGGAACAACCCGATCAAGGCGCACCAGATCAACCTGCAAAAATCGCCCATCCATGGAACTATCGACCGATTCGCGGGCGTCAGTCAGCTGTTTTGGGTTTGCGGTAGGGACACCGCCGCCAGAACGGTCGAGACCGTTTACCGCGCACATCGTTCTGCGGTCGGCCGCACAATGAGTTGGACACCGGAGATGAACCGAATTTCGTAGCCGCCTGGGGTTCGCGTGAAGCGCTGCATGGAAGATGATGATTCATTATCGTAGATCAATTGGCCGATGGTCGGAAAGGGCCCTGAAGCGAGTGCCGGAACTGAGCGGTGTCTCACTGGTTTACCCGTAGGGCGAAATATACATGGTCTGCACAGGGACGAACGTGATCAGACATCCCCCCGGCCAACCGCATGATGGCGGTTACCGATCCAATTGACGCGTAACCTCTCCATGGAACCCACTTAGTCCCGCCTCGGCGGGGCTTTGTGATTGCGATTTTGAGCCTCTGCATGAGCCGCCGCAAGGCCGAGGTCACTGGGCTAATGAATGAGCGGGACTTCCCGCATGTGGTTGAGCTTGCGCTTCCGCCAGGCGGCTTCCGTAGCCGAAGTTCAGAGTTTGAAGCGTTTCATCGTGAGCTTGGGATCCCAATCCGCCGCGGCCGCGGCCGACACGAGGCGGAGCAATTCTATGTTCGCTTTTGCTTCCCCCACGCGACCGCAGCCGACGCATTCCGCGATCACTTTGGTGGTGAACGCTTGACGTATACCTCGCAGAAGCCCCAGCCGCGCGCCTTAAAACCGACATCGAAGCGTATCTACGCACCGCGGATTGTCACCGACCACATCATGCTGCAGGAGGATTTCGAACGGCTGCACACAAGTTCCTGCTTGAGACGGAAAACATCTCCGAAGTCTCCGACGATGTCCGAGAACTGGTCGAGGAGGAATGGCCGGAGCTGGTGCATAAGCTGCCGGCGAAGACGCCATAGTCCAGTTTACCTGTTACTGCAAAGAGCTAATAAGGACCGCGCCAACAATTGTTGCCCAAACTGCTGCTGACGCAATGCCGATTAATATAATCGCGGCGAGAAGGGCCACACAAAGCAGCAGTCCGTCTTCCTCGACATAGGCAAGCGAGATCAGTGAGATCACCATCGCAGGCGCGACGTTACTCAAAGGCACTGGCGTGAGTAGCAGAACAGCAGTCAACAATAGGACCATGACGCCGATAGCGCGCTTCGCCGCTGCAAAGGTCATCGGCCAGCGGGGATGAACGGCTTTCTCAAGATACTCCAGTACATGAATAGCGCGCCCACCAAGCCGGAGCAGCTGCTTGGTCGGCAAGCGTTGCGTCATGATGAAACGGGGGAAAACAGGTTCGCCGCGGCCCACAATCAACTGCACTGCCATGACCGCGAGGATGAGCCCGGGGACCGTGGAGCCTACTGGTGTCGTCGCCAGCAGTCCGAGAGACAGCATAATTATGCCGAACGAATGCTGGGGCAAGGTCGACGTCAGCCAGCCAACAGTGACGTACTCTGCGGATGCTTGACGAATGACTTCCTCCAGCACCCGTGAGCTTGGCATGCGCTGTTTCGTATCGGTCGGCTCCTGCCGCATTCGCGTTTCCTAGCTTCCTTGCTTCCTTTCCTGCTGTATGTTTTCTTGCGCGTGGAGGCGGTCCTGTTCTCATGCCGCGCTGTCGGTAATTATCGAGAGCTTGATCCAGTTCCCCTCGCCACCAGTCGAAAGCCGCGTTCGCCCGCTTTGGATCGCTTTGCGGATTCAAGTCGAAGGTAAGGTCTCGTCCGAGACGTGCCAAACAGCGGAAGTAGCCAGCTGCTGGACCGGAAGGTCGGACGGTTCCGCTGTCTTGTCCACGCGGGCTCGCAGTGCGCTGAATTCGGCAATACTTGTCCATACGCCAAGCGGATCAGGGGAACGCGCTAGTCGTGACCATCGCAGCAGACGCGGTGGGATTTGCCGGGCACTCAGTGACGGCGACCCCTAAGCTCTTTGAGGAGCGCGGCAAGACGTTCCGGGACAGGTTGGTCGACGGCGGCATTGTACTCGGCCCGGAGCCATTGTCCCATTTCCCGCAACCATGGCCTGCGGGCCAGGATGTCGCGACGTTCGGACGGGCCCGACCTACGCAGCCCGTGCTGGCTACTACTGACTAATGCGGCTCGCGGGGTCCTGTCGCGTGCACTCGACGGCTGAGCACGAAGTGCCCACTTCTGCTCAGAGCGTCTATGAAAATCTAAGGGATAAGTAGTCATGTCGGGCTCGTTTTCACGATCATTTTTGAAGGTTGAATGCCCTCTGCTTCTGGTTTTTCACCCAGCGCGAGTGCCCAATACATTTCCGCGAGTTTCCGACATCGCCGGCTCTCCCGCAGCGATTTTGAGAGGATTGTCAGACGCACCTGCGGGCGACTTCGGACATATGCCGCCGCATCGCTTAGCGTCTGAACCGTGACGCTGGGAAAAAGTCTTAGGGGCGGGCTGAACACAAACTCTGTCATGCCCACAGTTCTACTAAAAGGCGCGCAAGCTGGGCCAGAGACGGCGTGATGTCATCTGTGGAAAATCAGCATTTTTGGAGGTGCGAGGTTTTCAGGCAACACTCGCGCGCCCTTCCTCACTTGCGCCGCCAGCTCTTTGCCTATTTCCGCCGGAGCGGGCGGCGCCTGTCGCGGTAGGGACCCCCATTGCTGGAGGCCCCCCGCACAGATCCGTACGTGCAGCTTTTCCGCATACGGCTCCTACCTCGGGTATGAGACGGCAAATCGCTTGTTGGGCCAGGGATGAAGGATGCGCGGTTTGGGAAGCCAGTCGTCAATCAGCCGCTTCATCCGTTCCCAGTTGAGCTTCGTCCGGTCACTGCGTCGGGTAAGCGCCCGATGCCAGCGTTTGGCGATCTCGGTCCGGAATGCCACAAGTGCCCGAAAGTTGGTCGGGACCGCGTGGTAGTTGAAGTAGCCACGAACGACATGCCACAGCCACTTCCCTTGAGCGGGGATCGGCTGATGCATACGCCTCCACATCTCCTCTTTGATCATCCGCAGCTTCGCCCGCATGCGGTCCCGCCGGGTCTTCCGTTTGAGCTGGAATTTACCCGCGCGAGTTTTGCCGCAGATGAAGGTGAAGCCTAGGAAGTTGAAGGTCTCCGGCTTGCCGAGCCCACGCCGCTTGCGGCGTTCCGCCGCAAAGCGTCCGAACTCGATGAGCCGGGTCTTCTCGGGATGCAGTGTCAGCGCAAACTTCTGTAACCGCTCGCGCATCTCCCCCAGGAAGCGCCGGGCGTCGCTCTCGTGCTGGAAACCGACGATGAAGTCGTCGGCGTAGCGCACGATGATCATGTCGCCCGTGGCCTCGCGCTGTCGCCAGCGCACGGCCCAGAGGTCGAGGGCGTAGTGCAGGTAGATGTTGGCAAGTAGTGGTGAGATCACCGACCCCTGCCCCGTCCCCCTGTCACTGACCGTCACGACCCCGTCTTCGAGGATGCCCGCCTTGAGCCATTTCTGGATCAGGCGGATGATGCGCCGGTCACCGATCCGATGCTCCACGAAGCGGATCAGCCATTCCTGACTGATCTGGTCGAAGAACGATCGGACGTCGGCGTCCAGTATCCAGCTCACCTTCCTGCTGTCGATCCCGACACAGAGCGCATCCAGCGCATCATGCGTGCCGCGTCCCGGCCGGAATCCATACGATATCCCGAGGAAGTCTTCCTCGTAGATCGCGTTCAGCAGTGCGACCACCGCCCGTTGGACGATCTTGTCCTCCAGGGCCGCGACCGCGAGCGGGCGCTGCCGGCCGTCCGGCTTGGGTATGTAGACCCGCCGGGACGGCAGTGCCCGATACGCTCCCCGTTGGACCCGATCGTGCAAGTCCTCGAGATTGCGCTCGAGGTCTGCTTCGTAGTCCCTCCATGTCAGTCGATCCACGCCCGGCGCTGCGTCCTCCTTGAGTTCGAGGAACGCCTCTACGAGCAGGTCGATGCTGATGTGGTGGAAGAGCGCGGTGAGCTTCTTCTTCCTTTCCCTTGCGACTTTCCGTATGCGCTCCAGCGCTTGTGACACGCTTATCCGGCTCTGCGCCCGGCACGTGCTTTGCTGGTCCGCATTTCCCTTGGTCTCCGTCCTTGGCTCCTCCGGCTCCGCCGCGGCTGGCCCCACCACGGATTGTTCCGCAGCAGGACGCGCCACTTTGTTCGCCGGCTTCACAGCTACTATGACGGAGTCCGACTTCTCGTGCCCGTGCATCATCGGCTACGGCTCCTCGCCTTTCCGATGCGGACCGCCGTACTCGGCACACCCCACTCGACAACGGCGGCCAGACACGAGATATCCCAGTTTCCGACGCGATCCTTGTGCACGTGATGTGGCCCTCGACCCCGGCGGGACGAGCCAATGCCTCGCATAATGGCATTGCTCATGTGGCGTTCGACTATGAACACGGTCTCCGCTCCCGCGAGTAGATCATTTCGTGGCTCGCTCCCACACCCCACGCACCAGCTGTGTACGCTTCGTGTTCGGCATCGCTGCCACCTCACGCAACACTCGCTTCCAGGCGGCCCGCTACGGCCTTACCTGGGCCGGACTTGCACCGGCTGATCGCGCCAGCTGACTGGCGCCTTCGCTCACTCGATCACCTCGTCGGCCTCTGGCTCAGCTTTTTTGGCTCGCGCGACTCGACCCCCTGCGAGCCGCGACGGCTGCCTCGGCTTGCATGAGGGCAATTACGGCTCGCCATTTCAAGGGATCGATTCTGCGGAGGGCCCGGAATTGCCGTCTCTCCGATACGCTTAAGGTCGCCACATACGCCCGCCGCGCGCGAGATTCATATCGCCAAGCGATAAGCGCCAGGGCGGCAAACCCAATCGGAACGGCCAAGGGAATCATAGCCGATAGATATCACATGTCAGGCAATGGAGAAGGCCGGCCCGTGATGGCTTGGGCGAGTCATTGGCGCCTTTTTCCGACCGGTCCGGTGGTGGATGAGCCCGGACTGATTTTACGGTAGTGGGCTCATTTGAATTGTGGCGGTGGATATCTCGCGTCGGCTGGACCTTCGACTGGCCTTTCGTGGGACGACACTCGCCTCCAATCGCCTAAGTTCGCTTTCGAGTACGAGCCAGCCTTGAGCGGCAGTGAGAAGGCGGGCCCGTCGTTGCGGCTCATGCTCAGCCTGCTCCAATTTCTGTTTGGCCATCTCGTGGCATTCTGTGCTTGTAAGCATACTGTCCTGATCCTAATGCGACGCCCCGGCCAAGAGGGGCTAACCACCGACCGGGGCGCCGTCTCCGCAGTGGGTCGAGCCGATCGGGAAGAACCGGCTCGACGCGATCAGGCTAGGGCGTAACTGCTTAATGAGATTCAAATCTTGCCGAGAATGCTTGCGGATGGTTAAGCCCCCTGATCGCGGTAAGGCGCCACCGCATGGGCCTCTGTTTTTCTGACCGGCCCGGCATGTGGACATGCGCGGTCTGCGTGCTGGTGCGTTGCCGCCCTTGCTGGCTCTCAGGCTTCTACCCTGAGCGAATTTCATGGGCCGTGAACGATAGTAACTGGCCCTGACATGATCCTCGTCAATCCGGTATGATGCCCCGGAGTCCCTGGCTGGGGCAGCAGATGGAATGCAATCCGTTGAAGCGGCGCGATTTCATCACGTTGGTCGGCGGCACAATAGTGGCGAGGCCGATCGCGGCGGGCGCGCAGCAATCCAAGATCGCTCGAATAGGCGGGGCGCCGTCCATACATGGCACTTCGCGACACGCAGCGGTCTCCTGAATTTACGTCCGCTTTTGGAGGCGAACCGGAAGTGAGTGGGCGTGCGGTCTCGGCTGCCTTCAACGCGAATGACCCATCTCGGAAGTCGAGTGTCCAACTTTGCTGTGGTGCACTACCCTCTCATAGGATATGTAGTAGGGTGTAGTCCTTGGTTTGAGGGCACCATGAGGCGACGAGAATTCATCGCCCTTGTCGGTGGCGCGGCGGCCGCGTGGCCGCTCGCGGCGGACGCGCAGGAGCCGGGCAAGCGGCCGACTATCGGATTCCTGGGCGCGGATGCTGTGGGCTGGCGTCCATGGACCGACGCCTTTGTGGTGCGACTGGGCGAACTCGGCTGGATCGAGGGTCATACCATCGCTATCGAGTATCGCTGGACGGAGGGACTTCCCGGGCGCGTCGCCGAAATCGCCGCCGAGTTCGTCCGACGTAAAGTCGACGTCATTGTCACGGACGGCGGCCCTGTCGCCACATTGAAACAGGCGACAACGGTCATCCCCATCGTCTTTGCGGTGGCGAAGGACCCGGTCGGCGGCGGCCTGGTCAAGAGTCTGGCCCGACCGGGCGGCAACGTCACCGGACTGTCAGTCCAGGAAGTCGATTCGGCCGGCAAGCGCATTGAACTCTTGCGCGAGGTTGTCCCGCGGCTCCGCCGGTTGGCAATTATAGCTAATGTTAGCTATCCCTCTGCCGTGTTGGAGATGCGCGAGTTCCAGACCATGGTTCGCGCACTCGGGCTGGAAGTCATGCCACTCGAAATCCGGCGAGGGGAAGATATTGCTCCTGCTTTCGAGGCGCTCGGAGACCAAGCGGACGCTCTTTACGTCGCGCAAGATGCTCTGATTGTCGCCCACCACACGCGCATCATTACGCTTGCACTGGACGCACGGCTGCCGACGATCTTCACTGCTGGCAATTTTGCCCAAGCTGGGGCTCTCATGTCCTACGGACCGAACTTCCCGGCTCTGTTCCGACGCGCTGCCGACTTGGTCGACAAGATTCTGCGCGGGACGAAGCCCGGCGATATCCCGATCGAGCAGCCAACCAAGTTCCAGCTGGTAATCAACCTCACGACAGCGAAGGCGCTGGGAGTCACCATTCCAGAAATGCTGCTCGCCCGCGCCGACGAGGTGATCGAATAGCCGCAGATTGCTGCACCAACACCGCGCGCCGGATTGTCCAACAGCCGAGTTTACAGTAGCTTTCGCGGGCGGTGCGGACATACGCGAGTCCGAGTTGGTCGGGTCCGCTGCTTATGACCCCACAACGGTCATTCGGCGCAGCGACTGAACGGATGCAACTTCACATCGTCCCCGCTGACCGATCCCTGCCAATGCGATATGCTGCATTTCGTCCTGGCTGGCGGGCAGCGAAATTGCAATTCGATCGGTTGAAACGGCGCGATTTCATCACGCTCGTCGGCGGTGCGGCGACTTGGCCGGTTGCTGCGCGCGCGCAGCAGCCCGACGGGATGCGACGGGTTGGCGTTCTGATGAATCTGACTGCCGACGATCCGGAAACACCAGTCCGGGTCACCGCGTTCGCGCAGGAGCTGCAGCAACTGGGCTGGGCCGCTGGTCGCAATGTGCGGATCGACTACCGTTTCGGTGCGGTCGACCTCGACCGCAGTCGCGGACCCGCAGCTGAATTGGTCGCGCTCGTCCCGGATGTTGTCCTGGCCGTCGCCAGCCCGGCCGTGCTGGCATTGCGGCAGGCGACCCGCACCGTGCCGACGGTGTTCGTGAATGTCATCGACCCCGTCAGCGCCGGTTTCGTCGAGAGCATGGCGCGGCCGGGCGGCAACGCTACCGGGTTCATTGCGTTCGAGTACGTCATAAGCGCGAAATGGCTGGAGCTTCTAAAAGACATAGCGCCCGCGCTGACGCGAGTGGCGGTGCTCCGGGACGCCGATGCAGCCTTTGGGATCGGACAGTTGGCCGTTATCCAGGCAGCGGCGCCGTCGTTGGGAGTCGAGGTGCGGCCGATCGGTGTGCGCGACACCGACGAGATTGAGCGCGCCCTCACTGCATTCGCGCGCTCACCGAATGGCGGCCTGATCGTGACGGCGAGCACGTTCGCGGCGGTCCATCGCGAACTGATCATCGCGCGCGCGGCCCGCGACCGATTGCCCGCGGTCTATCCCATCCGCTACTACGCTATCAGCGGTGGCTTGATCTCCTATGGACCCGATACAACCGATCCGTTCCGGCGCGCGGCCGGCTACGTTGATCGCATCCTGAAGGGCAAGAAGCCCGCCGACCTTCCGGTGCAGGCGCCGACCAAGTACCAGCTGGTGATCAACAGCAGGACCGCGAAGGCGCTCGGCATCGATATTCCGGGTAAGCTGCTCGCCATCGCCGACGAGGTGGTTGAGTGAGGATGGAATCCGGTCGCTATCGGGGTACTGCGGACTTGGATGCTTGGGCGACGCCAGTTCGGCAAGTTCATCGTCGAATATACCGAGAAGTGGGGCAAGGTAATTCGTACTGCCGGTATCAAGGCGGACTAAGGCAGTCTGCGGGTAAGATTGTATGCGAGCACATGCAGCGTCATCTCTGATGGCAGCCCGCGGCAGCGTCTTCATCAGAAAAAGGCGTGGCGCCCATCCGGGCCTTCATCGTGCCGAATGGATGCTCAACGGTCTCGCGCCGATGGCGCACCTTCTCCGCGTCCTCATCGAGCCAGTGTTGCACGGATTCGAGTATGTGCTCATGCTCCCATCGCGTGATCCGTTTGCTCCTTGCCGGTGGTGCAGCGATGCTTGGTGGCGCAGCGATGCTTGGTGGCGCAGTGCTTGCCGACGTTGGTCACGCAGCGGCGGAGAACCAATCCATGTTCTTGGGTTGTGAATGAGGAGGCGAGCCGGTTGACGGGGGGACAGATGTAAACATCCTCTTCAGCCACGTAACGGAAGTCCTGCGCGCCGAAGCGCTTTGTATCCGAGGTCGTCGGTTTTGGCAGAGTAACTGTGACGCCTTCGTTCTCGCACATCCCAGGCTCTCCGCTTCCAGCGTCACCTTGGTTTGGCCATATGTGCAAGCTGTGCCCGGTCGCTGCCGACGTTGGTCACTGTCGTTGCTCACCGCGGCTCCTACAGCAGTGAGGAGATCATCCTAGCACCACCGATGGGCACCTGCGATCACTGCGCGTAGGATCCCTTGTTCGCGGCGATGAAGGCGTTCAGCCGAGGGAGTAATCCAAGGCTGGGATTGCGCGTGATGAAGTTGAAGGTTTCCGGCGGGCCATCGATCGGGTGCACGTGTTGCTGACGTCGCCTTCCCCGAAGGCGTCGGCCTTGTGGTTCGCGATTAGGTCCTTGACGATGTAGGCTTGCGCGTCCGCCTGGCCCTTGGCGACCTCATCGACGTACACGATCTTGCAATTGGGATAGCGCGTCTTTGCGTCGATATCCGCCGTCGATCCCCGGGTCACGACGATCGTTTTTCGAGAGAGCGTTTTATAGTCATTGAACGCCTCCTTGTCGCTGGTCCGGACCAACAGCGATCTTTTTACTTCAAAGTATGGGTCGCTCCAGGCGGCGTTCAGACCCTCGTACCGATCGTCACGTTGCA
>WNFD01047584.1_pt1 | contig 10195 bp, 4 predicted proteins | sample 5400491 | NCBI WGS metagenome assembly WNFD01 (sample SAMN13153343, study PRJNA577476) | soil metagenome | isolation source: 120 cm saprolite under Douglas fir tree site 2 hole 2 replicate 2 | place: USA:California | collected 2015-04-18
CGATGCAGTACCAACATCCGGAACTTGAAATGGTTCGTATCGCTCTGAATCGAGCGAACGGATCGGCTCTGCAAACGAGCGTGTAGGAAAATCTATGGCACGTTTTAGGACACAGGGTAAGAGCATCAACTCGGTAGGGCGTTGAAACCATGGTGTGCACGGAACGAATCGGATCTTTGGTTGACTGACTGTCGGTCAGCAGGTAGCGGAGCCTTTCTGCGGCGTTTGACCCACTCGTGTGCGAAGAGTGGGCTGCAGTAAAAGGAAGTCGGATCCGCTAAACTGACTATTTGGGGTTGGCAAAGGGGGAGATCCGGGAAGTGACCAGCGACGCGCGTTTCATGTCCCTTGAAAATGACAAAGGGTTGGGCCTCAGTCAAGAAGCAGACAGAAGAATGGGCCAACCCGCCGAAGGCTTCCCGTCTGCTCAAGCTCTTTGCGGAAGCCCGCTATCACCGCACGTTTACAGCCCATGGCAGGGATTTCACGTTCATCCCCGCAACTTTCGCATGCGCTGGTAGCCCCGAGCTCGGCCGACTACTTCTGCCGGGGCGGCTGCTGCTTTTCCTGCAATCGCTGCTGCTGCTGAACGTGTCTTTGCTGCAATTGTTCCGTCTGCTGCTGATGCCGCTGCTCCACCTGCTGCTGTCTTGCTTCACTGGCATTCTGGTGCGTCAGCCGCTGATGTTCCTGATCCTGCTTCTGCTGCAGTTTCTGGCGGTCCTGCTCCTGCTTCGCAAACATTTTTTGTTGCTGCTGCTGGTATTTACGATCGCGATTCGGGTCGCCTGTGTTGGCACCAGTGGGACGCTCGAACGGCGGCAGGTCTTTCGGATGGACCGCGCCGCGAGACCCCCTGTTTTCACCGCCGCGTGGCTGAGCCGCGCGACGATTGGCAGGCGGGTTGTAAGGCGCTCCGGCCTCTCTTGCGGGCACTGCGGAGTGAAACTCTGCTGGCCGGGCCGTAGCAGCGACTGGCGGCTTGCCGTGGTTGGCGGAGGCCCGCAGTTGCGGGTTGCTGCGCGCAGCTTGGAAATGTTGCGTTTGAACCGCCACAGGCGGGATATGCCGCTCGCGCGCCGCCATCTCGTCTTGCGGACGCGGACGCGCGTTGACGCCGCCTGGTCCACCGTTGTAGCTCACGCGATTCACGGTGACGTTGTTCACGACGGTTTCGTTGTAGACGTTACGCACGTTGACCACATTAACGTTCATGACGGCGCGGTTGTAGAAGAATCGATCGCCGTCCCAACGTCCGCCGACAAAGCCAAAACCAAAATAGCCGAAGCCGTAAACGATTCCTCCGTAGAAACCCACATGCGGGCCCCAGTAGCCCTCATAGAAAACAAAAGCGCCATCGCTCCAGGCCCAATAGGGCGGAGTCCACAGGAAACCGACTTCGGGAGCCAGCACCCACGTGCCCGGCACCCAGTAATAGTCGCCGTCGTCATCGTCCCAGGCCCAGTAACCGGGCGCCCAGAGATAACCGTCGCCCGGACAAAGTGGCTGGTCGTACACAGGCAGTGCGGGCGGACCGAACCCCACCGAGATGCGGATCTGCGCGAACGACGCGCTAGACATGGCCAGCACGACAAGCGCGAACAGGAGAGTACGTAAGGGGGGGATTATACGCATGATGCTTCCTCTCGCCCGATCATCCTACGGTTTACCCGGTGTCGCTCAACAGCTGCGGGCTGCGTGGATTTGACAGGCAGATTTTTCGCAGAAAACTAGACATCTTCGCAGAGACGGGCAAGATGCTATCACCGCACCAAAGATTTCATAAATAGGGAGATGTATGTAGATGCCCGGCGGCGGAGCGATGTGGGTCTCCGAGCTTAGGTCGTTACGATCCTCACTTCTCAACTGCCGGTCTCGCGCTGGCACGAGCAGATCGGCGATCGCACCATCGCGGATGGCATCCTCGACCGTTTGGTGCACAACGTCCATCGCATCGAGATGCGCGGAGAGTAATGCGGAGAAAACGCAACCCCTTGCCGGACGAGAAGAATGAAGAATGAAGTCATTTCTCCTCACTTTCCGGCGGCCTTCTCAATCGCAGTGGCAGCGCTTTCGAGCCACGCTTCGTGTGAGTTGTCGTCACCCAGGAACATCTCTGTCTTTCCGGAAGTGATGATCCAGTTGGCCGGCAACGCCATCTCCGGGACGATGGAATAGGCAAAATCGCGGGCCGCGATGGATGGAATCGAGACTCTCAACTCCTGCAAGGCGGTGGTCATCGCCTTGGGGTCATCATCCACGTTGAAGGCCAGGATGGCAATGTCGCTGCGGTTTCGGAAGCGCTGGTAGAGTTTTTGCACGTATGGCAACTCGGCGCGGCAGGGAGCACACCAACTTGCCCACATCGTGACGAAAGTCGTTTTCTTGGCGAGGTCCCGCGGGTTCCAGCGATTGCCGAGGGCATCGGTGAGGATGAGGTCAGGCGACGACTCCGCTAGTTTGGATCAGGCTTCGGTCCCCCCGCTGCCCGCATAAAAGCCAGCCAGCGAACTCTGGGTGGCCCAGTCGTTCCAGCCCTGCGCAGTGCCGCCAAGGTCTTTCCAAAGCCGTTCTGCGGAAGCCATCACCTCATCGCGGCGGTCGGAGCGCGGCCGCCGCGGCGGATAGAGCGCAAGGGCGTTGCGGTAGTTCACGAGAGCATCCATCTTGCGCCCGTCCTTTTCGGCATACACTCCGCACATGAACCAATATTGTCCGGCCTTGATGCTGTTCGACCACGACCGGACGTCTAGTGCGAACGGAGCACTTCTCAATGCTAGATTTGAAATCCGCCGCATTTGGGCCTTCACACGGATGAAGGCGTAATTCAGCGCGGGCAGCGAGTTGAAGTTAGCGGCTTGGATCAGATATTCGTGCGCTTTGTCGCTATCGCCCTTGGCCTGATACGCTTGACTCAGGCGGTACTGGTTAGCGGGATTCTGAAGGTTAGCCTGCTGGAGCTCCGCGATGGCTTTGTCGTAGTCCTTCTCGCCGAGCGCGATCCTGCCTTCCAACTCGTGGAGTTGCTTGACCTGTGCCGAGTTCTTGGTGGCTTCTGCTCCCTGGCGAAATTCCTCGGCGTGGGCTTTCGCGACCGCGTAGTCCTTCTTCCCGATCGCAATCTCGGCCAGATTGAAATGATGCAGAAGCTTCGCGTTGTCTTTAATCCCCTGCGACTGGCCAGAGGATTGGATCATTTGGAATGAGCGGTCGAACTGCCGCTCCGCTTCGTCGTAACGGGGGATTTCCATGAGAATGTTGCCTTTGGCCTGAAGATCGGCGGCCATAGCGGCCACATCGTTTTTCTTCTCAGCCACGGCGTATTGCTTGTCTATCGCTTGCAATGAATCGTTCAGCTTGCCGCTGTCGGCGGCAACGACTGCCATCCCGAAGTAAGCAGTGCGGAGCTCGCCATCGTTGCGGGCCTGATCTGCCATTTTCTGGAGTTCGGCCTGCGCTTCGGTCGCCTTGCCCGTGTAGAGCAGCGCCGCGGAAAGCCCGAAGTGCGATGGCACAAAATGCGGATCGATGGTGAGGGCTCTATCATATTGCGCCTGTGACTGCTCGAACCGTCCCATTTTCAGCAGCAACTCCGCGTAGGAGTCGTACGGATTCGGGTCATTGGGAATCAGGTCGATATATTTCTTGAATGCCCGCTCCGCGCTGGTGTAGTCGCCCTGCTGCCGATAGGCATAGCCGAGCACGTTGTAAGCGGGCGAGTAGCTGGGAGCGATTTCCGTTGCCTTCCTGTAGTGCTGCACCGCCGGGTCGAGTTCCTGTTGGGCGAAATAATAGTTGGCCAAGTTGAACTGGGCGCGCTCGTCGTTGGGGTAAGCGGTCACCAACTTGTCGAGATAGTCTTTCTGTTTTACCGTGTCGCCATTGGCTCCGGCTTCGTTGGCGAGTATGAGCAACTTCTCTCCGTCGGAAGCTTTGTCGGTGAGGCTCACGGCCTTCTTCAAGTGATCGAAGAATTCCTTGGCCGTGGGAGAGTTGTTGGCGCGGGCCAGTTCCGCTGAGGCAAACTCGGGATCGAGCGAAAGCGCCTTGTCAAAATGCTGCAGTGACTCCTGCCCGAGAAGTCTTTCGGAGAGGTCCCGGCCTTCCAGGAATTCCTGCTTGGCTTGCTCGGACCGCGTGGTAACGGGAAGCTTTCCTCCAGAGGCTGCGGCGGCGGAGCTTGTGTTGCCACTGGTCTGGTTGCAGGCCGTCGACGCCGCCGCGCTGATTATTACGGTCGCGGCCAACAAAACTTGCAGGGTTTTGTTCCGGGGCATAGGAAGTACCTCCTTCGAATTTGTGGGTGTGGCTTGCGACTTAAGAGCGATCGCGTCGCGACAACACTAGACGTAGGCGGGTGACTTTGCATAGCCGGCTCGGGATAGGTGTACAGGATTGCGGGACGGACTCACGGAAAATCACGAACAACTGTTGGAGGCAACTGCTTCGGAAAATCGCATGCGAATACGACCTGGTAATTCGCAAGGATACACCGAGTTCCCGTGGTTGAATGCTCCCGCGGACCGTAGGGTCCCCAAAGCTGGTCTCTCGCGTGAATACCCAAAGTGCTTCTCCAAGTAGTCGGACGCGGGGTTACTTGATTCCCGCACCTTCGACAATCGTTATGTACCGGTCGATAGGAAGGTCGGTGAAGGTTTCCGTTTTGCCACTCGGCTGCGGCCACTGAATGTCGAGCCGGTCAATTTTCTTCTTCGGCCCAATCCCCAACACCTCGCGCGGATCGTGCGAGGAGAGATAACTGCCTCCGCCGATCTTAAGACGGTGGCGTTTCAGATCTTCTGCCTGCCAACTGATTCGCGCACCGATGGCATCGGAGTTTGATTTCTTGCCAACCAGTCGTAAGCCGAGCCAGTGGTTGCCGGCTGCCGCGCAGTTCTTCAGCAGCAACGGTGCGCCGCCGTTGACCGAAACCAGCACGTCCAACGCTCCATCGTTATTGAAATCACCGATGGCCAGGCCGCGGGCGGCAAAACTCTGGGCAAAGGCAGGACCAGCGGCCGCGCCGACATCTTCCAAACCTTTCCCCGTGTTGTGGAACACCAGCAAAGGTTCGAGATACTTCACGTGAGAGGAGTGGGACTCGATCTTGTCATCCGGGTGACCGTTTGCGAGAAACAGATCAAGGTTGCCGTCGTTATCGTAGTCAAAGAACTTCACGCCCCAACCGCTCATGAGTCGCGTAGTGCGGCCGATGCCGAGCGGTCCGGCCATGTCGTCGAAAGTGAGATCGTGATTGTTGCGATAGATGGAATACATTTCCTGGTCAACATTGGATACGAACAGGTCCTGCCAGCCATCTTGATCGTAGTCGGCGGAATCCACGCCCATGCCGGAGCGGGGCCGTCCATCCTGGCTATAGGCGACACCGGCTTCGAGGCCAATTTCTTCGAACGTGCCTTTGCGATTTAGGAAAAGAAAATTAGGCAGAGTGTCATTGGCGACGAATAGGTCCATCCAGCCGTCATTGTTAATGTCGGTAGCCACTACGCCCCAGGCCTTGCCCTGAACCCTGGCGATTGCAGTCTCGTTCGACACGTCGCGAAAAGTTCCGTCGCCGTTGTTATGAAAAATCCAACTGCGTGCCGGAGGATAGACGCGCGGAATGCAGTAATAACGTTCGCCACTTGCCTTGTTGCCACAGAACTGGTTCTTCGACTTGTCGAACTCGACGAAGCGGCACACGAACAGATCGAGCCGGCCGTCGTTGTCGTAGTCAAACCAAACTGCACTCGATGCCCACCCGGGTGCGCCAACCGCGGACTTCTCGGTGACGTCGGTGAAAGTTCCGTCGCCGTTATTGCGGTACAAAATGCTGCGGCCATATTGGGTGACGTACAGATCGGGATAGCCGTCGCCGTTGTAGTCGCCCACGGCCACACCCATGCCGTAGCCTCCGGCCGAGACCCCAGCTTTCTCGGTGACGTCGGTGAAGGTTCCGTCCCGATTGTTATGGTAGAGCGCGTTGCGCAGGGGTGGCTGCGGGTCGTAGAAGTCGCATTTCCCGCTATTCACCAGATAGATGTCCATCCAGCCGTCATTGTCGTAGTCGAGAAAGGCACAGCCTGCGCCTGTGGTTTCAGGCAGATAGTACCCCGGCGAGCGTCCGTTCACATGTCGCCAGGAAATCCCGGACTTCGAGGCAGGAACCTCCTCGAAAAGCGCCTGGCTTGTTTGGTCTTCAATGGCGATGCTCGAGGCGTTCCCTCGCCGGAAAGGCACGCCACCAAACAGCATCCGGCCTCCCGACGCACACAAGCCTGCGCTCAATCCCCGCAAGAAACCTCGCCGCGTGAAGCCCGACGCTCGTTTCGTTCCTGAGTCTGATGCTCGCGCCATCCAAGGTGCCTTCACAGGGGCGGCTTCCCCCGATCGACGGACCGCAATTGTTCTGCGGAAACCCCGGACGGCCCTTCGCCGTATACGTTCGAGCCCGGTTGCTTTGCCGCTTGCGCATTCAGCCGTACGAATTCTGCGCGAGCTTTTGCCGCCTCGGTTTTTCGACCTGCCCGCGCGTAGGCGTTCCCCAGCGAGAAGTAGACTTGGGCCTCCCTGGGAAACGCTTTCTGGGCGATTTCGAACGAACGGTAGCCCTGGCGCCAGCTTCACCGCCTCCTCGGCGTACTTCAAGCCATCCTGCGAGTCCACCTGGTAGCGTACGGCGGCAATTTCAAGCAGCGAATTGACATTTTTTGGGTCGCGGGTCAACTCGCGCTGGAATTCCTCGATGGCTTCGTCAGTTTCATGTGTTTCCAGCAGCAATCTTCCGTAGGCGAAGTGCAGGTTCGGATAATTAGGAAATTCGTTCGCCAGCCGGGTATACACTTGTTTTGCCCGCTCAAATTCCTTCGTGGCCAACAGCGTCTCAGCCTCTCCCGTCTGCTCAATCATAGTGGCCCCTTCAGTTCCTTCGGGAGGAGAATCTTGGGGCCTGATCAGGAGTGCTGCCTGACCCAACGCAATGATCAGTTCCTTCGTCCGCACCCCGTCCTTTGCCAGTTGTTGCAGCGTATCGTGTGAATCGCGGTATTTTCGCGCCCGCAGTTGCAGCATTCCCAGGTGATACAGCGCCACCTTGCGCAGTTGCTCGTCCTTCACGATGCCGAACCGCTCCGCGGCCAGCAGGTTTTTCAGGGCTGGTTCGTCCTTGCCCAATTCGAACTGGCATAATCCGAGCATCGCGTGTGCCGTACCGTGCGCCGGATTTAACGCAATCACTTTCTCAAAAGCCAGTGCAGCCTTCGCGTAATGGTCCTGGTCGTACTGCAGAGTGCCCAGTGACCACCAACCCTCCTCCCACTTGGGTTGCAGGGCTACGGCCCTCGTGTAGAGGGCTACAGCCTCATCGAGGCGATCAGCGTCGCGCGCCTCGGCGGCCCGCCTGGAAAGCGCGGCAAAGGTCGTTGAGGAAGGCTTCGTTTGTGAGTGGGCGGTGCCAGGAAAAAAACACAGAGGCCCAGCGAAAAGCAAAATCAGAAGAGCCGGTCGTCTGCCTGAGGAGTCGGCAGCAAGACAAATCTTGAGCCAGTGTGGGACGTAGAAATACAACGTGAGCACTCGAATAGTCTAAATGCGAAGCTGCCAACGAGTCAGCTTCGCAGGGCAGGGAAGCGCTCATTGGCAGCTATTTTTCTTGATTCAAGCGGAGGCTCGTGCCGTGGCATCGCCTCCGCCAACGTTAGAAATTGAACCGGGCCTGCATTTCAATGGTGCGGGCCCCGAGAGCGCCCTGGGCCTCACCGAAGTGCGAGTTCATGATGTCAGTTTGGGGGTTTGTGAGATTAAGCTTGTTGAACAGGTTGTAGAAGTTGGCACGGATTTCGAGCTTCGCGCCTTCGCCCAGGACTTTCATGCTCGGCAAACCAAACGATTTGCTCAGAGTCGCGTCCACATCGAAGTAGCGGGGTCCCCGGAATGAATTGCGGGCGATTCCCGGAGGCGTCGGCAGGGGACCAAAACCTTGCTGACCGCTGGGGCAGTCCGCAACCGGTGGGTTGGGAAAAAGACAAGTGAAAAGGGTGCCCGGAACCATTGTAGGAGGAGTGAAGAATCCCTGTCCGCCAGTCAGTCCGCCACTGCTAACCTCGGCGTTGCTGCCGTAATTCGGTTTGAATGCGCCGGTCTGGGCTGCCGGAAGCATGTTGCCCGATCCAGCATCCGCTGAACCGCCGCCCGAATCTTTCCCGAAGTTGAAGACTGGCTCGAAATGGTTGTCAATTTCGTTCAAACCGTACACCGGGCTCCAGGGGAAACCGCTGTGGGCGTTCAGAATCCCGGAAATGCTCCACCCGCCGACGATCTTTTCCACCCAAGCGTGGCTACCGCTGAAGATCGTTGGAGCCCAGACGCCGTACACTTTGAATGCATGGGATACGTCGTAGTCGGCCGTGGCAAAGCCCGTCGCCAAGTTCCACTGGTAGTTGGGACCCGCGTAGGCGTTCGATCCGGGGTCGATGGTGTGACTGAGGCGATATTGTGTGTCTAGCAGGAAGGACCGGCTGAAAGAATGCCTCGCTTCCAACAGGAGGGCGTTGAAGCGCGCCGAGCCGTCATCCGCATAGAGAGTGACGCCCGTAACACGCGGGTTAAGCATGATGCCATTTGCGGATGCGGGATTATAGAGGTTGTAGTGGGTTGTCAGGTGACGCGTCTGGCTTCCCTGATATCCAGCCGAAACTATCCACTGGTGGCCCAAGTCGTATTCTGCTCCGAGCGCGTAATGGAAATCGTACGTGGACGGCCAGTTGGCAGGGAATGCGGTCAGGTCCACACGACCGGTGAGGGGCAGATTGTTAGGTCCAAACGTCACAATGGCATTCGGATTTGACGCATACCCGTTGGGGTTATGGACGTTCGAAGGGAAGGTACCGATGTAGAGAATTGTGCAACCCGGAGTGCCAGGTCCCTTTGGGCAAGACAGATTCTGGCCGTTGTTCACAAACGGCGGATTAAAACGGCCGTCCAATGAATTGGACTGCGCAATGCCGTTGTAGGCAATTCCGAAGCCACCGCGAATAACGAGTCGGCTGCCGAAGTCACCCGGACTCCAGGCAAAACCGAGCTGCGGGCCGAAGTTCGCTTTCTGCGCCTGGAACAGGCTGCCGCCAGTGCGTACCCTGAGGTCACTGAAAAGACCGGCCCCGCTGCCAAGCACCACCGTGGCAAGTTTGCCGCGCTTCTCCGAAACCGGGCCAAAGTACTCCCAGCGCAGTCCGGCGGTCAAGGTCAGGTTGGGCTTTACTTTGTAATTGTCCTGGAAGAAGAGACCGGTGACAGTGGACCGGAGGTCCTTGCGGAGAGCGGAGGGTACGCCGGTCTGGGGATCGAACTGTGCATTCTCCGCTACCGGAGCATCGTTGAGAAAGTCCCAAATGTTGTTGAACGTATAACCGGGACGATCGGACCAGAAAGGCGCGTCAACGGAGAGCAAACGGGTAAACTCCCCTCCCATCTTCATGGTGTGCGCGCCATGAACTTTGGTAAGCACATCTTTGGCGGCATAGGTCCACTGGTCGAAGCCGTTGAAGGAGCCGATTCCCCAGCCAGCGAAGGAGGAACCGGCTGCGCCCCCGGTCGCGTTAATACTGCCGATGCCGTTGACACCGACTTGCGGAAGTCCCCATGGCGCGTTGGAATTACTAACCAGATCCTTTTCCATCCAACCAGCCGCATTCACGCGCACCTCATTGATCAGGCTGGGGCCAAAGGTGTGGTCCCAGAGCAAGGTTTCGGCGCGGTTGAGATAGGTGGTGTTGAACAGGTTCATCTTACGGTCGCCATTCCCATTGAGGCCCGTGCTGGAGTTCGGCACGTAGTAAATGCTGAAAGCAACCAGGTCCTTGCCGGTGACATTGAAATCAAGACGACCGTTGTACTGCTTGTGGCTGCTGTTGCTGGGTTCAAGCGTGCCCTGGTAGAAAGCAATGTCGGGAGTGGTCCCCAGGTTGTTAGCGCCGCCTGAGCCGTTGCCGCCCGTGCCGGGGCTGGTGTTACTCGTGAACCCGGCATCACGCGTGCCGAGCGGAGCAGTCAGTGGAGAGCCCAAGTTCAGTCCTTGACCAGTGATGAAGTGGCAGTTTGTTCCTTCCACCAAACCGATGTTGGAACAGGTGTGGTCTACAATCGTACCGCCGTTCGGAGCGACCCCGGGGAAACTAAGAAATGCTGCAGAGTTGGT
>WNFD01015857.1_pt1 | contig 10194 bp, 12 predicted proteins | sample 5400491 | NCBI WGS metagenome assembly WNFD01 (sample SAMN13153343, study PRJNA577476) | soil metagenome | isolation source: 120 cm saprolite under Douglas fir tree site 2 hole 2 replicate 2 | place: USA:California | collected 2015-04-18
ACTTTCCTGCGTAATTGTGGACCGCCTGCCGTTTGCCGTGCCCAGCGACCCGATCGTGGCCGCGCGGGTCCGCGCGTTGCAGGACGAAGGGCGCAACCCCTTCTCCGAGTTCCAGGTGCCGGAAGCCGTGCTGGCCCTGAAACAGGGCTTCGGACGGCTGATTCGCGCCAAGACCGACCGCGGCGTGCTGGCCCTGCTGGATACGCGAATCCAGCGGATGCCCTATGGTAAAATTTTCTTGGAGTCGCTTCCGCGGTACCGGAGGACCAACGATCTCGAGGATGTCTCCCGGTTCCTTTCCGCGGCCAGCCCTGCCTGAAAGCATCGTCCCCAGGGAAGAAGAGGAAGAGAAAGCAAGCTATGTTTCAAGTAAGTGTTGAAGATACGTTTTCGTCGGGTCACGCCCTGCGCGGCTACAAGGGCAAGTGCGAGAATCCCCACGGGCATAATTACCGGGTGCAGGTGACGCTGGAGGGGCCGCAGTTGGATAACATCGGGTTGCTGATCGATTTTACGCAATTAAAGCATGCGATGCGCGGGCTGATTGCCAGGCTGGATCACCAGTTCATCAACGACCTGGAGCCGTTTACCACGGTGAATCCTTCCGCGGAAAACCTGGCCAAATATTTTTACGATAATCTGACCAGCCAGCTGACGGGTTTGCCGCCCGGCGCGAAACTAAAAGACGTGGTGATCTGGGAGACCGACACGGCCATGGCGCGCTATAACCCGTAGTTGGTCGGGCCGTAGCGCGTCCGGCAGGGAACAGTGGACGCAATGAACCGCTCGCTTTTGATCATCCTGATTCCGGCGCTGCTGGTGGCCATCGGCTATGTCGTGGTGCTGCGGATGATGGGTATCTCGCCCGGGTATCCCCGGCTGATCATCGCCATGGTGCTGTTTTTTGGCGGCATCTACTGGTTGTCGAAGCGCTCCGGGAAAAAAGCGAAGACTGGCAGCTAGCCGCCGAAATAGGTATTTTGACTTTTGTAGCGGCCGCCTTCTGAGGCGGGCGCATTTCGTGGACGCTAAGAAAGATTGTCATTCCGAATCCCCCTCGCCTTATGAAGGGGGTGAGGAATCTGCTTTTTTCTTCGATTGGCAGGGAAAGCAGGTCCCTCACCCGCAAAATACGCGGGTTCGGGATGACCACTGGACTGAGGTTTACACAGAGTCACAAATGTTTATCACGGAAATTTTCAAATCCATTCAGGGCGAAGGAACGCGCGCCGGCCTTCCGAGCATCTTCGTGCGACTCACCGGCTGTAATTTGCGCTGCACGTGGTGTGACACGGCATACGCGTTTCACGGCGGGCAAAAGGTCAGCGTGGAGGAAGTGATGGAGCGTGTCGAATCGCTCATTAGGCGCCCGGACGGCAGTGCGGCTGGAGTATCGCTGGTTGAGCTGACCGGCGGCGAACCTCTGTTGCAGGAGGAAATCTATCCGCTGGCCGAACGGCTGCTTGCGGCGGGCTATACGGTGATGATTGAGACGAGCGGCGAGCGGTTCATCGGGCGTTTGCCCAGAGAGGTCGTCAAGATTGTGGACGTAAAATGTCCGGACTCGGGCGAGCCGGATACGTTTGATTTGCGGAATCTTGAAGAAATCGGCGCGAACGACGAAGTGAAATTCGTGATCTCCAGCCGCAGAGATTACGAGTTTGCCCGCGAATTCAGCCGCGAGCACCGGCTGGCGGAACGTGTGCGCGAGGTCCTGTTCTCACCGGTCCACGACGATCCAAACGGAAAATGGAGCGGACTGGAACCGCGCGAGCTGGTCGAATGGATGCTCGAAGACGGATTGCCGGTCCGGTTGGGTCTGCAGCTTCACAAAATCGTGTGGGACCCCGCCATGCGCGGCGTGTAGGCCAGTAGAAGAGGAATCGCTTTCGTGGGAACAGTTGACGCCATCGTTTTGCTGAGCGGGGGAATGGACTCGTGCGTGAGCGCGGCCGAAGCGCTGGATAAGCACGGACGCGCCCGCGTGAGGCTGCTTCACGCCAGCTATGCCCAGCGGACAGAGGCGCGGGAACTCCGGGCCTTTTCAGAAATCGCAGAATTCTACGGGGTACAAGAGAAGCTCCCGGTAAGGCTGGATTATTTCCGGGCCATCGGCGGATCCGCGCTGACGGACGCAAACATCGCCGTTCCCGAAAATGAGCTGGGTGCCCCGGAGCCCGGCGGTAGCGCGATCCCGGTGACCTACGTCCCCTTCCGTAACGCGCACTTTCTTAGCGTCGCGGTCAGTTGGGCGGAAGCAACCGGGGCGCAGGCCATCTACATCGGAGCGGTTGCCGAAGACAGCTCGGGATACCCCGACTGCCGGCCGGAGTATTACGAAGCATTTCAGGAGTTGATTCGGCGGGGAACGCGCCCGGAGACAAAGATTGAAATCGTCACGCCGGTGATTCGCCTGAAAAAAAGCGAAATTATCCGGCGCGGGGTGGAGCTTGGCGCGCCGCTGCAATTGACTTGGTCCTGCTATCAAGGGGAGGAACTGGCTTGCGGAACATGCGACAGTTGCCTGCTGCGTTTGCGGGCTTTTGCCGAGGCGGGTTTCCGCGACCCCATTGCGTACCGGCCGGAATCCCATTCCGGGGCCGCGGATTGATGTGGTAGCGCTTGGATTCCCGGCGATATGAGAGATAATGGTGCAAACCGGCCAGCGGACCGAGGCCGGCGCTCCTCTACAAAAAAAGGAGAATGGGGCATGGTGAAATGGACGAAGACGTACGCGCTCGTTGCAATCCTGGCGTTGGGAATGCTGGGATGCTTTGCCACGCGCGCGGCCGCGCAAGAAGGAAAGATGACCGGCACGATCATCGACTTCGATGGTAATCCGTGGGCCAACCTTCCGGTAAAGATCAAGAGCGAGCAAGGAGTGACGACCGAATCGAAGACGGATGCAGCCGGCAAATTTTCGTTCACAGGGCTGAAAAACGGCAAATACACTTTAACGGTCCAACCTCCGCAGATGCAGGCTCCATTCGATGTCGTGGTCGAGGTGCGCGGCGCGGATACTTCGCCCGTCAATCTCAACTTCAAGGAAATCCTGGAGAAGCAGAACCCTGAAGCGGCGGCGAAGTACAAAAAACAGCAGGAGGAGCAGAAGAAATTTTCGGGCATGAAGGAGCAGTTCGCCAAGGGTGTGGCCCTGCTGGACCAGGAACGCGCGGCGAAAGCCGAGTTGACGAAAGCTCCGGCCGACCAGAAGGAAGCGGCGAAAGCCAAACTCGCCGATCTCGCCAACCAGGCCGTCACGACATTTCAGGACGGGTTGAAAGCCGCCCCGGAAAAGGATCCGAACATCCATTTGTTCTGGGCGCGCTTGGGCGAGGCTTACGACCTGGCGGGACGCAACGACGAGGCAATCAACGCCTATCAGCAGGCGATTGCGGTGAAACCGGACAATCCGAGCTACTACAACAACCTGGGAAATATCCTGGGACGCACCGGCAAGATCGACGAAGCGCGCGCGGCCTACACCAAGTGCGCGGAGCTTGATCCGCCCAACGCCGCCATGGCCTGGCGCAACTTCGGCATCAGCTTGTACCAGGCGGGGCGCATGGTGGAGGCGATCGAGCCACTCAAGAAGGCCACGGAGATTGATCCCAAGAACGCGCAAGCGTGGTATCTGTTGGGCGCGTGCATGGTGGCGGACCCCGGCATTTATAAGACCGTCGGCAGCAAGATCGAGGTGACTCCAAGGCCGGGAACTATCGAAGCGTACCAGAAGGCCATCGAGCTGGATCCGAACGGCAACTGGGGCACGCAAGCCAAGCAGGGACTGGAACAGCTCCAGCAACTCACAGGCGGCATCGAGACGAAAGTCGGCAACAAGAAAAAGAAGCCGTAATCCCGAAGGGAAAACACGAGCATTCATTAAGAAGGGCGGCCCCGTTTCGGCGGGGCCGTTTTTCTTTTTAACGGTGAGTGAGCGTGCCTGTGATTTTCGTGCGGCGCAGCGACCAGGAAAAAATCAGCACGGAAAAAGGCAGAAGAACGGCGGCGAAGACGAGCAGGAGCAGCAGGGGGCGGCCAATCGCGGAGATGCCCGCGTCGTCGAGAAGCGCGCTGCGCATGGCGTCCATCGCGTAGGTCACGGGATTCAGGCGCGCGACGGTTTGCAGCCAGGGCGGCAGGATGCTCACGGGGAAAAGCATGCCGCCGGCGACGCTGGACACTCCGAGGATGAACCACTTCGCGGGATTCCCGCGCTTGAACAGCAGAAGATACGCCGCCGAGAGCACGCCGAGCCCGGAAAAAGCCAGCAGTGTGGAAATGAGTACAGCGAACACCGCCAGCCAGTTTGCGGCGCGCAGGGGAAAATCGAACAACAGCGCCGCCCAGCCGAGATAGACTGCAATGCGCAGCGTCGTGGCGACAAATGGGTAAAACGCCGAGCCAATCAGTATGACCGGCAAGGAAACCTGTGTGACCAGCAACGGCTCCAGGGTGCCGGTATCGCGCGCTTCCTGCAGGCTGCGGTCAAAGGTGTCCAGCGCGGCGTTCAGATAGTCAAAGAAAACGAATCCGGCCAGCGAATAGGCGAAATACGTTTTCCCCTGGGGAAGTGCATCGCGCAGCGCGGGCGAGTCCACGAACCGCGCCACGTAATAAAACATCGCGGCGCCAAAAAGCGCTTCGACCGCCTCCAAAATAAAGGGACTGCGATAGGTGCTGGCGATCCGGAGATCCCGCTGGAAGAAGCGGAAAATGTCGCGGAGAATTTGCCTCATTCCGGTGTCGACTCCACTACGGAGTAGAGGCGCCGTCCCGTGAGCCGCGCGAATGCTTCTTCGAGGGATGAGGACAAAGTCCTGGCCCGCAGTACGGCGGGAGTGTCGAACGCGAGCAACTTGCCTTCGTCGAGGATGGCCACGCGGTCGGCCAGCAATTCGATTTCCTGCATGGTGTGAGAGGCAAAGAGGAGCGAGGTGTGTTTCCGCGCCAGGATTTCTGTTTTCAGGAAATGCCGGAAATCGGCGGCCGCGATAGCGTCGAGACTCCGCGTCGGTTCATCCAGCAGCAAGACCTTCGGTTCATGGAGCAACGCGCGAACCAGGCTGAGGCGCTGAATGGTGCCGGAAGAAAGCGCCCGCGCCTGGCGGTCCAAAGCTCCGTGCAATCCGAACCTTTCGCCCAGGCTTTCGATTCGGCTGGCGCTGAATTCATCGGAGAGATGATTCAAACGTCCAAAAAAACGGAGATTCTGGCGACCGGTCAGCCGCGCAAAGAAGCCAAGGTCGCTGCCCGCGTGATACCCGATTTGTCGCCGCACGGCTGCGGGCTCGCGCGCGGTATCGTACCCGGCCAGGGAAGCGGCGCCCCGCGTCGGCAACAGCAGCGTGGCCAGGATGCGGAGCAGGGTCGTTTTGCCGGCTCCGTTGGCCCCGAGCAATGCCACCGCCTCGCCTTGTTTTACTTCGAGGGAAATTCCGCGCAGCGCGGGCGACGTGGGCGGGGCAAACGGCTGAAGATAAGCGCGCCAGCCGCTGAGCGCCGGCGGAAACCATTTCTCCAGGCCATCCAGGATGATCGCGGGGTCGGACACTCCCGAATTTATAGCGTGTCTCGCAATGGAAGACAATCGGCGTGGCAGGCCGCTTCTCATGAGCCGAACGTGGAAGTCCGCACCAATCCTCGGTAAGATAACCGTATACTCCCGGATTCCGCGTCCCCAGGCAGGAGCCCAAAAGATGGTGGAGTTGACTATGCGTGCCGTGGTACCGGCGCACGTCTTGATTCGGCACCTTGATGGGGAATCAGTGTTGCTCAACCTGGAAAGCGAGCGCTATTTTGGCCTGGATGCCACAGGCACGCGGATGTGGGAGCTAGCGACCACAGAGCCGTGTATCGCTTTGGCGTTAGAAAAACTTCAGGATGAGTATGAGGTGGAACCCGCCATTTTGCGGAATCACCTCACCCAACTATTGAGCGGGCTTGTGGAGAACGGCCTGCTGCAAGTGCTGCCCGCGGATGTGGGAACCACTTCAACGATATAGGGCGCTGGATCCCGCATCACGGCGCATGTTCCAGCGCGCCGCGATGCTTTTGCCATTGGTGCGATGGTCGCTGCGCCTGCAGGGCTACGGGAAGACCTTCACGTGGCTCCAGAAGCGTGCTCAATTCCAACCCGAAGCAGCGGGAGCCCGGCCTGAGTTGCAAGAAGAAGTGCAGATCACGTGCCGCATGGTGCGGGCCGCATTGCGATACTCGCTCGCCCAATATTCCTGCCTCGAAGAGTCCCTGACACTGTGGTACCTGCTACGCAAGCAGGGAATCCCCGCGTGCCTGCGGATTGGCGTCCGCAAAGAAAATGAGAAGTTCGAGGCCCATGCGTGGGTGGAACACGATGGCGAAGCATTGAACCAGGATGAAGCGATGCACAAGCACTACGCGGCATTCGAAGGGGATCTGCCCGAACCGCCGGCGGAGCAGCCATGAGCGGCTTCTTCGGTATGCTGCGCACCGACGGTGAGGCCGTAGAGCCACGGTTCCTGGAACAAATTGCGCAGCGCCTGCGTTTCCGAGGTCCCGACGGCGGCCACATCTGGGCAAAAGACATCTTCGGCGCTTGCTTCGCGTATCTGGAGACCGGAACGCGCCATCAATCTCGCTGCCAACCCGTGCGGCTTGGGGAACGCTACGCTCTGCTCGGCGAGCTGCGCCTGGATGCGCGAAAACAGCTCATCGGAGAATTGCTGGAAAACCAGCAACTGGTGCCCGAGGAAGCTTCGGACCAGGAATTATTGCTGCTGGCGTGGAACTCATGGGGAGAGGGGATGCTTACCAAATTGCTGGGCGACTTTTCCTTCGCCATCTGGGACGCTTCGCAGCAATCTCTCTTCTGCGCCCGGGATTTTGCCGGCGCCCGGCCTTTTTTCTACTCGTGGCGTGAAGGCGTATTCTGCTTCAGTAATACGCTGAATATGTTGCGGCTGGGCCCCGGAGTTTCCGATGCGCTGGACGATTTGTTTGTGCGCGATTTCCTGCTCACTGGCTTGTGCAACGATCCCACGCGCACCGTCTGGCGGGATATCCGGCGGTTGCCCGCCGGACACCGGCTGGTTCTTTCCGGCGGGGAAATTCAGGCGCAACGGTTCCGGAGCTTGCCCATAGAAGAACCTCTGCGGCTCAAGAATGCCGGCGAATATCTCGAGAACTATCGTGACCTGTTGGGGCAGGCGGTCGGCGAGCGGTTGCCCGAAGGAAAAGTATCCTGCTATCTGAGCGGCGGCCTGGATTCCGGTTCCGTCTGCGCCTCACGGCACGGCATCTTGGACTGTCTCACGAAATTCTGGAGGAACATTTCATTTGTCCCGATGGGCAGCCCGTGGCGAGCGCCCCTGAGCCCAGCGCCGAACTTTTTCTCCATCGAGAGCACCGCTTCTGCCTAGCGATCTCCCGGCACGCGCGCGTGGTTCTCTCCGGGGACGGCGGCGACGACGTTTTATCGGGACAGTCCTGGCCCTATCTCAAGTATCAATACGAGCGTGGCGATTGGGGCGGCATCATCAGGAACTTTGGCGGATATCTCGGTACGCACGGACGTTTCCCACCCTTGCGCGGCGGATTTCGAAACAAAGTCCGCCGTTGGTTTGGTGCGCAGGACGCCCCGCAACAATTGCCCCCGTGGTTGAACGAGGAATTTGCAAAGCGCAGCCTGACGGCATCCGAGGAGCACTTCGCGGAGTGTCCGCCCCTTGAAGTGCACCCGCTCCACCCGGATGCCTATCGCGCCCTGCACTCGGGGTATTGGGCCAGTGTCCATGAAAGTGAGGACGTGGGCTGCATGGGAGTGACTCTCGAATCGCGAGCGCCTTTGCTCGATCTGCGCATCTTACGTTTTCTCTTGCGCCTTCCCCCAGTACCCTGGTGTATCAACAAAGAACTTAGCCGGCGGGCCATGAAGGGTGGATTGCCCGACAAAGTTGTGCGCCGGCCCAAGGCTCCGCTCCTGGAAGATCCGCTGGAACTGTGCTGGCAGAGAGAGGGGTGGCGGCCGGATGGAGCAACGAAGCCACCGAAAATGGCTCATGAATTCGTAAACTGGGACACCTGGCTTGCAACTTTAGAAAATTCTAAGGGTTACTTTCGATACGAGTATCTTTATCCGCTCTCTTTTTCGCTGTGGCTGAAAGCCATTGAAAAGGAAGGGGGGATTCAGTAGAGTGCTAGATAAGGGGCGTGAATGAAGCAGCCGTCCAAGCGAACCATCAAAAAACCATTTGAACCACCCAAGCTGCTTGTTTATGGCGATCTCGCGGAAATGACCAGGGCCGTTGGCACCAAATCAAAGATCGACGGCGGAAACAGACCGCGGATGCGACGTACCGGACGCTGAACCCCCGCTCACAGCGCCGCAGCAGCAAAAATAGATTCCTTTGAGTTATTCCTACCGAGCTTACGGCCTTGGAATCTACTCTTCCAGCCATATTGCAGGGCTACACCCGGCTCCCCCGCAACAAGGAGAGATGGGCTTGTGGTTTGAAGATGGCCCGGAACCGGAATGGGTCGGAAATATAGTCGCCCTTCCGGCGCAAGTCCTTTCCCAGCGTTCCGAACCCCCAGGCTCTGCCGATCCCTCGTTCACTCTCACCCAGCACGGTGAACTCAAAGGCTTCCAACTTTCCTACTCGGACGGTACGCGCTTTGTCGTGGACGCGGCGGCGGGACGTGTGTGGGGAACCTGCCAGCCTCCGCTGACTGCCGAAGACATGGCCACGTATTTTCTGGGGCCGGTATTGGGGTTTGTATTGCGCCGGCGGAATATCACCTGTTTGCATGCAAGCGGCGTCGAGCTCCATGGCCGCGCGGTATGTTTTTGCGGCGACGCGGGTTATGGAAAATCGACCACGGCCGCGGCGCTGGCCTTGCGCGGGTTTCCGGTGCTGGCTGAAGATATCGTGGCGCTGGAAGAAAGCGGGGGTGAATTTCTGGCGATCCCCGGCTATCCTCGCGTTTGCCTATGGCCGGAGAGCGTGCGCATGTTGCTGGGCCGTGATGACGCGCTGCCGCAACTGACGCCGATATGGGAGAAACGCTACCTCGAACTTGACGGGCAGCGCGCGAAATTCTCGGAGGCGAAATTGCCGCTGGGCATTTTGTATCTCTTTGCGCCGCGTGGCAGCGAGCAGGGGATGCCGCGCGTTGAAAAACTCACCCCGCGCGAAGCCTTGCTTGAATTGGTGCAAAACACTTACATGAACTGGGTTCTCGACCGGGAACAGCGCGCAAATGAGTTTGACCTCCTGTGCCGGTTGGTCCAACGAGTGCCTGTGCGCCGCATCGTGCCGCATGCCAAACCGGAGAAAATCGCGGGCCTCTGCGAATTGATTTTGCAGGATGCCGCGGCAATCCTCTCTTCCACAACGGCCTCTTAACCGCCCAATCTTCCCCGGCGATTCCAATGCAAGCCCCGCACCCCGGCCGCTCAATTGCCGGTGTACACTGGCAAACACCTTTACGGGAGAAACATCTGACGGGTATCACTCCATTCGGAGTCAAGAAGATCGATCGCGAATGGAGATTTTTGTGCGCGTGTGCTTCCCCTTCGCCCTTGTCCGCAAGCCGGATTACCACGCTGACTGAAAACCTGGATTGGGACCTGGCTCTGGAGCTTGCCGAGGAACACAGCGTCCTCGGGGTGGTCGCAGCGCGCCTGAAGGAAACCGGGGACATGGGAATGCCCCCCGGCGCCGGGGAAAGACTCCAGGGAAGCATGCGGACGCAGCACCTTTTCTCCCTGAGCATGACCGCTGAACTTTTTCGGATTCTCGACGCATTCGATCAAGCGGGTATCGAGACGCTTCTCGTGAAAGGCCCGATCGTGTCGGTTCTGGCCTATGGCGATCCCGCGGTGCGGAGTTACGTCGATCTTGATCTGCTGGTGCGCGACGCTGCGATACTTCCTGCCTGCAGAATCTTTACCGCGCTGGGATTCGAGGCCGACGTTCCAGAGACGGCCATTCTCGCGGGAAAAATTCCCGGCGAATATCTTTTCAGGCGCGCCGGCGCGCAGCAACTCGTGGAGCTCCATACCGAGAAAACCTTTCGCTACTATCCTCGTCCGATGCGGATCGAAGATTTGTATGCGCGGCAGCGGCGCGTGCGCCTGGAGGGCCGGGACGTTCCCGCGCTCTGCCTGGAAGACGAATTGGTACTCAATTGCATCCACGGCGCGAAGCACTT
>WNFD01008328.1_pt1 | contig 10193 bp, 10 predicted proteins | sample 5400491 | NCBI WGS metagenome assembly WNFD01 (sample SAMN13153343, study PRJNA577476) | soil metagenome | isolation source: 120 cm saprolite under Douglas fir tree site 2 hole 2 replicate 2 | place: USA:California | collected 2015-04-18
CTGATCGCGATAAAGCGCAGCTTCTGACCTGCGGGATCGGCCGCCGCCTCCCAGTTGCGCTCGGCGCCGAAATAACTGTCTTCGACATAGAGCTGGTGCACGCTCTCGCCGGTCTTTGTGTCGATCGAGCTGCGCATGGCAGTGAAATTGGTGCCGGGGACGCCGAGGAACGGCTCGGCATGCGGTCGCCGTGGACCGACAAAGGTGATGAACCGGCCGCCCGGCTCGGTCAACCGGGTGACCGCGGTGGCGGATTGGATGCTCGGCGGCGGCGCGCTCGACAGGCCTGCACAGCCGGCGAGCGCCAAGAGCACGGCGGCGGCGAGAGCTTTCGGGGGTTTCATCGCCGCTCAGCCGAGCTTCGAAGCGTTGTCTTCGCCGAGCGCCGGCGCGGCTTTGGCAAAAGGCGGGCGGACGCCGTCGAACGAGAGCGGCAGGCCAACGAGACCAAGTTCACCTCCAGCCTTTTGTTGAATGATGCCGAGCGCCTCGGTCTGCGCATCGGCGATGACCTGGTCGAGGGTGTTGATCGGCCCGTTCGGGATCCCGGCCGCCTCCAATAGCTCGGCCCATTCCGCCCGCTTCCTGGTGGCGAAGATGTCGGCGAGGATCGGCACGAGCTCGGCGCGGTGGACGACGCGGTCCTTGTTGCCGCGGAAGCGCGGGTCCTCGGCGAGGCCCGCCCGGTCGAGCACCGCGCACAGGCGGCGGAACAGATTGTCGTTGCCGGCCGCCACCATCATGTAGCCGTCAGCGGCGGCGAAGGCCTGGTAGGGCACGATCATGTCGACCCCCGACCCGTGCCGCGCCGGGATCTCGCGGTTCGCGAGAAAACCGGCGAGGTAGATACTCATCCAGGCGAGCCCCGTCTCATACAGCGAAGTCTCGACAATGCCGCCCTTGCCGGTCCGGCCGCGCTCCTGCAACGCGGCGAGGATGCCGATCACCGACCACATCCCGGCGCCCATGTCGACGATCGATGCCGGCACTCTGACCGGCGGACGGCCATCCTCGCCAAGCAGGCTCATCAGCCCGCTATAGGCCTGCATCATCGGGTCGTAGCCGGGGCGCTCGCGCAGCGGCCCCGTTGCGCCGAACGCGCCGAGGTTGCAGCAGACCAGGCTCGGCTTCGCCGCGGCGAGCTCGGCCGCGCCTAGCCGGTAGCGGTCGAGCGCGCCGGCTTTGAGGTTGTGGATCACCACATCGGCGCGCTCCAGGATCAGCGCGCGCAGCCGCGCCGCATCCTCTCGGTCGGCGAGGTCGACCGTGATGCCCGCCTTCGCCCGGTTGACCGCGTGAAAGCAGGTCGCCGCCCCTTCGAGAAACGGCGGGCCCCAGCCGCGGCACGCATCGCCCCCTTGCGGGTTCTCCACCTTGATCACCTCGGCCCCCAATTCGCCGAGGATCATCCCGGCATAGGGCGCCGCGATGCTGTGGCCGATCTCGATGACGACAAGGCCGGCTAGGGGACGAACGCTCGACATTGATTCACCACGAAGCCACGAAGAACACGCATTTTTGTCATTGCGAGCGCAGCGAAGCAATCTCGCGCCGACGAAATCTCATCTCGCCGAGATTGCTTCGTCGCTTCGCTCCTCGCAATGACGGGCCACGTCTTCGTGCCCTCCGTGCCCTCCGTGGTGATTTTATCCCCCCGCTGCACTACGTTTGCCGAAGAGAGCGATCGAGAGGAGCGGGCGATGCCCTACGGCGATGAACCCGGTGATGCGGTGACGGTGGCGCTCGGCGAGGATTACCCCGAGCTGCGCCAATCGGTCCGCAAGATCTGCGAGAAATACCCCGGCGCCTACTGGCGCAAGCTGGAGGACGAACAGGCCTATCCGACCGCGTTCGTCGCCGAGCTGACCGAGGGCGGCTTCCTCGCCTCGCTGATCCCCGAGGAATATGGCGGCTCCGGCCTGCCGCTGCGCGCCGCCGCGGTCATCCTCGAGGAGATCAACGCCTCGGGCTGCACCGCGAGCCAGGGCCACGCGCAGATGTACATCATGGGGACGCTGCTGCGGCACGGCAGCGCCGAACAGAAAGAGCATTACCTGCCCGGCATCGCCTCGGGCGAATTGCGCCTCCAGGCGTTCGGCGTCACCGAGCCGACCACCGGCTCCGACACGACCAAGCTGAAAACCCGCGCGGTGCGCTCCGGCAACGGCGACCACTACCTCGTCAGCGGGCAGAAGGTGTGGACCTCGCGCGCCCGCCATTCCGACCTGATGCTGCTCTTGGCGCGCACGACGCCGGTCGAGGAAGTGAAGCGCCGCACCGATGGGCTATCGGTCTTCCTCGTCGATCTGCGGGAGAGCGTCGGGCACGGGGTCGAGATCCGTCCGATCGAGGCGATGATCAACCACAACACGACCGAGGTGTTCTTCGACAATCTCAAGGTCCCGGCGGAAAACCTGATCGGCGAGGAGGGCAAGGGCTTTCGCTACATCCTCGACGGGATGAACGCCGAGCGCATCCTGGTAGCGCAGGAATGCATCGGGGACGGCCGCTGGCTCCTCAAAAAGGGCATCAACTACGCCAAGGAGCGCATCGTCTTCGACCGCCCGATCGGGCAGAACCAGGGCGTTCAGTTCCCGCTGGCGCGGGCCTATGCCGAACTGGAAGCCGCCGACATGATCTGCCGCCGCGCCGCGGCCTTGTTCGACGCCGGAAGGGAATGCGGCGCCGACGCCAACATGGCCAAGCTCCTCGCTTCCGAGGCGACCTGGCACGCCGCCGACGCGACCTTCCAGACCTTCGGCGGCTTCGCCTTCGCCAAGGAATACGACATCGAGCGCAAATGGCGCGAGGTGCGGATCTACCAGACCGCCCCGATCTCGACCAATTTGATCCTCGCCTATATCGGCCAGCACGTCTTGGGCATGCCGCGGTCGTATTGACCCGTTTCACAATTAGACAGTGAGGCGGCTGCCTCACCGTCTCATTGTGAATCTTCTGATTTTGCTGTGCGTCGCGCGGACGCGTCCGCGAGCTTCACCAGGTCGAGGGCCAAGGTCGGGGTTTCGATCGGCAGGCGGGCAAAGCCGAAATGCCGGTAGAAGGTTTCGGCGGCCGGGGAGATCGCGTGAACCACCAAGAGGCGGGCCGCAACCTCGCCTGCTGCCCGCGCCGAGCGCTCCACGGCATCGCGCAATAGCGCCGAGCCGAGGCCCTGGCCCTGCCAGTTGCGGTCGATTGCCAGGCGGCCGAGGATGACCGCCGGGATCTGGCGCGGCATGTTGCGTCGCATCGCGCCAGTGGCTTCCTGATTGAGGATCTGCCCCATGCTCAGGGCATAAAACCCGATGACGCGGCGCGAGTCGGTCGGGCAGACGACATAGGTCTTGCTCGCCGCAATCGCCATATTGGCGAGCGCCCGCCGACGCAGCCAATCATCAAGCACGGCTTCGCCGGAGTTGAACTCTTCCAGATCGTGCTGTTCGGTCAGCGGAACCGGAGCGTCAAATCCTGGGACGGCGTCAGTCACCCGACCAGGGAGCTTTGCTCGCCAGGAGCCGCTTCATCCCGGCCGCCTGCTCCGGCGTCGATGGAGCGTCGAGCCAGTCCAGAACCTTTTGGAAGATTTTGCTGTCCACATAAAACGTGGTCTGGTCGAGAAGGACGTTCTTCGCCTCCTTGATCGCCGACGCGATCATAAATTGCGAGCGGTTGGAGCCGAGCAGTTCGGCCGCCTGGTCGATCAGCATCCGGTCCTGTGCACGGGCGCGCAGATGGATGTTGACCTCGGCGATCGGCTGGTCTGTTTTCATCCCGATAGCGTGGTGATTTGTGTTGCTGATGTCAACACATCAGCGAGAGCGCGGACATCGCCGAGGGTTTCCAGCGCCATGGCGGCGTCCCGTAGCGCGGTGCCGCGATCGGGCAGCTCGGCGCAGCACATTGCGAATTTCGCGCGGGCGGCCTCGGGCGAGAGCGGGCGGGCTGGGCTGCCGAGCACGTCGGCGACATCGGTGGTGACCGCGCGGCCGTCGGCGAGGTCGAGCTCGACGCGGATCGGGGTGAGCGCGTTCGGGTCGGGGTTGCCGTCAGTGGTGACCGAAAGACGGCGGGCGAGCGCCAGCGTCGCCGGATCTGCGAGCGCCTCGGGGGTGAAATCGCCGGTTGCTACCGTGCCATGCCGCAGGCACACCGCGCCGACATAACCGAGGCACAGCCGGCCATAGGCGACAGCCATGCCGTCCTGCGCCGGGCGGCCGACCAGGCGATGGGTCAGCGGCGGGACCCGGAAACGGCCGGCCCGGACGCTGTCCGCCGTGATGCCGTGTGCTGCGATCAGAAGCTGCAGGCCGTCGAGGCCGCCATGCGTCGCGCGGCCCGAGGGGAACGGCTTGTGGCTCAGCTCGCACACCCGCCAGGCCCGGCCGAGATCGTCGAACGGCGATGGGTCGGCCGCGCCGTCGAAGAGGGCGAAATAGCCGAAGGGGCCGCTGATCGGCGCACGCGGGCCGGGCATGCCGCGACTTGCCAGCTCGACCGCGGTGACCGCGCTCCGCGCGGCAAAGCCCATCTGCATCGCCAATTGCGGGCTCGCCTCGTGATGCGCCTGCATCGTGCCGGCGCATTGCCCGTAATAGATGCCGAGCGCGTCGCGCAACTGAGCCTCGTCGAACCCGGCCAAGAGGCCAAGCCCGGCGACCGCGCCAAAGCCGCTGCAATTGGCCGGGCGAAAGAAGCGCATCGGCGCGCGCGAGCACAGGCCCAGCGTCACCGCGATATCGACCCCGGCGGCGACCGCGCGGAGCAGCCTCTCGCCGGAAATGCCGCCGTCCCGCTCGGCGCAGCCGACGAGGCACGGCAATACCGCCGACATCGCGTGGACGACCGCGCCCTCATGCACGCAGTCGAATTCGAGCGCATGCATCTGATAGGCGTTGACCATCGCGGCCGCGGCGAGCGGCAGGCGCTCGCCCGTGCCCCACACCGTCGCTTCTGGCGCGCCGTCCGATGCCGCGGCCATGTCGAGCACCTCGGGGCGCCACGGCGCCCCGGCGCCGGCGATGCCGACCCCCAGCGAGTCGGCGACAAACGCCTTGGCCGCCGCCCACGCTGCTTCGGGCAGCTCACCCACGGCGACTCGCGCGACATGCGCGACGATTTTATCGACGACCGGATCTTGGATCACGGCTGCAAAGCCCCCACCCCAACCCTCCCCCGCAAGCAGGGGAGGGAGTTATAAGCCCTCCCTCGCTTGCGGGGGAGGAAGGGACCCGCCGCGAAGCGGTGCGAGGGTGGGGGCTATTCCCGGCTCAATCGATCGCGGCGTGCACCAGGTTGGCGATGCGGTCGAGCCGCGCGGTGTGCCACGGATCCGGCTGCATGTAGTTGGTGAGATAGCTGAACGACACGCCGCTGGTCGGGTCGGCCCAGGAATAGGAGGTCCCGGCGCCGCCATGGCCGAAGGTCTGCAGCGCGGCGAGCGTACCGAGCCCGCGGATGCGCTCGCTGTCGCCGCGGACATGCGGCCCGAGGCCGCGATGCATCGGGGTCCCGGCCATCGCATCGTCGCCGCGCTCGCCGGTATGGTTCTTCGTGACATAGGCGATGAGGCGCGGCGACAACAGCCGCACATCGCCGAGCCGGCCTTGCCCGAGCAGCATCTGGTAGAAGGCTGCCATGCCGCGCGCCGTCGCATAGCCGCCGCCGCTCGGCATGCCGGCCGCCTTGAACTCCGGCGAGTTGTCGCGCGGCTCGGCGGCGTAGGTATCGGCGCAGCGCCCCTGCTCGCCGGCCGGCACGCCGACGAAGATGTCGCCGGCGAGGCCGAGCGGGGCCAGCACCTTGTCGCGGATCACCTCGCGGTAATCCCGGCCGGTCACCGCCTCGATCACCATCGCCTGGGTCAGATGCGCGGCGCGCGGGTGGTATTGCAGCCGGCTCCCCGGCGTCCAGTCGAGCGAGAAATCACAGACTTCGGCGCGCATCCGGGCGTGATCGGTCCAGGTTGCCGGGGTCACGTCACCGGAGGGAAACCCACCCTGATGCGTCATCACCTGGTGCAGCGTGATGTCGGCCTTGCCGCGGCGGGCGAATTCCGGCAGGTGGTCGGCGACCCTGTCCATGAACGACAGCTTGCCTTCTTCGACCAGGGTCCAGACCGCCGCGCTGGTCAACACCTTGGTCTGGCTGAAAAGGAGGAACAGCGTGTCGCCCGACGCCGGTGCCCGCTGACCCTCGGTCTTGGCCTCTCCATAGCTGCGAAACAGCGCCAGCTGGCCGTTGCGCGCCAAGGCGATCTGCCCCCCGGGATAGCGGCCCTCCTCGATATGCTCGCGGATCAGATGGTCAAGATGCTCGAGCGGCTTCAGCGCAAAACCGAGCGCCTCGGGATTGCCGGAGGGCAGCGGGTAATCGGGCATGGGTGTCTCCTCGCAGGTTGGCCTTCAAACCATGTCATTGCGAGCGCAGCGAAGCAATCTCGGCCCGGCTGGCTGCTCGTCGGCCCGAGATTGCTTCGTCGCTCCGCTCCTCGCAATGACAATGGATCAACCCGCCGCCAGCCGCGCCAGGGCGCCGATATCGCCGAGGCCGTCGAGGCCTAAAATCATCTCGCGCAACTCGCGGGCGCGCGCCGGCCCGACGACCGGCCCGGCCAGCGTGGCGAATTTGGCGGCGAGGCGCTCGCCCTGGCCCGCAATATCGGCGCACGGGATGCCGGCGTCGTGGCTTGCGCGCAACACCCGCCCGTCGCCGAGCGCGACCTCGATCTCGGCCGCGGCCTGCGGCCAGCCGTCCTGGAAGTCGAGCACGACCTTCTCGCGCAGCGCCACCAGCGCCGGGTCGGTCGCGGTTGCCGCGCTGTAGGCGCCAAGGCTCGCGGTATCGATTCCCGCCAGCGCCATCGCGACCGTCTGGCGCAGGCTGAACTTGGCTTCGAGCCCGTCGCTCGGGGCGGGGATGTTGCACACCCGCTCGCAGCTCTTGTCGACGCGCAGCGTAATGCGCGCAATGTCCTCGCGCGCCGCCCGCTGCTCGCGCACAGCGCGCGCGCATTCGATGGGGCCATGCGTCAGGTAGCAGGCGGCATGATATTTGAACAAATTCGCAAAGATGTAGAACCCGTTCGGCGGAGCGGCGAGCGCCGCCTCGGGCCGGAAATCGGGACCGTGGGTCAAGGCAAACCCTTGCTCGCATTCGACCAGATCGGGCCGGCTCGAAAACCCGCGCGCGGCGAGCCGCGCCGCCAGAAGCCCGTTGTGCGACGCCTTCCCGGCATGGAACGGCTTGCACATCGTGCCGAATTGCGATTTGAGGCCGGCGGCCTGGGTCCCGGCGATGCCGAGCGCCTGCGCGGTGGCTGCGGCGTCGAGGCCGAGGAGGCGGGCGCAGGCCGCCGCCGCGCCGAAAACACCGACCGTGCCGGTGGCGTGGAAGCCCAGATTGTAATGGCCCGGGCGCAGCGCCATGCCGATGCGGCAGGCGGTCTCGTAGCCGGCGACAAAGGCGGCGATGATTTCGCGCCCGGAGCTGCGGCGCGTTTCAGCGAGCGCCAGGAGGCCGGGCAGGATCGCCACCGACGGGTGGCCCGGCATCGCCAAATTGACGTCGTCGTAATCGAGCGCATGGCCGATCGCGCCGTTAAGGAGGGCGGCCGAGAGCGCCGGCAGCCGCGCCTGGCGGCCGATGATTCCGGCCTGCGCCGCCCCGCCCGCCTCCGCGAGCTCGTCGATGAGGATGGCAACCAGCGGATCATCCGCTCCGGCCAGTGCGACGCCGAAATAATCGAGCACGCATTGCTGCGCCAACGCCCGCACCGGCTCGGGCAGCGCGTCGTAGGTGACCGAGCACGCCTGCACGGCCAGGGTCAGGGTCAGATCCGCTGCTTTTGTCCGGGTGGCCAAATCACCGTCCATCTTGTCCCTCCTGACCTCACTGTCATTGCGAGCGAAGCGAAGCAATCTCGCACCCGGTTTGCGCTGTCCCACGAGATTGCTTCGTCGCTCCGCTCCTCGCAATGACGGCTAATTTCGTCGAGCGCTTGCGCCTCCAACACTGTTGCCGTCACCGCCCGGTAAAGCGCGGCTTGCGCTTTTCGTTGAAGGACGCGATGCCTTCGCGGCGGTCGGCGGTCGGAACCATGCGGTTATAGGCCTCGATCTCGAGCATCATCGCGCTGGCGAGGTCCATCTGCAGCCCGAAATGGATCGCATGCTTGGCCTGGCGCACCGATATGGGGGCGTTGTCGGCGATGCGGCGCGCGGTCTCCATGGTTTCGTCGATCAGCTGATCCGGAGCGCACAGCCGGTTGACCATGCCCCACTCATGGGCCTCCTTCGCCGAAAACGGCCGCCCGGTCAGGATGATCTCCTTGGCGCGCCGCTCGCCGACGGCGCGCGGCAGGTTCTGCGTGCCGCCGGCGCCCGGCATGATGCCGAGCGTCACCTCGGTCAGGGCAAAGCGCGCGGAATCGGCGGCGTAGAGAAAATCGCAGCACAGCGCCAATTCGCACCCCCCGGCATAGGCGGCGCCGTTGATCGCGCCAATGACCGGCACCGGGCATCCGATAAAGGCGCGGACCATCCGCTCGAACAACAAATGCTGGGCCTGCCAGGTCTCGTCGGTCATGCCCTGGCGTTCCTTCAAGTCGCCGCCGGCGCAAAACGCCTTGTCGCCAGCCCCGGTCATGACGATGCAGCGATGCGCCAGCGGGTCCGCATTGACGGCATCGAAAAATGCCAGCAGCTCGCGCCCCATCTGCGTGTTCATCGCATTGGCGACCTGCGGCCGGTTGAGGGTCAAGAGCACCAGCCCGTCGCCCTTGTCCTCGACCCCGATCGTCTCGTAGCTGAGGTCCATCAGTCTATCTCTGCCTCCGCTAGACCGTCTGCAAGCCAAGAAAGCGTTCCATCGGCTCGAAATCGCGGTCGGAATGCAGCAGCATATGCCCGCGCTCGATACAGAAGGTGCCGATGATCATGTCGATCGTGGTTCGTATGGTCACTCCCCGGCGACGAAGAAGACGGTAATTCGCGGCGGCCTTGATGGCGAGATCAGGGGTGCAGAGGGGGACGATTGCGAATTCTTGCAGCGCCGTTTCGACTTCTGTCGCTTCGGCCTCGGACCTGCAGCCCTGCAAGACCTCACTCAGAATGAGATCGCCTATCAGCAATTCCGGCTGCCGTCTCATTAAGGTGCGAAGTTGTTCAACGCGATCGCTGGCGGCGCCGCGCAGGTAGTCGATCCATACTGAGGTGTCGACGACGATCATTAGTCGAGACCGTTCTCCTCTCGGTCGCGGATTACATCGTCCCAGAACTTGACCTTACCCCCAAGTTCGAGCATCTTCATTTGTCGCTTCACACGCACAAGTGTCTTCAGACCCTCCTCGATAGCCGCTCGCTTGGTTTTGAGCCCGGTGAGACGCAACGCCTCATGCATGAGGTCGTCGTCGATCTCGACATTGGTGCGCATGGCGATCTCATTGTGTATTGCTGACGCGAACAATACACATAGACCGCGATGGAACGCGGTGCAAGCTGACCCCGTTCGCCGATGACCGAGGAACCCATGCACACGATCCACGGCAGCTGGAACGAGTCGCCCGACGCGGTCACGCTGATCGATGCGCACCATCATCTGTGGGACCTGGCGCAGGCGAAGCACCCGAACCTCGTCGGCGCGCCGCGCCACGATTTCTTCATGGGCGACGACAGCGCGATCCGGCGCGACTATCTGCCCGAGGATTACCGGCGCGACGCCGCCGGCCACAATGTGTTGACGACGGTGCATTGCGAAGCCGAGTGGGACCGCGCCGACCAGATCGGCGAAACCCGCTGGATCACCGGCATCAATCAGCAATACGGCTTTCCCGGCGCGATCGTCGCGCATGCCTGGTTCGATCGCGAGAATGCCGAGGAAGTGATCGCCGCGCAGGCCGGCTTTCCGTTGGTGCGCGGCATCCGTTCAAAGCCGGTCACCGCGCCCTCGTCCGACCGCATGGTGCCGGGCGCGCCCGGCACGATGCAGGACGAGCGTTGGCTGCGCGGCTTCGCGCTCCTGGGGAAATATCGCCTGTCGTGGGATCTGCGGGTGCCGTTCTGGCATCTCCGCGAGGCCGCCGCGGTAGCCCGGGCGTTTCCCGGTACGCCGGTCGTGCTCAACCACACCGGCTTTCCATGGGACCGCAGCGAGGAAGGCCTGGCGGCGTGGCGCCAGGGCATGGAAACCCTGGCGCG
>WNFD01008329.1_pt1 | contig 10192 bp, 10 predicted proteins | sample 5400491 | NCBI WGS metagenome assembly WNFD01 (sample SAMN13153343, study PRJNA577476) | soil metagenome | isolation source: 120 cm saprolite under Douglas fir tree site 2 hole 2 replicate 2 | place: USA:California | collected 2015-04-18
GCGATCACAATCACCGGTGCACTAACCGTGGACCTCCAGCAGCATCCCGCACAATGCACATCACGCAACAGGCAGGTCACATACCGGCCACAACCGGCAAGACGGCCAGCGCCTGCGGCAGGGGTCCTTCAGTGAGCAGTAGTTATCTCCCCAGGTAGGCGCGCTTGAGTTCCTCGTCGCGCAGCAGCTCCGCGGCCGGGCCCTCGAGCACGATCTCCCCGGTCGACAGGACATAGCCGCGGTCGGCGATGGACAGCGCCATGGTCGCGTTCTGCTCGACCATCAAGACCGCGACTCCGGAGGAGTGGATGGTCTTGATGATCTGGAAGTTCTGCAGGACCAGCGCGGGCGACAGGCCCATGGACGGCTCGTCCATCAGCAGCAGGCGCGGGCGTGACATCAGCGCCCGGCCCATCGCGACCATCTGCTGCTCGCCGCCGGACAGCGTGCCGGCCAGCTGACTCCGCCGCTCGAGCAAGCGCGGAAACAGCGAGTGGACCCGGTCGAAGTCCTCGGTGAGCGCCTCCCCCTTGCGCAGTACCGCGCCGAGCTCCAGGTTCTCCCGCACCGTCAGCTGCCCGAACAGCCGGCGGTTTTCCGGCACGATGGCCATCCCGGCCGCGATCCGCCGCGGCACCGGCCATTGCGTCACATCCTGGCCGTTCAGCAGCACCCGCCCGGCGCGCGGCCGGACAATCCCGAGGATGGTCTTCAGCGTCGTCGACTTGCCGGACGCGTTCCCGCCGAGCAGGCACACCAGTTCGCCCTCGCCTACCTGCAGCGAGATCCCCTCCAGGATCCGCATCTGCCCGTAATAGGTGGTGACCTTATCCAGGCTCAGTAGTACCCCTTGCCCGGGGGGGCCCGGGGGCAGCACAGCGCTCATTCGGCCTCCGCGAGGTCCTCCGGATGGCGGCCCATATAGGCCTCGACGACGGCCGGATGGCCCGCGACCTCGTCGAAGCCGCCCTCAGCGATCTTGACGCCGTGGTCGAGCGCGACCACCCGGTCGGAGCAGCCGGCCACCACGTGCATGTCGTGCTCGATCACCAGGATCGCGACCCCCCGCTCGTCACGCAGCCGCCCGATCAGCTCGGTGACCTCGTGCGTCTCGGCGGGATTCATCCCGGCGGCCGGCTCGTCCAGCAGCAGCAGCCTGGGCCGGGAGGCGAGCGCCCGGGCGATTTCCAGCCGCCGCCGGTTCGCGTACGACAGCGAGTAGGCCGGCTGGTCCCAGCGGTATCCGGCGAGCCGCTGGCCGAAAAACGACAGCACCTCCTCGGCCAGCGCCCGGACCTCGCGCTCCTCGCGCCGGGCCCGCGGCAGCCGCAGGATCGACTCCCACGGCATCGCCTTGGTGCCGCCATAGGTGGCGGCCATCACGTTCTCGATCACCGACATGTTGAGGAACAGCCGCAAGGTCTGGAACGTGCGCGCGATCCCCAGCCGGGCGATGACATGGGGCGGCTTGCCCGCGATCGATTCCCCGCCGAATCGGACATCCCCCGAACTCGGCTCGTACACCCCCGTGATCACGTTGAAGACCGTCGTCTTGCCCGCGCCGTTCGGCCCGATCACGCTGACCACTTCCCGCTCGCCGACCTGCAGATCCAGCTCGGACAGGGCCCGCAGGCCCCCGAACGACAGCGAGAGGTGATCCAGCTCAAGGACGTGGGCTCGCTCCTCGGGCTCGGCGCTCACGTCACGACCTCGACGCGCCGCTGGCCGAGTAGGCCCTGCGGCCGGGCGTTCATCATCACGATCAGGATCGCACCGATCATGAGCTGCCGCGTGATCGACGGCTCCACCACGAGCCTGGTCTCCCAGACGAACGAGGCCAGGTAGATGACCGGCACCAGCAGGATCGTCCGCCAGCGGCTGTCGACCTGCACCAGCGCGACCAGCAGGCATATCAGCAGCACGAATCCGAAGTTCCCGGGGACCCGCGGATTGGCCGGGACGATCACCCAGTCGCGCAGCGCGCTGGCGATCCAGCCGCCCGACTGCGGCCCGCCCGCCACGGCGCTCGCCGATATGGCCCGGGCGATGGCGTGCGCCGCGAAGCCGAAAGCGACCGTCGCGGCCAGGACCGCGGCCAGCCGCCGCCACGGGCGCAGCCTGGCCACCAGGGTCAGCAGGACCAGCCCGTAGAACAGGTAGCCCGCGTCGGCCGGGTTGCGCAGCAATCCGTCGTAGATGACCATCACCACCAGTGCGCCGGTGACCGCGCCCGCGATGCTGCCGGCCCCGCCGAGGATAAGCCCGGCGTAGATCAGGATCAGGATCGGGGTATCGAAATCGGTCGGGAACACGCTGGCCTGCTGCGCGGCGTAGATGGTGCCGGCCAGCGCCGCGACGATGGCGCCGCACGCGAACGCCGAGAGCTTCACCCGGTTGACCGGGATGGTCATCGCCGCCGCCGCCAGCGGGTCCTCGCGGACCGCACGCCAGGCCCGCCCGGTGCGCGAGGTCTCGAGCAGCCGCAGCACTGCCATCGTGACCACCAGGACGATCACCAGCAGGTAGTAATAGCCGGCGTTGGTCGTCAGCTGGAATCCGAAGGCCTTGATCGGGTCGATCCCGGTGATCCCGTTCGCCCCGCCGAACTTGCTCGGCGCCACGTTGTTGGTGAATTCGACGAACGCCTCGCCGAAGAACAGCGTCACGATGGCCAGGTAGTCGCCGATCAGCCGCCGCGACGGCAGCCCGACGCCAAGCCCGAGGATCGCCGCGCCGATCATCACGATCGGCAGCGACAGGTAGGCCGGCAGGTGGATGCCCGTGGAGCCGATCTGGGCCGAGGACAGCAGCGCGAACCCGTACGCGCCGAAACCGAAGAACGCGATGAAGCCGAGGTCGAGCAGCCCCGCCCAGCCCACCACGATGTTCAGCCCCACCGCCAGCAGCGCGATGACCAGCGCGTCGATCCCGACCTGCAGCTGGAAGGCGCCGAGGCCGAGCAACGGCAGTGCCACGCCGGCCAGCCCGGCGACCGCCAGCCGGGGCCACCAGCCGATCCGCTCGCTGGCCCGCTGCGCGCGGCCGAGCCAGGACGGCAGGTACTCGCGCCGGTGCGCCTGCCTGGCGACCCACTCGTCGGCCCCGACCTGCGGCCCCTGCGATTCCACGCTCACGGGCGGGTCATACCTTCTGCAGCTGCGCCTGGCCGAGCAGCCCGCTCGGCCGGATCAGCATCACGATGATCAGGAGCGCGAACACCAGCAGGTTGGTGTAGGTGGGGGAGATGTAGCCGGTGACGAACGATTCCGCGAGGCCGATCAGCAGGCCGCCGAGCATCGCGCCGGGCAGCGAGCCGATCCCGCCGACCACGGCCGCGGTGAACGCCTTGAGCCCGGCGAGGAACCCGATCGTGTTCGTCACCTGGTTGAACAGCAGCCCGGCCATGACGCCGGCCACGCCCGCGAGGGCCGAGCCGAGGAAGAACGTCGCCGCGATCGTGAAGTTAACGTTGATCCCCAGCATCTCGGCGGCCTCCCGGTCGGCCGCCACCGCCCGCATCTGCTTGCCTAGCTTGGTCCGGTTGACCAGCAGCCGCAGGCCGGCCATCAGCGCGACCCCCATGACCAGGACCATGATCTGGACGCTGTCGATGGTGACCGATCCGATCCGGATGCCGCTGGACAGCGAGATGAACTGCGACGTGTTGTAGATGCGGTACTGCGCGCCGAACAGCAGCAGGGCCGAGTTCTCCAGGAAGAACGAGATGCCGATGGCGGTGATCAGCGGCGCGATCCGCGGCGCGTCTCGCAGCGGCCGGTAGGCGAATCGCTCGATCGCGACGCCCAGGCCACCGACCACGGCCGCCGCCAGCACGAACATGATCACCAGCAGCAGCGGCACCGGGATGGTCAGGTGGGCCGCCCCGCCAAACCACTGGATCACGAAAAAGCCGATGAACGCCCCGACCATATACAGGTCGCCGTGCGCGAAGTTGAGCAGCTTCAGGACCCCGTACACCATCGAGAACCCCAGCGCGACCAGCGAATAGAGCGCGCCCGTGGTGATGCCGTTCACCAGTTCCTGAAAGAAGAAGCTCATCCGGTGCGACTCCCGCCATCACCATCATCATCAACACGCGCTCCGCCGCGGGCCCGACCCATAGAGTCTGCGCCCGCGGCGGAGCAGTTGCCTAGTTCAGCCGATCAGGAACTCGGGATCAGCTGGTACTTGCCCGCTGAATTGATCTTGAACAGGAAGAACTTGCCGTTGACCAGCTCGCCATGGGCGTCGAAGGCGATCGGCTGGCCCAGGATGGAGGTCGGATCGTTCGTGTTCTTGATCGCGGCCAGCACGTTGCTGCGGCTCGGCGTCTGCCCGGCCTTGCAGACCGACGCGATCGCCTCGTCGACCACGTGCGTGGCCGCGAACACCGGCGGGCCGAACGTGCCGAACGATCCGTACTTCGACTGGGCGGCCGAGGCGATCGCCGCGTCGGCCGAAATCGCGGTGATGTCCGGGCCGAACGAGGACACGTACGAGCCGGAGATCGTGAAAGCGCTCGGCGAGAACAGGCCGTCCGTGCCGAAGATCAGGGCCGTCTTGTGCTGCTGGGCCAGGTTACGGCCGAACTGCTGGGCGTTGGCCGCCACCTGCCAGGGCAGGACCACCACCGAGGTGGCGGCGGTGACCTTGGCGACCAGCGAGGAGAAGTCGGTGACCTTCTGCGACACCGACTCGTGGTCGACCTTGATCCCGGCCGCCGTGAAGACCGGCGTCATCGCGCTGACCAGGCCGGTCGAGTAGGCCTCCTGGTCATCGACGATCATCAGGGCCTTCGGGTGCAGGTTCTTCACGATGTAGTTCGCGTCCTGCGGACCCTGCACGTTGTCGTTGGATACGACCCGGAAGAACGTCGGGTACGCTCCGCTGGTCAGCGTCGCGTTGGTCGCCGACCCGGAGATGAAGGCCATCCCCGCCCGCCCCATCGGGCCGCCGACCGCCTTGACTTCCTGGCTGCCCGCCGGGCCGACCACGGCGAGGATGCTCGAGTTCGCGATGAACTGCTGGGTCACGGTCGTCGCCATCGCGGGATTCAGCTGGGTGTCGCCTTGGACGAGCGAGATCTTCGTGTTGTTGGCCGCGTTGTCCATCGCCAGCGCGAGCTGCGCGAAGTGCAGCTGCTCCTGGCCAAGGACCGCCACCGGGCCGGTGATCGGGGCCTCCAATCCGATCGACGCGGTGCACGTCTTGGCGGCGGCACTGGCTCCGCCGCCGCTGCTCGTACTGCCGCTCGCGCTGCTACTGCCGCTACTGCTACTGCAACCAGCTACGGCGAGCGAGCCAACCGCCGCCGCGGCTAGGACTAGGCGTCCCTTCATGGGATACGCCTCCATTTCCGGGATATCTCACGATGTAGGAGAGGTCTTGCGCCTCGGCGCTGCGTTCGAGCACACTCAATACGCCCTTCCCAACGGCCGAATTCGTAACGCTGATCAAACCATTGCCGTTTACGCCAAGGCAAGGGACTACTGTGGGGCGGGCCTGGCAGTTGTGAAGTCGATATCAATCGGGCGGCGTTCCGCGGCCGTCCTCCGGGGAGGGAGCGTCCGGTGGCCGAAGTGCTCAGCACTAGCCAAAAACCCGGCACCAGCCTCGACGTCGCCGCGGTCCGGGCCCGCTTCTCCTCGTTGCGGCAGGGTTTCGCCTTCTTGGACGCTCCCGGCGGCACGCAGGTGCCCGACGAAGTGGGCGACGCCATCGTGCGGGCGCTCCGGGAAGCGAGCGCGAACCTCGGCGCGGGCTACGCCACCAGCAGGCGCGTCGGGAAGATCCTCGAGGAGGCCGAGGACAAGGCGGCCCGGTTCCTCGGCTGCGACCCGCGCGAGGTGATCTTCGGGCCGAACATGACCACACTGAACTTCGCGCTGTCGCGGACCGCCGCGCGCACCTTCCGCCCCGGCGACGAGATCCTCGTGTCCTGCCTGGACCACGACGGCGGAGTCGCGCCGTGGCTGGAGATCGCGCACGACCGGGATCTCGTGGTCCGGCACGTCGCGCTCAATGACGACACCACGCTCGACTTCGCGGATCTGGAGCGCAAGCTCGGGCCGCGCACGAAGGTGGTCGCGTTCGCCTGGGCGTCCAACGCGGTCGGCACGGTCACCGACGCCCGGCGCGTGTGCCAGCTCGCGCACGACGCCGGGGCGCTCGCCTGGGTGGACGCCGTCCACTACGCGGCGCACGAGCCGATCGAAGTCCGGCACATCGGTGCCGACATGCTGATCTGCTCGCCGTACAAGTTCTGCGGCCCGCACCTCGGCATCGCCTGCGGACGTGCCGACGTGATGGAGCAATGGCGGCCGTACAAGGCGCGCCCGGCGCCCACCCGCCCGCTGGGGCGCAGCTTCGAGACCGGCACGCTCCCGTACGAGCTGCTCGCCGGGTTCAACGCCACCATCGACTACCTGGAGTCCCTGGGGGGCTTCGCCGCCATCGCGCCCTATGAGCGCTCGCTGGGCCAGCGGTTCCTCGACGGCCTGTCCGACGCGGTCACCGTCTACGGGCGGCCCGGGATGGACGGTCGCGTGCCGACGTTCCTGGTCAACGTCGACGGCGTGGCCGCGGAGGAGGTGGCCGCGAGCCTGGCCACCGCGCAGATCGGGGTCTGGGCGCACGATACGTGGTACTCGCTCGGCCTTTACCAGCGCCTTAACTACCAAGACAAGTCGGTCCGGATCGGCTTCATCCACTACAACACCGCCGACGAGGTCGACCGGCTGCTCGAGGCCCTGGCCGGGGTGCGCCCCGGGCCGCTCCGGTTATCCCGCCGCCCCGGCGAGGATCTCCGCGAGCTTGCCCAGGTTGATGTTGCCGCCCGAGACCACGCACACGACCTTCCCGGTCCCGGCCCGGCCGCTCAGCGCGGCCGCCGGCGCCAGCGCGCCCGCGCCCTCGGCGATGACCCGGACCCGCTCCGCGAGCGTGCGCACGGCGGCGGCGACCTCGGCGACCGGGATGGCCAGGGCATCGTCGACGAGCGGCGCGACCAGCGGCCACATGCTGTCGAGCACCCGCCGGCTGCCGGAGCCGTCCACGAACGAGGCGTGGTAGTCGACGTCGGCCGGGTGCCCGGCGGCGAGCGCGGCGGCCAGCGCGGCGGCGGTGTCCGGCTCCGCCGTGATGATCTTCGTGCCGGGCCGGAGCGCCTTGACGGCGCTGGCGATGCCGGTGGTCAGCCCGCCTCCGCCGTACGGGATCACGATCGCATCCGGGTCGGGCAGGTCCTCGAGTATCTCCAGCCCGATCGTGCCGTTGCCCGCCATCACCCCCGGGTCCTGGACGGGGTGCACGAACAGCCCCTCGATCCCGTCGAGCTGGCTGGTGATGATGACGTTCCACCAGTCGTCGTAGGGGAGCTTCAGCACCCGCCCGCCCAGCCGCTCGATGGCGGCGAGCTTCGCCTCGGGCGCGTGCTCGGGCACCACGATCGTGGCCGGAACGCCGAGCTCGCGCGCCGTCCACGCGACTCCCTGCGCCATGTTCCCCGCGCTGGCGGTGACCAGGCCCTTGGCCCACGCGCTCGCGGGCGCGAGCAAGATCGCGTTGGTCGCGCCCCGGATCTTGAACGAGTTGATGGGCTGGAGGTTCTCGAGCTTGAGGTAAATCTCGGCTGGGGCGTCCTCGACGTGCAGGCGCACCAGCGGCGTCCGGACCACCGAGCCGGCGATTCGCGCCCGCGCCGCCTCGATTTCTGCCAGCTCGATCACGGCTCAGCCTCAAGACCCAGGCCGGCCACGGCCTCCTCGATCTCGGTCCGTTCGGCCGCGGTGACCGGATGCTCGAGGGCCTCGGTGACCGGGGCCAGATGCTCCGGACGGCCCGGGCCGACCACGATCTGGGCCACCCGGTCGTCGGCCAGCAGCCAGCCGAGCGCGAGCCCGGCCATCGAAGTGCCGCGGCGCGCGGCGATCGCCTGCAGCCCGGCCAGCGCCTCGAAGGTCTTGCCGGTAACGAACTCCCGGTACGGCTCGGGACGCTGGGTCATCCGCGAGCCGGCCGGGTACGGCGCGCCGCGGCGGTACTTGCCAGTGAGCCAGCCGCCCGCCAGCGGACTGAACGCCAGGTAGGCGACGCCTCGCTCGGCGCACAGCGGCAGCAGGTCCCGCTCGTCCCGCCGCGCGAGCAGCGAGTAGCTGTTCTGCACGGCCTGCGGCGAGCCCGCCTCAAGCGCCGCCGCGAGCTGCGGCGCGTCGAAGTTGCTGACTCCGTAGCCGCCGATCAAACCCTCGGCCTGGGCGGCGCGAAGGGCCCCGAAGGCCTCCGTCAGCGGCACGTCCGGGTCGTAGTCGTGGGCGAGGTACAGCTCGACGTGATCGACTCCCAGCCGGTCCAGGCTGGAGCGGAGCTGACGGGCGATCCGGTCCGGCTTCAGGCCGTGGTCCGCGTCCGCCTCCATCGGGTTGAAGGTCTTGGTCGTGAGCCGCGGCCGGACCCCGCGCGAGGTGATCCAGCGCCCGATGGCAAGCTCGCTGCGGCCACCGCCGTAGGCGTCGGCGGTGTCGAACCAGCCGATGCCGACCGCCCAGGCTGCGTCCATCAGCTCGAACGCCTGGTCCTCGGTCAGCCCCTGGCCGAAGAACTCAGGAGCCGAGCCGACCCCGCCGAAGTTGCCGCAGCCGAGGGCGATGCGCGAGACGGTGAGGCCCGGCCGTCCGCCGGGGTTCTCCCCGCGCTCTCGCATGAGCCTCGCAGCCTCTCGTAGGACGGCATCACCCTAGCGGCGCCCGTCCTGCGCCGTCCACCCCACGGCGCGTGTATCAGGGCGGCGCGGGGTAGCCTGGTCGGTCACCGCTAAGCCAGTGCGTAACACCGCGGCCCGTTCGGGATTATTAGATCTTTGGACCTAACGGACCGTCGTGCGAGTCCCCGGCTCAGTGCGAGCTCACCAGCCGGTCGCGGCGCTGGGTGTCACGGCTACCACGGCATGCTGCTGCTGGTGAAGTGGGTCAGGGTGTCGATGTCTTCGGCTTTGTAGACGTGCCGGGGCGGGGTGGCGAAGGTGGCGTAGGGCCTGACCCGGATGACGACCCGGTTCTCTTCCCGGGCCATGCGCTGGATCTCGGGCAGCTTGGCGCCCCCCACCTCCTTCTCGGCCATCAGGTCGATGACCCGGCGCAGCACGTCCACAGCCTGGTCGAAGTCCTCTTCAAGGGTGGCGTCTCCGTAGACCTGCAGGTAGGTGAGGGGCCACTGCTCGTCGAGGATGCACAGGCTGACCTTGGGGTTGCGCCGCACGGCCAGCGCCTTGGCGCGGGCCGCCATGGTCGAGATCAGCAGGTCGTCGCCGTCAAGGACGTAGTACACGACCGTCATGGCGGGCCCGTCGTTCGTGCGGTTGTACCCGAAAATGCAGGTCCGGTGTTTCCGCACGAACTCCCGGCGCTCGACTCGATCCATGCTTACCTCTTTCGCGGTCGCGTTGGCTTACATGCTGTGGTGATGTTCCAGTAGCCGGCTGAGCAGGCGGGTCAGCAGGGTGCGTTCGTCGGGTGACAGCGGGGCGAGCAGCTCGTCTTGGACGTCGGCCAGCAGTGCGTCGAGCCGCTGGAGGTGCGCGGTGCCGGCCGGGGTGATGGTGATGATGTTACGGCGGTGGTCGGCCGGGTCGGGGGCGCGTCGCACCTGTCCGCGGCCGGCGAGGTCATTGAGCGCGGCCACCACGTCGCTGCGGTCCATGCAGGTGCGGCGGCCCAGGCTCGCCTGGCTGCCCGGCCCGAACTCCTGCAGCGCGGCGAGCAGGCGGTAGTGATAGCCGCGTGCGCCCGCGGCGGCGAGCCTTTCGGTCAGCAGCCGATGGGCGTGCGTCGAGATCTGGCTGATCAGCCAGGTTGGCTTATCCGTCAGCCGGGCGGGCGTGGCGGCGTCGGCCGGTGTCATGCAGCTGAGTCTAATTGCTTGTTGGTCGCCCCAACGAGTGTTAATGTTGGCACCGCCAACGTTGGCGTCGCCAATTCCGGTCGGGGCTAAGGAGCAGTCCATGTCCGACTATCCGGTTCTCAGCACCCAGGTCATCGGCCAGACAGAGAAGGCCCTCAACGCCATCCTAGGAACGCCGGTAGAACTCAGCGGCGCCGGGCAGCAACTGCACGGCCAGATCCGCGCCGCCGTCACCCAGATCACCCAGCGGCTGTGGGGCGACCTGTCGGCCGAGGACCTCGCCACCGCGGGCCGC
>WNFD01008333.1_pt1 | contig 10190 bp, 12 predicted proteins | sample 5400491 | NCBI WGS metagenome assembly WNFD01 (sample SAMN13153343, study PRJNA577476) | soil metagenome | isolation source: 120 cm saprolite under Douglas fir tree site 2 hole 2 replicate 2 | place: USA:California | collected 2015-04-18
AAGCGGCAGGTTAGGAACGGGCGTTTGCGGGAGCAGGACGAGAGCAGCGGAGAGCAGGATGACATGGACCAGGATCAGCGGTGGGTACTGTTTTTGGAACGCGTTGGGGAGAGACACCAGCTCCCATTCGGATGCTGCGGTGTTGTCGTAGGACGTGTTCCGAGGCTGCGGCCGACGAGGTTTGTTCCCGGAGGCGATATTCTTGAGGGCCTTGCGAATGGAGGCCATTCTGGTCCTCCTTACTACTGGGCATCAGCGCTATGTATCAGCAACAAATCGTTGCAAACGCGTAGTCTGCTTATGTAATCATATCCACGTTGTACTCATGTTACAACATCTTCGTCGATCTTGGATGTTTGCAACGACCATTATAGGAGGGTGTTGTTGTAAGGTAGATGCAAGATTGTTCCATGTTCGATATTCTGGTTGCAATGCGTCCCTCGCTCATGCAACCGTTTAGGTCTTCAGAGGTTAACTTGCAAATATATGCATGGACTTTCCTAGGAAATACTAGATTTGGTTTCTGTCATCACAACAGCTATATTGAAGCGGACTTTGTGCTAGGATGGCTAGTACTAATGACCCAGTGTTCACTGATATTCATAGATAATTTATCAGCTGGCAATATATTGTCCCCGCGTTATGCCCCAAAGTGATCGACCAGATCTTATGATCATATGATTGGCAGCCATACAGTACAGTACCCGCGGAATAGATACATCTGGTGTAAAGTAATACATAGGGTTCTGTACCCAAGGTGCACTAGGATGGATTTGAAGAGAAAGAAAGTACAGTACCCACTATTTCGCTTATTCTTACGCTACTCTCACGTTAGCTCTCGCGCACAGGAGGCCTTTCCTGATGAAATATCGCTGACCGGGGTTATGATCAATCTTTTTTCATATATAATAGAGAGTATAGTACGAGTAGCCAACATGAATCGCTTAGATGATATAAACGAGTGTGAGACACTGTGAGTACATGGGGAAGTGATAACGGGAGTCTTAATCGGCGAAAACGTAGGAAGACAGACATAAGAACACCCTTGAAATAAGAACCGTAGTCTCAGATTACTGTGGAAACGTGAGAAACGGCCGCACAGGTTCATGATCTACCACTGGCACGTCCTTTCGACTCAACTAAACATAGGTTGATTTGATGAGGTTCCCATCACCACTCTTTCCGATGACAAACAGCGTGATCTATATCAACCTTGAATGACGATAGGAAGCCGACAGAGACGAGCTTACGAATGTCTACCAATTCCACGGCGAGCTAGTTCTGATAATCGCCGGCTCGCATAGCGTCTTCAGGAGTCGACGGTACCGATTGGGGTGCATCAAGAGATACCTCCATTGGATAAGGAGGGTTCGGGTCACCGGCCTCGTTGTGCCTGCGCGAACTGGGGATCTCAACGCTTGTAGTAACACGGACATCCAACACGGAAATAACCTGTAGAGTAATGTGGGAATTGTCTGATGTTTGGATTGAGGGCGGAGATCCTAGTGGATGCAAGAGATGACCAGGCTGAATGAGAGCGGATTCTACAGACGGAGGGTGTTCCGTAGAACTGACACCGCTGGGAGTCGACGGCATCATGATGGGGAAAGATTGGGGGTCAGACACAGTAGGAGGGACGCCACTTGATTCCTCACTTCTCTGCACGGTGGCACCGGTGTTAGGGATAGACCGAGGGTTTCGGTTAGCCGTGGACGAGATTTGAGTGATGTCTTGTGTAGCGTAAGATGGGGTTATATCCTCATGCTCATGCATGTTGCGATCTAGAGGATGAAACAACATATGGTCCGAGGCAATAAATAGGTTGCGTCGCGTCGGAGAACTCACCTTGTCGTTCCACAGAAACCGAAGGCGGATGAGGTACCATTGAAGGATTGACGGTGACAGTAATAGGGCCGGGATGCGGGAAAGTGACCAAAGTCCTTGAGGGAGTCTGAGAAACCTCTCTCAACTCGTGGATGGGTATATATGGCGCTGGTGAGTCGTTGCATACAATATTCGTAGTAACGTCGGCGGTAGACAACGATGACTTGGGTGAGAGATGGGAGATCTCCGTCGAGACAAGTCGGTTTATGTCCAGAGTAACCGTCTGAATAGATTCATGGATGGAAGGAACCGTAATTGCCGTAGCCTGCGAAGTGATGTGCACAGGATCGGTAGTTGTGGATGAGGGTGGGAACTCCGGCGCATAAGGAGAGGCGGGATCTGGAGATGAAGAGAGTCCTGAGATGATGCTTGTTGTGGGGCGGTGCTGCGACTGGGAATATATGGGCTGGCTCTCTGAACGAGATGTGTGATAAGGGGCGATGTTGCACAAGGGATACGACGATGGCTGGTATAAAATGAGGTCGAAAGGATCGGTGGACGCATCAAAGGAAGTTGGGGCAGCATCGGTGCCTTGATGTAGAACGATGTAAAGACGGCGAATCTCGCGGAGAATACGGACATGCGCGCTGTAGGATCCTTTCCTCCTGGCTTCTAGGACAATTTCGTTCCATAAAACACGAAAATCGTTTTGCAGCTCAGGATGCGTATTACGTATGTTGAATTTGGACAGCGGGGATAGAATCTCCGCATTTAAGGGAAGAGCGTGAATGACTTTGCGAGTCATGTGGATGAAAATGGAAAGTAACACGCTATCGTCACCACGGGCGATATTGTTCCGAAGGACATCCTCCGGCATGTCAAACTGGTTCGTAGCGAGCGCAATCCAACTGTCATCGCGGTTCTGTATAGCTCCAAGGATGTCAGCAACTCTGCATCGCGCAATCCGAGCAATATCTTCTTCCCCGACAGTGCTCCAGCGAGCCAGAATAGATGCCATCTCTATGGATTGCGGTAACTGATTGAAATTACTTGCGAGAAAGTACCACATGCATCCATAAACTTGATGAGGTTTGATGATCACGTCCGTGGCATTCGTGTAGATGTCGAACCGGCGAATTTTTACCGACTCGACGACCGAGTTGGACACCAAAGAACGATACAAGAATCCATTCAACACGTGCTGGAACTCGAAGTAAAGTCCATTAGTACTGCTGGAATCTGTTCTGGGAACGTTCACCAGCTTTGAGTCAAAGAAACCAGGGAGGGCGTCAAAGAACTCTTCTAGTTTGTCGTCTTCGTCCAGAGTGCCCATTGTCCAACGCAAGATGCCGAGATCGATCTCCGATAACCTATTTGAAAGAATCTTTTCGGCCGCCTTTTTTGCATTCCATATTACATATTCCCAGAGAGGTGAGCCACGCCAGAAACGAAAAAATCCACGAAGCTTGAGCGATGGGAGCGATGGGTCCCAATTGATGCCAGCCCCGTAACCCTAGTCGGAATCAGTGTCAGTGGAACAAAGGAAGTCGATACTTAGTACGAACGTGACCAATGATCTCAACGCAAGTGCAACCAATGGTGTATGAGGCCGCACCAATCCAGGCAAAACAGAGGAGCATGAGGTGGACGGCACTGATGATGTAAATTAGGATAGTGATAGAAATGAAGCTGATTGGTGAAGAAAGCGGCGTAAAGTACGGGCTGTCTGACCAAAACATTGGCATAAATGTGGCACATCCATACACGACTGCAAAGAACCCGATCCACCAAATCACAGCGAGGTAGACGCTGTGATTGACATTCAGCAGAAAAATAACGAGGCCAGAAAAGAAGAGGAATACGGAGAGATGTAGCATGACCGGCAATCCTTCCACGACCAAAGGAACATACATCTTGTCCATACCGCCGGCAAAGAACGCACGCATTCTCGCTCGCTTCTCTATTTTGCGCGATGCCGGCTGAGTGACCTTGATGTATCGACGTGCCCATTGGCGTAGCATCACCGCCAAGAGTGCACATGTAAGACTGATCACAAAGCTCAAGAACCAGAGTGAATTCACCCAGATAGCATATCTCGATGGAGAGAACGGGAGTGGTGTAGCAATGGTGGAAGGGATCGATGTACGTGGTACCGTGACGTTTGGGTTGGCGAGAACCTGATAGATGTTCGCAAGATAGAACGCGGAGGTGTCTTGAGAATTTGGTCTGAGGTCCTGGACGGAAAAGGTGAGCAATGCTGCGACAGCGGCAGAAAATAGACCGGTCTATATCGTTCAAGTTTATGAGTGTGTAGCATGAATGGTGAACACGGGGACTCACAAAGACGAGGATTCCATCGGTGGCTTCTTGTTGCCAGATGTCAGCCATCTTTTTGTCTTCTGCCTCTGCCACCTTAGAATACAAGGAGAACAGGGGCCCAGAGCTGTCGCCAAAATTGGCTTTCCATTGCGGTAAATTTCAAAGTTACCAAGGCAAGGAAATACGGAAGTGAGATACCTGTGATAGGTTGAACACCGTCCCCCCTGTCGGGGTCAGTGGGACTACTTGCAGGTTGGGTCATTAATACTGAACAGAGTGTTGTTAGGCAGTGAGCTAGGACGAGTCCGTACTAAAGCTAACATCGGACCCCCCCCTCGTCCATGTTTTTCAATTTACCTGTTCACCTCTTATCCAATTATCACCAAATTTTATACATGTCATTTAGTAGTGTCTATTAACATATTCCGTATATTTTTTGAATAAGAATCGTGCTGTGTCGTGAAAAGAGCAAAAGTGTGGTTCGTCATGCCTGCCGACGAATGCCGAGTCGGAGTTTGTATCCATCACAAATGGCAAACGTGTGGCGATCGAGTCGCTCAACAATCAATTAGCTTTCATCACGTGTGCGTATGTATGCTGGGACCAACCGAGCGGGGTTTCAAAAAAAACCCGTGACACTGCGTGACAGCACGAACGAGGGTCCGATGTTAGGGTCACCTTTATAAGTACACCTTACACCTTGAACCCACGCGGAATCCACGCGGCCCCACTGTGCGCTGTCCAGTAATTGATGATGTAGGCCAGCTGGTAGCTGCAAAAAGGTTTAGTTCGTTTTATTTGGGCCGTGGTGTCCGAGAGCGATGGTGTGTCGCTCACCCTTGCCTACTGGTGTGGGAAAACCCGCCATGGTGGTGGTACGAGTTCAAGGGGCCCCCCTTCGCCCTCTCCACTCGCCAGGGTATCGAGCCCATTTCGGGTCACAAGACTGTCACGAACCCTAACCATATTGCGATTTCCCACAGATGGGTCTTCCTCCCTCCTCCCTATAGCACATAGGACAGTGCATCGATATGACTGCGCAAATGCCATCACGCCACCGGCGCTTGCTCTGCTATACCCTACACCACTTCTCCCGTGTTCTCTTCGCTGTAGTTCCATACATATTCAAAAGGCTACTAGGGTAGCTTTGTACATGACACAGTACTTCTACACAGGTCCCCCTTGAAGCGGCCTCCAACATGGTTACATTGAATGAACCTCTTCCAAACTTACTCTTTGAGTACCGTGGCGCGGACTTCATTCTTCGTTCTCGCGACTCCCATCACTTCCGAGTCCCAAAGTCCTACATCATCAATAGCTCTCCAGTACTTGAACAAGTTATCCGAAGAGCTCCAGATTCCCCGGATGACGCGCATGGCGAAGCATCGCTTCCCGTAGCTCAGCTTCCGGAAAGCGGAGCGATCCTTCACAGCCTTCTCACCTTCATCTTTCCCGTCACACCCCTCGTACCATCAACCATTGAAAACGCCATGGAACTCCTATCTGTCGCTCAAAAGTATCAAATGGTCTCCGCGCTAGGTCACATCCGGCGCACTGTTGCGCAACAGAATCTATCATCCACCGACAGAGATACCGCACTCCTCGATTATTCTCTCGCACAAATATACGGACTTCACCAAGAAGCTCTTCAGGCCGCGCGAACTATCTCGAAATACCCGATGAATATCGAGGATTTGGAAGATAAGCTTGACAGGATGCCAGGCGCCTCTCTTTATGAACTCTGGAAGTACTACGAAAATGTTCGCTCCATTCTTGCATCGGACCTCACAGAATTTAGGACGTCTGGAGCACGCGGCACTTTGACAGGCTTAATTTGTGTAGAGCTTAGTTCTTCCCAAATCCCTCGCTGGCTTGACAACTACATTGTGTCCATTGGAGATGCCCCTAACCTCTTCGATCTCATTGAGTTCACCACTGCCCTGGCCCGACACAGTACCAAAGAGGCTCGAAATCGTGCGTGTGCATGTGGATCTATACCCAGCCAGACCATACGCAACTTTTGGGAAGCTTTGACGTCTGTTGTCGATGGCAGTTTCGAAAAGGTGAGTGTAATTGATATAGATGACATGCTTACGAGGTTGATGTCTTTATAGGCAGAGTCAACTCTATCTCTCGTGAAGGAACGAGACAATTCCCAAACCCCAGTCAATCCGACCACATCTCCTGAACCCTTGGACGTACCCGATGCAAACCTTATCCTTCGATCGTCCGATCTTGTCAATTTCCGTGTCCATAAGCCAGTACTGGCTATGGCATCGCCTTTCTTCAGAGATCTACTTTCCCTTCCCCAACCTTCCGACAGCGAATCCGTAGAAGGGCTTCCCGTGGTCCAATTGTCCGAAGATGCAGAATTACTGATTAGTCTTGTCTCGATGCTTTACCCCATCCAGCCGGTGATACCCAACTCCTACGAGAAGGTGTTGTATCTGCTTGCTGCATGTCACAAATACGACATGGTTCACATTCAGTCATCTATCCGTGTCGAGGTCAACCGCGGGAGTTTTCCGGCGCCCGTTGGGAGCGAGGTCTTCCGGGCATGCGCAATCGCAATAGGCAAGGGACTGATTCCGGAAATGGAAAGCGCAGCTCGTGTTACCTTGGGTTATCCAATGACGTTCGAAACTCTTGGCGAATCGCTGCGATTTTACGATGGTTATGCATTGCGGGAGCTTACCCGTTTCCGCAAGCGCGACAGAGACAAGTTGATCACGTGTCTCGAGTCATTCCTCGAGGCTCAAGGACCCTCAAGCATTTGGGCTGGTTGTCCCGAGTTCTTGGCCCATAAGATCCTTTTTGGTGCCCACACACAGCCCAACCTCCCCAGCTGGTTATATGACGTCTTCTCACGGAATATCAATGACTTGAAACAGAAAGCGTTCACGCATCCACTCACCACACCTTCAACCATACGTGAGGAGTACTTGACGGCTATCCAGGCTCATGCCGCCTGCGGTTTCTGCTCGCGGGTGCACAAGACGAAGGGTTCAACTTTCTGCGCTAAGCTGGAGAACAAGTTGACGCAGGCACGAGACAAGGTACATACATTCTTTGTCTGATTCCAAAGTACCTGACAATTCACCTTCCCGTAGGTACAAGGTGATCGTGGCTAGCCCTCGAGTTCAACTTACCCTAGTGTTAGGAATAGGTGACGTCTCAGATCCCGCGACGTAAGGGTAAAAGTCTCGCGATGGTTCCGGTGGCGTCGGAGCAGGCGTAGAGGTAGTCACCAAAAGCAGGATGACATTCATCGCTGATTCGTTGGGGGTTTGTTAGTTCGTCATTTGTGTAAAGTTCATCTTGCGGAGTGTTAGCGTTAGTACATCTGACCTTGACTAGAGTCCTCTACAGTTTCATTTCCCGCCTTCGATTCCCTCAATATGATGCGCATTTCGGCCTCCGACGTGTCATCACTACTTATCAGCTAAACCCCCAGGACTCTGAACCAGACAGGGACCAGAAGTTCACATTGTGCTAAGAGATGAGACTCTTGTCTCTTTACTATGCTCAATTCCTTCCGTGATCCCGGACCATTATGATAAGACCCTGCATCTGCTCGTCGTTTGGCAGAGATATAACATGGCCAAGGTCCAATTGTCCGTCCACGCTGAGATGAAAAGCAAAGACATTCCACTGCTCATTGTGGCGACTTTCGGCACGTATAACTTCGCAGGCGCTAAAGCTAAAGGGCTCACCCAAAAAACGGAGAGCGCCGCCCGCCTCACTCTGGGCTTTCCCATGACGATCGAACCTATTAGAGAACGTCGATGAACTGCCATGCGACCACCCTCAGAGAGCGAGAACTGTGTAGACCCTGTTCATTATCGCGAGCCTAGGTGCTGTCGAGGCAGTATTGTCTCGTGCCTCGAGTCGCTGCTCGGCCCTCGCTTCCTGCCCTTTATGTGTTCCATAATACTACCTCATCCACCGTTGTCTGGTGGTTACGGATGCTACTACCTTCCGAAACATATCAGAACGTTGTGAGGCAGTCTCCTGAAACCGTCGAGCATTCGGGTTGGATACCTGACGGCTCTGCGGTCTCGTGTGAATCAAATGGGCTGTTGCGGTTTGCTCGAAAGCGCGCATCATGCACGGAGAGACATTCCCTCTGCGACTAGAGAAGAGATTATTGCGAGTAAGATCCGTTTCAATCTTAACTCGGGCCAGGAGGCAGGATATTGATCGGATGATCTTGTATCTTGTCTTTGGGCTTACTTGACGGGAAAGCTTCTTATCGGCCAAATCCGGAAAGCATATTTTCTAGGTTCGCCGTGAGCCATGACTCACGATGTGTCGTCGCCAAACACAGCCCACCTCGCCGAAGTGGTTGAGTTTGGAATTGTTGATCCATCATTTGAAGCCGATGCAGCCCGATCGCCTAAATACAAGTTCCGTCTTCCCATTCAAGATATTGGTAGTTCCGTCACCAACTTGACATGGGAATCCATCAACACATTCGTTGAAGCGAGGCATAAACAGTTACGTAGGGCGTAAGGGGAAAGGGGCTTGATTGTAAGGCGCAATCAACTTGGAAGGCTGTCACGTAAAAGAAGTTCGCCGTCAATCGGCCGCAGCATCAAACATACGAAGTTACTATCCTCACCTCGTTCTTCGAATCCCTAACAGAATAACCCTCAAACCCGGCGCAATGACTTGTAGAGGTCATCATCATGTTGGTCATCGCGGACTCGGAGCTGCGGCTTCTGGCTGCGGATTTGAACCCTAACCACAAACCCCCTCGTGGTCTGATTGTCACATCTTCTGATATGACGGTGGTCTGCCTCGTGTGTCAGGTATTCTGCATCATGTATCGATATAACTGCGCAGAAGCCACCGGCGCTGGCCTTGCTGCTGGTACGTTCCATGTCACATGCTTCCAATTTCTTCGCTGCGGCGGCTCCATGAATATTTAAGAGGCTACTGGTAGCCTTCTAGACAGTTCTAGTATGCGACACAAGACTACGAGACTGCGTCCACAAGTCCCCTTGAATCGGCCTCCAACATGCTGACATCAGACGAACCTCTTCCGAACTTACTCTTTGAACACCGTGGCGCGGACTTCATCCTTCGTTCTCACGACTCCCATAATTTCCGAGTCCCAAAGTCCTACATCGTCAATACCTCTCCGGTACTCGAACAGCTTATTCAAAGAGTCCTAGATACCCCAGATGAGACACATGGCGAAGCATCACTTCCCGTGGTTCAGCTCCTGGAAAGCGGAGCGATTCTTCATAGCCTTCTCACCTTCATCTTTCCCGTCACACCCCTCGTACCATCAACCACAGAAAAGGCTATGGAACTCCTATCTGTCGCTCAAAAGTATCAAATGGACTCCGTTCTTGCTCACATCCGGCTCAGTCTCGAACGACAGAATCCATCATCTACTAACAGAGATACCGCATTTCACAGTTATTCTCTCGCACAAAAGTATGGACTTCATCAAGAAGCCCTTCAAGCCGCGCGAACTATACTGAACTACCCAATGAATATCGAGGATTTAGAAGATCAACTCGACATCGTCCAGGGTGCTTCTCTTCATGAGCTCTGGAAGTACAACGAAAAAGTTCGGTCCATTCTTGCGTCGGACCTTAAGGAATTTAGGACGTCTAGTGCACGTGGCACTTTGACAGGTTTAAATTGTGTAGAGCTCAGCACCTCCGGAATCCCGTGCTGGCTTGACGACTATATTGGGTCCATAGGAGATGCCATTAACCTCTTCGATTTCATCGAGTTCAACACTGCCATGGCACGTCACACGGAGGCCGAGAGTGGCAATTCTGGATGCCGATGTGTACTTATGCCCGGCCAGACGATACGCAATTTTTGGGAAGCTTTGTCCTCCGTCATAGATGGCAGCTTCGAAAAGGTGCATAAAATTGACGTAGATGAGCTGCTTACCCGATTGACGTCTTTGCAGGCAGAGTCAGCTCTATCTCTCGTGGAGGAACGAGACGATTCCCAAACCAAAGTCAATCCAACCACACTCCTATCCCAACCCTTGGACATACCCGATGCAAATATTATCATTC
>WNFD01012847.1_pt1 | contig 10190 bp, 9 predicted proteins | sample 5400491 | NCBI WGS metagenome assembly WNFD01 (sample SAMN13153343, study PRJNA577476) | soil metagenome | isolation source: 120 cm saprolite under Douglas fir tree site 2 hole 2 replicate 2 | place: USA:California | collected 2015-04-18
GGCTCGGGCACGACCTCTTCGCCCTCCGACGCCATCAGCTCGGTCACTCGGTCGAGGCCGCCCGCAAAACCGACGCCCGGCGTCGATGGCCAGCCCTCGGCGGCGGCGAGCCCGTCGTAACGGCCGCCCGATGCCAGCGCGTCCTGCTGGCCCGACGCGCCGGCCGGATAGAACTCGAAGACCGTTCGCGTGTAGTAGTCGAGGCCGCGGACCAGGTACGGGTTCAGGTGGTAGTCGATGCCCGCGGCGTCGAGCAGCTTGCGCACCACTGCCCATGCGGTCGCGCAGGGCTCGCAAAGGTGGTCGGTGATCTTCGGAGCCCGAGACTTGAACGGCTGGCACTGAGGCACCTTGCAGTCGAGCAGGCGCAGCGGGTTGACCTCGAGGCGGCGCTGGCAGTCGGGGTGCAGCTTGTCCTTGAGCGGCCGGTAGTAGGCGCGCAGCAGCTCGAGGTACGCGGGCCGGCACTGGTCGTCGCCGATGGTGTTGAGCTCGAGTGCGAGCTTGTCGAGCCCTACCTCGATCAGCCACGTGCGAGCGAGCTCGATGACCTCCACGTCCACCGCCGGGCTCCCAACGCCGATCGCCTCGACGTTGAACTGGAAGAACTGCCGGTAGCGCCCTTTCTGCGGCCGGTCGTAGCGGAACATCGGCCCGATCAGATAGAGGCGCGCGGGCTGCGGGCCCTGGTTCAGCCCGCCTTCGAAGTAGGCGCGCACGACGCCCGCTGTGGCTTCGGGCCTCAAGGCAAGCTGCCGGCCTCCTCGGTCCTCAAAGCGATAGAGCTCCTTGGCCACGGCGTCGGTGTCCTCGCCCACGCGCTCGATCAGCTCCGCGTGCTCGATGACCGGCGTCTGGATCTCTCGATAGCCGAACCGATGCGCGACCCGCGCCGCCGCCCGCTCGGCCACGCGCCACAGCGCGCGCTCCTCGGGGAGGATGTCGCGGACACCGCGGACGGCCTTGATCGGCGCGGTTCGAGGCATAAGAGAGGTCGATTGTAAGAAACGGTTGGTTAGTATCTCGGGGCGATGGTGACGACCGGCATCGTGCAGCTCGTATCACTGGCCCTGGCGGCGCTCGCTCTTTTGATGGGCGCTTATCTCCTGGTGATCGGCAAGCGACCCTGGCGCGGAGAGGAGCACCAGCGCGTCGCTCCGCGCGTCCGCCTGCTCGGACTGAGCTACATGCTGGTCTTCGGCTCGGCGATGATCCAGATCGTCACGCAGCCGTCGGGCGTCGAGGCCGAAGCGCTGGGCGGGCTGATGGTCCTTGGCGGCGTGATCGTGATCGTGGTCGTCTTGTTGGAGGCGCGGGCGTCGCGCCGGAGCGCGATCTAGCCCATTGTCTTGGGCGCGGCGCGGAATCCCGCCGCGGCCTTCAGAGCCTCAGCCAGCTCGTCCATGTGCACCGGTTTGCTCATGTAGTCGTCGAATCCCGCCCTGCGGCAGCGCTCCTCATCACCCGGTCCGGCCATCGCGGTGAGCGCGATGAGGCGCGGACGCGTGCCGCGGCTCCATCGCCGGCATATCTCTTCGGCCGCCTGCAGACCGTCCATGCCGGGCATCAGCACGTCCATCAGCAGCGCGTCGTAGGGCTGCTGCTCCACCGCGCCCACGGCCTCGCGGCCGTTGGAGACGACGTCGACGGTGTGACCGAGCTTGGTGATCTGGCGACGCAGCATGTTCTGGTTCAACGTGTTGTCGTCCGCGACGAGCACCTTGAGGCTCACGACTGCAACCTCTTCGACGGCAGGCGCAACCGATGGCGCGGCGCGGCGCACTCCGACCTGGGCCATGACGTCGCGCAGCTTGTTCGGCGCCACCGGTTTTGCGAGCGTCGCCTGCACCATGCCGCTGTCGGCCGCCATGACCTCGTCGGGACCGAGCGTGCCGGCGACGATGAGAACGATCGGCAGCTCGTGCTTCCCGCGCTGGCTGCGGAGCTCGGTCGCCACCGCCAGTCCGTCGATCACAGGCTTGCGGTGCTCGACCAGGGCCAGGTCAAATGGCTGACCCGCGCCGATCAGCCTGGCGGCGTCGCCGGGCTCGGCGGCGGTCGATGGCGCGCCCCACAGCTCCGCCTGCATCGCGAGCACCCGACGCTCGGTCGCGTCCGCGGCGATCACCAGCACCTGCATGCCGGACAGCGTCGCTTGCTGGTCGGTCTCGGGGTCGGATGCTTCCGCGAGAAACGCAAAATCGACCTCCGTCAGCGCTGTGCCATCGCCTCCGCGACGAATCGATAGGTCGCCGTCCATCATCTCGACCAGGCGCCGCGTCGTCTGCAGGCTGAGCGCGGCAAGCCTCTCGCCAGGCTCGAGGTCGGCTGAGCCCATCCCGTCGGACCATGCCGCGTCGAGCACGCGCTGCGGCACGGCCTCGCCTGAATCGCGGACCGTGAAGCGCAGCTTCAGCGGTCCTTCGTTGGGCTCGCACGAAAGGTCGACGTGGATTGCGCCCTGCCGCGTCCTCTCCGCGGCAAGGCGCAGCAGGCTGTGAAGGATCTGCTCGAGCCGGCGCGAGTCGCCGACGATCACCTGCGGCACGTCGGCGCCGGCGCTGAACGAGAGGTTCACTCCCCTGCTCACCGCCGAGCTCGCGACGCGGGCGAGGCACGCCTCGACGCTGGCGCGCAAATTGAAAGGATGAAGGGCGAGCTCGAAGTCACCGCTGTGGATCACCGGCGAGTCGAGGACCTCGTCCACGAGTCCCGCCAGCTCTTCCGCTCCGGTCAGCACGACTGACGCCAGCTCGCGCTGGTCGCTCGATGTAGCGGTTGCCGAGAGCAGGCCCGCCGCGCCGACGATGGCGTTCAGCTGGTTGCGGAGCTGATGCCCGAAGTCGACCAGCAGATCGGGGTCGAGCCGCGCGCGGCCGGCCGATGCGCCGTTGGTCTTGGTCTCATCCATCGTGCTTTCAGACGAAGCTTGCGGCTGAGGGCTCTGGGGTGGGAGCGAAGAGCGCGTCGGACAGCTCGATGCCGTCAGTGCGGAAGTGCTGCAGGAACATCGACCGCGTGCCTGTCGCGGTGTGGTAGCCGATGGCGCGACCGTCCGCTGAAACGCCCATCTGCCGGAACGCGAACACCTCCTGCAGGATGATCTCGCCGTCCTTCATGCCGAGCACCTCGGCTATGGAGACGACCTTGCGGGCGCCGCCGCGAAGGCGCTCGGTCTGCACGACCACGTTCACGGCCGACGCGATTTGCGTGCGGATGGCGCGCGAAGGCAGCTCCGTGCCCGCAAGCAGCACGAGCGTCTCGAGGCGGCTCACCGCGTCTCGCGCGTTGTTGGCGTGCAGCGTGCTCATCGATCCGTCGTGACCGGTGTTCATCGCCTGCAGCATGTCAAGCGCTTCGGGCCCGCGGCACTCGCCGACGACGATTCGGTCGGGGCGCATGCGCAGGCAGTTGCGCACGAGGTCGCGAATCGAGATGGCGCCGCGGCCCTCGACGTTCTGCGGCTTGGACTCGAGGCTGATGACATGCACCTGGCGCAGGCGCAGCTCGGCCGCGTCCTCGCACGTGACGATGCGCTCCGCGGCGGGGATGAATCCCGACAGCACGTTGAGGAACGTGGTCTTGCCTGAGCCTGTGCCGCCGGAGACGATGATGTTGAGCCGCGTCTTCACCGACGCGTCGAGGTACTCCATCATCGCCGCGGTCGCGCCGCCCGAGGCGACGATCTGCTCGGGACTCAGCACGTCGCGACCAAACTTGCGGATCGTCAGGCATGGCCCGTAGATGGCCACCGGCGGGATGACCACGTTGACGCGCGAGCCGTCCTTGAGTCGCGCGTCACACATCGGCTCCGACTCGTCGACGCGACGGCCTATCGACGAGACGATCCTGTCGATGACCCTGCGCAAGCTGTCTTCGTCCTCGAACGCAAGGTTCGTCAGCTCGATGCGGCCGCTGCGCTCTACGAAGATCTGCTCCGGCCGGTTGACCATCACCTCGGTGATCTCGGGGTCGCGCAGGAGCGTCTCGAGCGGGCCGAGGCCGACGACCTCGTCGAAGAGCGTCTCGACGAGGCGCTCCTTGTCGGCGGTGGTGACGCCGAGGCCGGGCTTGGCGCGGAAGTGCTCCTCGGTCAGCTGCTGCAGCAGCCGGCGGATGCCCGGGCGATTGTTGAGGTCGATCTGCGCGGTGTGGTGCGCCAGCATCTGGGCGTGGATCTCGTTCTTGGCGCCGGCCAGCGCGGGCGTGAGCTTGGTCGAAGCCTCCGGGGGCTGCGGGGCCGCGGACTGGGCAGACGGCATCGGAATGACCTGGGCCCTGGTCGTGGGCGGACCGTCCGGCGCGGCCGAAGCGGGCGCAGGAGCCGCCGGCGCGGATGAGGGCGAGGCGCCTGGCGGGACCGGGTTGGCCAGCGGAGTCTGCTGGTACCGGCGGTCGAACCGCTCCGACAGCTTCATGTCTGGCGCCTCTGCACGCCGGGATGGTAGCGCCGAAGCGCGTGAGTAGCTGCCTCCGAAACCGCAGAATCCGGATCGAGACCAAGGTTGCGCAGCACGCCCGCGGCGGCGCGGTCGCCAATCATGCCCAGCGCACGGCAGGCTGCGGCGCGAACTTCCGACGGCCCGTTCCGGTCGCGGGCCATGGCCACCAGGCGCGGAAACCGGAGCGCGTCGGCCCGGAGGCCGCACGCCAGCACCACCACGACTGTGGTCTTGGCGCTCCCTCCAGAGCGCAGGAGGCCGTCGAGGTCGATATCGGACGCCCCATGCGCGATCGCGAGTGCCAGCCGGTGCGGCGGGAACGCTTCCACCGCACCCATCAGGGCGTCCACCGCCCGCCTCCCGCCGGTGCGGCCGAGGGCCCGCGCCGCGGCTATGCGGACCTTCTCGTCCGGGTCGGACAGGAGGTCGCTGACCCACGCCACCGACTCGGCCATCCGCAGGGCGCCACACAGCTGGGCGGCGGCCGCTCGAGTGGTCGGCTCAGGGCTGGCAAGCGAGTCCAGAAGCTCCCCGCCGAGGCCGCCGCGCCTGATGACCTTGGTGACCTGCCACTCCTGGGCCAGTGTTATGCCGGGACGGTGCATGACCGATGCGATCACCGGCGCGACCACATCGACATGCGCGAGGAGGTCGCTGGCTTTGGCGTTGAGCACGGCGTTCTGGCCTGTCAGCGCGGAAACCAGGGCCTGGTTTATCTGCGCCGCGATGACCTGTGATTCCGCGGCTCCGAGCATGGGATCTGGAGCAGGTGCCATCCCGTTGCCGGGATGGTATGTGGAGTTCTGGGGGGACGTTGGTACATTATCGACGTTTTGTGCGCCCGCGAGGTTCGCGAGAGCCACGGGCCGCGGGAGGAAGGAGTGTCTGACGAGCCGACGGCCCCGCTGCCTACGATCGAGCAGGCACCGCCGTCGGTCTTGCAGCAGCGTGCCCGCTTGCTCGAGATGTCCCCCGTGTTCTCCGAGCTCAGCGACGGCACGCTGCGCGCGCTCGCCCGGCGCCTGAGGCCGGTGAGCCTGAAGGCGGGCGAAACCCTGCGGCTCGGCGCCCACGGAGGCGACTTCGTGCTCTTCCTCGCAAGCGGCTCTTGCGAGGGGGCCATCCTCGACGCGTCAGGCAAGGTGGTGCTGAGCCGCCGGCCCAAGCCGGGGGACCTGCTCATCCTCCCCGCGCCCCGCGGCGGCGACCGTTACATGACCAGCATCCACGGGCTCTCGGACGCGACGCTCCTGACGCTAGGCCGCGACGGCCTGATGGAAGCGCTCGGGCCGGACGTCGAGGCGGTGAGCATCGGCCTCGACAAGCTGTGGGAGCAGGAGCTCGCCGCGGCTGACGCCGCGCAGGCGCAGGAGGCGTGGCGTGCGGCCGCACCGATCGCTGCTTTCTTCTCCGCCAAAGGCGGGTCCGGTGCGACGACGCTTGCCATCAACACCGCAGCGGCGCTGGCCGACAAGTATCCGCGGCAGGTTCTGATGCTCGACCTTTCGGAGCCGTTCGGCCATGCGGCTCTGCTGGCAGACCTCATCGCGACGGGATCGATCGCCAGTGCGTCAAAGGCTCCGCTCGCGGACTTCACGAAGAACCTGCGTGGAGCGATCGTCAATCACCGCTCCGGACTCGGTGTGCTGCCCGCGACGCTGCGTCCCGAGGAGATCGACCTTCTCACAGCCGACCTGACGACGCGTGCGCTCGACGTGGTCGCGCCGGGACAGCGCGTGATCGTCGCCGACCTCGGCACGTCGCTGGCCGAGGCTTCGCTCGTCGTGATCGAGCGCGCGCAGTGCCTGATCGTCGTCGTGCCGCCAGAGATCGCCGCGATGACGGATGCGCGCCGCTCGCTCGCGGTGTTCCGCGACATCATGGGCGTGCCGGCGAGCCGCATCGAGATCGTGCTGAACCAGCGCTCGCCTCACACGCCGCTGGACAAGGCCGCCATCGAGTCGGTGCTCGGCCGCCAGATCGCCGTCACGGTCGGCTTCGATGGTTCCAAGCCCGAAGAAGCGACGCTCTCGGGTTCGCTTGCTATCCAGCGTGATCCTTCGTCATACATCGCTCGCGGCGCGAATGACATCGCCCGCCTCATCGGTGCACACGTCAAGCTCAAGCTCTAAAACTCGATCTCGCTCCGGCCAGGCCCTGGTGGAATTTGCCATAGCCCTGCCGATCCTGATGCTGCTCGTCGGCGGGACGATCATGGTTGGGCGCGGATATTCGTTCGCGGTGGCCACCTCCAACGCGGCGCGTGACGGAGCGCGCTACGTCGCCGGCAAGACCACGACCACCAACGGCCCCGGCCTCACCAACATGTGCAACGTCATCAAGGCCGACCTCGCCGGGGTGACGTCGAGCTTCAGTTGCCCGACACAGGTCGGTCACGCGCCTCCGTTTGTTGCGAGCACCGACTACACGAAACCGACCGGCGGACAGGCCGTGGTCGCCGTGTACTGTGGCGGCAGCGCCAACTGCGCCGGCGGCGTCAACACGCTGTATCAGTCAGAGGTCGACGTCTACGTCTATTACGGATTCAACGACCTCAACCTGTTTGGCGGCCTCATCACTATCTCGGGTTCGGCGCGGGCGACGTCTTCATGGTGAGGTGCCAACACCCCCACCCCAGATCCCTCCCCACTAGTGGGGAGGGTGCTTACCACTGGCGCATGCGCCAGTTAGGACAGACCCTCGTCGAGTTCGCCCTCGTGGCCCCCGTCCTTTTATTGCTGATCGGGGCGACAGTCGACCTGGGCCGCGGCGTGCTGCTCAACAACCTGCTGTCCGGCGCTTCGCGCGAGACGGCGCGCCTCGCCGCGCTCTCGTACAACAGCGGCTCGAACACGCTGCCGCCCGCATGCAGCGCGCTGGGAACGCCGTGCTCGCGAACAGCCGTCGTGCAGGGCGCGCACTTGCTCGACTCGCTGGGCGTCACGGTGGTGTATGCCGACTCGGGCGCGATCGGTGCGGCGCCGTGGTACGGCAGCTACGTCGCCAACGCCGACCCGACCCAGCCGGGCACCATCACATTGACCGGCGGCACCAGCACCAACACCGTCTACGTCTTCATCTATGAGATAGACCAGCAGGCCGGCAACCCAAGCCCGAGGTGGAGCTGTCCGGCCGCCGGATGCGCAGCCACATATGGCAGTGCAGTGCGGACATCCGGGCGCCAGCTCGTGGTCGTCGACCTCAAGCTCAAGTGGCAGCCGGTGCTCGCCAGCTTCCTCGGCATTCCGACGGTCATCACGTTCGACTCCCAGTCCGTCGACCGGATCGAGTTCTGATGCCTCATCAGCACAGACAGTCGGGCCAGGCGATCGTGCTCGTGGCGGTGGCGCTGCTGGCGCTCATCGGCTCCGCGGCGCTCGTGCTGCTCGCGGGCTCCGCCGCGTCACAGCGCAACCAGCTGCAGTCACTCGCGGATACGGCAGCACTCGACTCGGCGCTCAAGATCGGCATCGGCTGCAACGCCGCCATGGCGTCGACAGTGATCACCGAGGCCGACAACTTCATGGCCACGCAGCGCACGCGAACGGGATCGCTCGCGATCGCGGCCGGAACCTGCGCGACTCCGTACCACGGCACCGATACGTTCGCAGGGGGACTGAGCGTCGACTACTACTACCCGCACGCCGCCCACCAGCAGCAGGTGGAGGTTCTGCTCACGCTCACGGCACGACTCTGAGTCGCTATGCCGTGGCGCAGGCGCTGCCCGCGTCGGTCCCGGCGATCAAAGCGACCACGCTCAGCTGCACAGGCGGCCAGGTGAACGCCGTCGGCGATGTCGAGGCTTCGAACGCAATCGCCCTGAGCGGCGGCTGCGCGCTGTACGCGCATCAGAACCCGACGTCGGGCGCGTACTCCGACTTCGGCAATGTGAGGGTCTACACCGACGGCCAGTCGTGGACAGGTGTCGGCGGCAGCTGCTCCGCGGGCGCCAACTCCGGCTCGACCAACGCCATCTGCGCCGACGGCTCCGAGCGGTCAGGCCACATCGCGATGACGTGCGGCGGCGCAACGCAGTTCCTGTCCGCAGCCAACAGCATCGTGAACGCCAACCCGTGCGCGGCCGGCGTGGGCGCGCAGCCCGTGCCACCGCTTTCATCGATCCTTCCCCCGGACCCCAACGCCGATCCCGCCGCGATCGCGACCCTCCAGGGCACCGGCGGCTCAGCTTGCACGTCAGGCGGCAGCTACCCGACCATCGTCGCAGGAGGCATCACATGGGGCACGGGCCTTGCCCCGGCGCCGACCAAGGACGCCAATGGTTTCTGGCACCTCAAGCCGAGCTGCTACGGCTATCTCGATTTCACGAACGCCGGCGGCGGAGGTATCACGGCGCGACAGATCGGCGCCGAGAGCGCGCGGCAGGGCCACTTCATCACCGGCAGCCTCCCCGTCGCCAGCGTGGCGGGCACGCTGCTCGTCGCGACGGTCAACACCGACGACTCGCCGAACAGGCTCACGGCGCCCCTGGGTTGGATATCGGCGGCCGAGGTCGACACGACTCCGGACCGCAGGGTCGAGATCTGGTACTACCCGAGCAATCCGGGCGGCATCCCCAACGTCACGTTCACCGCCAACCCGGCCACCGTCAACGGCGAAGCCCAGGTCACTGAATGGAACGGGGCCGTCGCCGTGGCGCCACTCGACCAGTCCGGCGCGTTCTCCGGCGCCGCTGCCACCACGACCGCCACCACATCGACCGCCGGCGCCCTGTCCCAGACCGGTGAGCTGGTGATCACCAACATGGGCTTCAACATCGCGGCCGGCCAGACCTACTCCAAAGGCGCCGGCTGGAACGCCCTCACATCTGATGTGACCCACGGGTTCGCCTCCGAGTACAGGATCGATCTGCCGGCTGCGATTGCGAGCGAGACGGTGAGCACCAGCCAGGCAACGCAGTGGGCGAACGTCATCGCCAGCTTCAAGCCGGCAGCGTCCTCGGGCGCGGCCGTGCTCGACCCCGGTTTCTACTACTTCAACGGCTCCGGCTTCCTTGGCGGCGGCGGCATCTGCCTGAACGGCGGCACACTGCTGGCCCGCGACGTGACCCTCGAGTTCGTCAACCAGGCCGGTTTCTCGTCAGGTACCTGCGTGGCGGGCGGAGCCCTCGGCTGCGTGACCGGCAGCTGCACGTTCGGCAGCGACCCGGCCGGCGCCCTCTCGGACACGAACTACTCCTGGTTCTCGGCGCCGTGCTCCCAGGACCCCAGCGCGCTCCCCGACGCGAGCTGCCTCGGCGCGTCCAGCTGGTGTCCGACCGGCGACCGGTCCTGCTGGAATCTGCTGATGTGGACGCCGGCCGCGGGCAGCACCGGCCAGCTCTCGCTCAAGGGGGGCTCGGCCAACGAGTGGCTGCTGGGCTCCGTCTACTGGACCGGGACCTGCACGGTCGCAATCAACGGCAACTCCACCATGGCCGGAGCGCTTGCCTGCGGCACCCTCTCCATCTCGGCCGGTGCGGGTGCCGGGACGGCCGTGGGTGGTGATTACGGAATCAACACGGCCACGGTTGAGGCCGTATTGGTGGAGTGATACTTGACCCCACGAAATCGGAGGCTGCGCCGAGATTTCGTGGGGACCCCTAAACAAAGGAGCATTAAGTGCATCATTTGCTGCGCCAAATGAGCACCGCACCGGATTCAGACTGAAATGGCGACCTCTGCGCCGGTCGGCCGCGGGCGCCGCAGCCGGCAGTACATCATCATCGGCACAGTCCTGGCGGTGGTCGCG
>WNFD01008335.1_pt1 | contig 10189 bp, 14 predicted proteins | sample 5400491 | NCBI WGS metagenome assembly WNFD01 (sample SAMN13153343, study PRJNA577476) | soil metagenome | isolation source: 120 cm saprolite under Douglas fir tree site 2 hole 2 replicate 2 | place: USA:California | collected 2015-04-18
GTCGCGTGGCCGTGCTTTGGAATGCGACCAATCCCTACGCGGCGCTCGTCTACAAACAGACTCAGGCAGCGGGCCGGAGGCTGGGGATCGAGGTTCAATCCCTGGAGGTGCGCGGCCCCGACGACTTCGAGGGTGCCTTCGAAGCGGCGAAACGGCAGCACTCCGACGCCTTGATCACGGTCGAAGACCCTCTCACCGGTGCCAATCGAGAACGCATTGTGCACTTTGCCGCCGTCGACCGGTTGCCATCGCTTCATGGATATAGGGAAGATGTCGTAGCGGGCGGCCTCATATCCTACGGGGCAAATTTCGCAGACTTGTTTCGCCGAGCCGCCGGCTACGTCGACAAGATCCTCAAGGGCGTCAAGCCCGCGGATCTTCCAGTTCAGCAGCCTACCAAGTTCGAGCTGGTCATCAACCTCAAGACCGCGAAGGCATTCGGCCTGCAGGTGCCGCCGTCGTTGCTCGCCCGCGCCGACGAGGTGATCGAGTAAAACAATACAGCCGTGTGTGGTAGTTGCTGCGCTGCATGAGTCCGAAATTGGCACGTTTCGGACCTAACCCGTCGTGCTGACGATGTCGGCTCATCGAGGTAAAGCGGACCTGGCATTTGCGGGGCGCAAGTCCGGCAATGACCTATGCGAGTGGGGTGCGACGGCTTCGCGGTCATCAATATGCCAAGGAGCCAAAGCAAAGGTTGATGGCGACAACCTGTTGCGAGAACGTCCATGCAGAAGCCGCCGCTTAATCCCGATGTCGCCGATACCGCGCCCTCCGATTCCGTACTGACCGTTTACGACGAGGAACACATCATCACATATCTGCGCCTGCTCGACGCGGATGCGCAAGATGCCGACTGGCGCGACGTCGCACGCATCGTGCTGCATCTGGATCCCGAACATGAATTTGATCGTGCCCGGAGGGCTTACGAGAGCCATCTATTGCGCGCGAAATGGATGACGGAGCATGGTTATCGGCACCTGCTACGTGGTGGCGCGTCCGCTTAAAACAACGCTGCCAACCGCGGTGGGCGCTGGTCTTGATCGGTTCTACTATTCTGGAGCGCGTTGCCTCATCTCGAGATAGGCCCTGCCAAGTTCCCGAGTTACTTGTTTTTCGCGCTCATTAAAGCGCGCGAGCGTCGCCGCGCGGCGTGGAATCTGAGTCGCCTCATCGGCAAACCGCTGCGCGAGATCGACATGATAATCTCGCACGATGTCGAGCTGGGCTCCTTTGGCGAGCTCCCGATGGTATTCGGAGAGCATGCTGTGCATCTCAGCTACCTGTTCATGGGTACGAAAGTGTTCGGCAATCATCTTCTTTACTCCAGACGCTGTCGACAACTCCAACTAGGTTTTCGTGGGTCTCCCCCGCTTCGCATAAACTATTCCGTGTGAGTCGGCAGCACGCCGAAGAATGCCTGCCTTCTTCATCGCAGCAGTTCGCTCGGGACCCTGCGGCATCGCGCGGGCCTCATCGAGCACCGCCTGCGCCTCGGCGTCCAAATCAAGTTCTGGCTGCTTATTTTTAGTCATGGTGAAAAGCTACGGCACAGGACGTCACCTTGTCTGCCCGGTCCTCGACACGGCGCATCGGGGAGATTGTCGGCATCGCAAAATTCGAATTGGTTCCATGTGCGGAACCAAGTATCTCAGGTCATCGGGTAGAAATACGAGCGCGCAAACCAGCCAAGAGTCGGCAATCGAACAGACATGCTCGATTTTCAGGGCTTATCGTGGCGCTGTCATCAACCGTCGGGTTAGCCATGAAACGCCCCTCGGATACACAGCTCTCGCCCCTTAGGCGGCAGGCCGCCGACGCGCTCCGCCGGGCCCGTAAGCTGCCTGTCGGCGACGCTAGAAATGACCTGAGGCAGTTAGCGATAGGCCTGCTCTGGCTCGAGAAGAGAAATCTTAAGGCAACAGTGCAAGACCCAGTAACCGCAATTTTGGCGCTGACCGACTTGCGCAGTGGGGCGCATCTGCATGGCGGACAAAACGCAGATGCCGAATGAGTTGCGACCGCCGTGTTCGAGGTGCGGCAAGCCGTTGCTGCTGACGCTCCATCAACCGGCAAGCCCCGGTTTCGAGCTCCGCATTTATTATTGCGCTTCTTGCGCGGCGAGTGACCGCGTCATTGCACCCTTTCGCGCGGCGGCGGCTCAGGGCTTTCGCCGATCTCCAAATGAGTGAAATTCGAGACAACCTCTCGGGCATTCATTGGTGAGGGAGACGAGCATGACACTCATATGGCTTGGTGTGCTCTTTGTTTTTGGCGGCGTGCTCCAGATGGCGTTTCAGCCAATCTGGCGAGGCCGACTAAGTGGCGGAAGGCGGCTTCGCTCCGGGCGACCCAGTGACACACTGGAACCTGAAAGACCGGCTAGCGGCTTTGGGATCAAATGGAATTGGCCTGGACTTGCGCTGGTCGCGCTTGGCGCCGCGTTCTTGCTGGCCGGGGCTGCCATCTGAGTTTGAAACTAACTTCGTTAACGCTCTCGGCGTTGCGCAGTATCTGTGGCAGGGCTTTCGGTGCTCGAGCCATGTCTCTTCCTGGCACCTTTGAGACGTGCCGGCCGACTCTGAAGTCCGGTTGTTGAAGTAGACCGGAAGTCGTCGGCGAAGTGCCAAAATGACGCGATTGACCTCGGAACGGAAGTCGCTGAGTGTTGCATGCGCAGCACTTGAACCAAGCGATTATCGTTTATTGCGGGAGGCAATCATGAATAAGAATCTTCTGGTGACGATTCTTGTGGCCCTCACCGTTACGGCGGCGGCTGCGCAGGCTCCCACCAAAGATGAGCTCATCGCCCGCGCGAAATCGTTCGAGCTCGATACGCCCTATGTGCCGCCGCCAGGCGATCCCCTGACGCATCATGCCGCCGGATTTGCGAAGGTCATGTGCTCAGCTGTGTTCATGACCGGCCTTGCGCCCGATTTCGCGGCCGAAAATGTCGGGTTTTTCACTGCGCCCTACGGAGAGCGCGCGAAGCTCGGCAAGCCGGTCATCGATCGCGCCAACAAGGCGGTCCACATCAGGCTTCCTAACGGCGTGACTCGTACCGCCACATATCTCGCGAGCCAGGGTTGCGTCACGCTTCCGATCGGCGAGAGCGCCGTGAATTTCAAGCCGGTCGCCGTTAATAGTCGATTGCCAGATCCCGCGACCCAGCTGTGGCCGATGGGCGACATGCTGCCGCAGGAGCCGCCGCCGACAGAGATCGACGCCGAAAAGCTCAAAGCTGCCGTGAATGCCGCGTTCCAGCCGGCCGAAGGATTGACGGCTGCGTTTGTTGTGACGTGGAAAGGCCGGCTTATTGCCGAGCGCTACGCGGAAGGTCTTACGGCGCAGACGCCGCTCGAAGGCTGGTCCATGGGCAAGAGCGTTACGGCAACACTCTTTGGGATTCTGGTCAAAGACGGCGTCTATGATTTGGACCAGCCGGCACCGATTCCTGAATGGCAAACGCCCGGCGACCCGCGCGCCAAAATACACATTGCGGATATCCTTCACATGTCGAGCGGGCTCCGGATCAAGGCGCCCCAAGACCCGGATTATGACCCAACGGGACCTTATCCGGATCACGTCTACCTTTATACCGGCGGCATCGATTCGTTTCATTACGCGGCGACACGGCCATTGCAATGGCCTCCCAACACCGTCGGACGCTATCACAACACCGATCCGGTCCTGATCAGTTATCTGATCCGGCTCGGTGTCGAAAAAAGCGGCGACGAATATCTCTCGTTTCCTCAACGGGTGCTGTTCGACAAGCTCGGCATCCGTACCATGGTGATCGAAACTGATCCGTTCGGAAATTTTTTAGGGCAAGGTTATGAGGTTGGCTCCGGGCGCGACTGGGCGCGGCTTGGCAATCTCTTTCTTCAGGGTGGCGTCTGGAACGGTGAGCGCATTCTCCCAGAGGGCTATACCAAATTCGTCAGCACGCTTGCGCCCGCCTGGGCCGCGGACAATCGGCCGATCTATGGAGCTTTCTTTTGGCTCAACGGCGACGGGCGATATCCAGTCCCGCGCGATGCCTATTACATGTCGGGCGCCGGCGGGCAGACGACGCTGATGATTCCCTCGCACGATCTCGTCGTGGTGCGCCTTGGGCACTATCGAGGCGAATCTGCCGGTGCCGCAGGCTTCAGCAAGGCGCTCGCGCTGTTGATGGAGGCGGTGCCAAAAGCACAAGACGAGGCTAACCATCCACCGATTGAGAAATGAGAGATGAGGTTGGAGTGGTCGATTAACGCGACAACGAATCGGCCTCGGGCGTGCCGCGGCTCGCCGACCTCTGCCGCGCAGGATTTCACGTTCACAAAACGAGGGGCGAAGCGAACCGCTGCTGGATCTCTGACGAAAAAGTCTCCGATTCCAATTTTGGACCTCGTCCGATCGTGTGCACTTTTCGGACGAGCTCGATGTCCGAGTTGAGTCCGTAATGCGCTGCAGAGCGGACATCAGAGAGAGGAGCACGGCGCACTGTTCAAGGAGGCCACGCTCAGCGCGGCCTCGTGGTGTGCGCGAACTGAAAAGCGGAATGGGTCCCGCGCTCATCGCGCCAACGCATGCCACGCCGCGCTGATGCTTCAGCGACGGTACTGCACTTGATCGCATGCGGGAAGGGGCAGGGGCTCCAGAGTTCAGTCGCACTCAATTTCTTTGGAGCGCGTATCAACAGACGGATCAGAACAAACCTCTTCACCGTCTTTGCTCACGGTCCAGCCGGAAAGCGAGCCGGACCCGAAAACACCAGCGGCCCAGGACGTTGCCGTGAACGAGAGGAAAACTCCCAAAATAAGCCCTGCTATAAACTTCAACATGACAACCCCTGTGGAACCAAGCCGATTTCTGTGGAAAGCCTTATATTTAGGCTAGCGCTATAGACTCAATGCTCTTTTTAGTTGTACACACCGCTTAGTTGTACACGCTGCCATTCGATAATTTATTTTCACAGGGGGATTAAATGGCTGAGAAATCCAAGTCACTGCTTTCAATCGGCGCGGCGCTCGCATCCCTTTCGGGCTTGTCGGTGCAGGGGGCGGAAGCAAAAATAGCCGTCGTCAACGACGACTCCAGCGCAACGGCGAAGCAAGCTCTGGATTCGGCAAATCTCGTGGCAAATGCTCACTTTCAGGTTGGTGAGGACCTTCTCGGGTTTGTCATGACAAAACAGGCTGACGGCACGATTGTCGCTCAGCACTCATCTCACGCGTCGCATGCTTCTCATGCGTCCCATGCTTCCAGCCGCTAAGGGTCCTTCGGCTTTTCCAATTGGGACAGCTGTCGATTTTGATTCGAGCATCCAGAACTTGGGGGCTTTAGAAGCGGCAGCCTATCGGCTGATCGGAACGGCGACCTGTCAGATTGACCGGGTGGCGGATAGATATTTCTGCCGTCTCGCTCCTTGCTCCAATCCGCAAAAGGGCGCCGCGTCAAGTTCGGACGATCTGAAGGAACGATTCCTGAACCTCGTCGCCGACGAGAATTTGCGGGCTCGTGTCGCTGAGAAAACCGAAGGCGTCCGAAACGTCATTCTTGCACTTGCCTTCGGGTCCCTGGCCGCTACCCACAAAGATGCCGGATAAATTCCAGCGGGAGCACCATGGCGCGTTTTTTAGCTCCTGAAGCCTTCAGCGCGGCGACCGAAGATCTTTCGTTGCTGCCGTTCAATCTTGAGCGCACCGGGACAAGCCAATATCTCGTCGCCAATATGGTCGGTGATTTCATTCGCCTGACTGAGGATGAGCTGAACAGGCTGATCGATCTTCGGATACGACCCGGCGACGGCCTCTATGAAAAAGCCTACGCGGCCCATCTCATCACCGGGGCCAACCAGAAAGCGCAACGGCAGCTCTTAGCGGCGCGGCTGAGAAGCCGAATGTCGTTTCTGCAGCAGGTAACACCACTTCATATTTTTGTTGTAACGCTTAGGTGCGAACACTCTTGCCCTTATTGCCAGGTGTCGCGTCAAAGTACCGACCGCTCCCGTTTCGATATGAGCGAAGAGACCGCGAGGCGTGCGTTGGACATCGCCTTCGCCAGCCCGGCGGCGCGAATCAAGATTGAGTTTCAGGGTGGAGAGCCCCTTCTCAATTTTCCGATGATCAAGAAGATTGTTGCGGCTGCGAAGATGCGGTCCGGCAAAAAGGTCGACTTTGTCATCGCGTCAAATTTAGCGCTGTTGGACGACGTCGTTCTCGACTTTTGCAAGGCGAATAACATCCTGCTCTCGACCTCCCTCGACGGCCCCGTCGATCTGCACAACAAGAACCGCCCCAGACCTGGCGCAAATAGTCACGAGCTGGCTGTTGCGGGAATTCGGCGTGCCAAGGAAATTTTAGGCGCCGATAGGGTCGGGGCCTTGATGACAACCACGGAAGCGAGCCTTGATCGCGTCGATGATATCATTCACGAATATCTTCAACTGGGGTTGGACGGCATTTTCCTGCGGCCTCTCTCCCCGTTCGGCTTTGCCATCAAGACGAAGCAGTTCGCGAAATATGATGCGCAAAAGTGGTTGGGCTTCTATGAGCGCGGGTTGCGCCGGGTTCTGGAGATCAACCGGCAGGGCACTCCGTTTCGGGAGTTTTATGCCGCGCTGCTTCTCACGCGGATGCTGTCGGACCGTCCCATTGGCTACGTAGACTTGCGCAGTCCGGCTGGCGTAGGTCTTGGCGCGCTTGTCTATAACTATGATGGAAGCGTTTTTGCGTCGGACGAGGGCAGAATGCTCGCTGAGACCGGCGATAACGCGTTCCGGCTCGGTCACGTCGACCAGGACAGTTACAATTCGCTCATCCTCTCTGACAAGCTGATAGGCGTGATCTCATCTTCGCTCACGCAGTGTGCCCCGGAATGCTCAACTTGCGTTTTTGAGAGCCATTGCGGGGCGGACCCCGTCTATCATCACGCCACGCAGGGGGACGCCCTTGGCATCAAGCCGCTATCGGCGTTTTGCGCCCGGCAGAAGGGCATCATGGGCCTGCTGCTGGATATTTTGGACAATTCCCCGGAAGACGCCGCCATCTTGCGGCGATGGGCGGCCCCATGACTCTTTCTCTTTATGGCACAGCCTCGCATAGCGCTGGATTTCGTCCGGACAAAGCCCGATCGGTCGTCAGGCTTCGAGCGGTCGAGAGTAACGCCGAACGTCACGCGGCGGATTTCGCGCTCGCCAAAACGCCAGACGACGTCCGGCGCGCGACAGGGGCCAATTGGCCGTCGATCTTTGTCGTCTCAGACGGCTCAATCGAAAGTCATGTTCCGGGCACGTTCGAAGGACGGCTGATCGCGGTGCCCCTGAAATACGGCTATCTCGGAGACGGTGACGTTCTCGGGTTCGATCATTCGTCCAGGAAATTCCGCACCCTGTTTCGCCGGAATTCCGCGCACAACTCCTTTCTAGTTACGGAACGGTGCAACAACTACTGCCTGATGTGCTCGCAGCCACCGAAAGATGTCGATGACAGATGGATTCTGAACGAAATCAAAGAGAGCTTGCCGTTCGTTGACCCGACAACCCACGCGCTGACGTTCACCGGGGGAGAGACCCTTTCGGACTGGGAGGACTTCATTGACGTTTTGAGGGAGTGCCGCGACCTGCTGCCGGCGACCGCCATACAAGTGCTGACCAATGGCCGGGCGTTCGCCAACTCGCAGATTGTGGATGCCTGGAAAGATATCGGCCACCCCAATCTGATGGCGGCCATCCCGGTCTATGCGTCGGTCGATCATATCCACGATCACGTCGTGCAGGCCAAGGGCGCGTTCGACGAAACCTTACTGGGGATTCTAAAGCTCAAGGACCGGGGCCAGCGCGTCGAAATACGCGTCGTCCTGCATGCATTGACCGCGCCGATCATCGAGGAAACGGGCCGGTGGATTGCCCGCAATCTACCCTTCGTCGATCACGTCGCGTTGATGGGTCTCGAAAACACGGGCTTTGCCATTGCAAACGATGCCGTGCTCTGGATGGATCCGATGGATTACGGCGACGGCCTCGCCAAGGCCGTTGATCACCTGAGTGCCGCTGGCGTCAACGTATCGGTCTATAATCTGCCGAAGTGTGTCCTTCCAAGGTCGGTTTGGCCGCATGCGCTCCAGTCGATCTCGGATTGGAAAAACGGCTTTGTCGAAGAGTGCAATCGGTGTGACGAAAAGAACACCTGCAGCGGCTTCTTTACGACCGGACGTCCGCGGTTCAGTCGCGGTGTACGAGCAATCATTTCCTCGCGTCACGATTTGACGCCCGCAACGGGTTAGCAGGCACAGAATCAGGAGAATGAATATGAAGATCCACAATGGTCTGCTTATCGCCGCTGCTGTCCTATGCAGTATCTCCGTAACGCCAGCCTTCGCAAAGACCGCGAAAGAGTGCACGCAGGAATGGCGCGCCGACAAGGCCGGCATGCAGGCCCGTGGCGTGACGGAAAAAGCATACGTTGAACAGTGTAGGGGCGGGGCGGAGCCAACCGCAGCCGCGCCGGCGGCCAAACCGGCAGAGACGGCGCCGCCACCTACGCCCAGGCAGACGACGGCCACTGGCTCGAAAACCGCAAAGGACTGTACCGCCGAATGGAGAGCCGACAAGGCGGGCATGCAAGCCCGTGGCGTCACCGAAAAGGCCTATGTTGAACAGTGCAAGACTGGGGGCGCCATGCCGAGTGCGACCGCTCCCGAACCTAAGCCAACAGCCACTGCTCCCACGCCACCGCCGAGCCGGCCCGCACCAACCGCAACCGAAGCGGCGCCAGCGCCTGCGCCACAAAAGCCGGCCCCCACGACAACTGCCGCACCGGCTCCTGCGCAACAACCTTCCGCGCCCAAAGGCAGTGCAACGATGGAGGCTGGGCAATTCGTGGATGACGCATCCGCAAAAGCTCGATGTCCCACAGATACAGTCGTTTGGGTGAATTTGCCTTCTAAAATTTACCACTTCGCGGGAACCAAGAGTTACGGGACCACGAAGCGCGGCGCATATATGTGTGAGAAAGAAGCCATAGCTGCGGAAGACCGCGCTTCCAAGACAGAAAAGCACCCGTGATTTAGCTTGGGCGTTTAGCGACACTTTGGACGCGCTAGTTGACCCAACCGTCACTCGCTGGGGCGGCCACTGGTCGCTCAATGCTCTGGTACACCTCTCGGCCAGCGGGTTTCCGTCACTGATCGCGGGCCAGCTTCTGGCGTCTCTTGCGCGACGGGTCGAACACGTGCTCGACGCTTCGGTTCAAGGCCCTCATGACACCGATGTGGGCGAACATCGGCGGCCCAATGTTTTCCGCGACCAGCAACAGCGCCTCCATCGCGGCCTGCCATTCGGGGGTGTCGTGTTCTGCCTTTGGTAGTTCAGTAATGTATTCCGCAGCATCGCGTAAGGTGATCAGCTTCTTGCCGCTGGGTAACACGATCGGATCGAAAAACTCTTGATCCCATGCCACCTAGATCAATCGCAACGAAAGTTGACGCGTAGGACCGGCGTGCGTCTCGACGAACTCCGCAATCGATGGCGCTAAATCATCGCCCGCAAGATCAGCGCGGCGCCTGATCTCATGCGCGACATCTTGCGACACATCAGCCGCCCATTGTTCGGCGGTGTTAAAGGCGACGACGCGAACCGGGTCGCTGTATTGGCCGGACATCAGATCGCCGATGAGGGTTTCGAGGTCGGCCTTATCGACATCGGTTTCCGGTATGCGGCGCCCGATTTTCCGTAATTGTTGATGACGAGATAAACGGTCTGATCGCCGCCGCTCGGCACAATCGACGGAACAACACTCCGGACCATAAAAGACTCCAAACGCAACGGTTACCGGGAGAATTTAAGCACGAAACCGAGGCGTCGGAACCGCAGTTTATTACCGCCAACCGCGCTTGCGGTGATATCGGGCGATTGCTTCGGCGCTGGCTCCGCCATAGGAGCCCGTGCGGTGTTGGCCTCGGGGATCGCCGCCACGCGATCCATCCATGTCCGAGATTAGGGTATAACCGGGCCTCTGGCGGCCCACGACAGCGGCGTGCGCGCCGCAGACCAGGCCATTGCCTCGCTTAGAGTCCGTCCGGAGACTTCAGGCCGGATTACATAGTTTTCTGAGCATGAGGCGGATTGAGGCGAGGCGCAAGAACGCGAGCGCTTTTCGGTTGAGGCACTCCCAATCCTTGGCCAAGCGGCGGCAGCGATTGA
>WNFD01021943.1_pt1 | contig 10189 bp, 11 predicted proteins | sample 5400491 | NCBI WGS metagenome assembly WNFD01 (sample SAMN13153343, study PRJNA577476) | soil metagenome | isolation source: 120 cm saprolite under Douglas fir tree site 2 hole 2 replicate 2 | place: USA:California | collected 2015-04-18
AAGGATAGACCGGAAATCGAGGAGTCTTTGGGGCCGCCTGATTAAGATGGGCAGGACGTGAACCTGAATGACAGATCACCAAGGGCTCTAACAAAGTTCGACCATTACAACTCACAGGAACGTACAGCGCGAGCGCCTCGAGAAAGGCATGCAATCCCCTGATCCCGAAGTTTGCCGTGCAACTTCCCCCGGTCACGGAACCATGGACAATGTCACAGGGAATACCACCAACTGAGCCCCTCCCACGCACACCTAGTGCCTTCCAAGCGGCTCTGGCGGCATAGCCCCCGTAAGCGGGAAGTACCTTAGGGTCACCCCACTGGGCAGGGTAACCTAGGTCTTGGGCGATGAGGGAAACAGGGTTGGGATTTGGAGACGTCCTATGTACGTAGGACCACCGTTTTGCGCGAATGCCGCGGAGAGTTGTGACGATTCGGCCATCAATGTTGGCTATAGAACTTATCCTGAGGGTAATTCGACGTCGATGAGGGCGAAAATGCGTAATTAGTCAAGTACCACACCATTTAACATAGGAAGAAGGCAGCCTGTATGAAAACACTCGTTGATCGCATCTAGAGGTGAGGAAGAGGCAAAACGCACCGTCCTGGCTCATAGAAAAAGCACCACATGATTCTGGGGTCAACACTCGTCAGAGTTAGTTTCGTACAAAAAAGCGAGGGAGGCGGACCCCGCGCTGCTCGCCCAGAAGGCAAGGGCGTCGAGCTTGGTGGTAATGGCCAAGCGGCGCTTCCTTTCTTGCTTCTTCTCATCCCCCGCGCGGTTGAAGACGAGACCCTGTACCAGTGCATCGGAAGCTCGAACCAAGACAAGGAGGGTTAGGTCTAGCGTGGCGGACACCCTGCCTCGTTCAGTTTTGGGTCCCTGCGAGATTGGAATCGTCAAGGGGATATGCGCTTCCCGCATGTGCATGGAGCGACGTCGATGTCGTAGAAGTGTGATCGCTACGAGGGAGGCCAGTACGTTGCATACGAAGCTTTTCTGCCACGGCTTAAGACGAACCATAAAACTTGGGACATCATCCGGATGGCTTCCACGGACTGACTTGGATTTTCTTTGGTCCAGACGGTTCCATAATCTCTGCAGAGTGGAACCACCCCCAAGCGCGACCGTGATGGCAAACGGAAACGCCGTGACACTGAGCTCTCGCCGTAGGATCGAACTGAAGTCCTTTGAGCGCGTTCTTGGCGATGTGGCGGATGACAACAGGGTAGGTCCTAGAGATAAAGCGAGGGCGAGAGGATAAGTTCTAATGGCAATGTGTAGAGGATGGTCATTTGGCAAGGACAGAAACCAGTCCTCGATGTCTTTGAGGGCCATCTTGGGCCTCCTCGATGGCCAAGTTGCAGAACGTAACGGTTTTAAAATGCGGCAATACTATACTGTGATGGCATGTGATAATAATACAGTTATTTCAAATCATTTTCTCCCCTCGTGCCTCGAGTGTAACTCCAAAAATCAACACCAAAGTCCTCAAATGGCGATAGGGACTCTCGCTGCACCGGGATACTTCCAACGCGTAGAATCTCGAACAACTCTGCTCGCGATTCGGGGTATATGAATTGCTGGATCAAATCCTCAATCTGAGACAGTTAGCCTTCGAGAAATCAGACAAAAATGCAGCTCGTACATGTTCCTGGACAACCGTAACAAGGCTTTCTCTTTGAGCACCTTCTAGAGCCGGAGCTCTTACGATAGGCCCACCATTGAAGCCATCGGAAGGGGGGAAATAATCGTCTTCAGTCCACACATTCTGTCGGGTTCGAGGAGAGACACCCAGCCAATCTCTCCAAAGCTCCAGTTTTGTGCCATCCCTGTTCAAGCGCGTCATAAGATGGTGACACCTCTTCCAATCGTCGAGATCGCCTTTCCACACCATGGCCTTCTCCGTCTCAAGTTCGGATACGCTATCGTCAGGCACTATTGTCAATGGGGATGAGACCGTGTGGGGGTGTTGGCCATCGTCGTCACTATGCTCGGCGGTAGCAGTCGGGTGTGCTGGTCGCATCATAAGGCGGATCCATCTCCTGCGTCGCACCCACCCTCCAGCGCTGAACGTGCTGGGCTCGGGACGCCACTTGTGACGACGGAAAAACCAGTTGTACTCGAAGCCATCGTAGTGAACTTCACCTTCGCTGCGCATATCGATCATCCAGGATGTGGACACCCAACGCCAAGTACCATCGGGGAGTGGGTAGTGATGGAGCGACACGTGAGGCTGCCTGTCCCGCCGACCATCCGCTTCGGGGACGGTGAATGGTGGTGGATCATGCGGGAGTAATCCTAGGCGAGAGTAATATGGCGTAGAAAAAATGGTGATTCTAAGATAAGTGAGGTGAATATTCTTTATTGGATACAGAGGAAGCGAATGCAGACCCTCTCTGGTTCTCGTAAATCACTGCCCACTTGTAAATATCTTGGCTGCTGTTCAAATCTACGCCAGTGTCATTAAGGTCTATTTCTGCAGTATCGTCTGAGGGGATAGAAGGCTGTGAGTTCAAGTTTCCTCTCGTTCGCTGCGCCTTCAGGTAGGTAAGGGGAGGGATGCCGCCAAAGTTAAGCCGTTTGCTCTTGACGAGGTGCCTACGGGCCAGGTCTGAGGTAGACCTGTCGTCTGATAAAGGAGGAGGTTCTACTTGCATGGTGGGATTACGATTACTCTGAGTCGTCGATGCGGTTGAATGTCGGTGGCCACTGGCAAGGCTCATGACGTCATGCAATTCTCACTTGGACATCACCGCCACGGCTTACTTGGTGCACTCGGTGCACATCGTAGGCTCGTCTCTACCCAACGAACAACAAACCGCTCTATCCGCCTTTATTCTTCTTCACCCGATCCTGCTTGTACTTCTTGTGGTGCTCCGCTTCCGACTCGCTTGCCAGCATGTCCAAAGTGTTCTCATATCGAGCGTCCAATCAATAAGTTCGACTACTACGAACTCCTAGAGACACCAAAGAGTCCCAACCCATTCATTATCAATGAAGGACAATTAAAGAATAGCTTTCGCCGCGTGCAAAGATACGTCCATCCTGACTTATGGGCATCCCAGGGCGAGGTACGCCATAACAAGATGCCTGCGCTCCCGTGCTGAAGTCGTCCTTCAGGACAAAACTCAAGTCGCTCGCGACCTATCTGCGCTTGTTAACGAGGCTTACACCACGCTACTACAACCTCTGTCGCGGATCCGTTATATCCTATCGCAGCACAGTCTCGACGTATCAGAGACAGACCAACTGAGTGACACCCGCCTTATCTCAGAGATCATTGAACTCCGAGAGGCTCTGGAGGACGCATCCTCTGAAAGTGAGGTGGAGGAGATCAAGAATGATGTGGCTGGTACGCGCGAGACTACATACTCGATATTCACCAACTGACGGTGCCATATAATAGGGAAGATATTAGCAACATTGGAGAACATTAAGGATATGGTACATCTTGAGAGCTGGGACGAGGCGCATAGAGAGGCGGTGCGACTTAAATTTTTGCGGAACATCGAGGCGGCCGCGCAGAGTTGGCCGAACGCTCCTTCCTGAGACCACTAGAGTAAATACGGTGCATTAGATGTGCTAGAGTACGATACGGTACGGACAAGTAAAGGTGAACTTGGTTGCTGCATGCTGTGCGTTGGCACGAGATAACGCCGTCCCGGCGATCTCCGATCCCCTCTCGAACATCACCCATGGCCGTTGGTTGGAGTCGAGTAGCTTCCTCCGACGTGGGGGTATTGCCACCCGAAATCGCTATCAGTCCATTCTTATTCAGTCTCTCACCGGCAGGGATTCCTGAGTCCCTTGTAAGTGGGATTTGGCAATCTCGTCTATGCATACTTTGACAACACATCCCCAGATTTCTTGTGCACGCGTTATTCGTTTCTTTCCAGACTTTCTTTTCTATTACAAGTCGAGTTTCCCTCTCTGCTGAGTTATCATACCCCGTGTGGTGTGATTGGCAATCTCCTTCGCTGTACCTTGGTGGCGTGTGCGTATGGGCTCATCGAGCGCTCAGCGCTCATCGCTCGTATACCCGTTGACTGGTTCTTTTCAGGATTTTGGTGCTACAACGTATGCGCGTGGCTGTCTTCTCACGACACTGCCTACGCCCCATGCAACTTAGCAATCATTTTATAGAGCCCTTGTCTTGTCCACCGTCGACGCAAAACTTGAAGACACGCAAAAGATCTTTAGGCACATTCTCTCACTCCCAGCTTTTCACCAACACGGATACATCTCCGGTTCATCCTGCAAAAGTCCCTCGGTCGGGTTCCGTAAAGACACCTCGGGAAACGATGCGCGCCTTCGGGAGTTCATCCAAACGGCACCTGTCTAGTGCGCAGGGCGGTCGTCAGGGCCACCGTTCCGGAAAAAATAAGAAGGCCAGGCAGCCAGGAGGGGCATCGTTTCGCAGCCCTTCTGTTCTTTCTTTGCCACGAGAGGGTGACCCTATTCATGACGCCGAATATATCAAGCGAGTTCATGAGAAAGAACCTCTGAAGGAGGCCTGGGAGCAAAATCCAAAATCTCCTCTATCAAACTTCCTCCATCAACTTGGAGCCAACCCTCCAGAGTATCAGCACGGTGAGGTCAGTATACACGGCAAACACGGCTGGAGGCAAGTACACTGTGCCCATTCCCCGCTATCCCCATTAATTTTAGTAGGGCGACGATCAAGGTCAAGCTAGAGGGGGAGGATGACATTTTGGGTGTAGGCGATGCCATCAACAAAACCGAGTCTGAGCAACTGGCTGCACTCTCAGCGTTGCACCAACTTAATGCACTCGGGAAGGTCGGTCACTTTTTGTGATGTCATATATCGTGTCTTATCTGGATCACCGAACAGTTAGAAGCACCAAAGAAACTTGAAGGTTCCGGGACCTCCACAGGAGGTGATGCTCAGGTTACGAAATTGTCCGACGGGACCATAGTGACCTATGAGCGATCCCGTCACTTCATGGATTATTACTGTCGACGATTTGGTTTCGGCAAGCCTGAAATCATCTACAACGAAGTCAAAGCTCGTCGTGGTCACAATGTCATTTGGGAAGCCGCCTTGTGTGTTGAAGGCCGTCGCATTGGAATAGGAACGGGCACGAACAAAAAAGTTGCCCTGACAAATTGCTTTGTTGACGCCGCGCAGTACCTCGAAAAGTGCGATCCGGAGCTCTGGGTGACCTTTTCCAAGGAAGTTGCAGAGGGCAAGGACATTGGCATGGCACCCAGAGTACTGTTCCAAATGAGTGAAGTTCTCGAGGACGCAGTCCAGGACCTGTGTGCCGACATTCGGAAGAGTACTCTCTATCAGAATCGGCCATCGGCTTTGATTCATCCCCTTTCTTCTGTGACACCTCCTAATCCACGGCTGTATCACGCAGCATATGTGTTCAAGTCTCCCGAATCTCACGCGGCCAAATCCATGTGCCTATTGGAGCAAAGGCAAAACTACCTCAAAAACCCATTGCTAGAATCCATGCGATCTACGCGCAACTCACTACCTGTCTACACTCGTGCTGCCGACATCTTGAATCATGTTCGGGAGAACGAAGTAACTATCTGCATGGCAGCTACTGGCTCGGGTAAAACAACCCAAATCCCCCAACTTATTCTTGACGATTATATTTCGCGAGGCGATGGCGCCTCGTGTAACATAATCTGTACTCAACCACGCCGCCTCGCGGCTATTAGCGTGGCCCAACGCGTTGCCAAGGAAAGAGGTGAAAATGTCGGCCGTGGTTCAATTGGCTACCAGGTCCGCTTTGAGGCAAAGCTACCAGAACCTAACGGCTCAGTCACCTTTTGTACCACGGGAATCTTTCTGAAGCGCATGCAATCTGCTTTGCAGGATAACGGATCTCAGGGCTACCTTGATGATGTTACCCACGTGGTCGTCGACGAAGTTCACGAACGAGACGTTGACACCGATCTTCTCTTAGTCGTGCTAAAACGTCTACTAGCAGATCGCAAGGCCAAAGGTCAACCTCTCAAGGTCGTTCTGATGAGCGCCACGATAGACCCCACTCTTTTCCAACAATACTTTTCCGGCGACCTGGGTCAACTGGCGAAGGTTATTGAAGTCCCCGGACGGTCTTTCCCGGTCAAACAACACTTTCTGGATGATTTCATTACCGACTTGTCTTCCGACCCTCATGCGCCATCCGTGTTCTCGGAAGAGAGCGTCTCTAAGTATCTCTACCGAGAGCATGGCCCCAACCTTCCTTCAGTACTCGTCAGTTATTTCCAAACCCCAGCGGCGAAACGTCCGACTGCTGAAGCTGAGGGAACTCGTGATGATGACCTCGAGCTTCCGTACCCTTTGATTGCCCTCACCATTTGCCACGTTCTCCAGAAATCTGAAGATGGGCATGTCCTTGTATTCCTTCCTGGCTGGGAAGAGATTCAAGCCTTGAACCGGCAACTCCTGGAGCGTAAGCTCAGCCTCCCCCTAAACGACCCTCATATTTATTCTATTCATCTACTCCACTCGTCCATCCCCGTCTCTGAACAGCAAGTAATCTTCGAACCACCATCTCCTGGCATCCGCCGTATCATCCTGTCTACAAACATTGCCGAGACTTCCGTAACCATTCCCGATGTTGTCTATGTTGTGGATGCGGCGAGGGTCAAAGAGCAGCGGTACGATCCTACCCGTCACATGTCCTCCTTAGTCTCCGCCTGGGTTGGACTATCCAACCTGACGCAGCGTGCTGGACGTGCTGGACGTCACCGTCCCGGAGAATACTTTGGCATTCTGGGTCGCAGGAGGGCCGAGGGTTTGGATCCCTACCAGGTCGTGGAGATGAAACGTGTGGACTTAACCAATGTCGTAATGCATGTCAAGGCCCTAGATTTCCCGGGTATGACCGTGGAAGACGTCTTGGCTGCTGCGATCGAGCCCCCAGCGCCGGATCGCATCAAGGCGGCCATGTCAGATCTACAAATGGTTGGAGCCATTGATGGCGGACAGAACCTAACATCTCTAGGTCGAGTGCTGCTCCAGTTGCCGGTTGATGTTCAAGTTGGCCGGCTAGTGCTTTATGGCAGTTTCTTCAGGTGCCTCGATCAAGCGCTAACCCTCGCAGCCCTCATGACCAACCGCGAGCCTTTTGTTTCACCAATGCATCTCAAGACCGAAGCGGCTGCTGCAAAGACCAGTTGGTCCCCTCTTGAATTCCGATCCGATGCGCTCGCTGCTTTGCGCGCGTATAACGCCTGGTGGAACATGCAAAGCCGAGGTGAATATGTATCCGCCAATAGGTTCTGCGCCGAAAACTTCCTTTCAAAACCTACATTGCTCATGGTCGACCGGGTCAAGAAACAGCTATTAACATCACTGCGGGATGCCGGGGTCCTTGATGTCTCTGCGGGTGGGAGGGTTGAACCATGGGGAAGGGGAGAGCCCCTCATGGTGCCTCCTGAGTTAAATATCAACGGCGACTCACAACCGCTGCTGGCTGTACTCATCGCTATCGCTTCGCAGCCCAAGTTCGCAATTCGCACCAGTGAAAGAGCTTTCCGGACACAGCTGGATAAGGTGAGTTAAATCCAATCCCGAAAAGGAAGAGGCAAAACCTAGTATTTTCACAGATTACGTTGATACACCCCTCTAGCGTAAATAATCGCAAATGGGATGTTTCCACCAACTCCCAAGAGGGTAGGGTCCTTGGAAAGCAGATCATTGCCTATGCTGAAAAGCGTCAAAACACCTCTATGCCCAACTCGTCCGCCAATGCTCCGATGTTTTTGGTCACGACAACGAGGCTGGATCCCATGACATATGTACTCTTCGGTGCATACCAGATCGCTGTTACAGCTCAAGGCTTGGAATGTGACGAATGGTTACCTATTGTCGGCAATGTCTCCGCGTTCGACGACATCCAAAGTCTCAAGGTCATGATGGAAGCCTGTTTGTCGAGAGTTTTCGAAGGACTTGCCATGCGAAGGACTCGTTTTTCCCCCCGTACTACGGCGGTCTCTCCACGAGAAGAAGAGGAGTCTGGCGATGAGGAAAATATGAGGGAGAATCCCAGGGACTATTCTCTTTCCACCAAGGAGGTGAGGGAACTTGATGACCTTACCAGAAACATTGTCAGGATTTTGAACCGCTATGCTGAAGAACGGATGGAGGTGCAGTCAAGGACGAACTCGAGGCCTGCGACACCGATGGACTCGCCGAGTTTTAGTAACGCCAAGCTTCCACCATCCAGCGCCAGATCGGGCACACCTACGCCGTATGGGATGCGTTCTGCGTATAACTCTCGTCCTGGAACTCCCAGTCGACTATCTCGTCCATTCTAACAACATTCGAGTGTTTTCATCAGATGTTTGTGTTCCGTGTGGGCCGGTGTGGCAGGTTGTTTGAGCTTCATAACTCAGTCTGGATTCAAAAGCCATGAATAAATTACAGACTGAAAATCCGCTAATTATCCATACTTGGAAAATCTGTCTATTTAAATTTGGTGTCTATTCTGCTTTTTTAATGTCAAACACCATGAAAAAACAAAGAAAAAATGTGAGGCGTGACAACAGTAGTCCTTAAGTTGTTATTTTTTTCCAGATTGATCTTGTTCAGACTTTATGTTTTTGCAGTGTGACCAAGACTTGAAGTTCTTGACACGAAAAAGACAGAATAAACATCAAATTTAGGCAGATGGATTTTTCCCAAGTGATAATGAAATGATTCAAGTCTATGTGGCAATTTATTTATGGTTTTTGAGTGCTATAAGACCAAGTAATAGTGAGCTAAATAACTGGAATCAAATGCGACTCACTCACCTATTGGTAGCACGTGCACGTGCACGTTCCGTTAGCAGTCGGTCGCCCTGTACGGCTTGACCCTCTCATTCTGTATTCTCCTCTTATACTTTCTCTTTTCCCCCCTCTTCAACCGTACTTAGTGCGGTGCACTTTCGACTAACGCAAAATGGCTACCAACATGCGAGGCCTCACCCAAGTACGGTGGCATGCTTGCCATGTACCTTGTCTACTGATAAACTCAGCTAGTTCATCGCGGATATTCGCGGAGCCCGCGTTCGGGACTTGGAGGAGAAGCGCATTAACAAAGAGATGGCGAATATACGAAAGAAATTCAAAGGTGCGTGAATGATAGCTCGACCCAGGCGAGGGACAGATTAACAACGCGTCTCCGATCAGATGGCAATTTGGATGGCTACCAAAAGAAAAAGTGAGTGAATCTCTGTTCATCCGGCATCCTTGTGCTCATCTCGTGCTGCTCATTTGTAGATATGTCGCGAAGGTACTCTATACATACATTCTGGGCTACAAAGTGGACATTGGACATATGGAGGCGGTCAATTTGATTTCAAGCCCCAAATACAGCGAGAAGCAAATCGTAAGTTTCCTGTTCTCCATGAGAGGGTACCAAGTGTCTCGATCTGTCACCGTCACAGGGATATCTCGCAGTCACACTGCTGATGCACGAGAACTCCGACTTTCTTCGCCTTGTCGTTAATTCTATACGGAAGGACCTGGATGAGAACAACGAGATTAACAACTGCCTGGCCCTTCATGCTATTGCTAATGTTGGCGGAACGGAGATGGCAGAAACACTATGTGAGGACGTCCATAGGTTATTAATATCACCGTATGTTGGTGAAGTTGCATCTCAAAGGTCCTTGTCCTCTGACGACGACACAGCACATCGCAGAGCATGGTGAAGAAGAAGGCCGCTCTGACGTTGCTCAGGCTGTACCGCAAGCACCCGGATGTAATCCCCGCAGCAGAGTGGGCACTTCGCATCGTTTCGATTATGGATGATATGGACCTGGTAGGACCCGAGTTTATCGAGCTCGCGGGACGCTCACGTCTAGCCCCAGGGAGTAGTCTTGTGCGTTACAACTTTGGTAATGGCGCTTGCACAGGACCATCTAGAACCGTACGCAGTTTGCTATCAGAAGGCTGTAGACCGACTGCATCGTGTAAGTTACTACTTCGTGTCCTCCAGGGTCCTTCTCATAGCACTTGTAGCTAATCGTTGAGCACGAGTACTCAGCAACATATGCGTATTACAAAGTCCCTTCCCCGTGGCTTCAGGTGAAGTTATTAAGGTTGTTACAATACTATCCCCCGTCAGGTAGTTTTCGCCTTATCTCGGTCCGACGCAACCTCTAATAGTTACATAGATGATCCTGCCATTCGGGCGACCCTACTTCAGGTACTG
>WNFD01013515.1_pt1 | contig 10187 bp, 13 predicted proteins | sample 5400491 | NCBI WGS metagenome assembly WNFD01 (sample SAMN13153343, study PRJNA577476) | soil metagenome | isolation source: 120 cm saprolite under Douglas fir tree site 2 hole 2 replicate 2 | place: USA:California | collected 2015-04-18
CTAAGGTACAGGACATGCCAAAGGAGATGGAGAAAAAACCTTCTCCTGGTCGATCCACGCTTCACAAAGTAGCCATTCTCGCCCTGCTGGGCAACTCCCTGGCCTACTTTTACATTCTCCTCTCGGCGCTTATTGCTTCACATCATATTATTCCGCCCCTGCTGATCCTTGGGACGCTGACCCTGCTTGGAACGGCGCTCTCCTGCTTGCGCTTCCGCTGGGCTCCTGCGGTAGGAGCATTGGTCGCGCTGGGCGCAGTCTCCTTCACCATGAGCATTCCACCTCCCCAGTACATTATCACACATCCGAGTGATGCTGCGAGCTTTATCCCGTTGCTAGCCCTTCTGTCCTTTGGCCTGGTAGGCATTGTCGCTGGCATCGCAGCCACGCTACAGGACTATCGCAGCCCTGGAGCACCTGCTCCGCGCACTCTGCGTCTCCTGCTCACCAGCTTCACCACTTTTGTAGTGGGGATGATGGTCGTTTCGCTGATCGTGGCGGCCAATCCCCCAACCAGCACTGCCAGTACGACCACCAATGGGGAGCCAACGGTTCACATGTCGGCGAACGCGTTTGTGCAAAATGTGGTGCTGGTGCCAAAAGGCTCCAGACTGCGTCTGGTTGATGATGTCAATAATGAGCAACATGTGCTGCGCAATGGGTTCTGGAAGGCTGACGGCTCGCCTGAGAGCAGCGTGGAGCCGGGGGCGCCGGTGGTCAAGGATGTGACGGTCAATAGCGGCTCGATAGAGATTGGTCCTTTTGCAACTGCTGGCGTCTTCCACCTCTATTGTACGATCCACCAGGGCATGAATCTGACCATTGTCGTGCAGTAGAGGCCAGGTGCGCCTGAGGACACCGACCAGAGAGGAAGGGGGTTAGCGCCATGACGACGACCTTCATCAGCCTCGTCATCAAGCGCCCGGTCAGGGCTTCACCTGTCCTCCAGTTCACGTATTCGAGTACGCATCTCAGGTGGTTGCCCGTCCCATGGCCTGGGGCAACCGCTCGAGTCAGGTAGTAAAGAAGGAGTCTTAACGATGGTCAAAACAGCCCTTCGCTGGAGCGGGTTGGCCCTGGTCGCGGGAGCACTGGGATTGGGAGCGGCTGCCTGCCCAGGTCGTGAACTGGCTGGGTTTGGGCGCTCCTGGCTGCTGGGCGTGGCAGCCGGGCTGGGCTGATCGTGGCCTTGATCTTTAGCCTCCTTGTGGGTCTGGGCGGTGGCCTGCTGACCATACTGTTCTTCTGTCCCAGGGGGTGCTCGGCTCGGCCTGTGGGGGACAGCATCGTATGGATCAATCTGGTGAGCGGGCTAGTGGCGGCCGCCGCGCTAGGGCGCCAGTTTATCAGGGTGTAGCAGAACTGAGGCCCTCGGACACTGGCAGGGATAAGGTGGGGGGAAGGCAAAGGGTGACTGTTTAGCGATCTCCACCACCTGGAAGGAGGTGGGTAATGCAAGTTGAACGTACGCATGTCGGATGGGGCTTGTGGCTCCGCTGGGTGCTCGCTACCGCTCTGGGCTTCCTCATCGGCGGAGCCGTGAGTGGGGCCGTCGTCAGCGGCGGGGAAACGCGCTTCGCTGAGGTGACCTCCCCCCTGGTCGCGGCCCTGGTCCTGGCGGTGACGGAAGTGGTCGCCTTCGGTGTCCATGGGGCTGCAGTCGGCATCGCCCAAGGGATCACCTTGCAGCACTCCATGGCCCGGTCTGGCTGGTGGGTGGTGGCGACCACGGGCGGTTGGGCTGTGGGTGGCGCCATCAGCGGAAGTCTGGCCGGGGTGTTTGGTGGGACGCTGACCGGGGTCGGGCCAGATGCTGGGCCTGCGGGCATCGTTGTCACGGTGGCAGGAAGTGTCGCCGCCTTTGTGTTCCTCCCCGGCGTCTTACAATGGCTGGTGCTGCGAAGGCAGGTTGGGAAGGCTGGCTGGTGGGTGCTGGCATCTGCGGTGAGTTTCTTCGTGGCTGCAGGTCTCAGCTTCCCGCTGATGGTGGCTCTCGCCGGGTTCCTGGGATGGAGTTTGCCTTCTGCTCAGGCCTGGGGGGTGGGTGGGGCCCTCGCCGGCGCTCTCTACGGAGCCATGAGCGGGGCTGTGCTGGTGCGGCTGTTGCGGCAGCCGACGTCTTATTTCCTAAATGATGGTCAAGGTGGTGCTGAAGGAACGTGACAACAGCGGTTAAAAATGTGGTGAAACAGGGAAAAAAACCCCTCATCTCGCACACATGCTGGCCACTTGACCGCTTGCACGTCTTTGCGTACCATATGTACATGGCAACAAAAAGCTACAGCAACATGCGTATTCGCGGGCAAACCCAGCGCAAACTCAAGAGCGGTGCTGCCTATCTCACGAGAGTATGCTTGACACACTTGACTACTCGTTTCTCAAGAATATGACTGCTTGCTTCAGGGGGAAAACAAACTTGCTGCTGTGTAAAAACAGCAAACGCGAAGTCAATGAAAAGGAGCTGACCTGTGAACCCGCCGCATGTACCATTGCCTGCTCCCATGACCGCTGATCTGCCGAGTGAAACCAGCAGGGGCTTGCATGGGCGCTGGCTCCTGCTCGCCCGAGGCAGCTGGATCACCCTGGTCGTCCTCACGCTGGGTCTCTTCTTCGTCAGCCTTCCCGTGTACATTGCCCAGCTGCAAACCATCTGTACGGGGAATATATGCGCTTACCAGCAGCTCTTCCCGGATCAAGCTGAGGCGCTCCAAGGGATAGGCCTGTCTCCAGACGCTTACGTCGCGTACATGGTCGCGCTCACGCTGGCTTCGGTCGCGTTGTGTTTGGTGGTCAGCACGCTGATCGTCTGGCGGAGGTCCTATGATCGGATGGCGATGTTGGTCGCGCTGATGCTGGTGACGCTTGGCCCGATTGAGACGACGAGCACCCTGCTGGCGATCCCCTCCCCCTGGCAGGGGCCGATGGCGTGCTTATTCTTCCTCGCTCTTGGCTTGCTCGTGCTTGTCTTCTCCCTGTTTCCCGATGGGCGGTTTGTGCCGAGCTTCGCACGCTGGACGCTCGTCGTGTTTCTCATCGGACAAGTCCCTTCTACCTTCTTTCCAGACGCGCCTGTCACGCGGAATACGCAGGTTCCCCTGCTTGGCTATCTCACGCTTCTCGGCGAGATGGCAATCCTTGCCCTCGTCCAATTCTACCGCTACCGGCGGGTGTCCAGTCCCATGCAGCGCCAGCAAACCAAATGGGTGGTCTTCGGCCTCGTTGTGCCAACCACGGTCTACGTTGGCGGGAGTGTGCTGTCTCTGGTCTTTCCAGCGCTCGGCGGATCCGATCCGCTCTATCAACCGGCCTTTATTGCAGTTGTCACCTGTACGCAACTCCTCATCCCGCTCTCATTTGGGTTCGCCATGCTGCGCTACCGGCTGTGGGATATCGATACACTGATCAATCGCACGCTGGTCTATGGCGTGCTCACGGTCAGCATCGTTGCCTTCTATGTCCTGGTCGTGGTCTCGCTTGGCACACTATTCCAGGCACAGGGCAACCTCGGCATTTCATTGCTCGCGACGGGCCTGATTGCCGTGCTGTTTCAACCCTTGCGGAACCGGCTCCAACAAACCGTCAACCGTTTGATGTATGGGGAACGTGACGATCCTTATCGCGTCCTCACCCGCCTGGGGAGGCGCCTGGAAGCGACGCTGGCACCAGAGGCCATGCTGCCCACGATTGTGGAGACGGTGGCCCAGGCCCTCAAGCTGTCCTATGCAGCTATTACCTTGAAGCAAGGGGAAACCTCCACGCCTGCCGCATCCTTTGGAACACTCAGGGACGGAGAAAAGGTCGTTCACCTCCCCCTTATTGCTCAAAATGAGCCAGTGGGGGAACTAGTGCTGGCTCCACGCACGCCGGGTGAGGCCTTCACCCCTGCCGACCAGCGATTGCTGGCGGATCTGACCCGCCAGATTGGCATGGCGGTGCAAGCTGTGCGCCTCACTGCCGATCTGAAACGCCTGACCCTGGACCTGCAACACGCTCGTGAACGCCTGGTGACGGCACGCGAGGAGGAGCGCCGCCGCCTGCGTCGCGACTTACATGACGGACTGGGTCCCCAACTGGCCAGCCTGACCCTCAAACTCGAGACCGCACGCAATCGCCTGGCGCACGTTCCGCTGGCCGATACCCTGCTTTCCGACCTCGCGGCACGCACCCAGGCGACCGTCGCTGATATTCGCCGCCTGGTCTACGCGCTGCGACCGCCAGCCCTCGATGAGCTAGGTCTGCTCTCAGCGCTGCGCGAGCTGACACTGCAGTCCAGTGACCAGGTTTCCATGCGCCTCGACGTGCCGGAATGCCTGCCGGAGCTGCCTGCCGCAGTCGAAGTGGCCGTCTACCGCATTGCCCAGGAGGCATTGACTAATGTCGTCCGCCATGCGCACGCCCGCCGCTGTGGCCTCTGGCTCGCCCTGGATGAGACAACTGGCCTGCTGGCCCTCTCCATCCAGGACGATGGGCAGGGACTGCCCCTGTCAAGAGGTGTGGGAGTGGGCCTGACCTCGATGCGGGAACGGGCAGAGGAACTCGGGGGGACGTGGAGTATTGAGCAGGCGCCCACGGGAGGGACGTGCGTCCTCGCACGGCTGCCCTACGTGCGCTCCGAGGCAGCAGACGCGCTGGACATCGCCATGGGCGGTGTTCCCCAGGGAGAGGAGTAAGCATGGACCAGATCCGTGTGCTCATTGCCGACGACCACCCACTCTTTCGCGATGGCATGCATGGCCTGCTGGACTCGGTCGTAGAGACCGAGGTGGTGGGAGAGGCAACGACTGGGGCAGAGGCGATTGCCCAGGCGAAGACGCTGCAACCCGATGTAATCTTGATGGACATCAAGATGCCTGGCATCAATGGCATCGAGGCGACGCGCGAGATTGTGGCAGCCAGCCCGCATATCAGTATCCTGATGGTCACCATGCTTGAAGACGACGAATCGGTCTTTGCCGCAATGCGAGCGGGGGCACGCGGCTATGTGCTCAAGGGGGCAAGCCAGGCCGAGATCATGCGGGCGATCCGGGCCGTGGCCAATGGGGAAGCGATCTTCAGTCCGGGGATCGCCCAACGCCTGCTCGGGTTCTTCTCCGCTGCTCGATCGTCCACCCCAGCGTCGGTCTTCCCAGAACTCAGTGCTCGGGAGAGGGAGCTGCTTACCCTGATGGCCCAGGGGCGTACGAACCAGGAGATCGCTGATCAGTTGGGACTGATCTTGAAGACGGTGCAGAACTACGTGTCTAACATCTTCAGTAAGCTGCAAGTGGTCGACCGGGCACAGGCAGTCATCCGCGCGCGAGAAGCAGGATTGGGATACGGCAAGACAGAAGATTGATCAAGCTTCATGGTCTTTTCCTTCTCACACTAATTTGCTTTCTAAACAAAAACTTTGAGATGAGGGAAGCTCATCATCGAACTCAGACGTTCTTTGTCATCCGTCAGCTCATTGAGGCCTCGGCATAGTTCGTCGGTCAAAAGATCAAGCGAGGAATAGAGGCGGTTGTGAAAATACTTCTCGCGCAGTTCTTCCCACAAATGCTCAACGGGGTTGACTTCTGGGCTGTAGGCGGGCTGCTGGATCAAGCGAATGTTGCTTGGGATGATCAACTCTCGGGAGCGATGCCACCCAGCTTGATCGACCTGCATCACGATGAAGTAGTCAGCGAGAGTCTGACTGAGATGCTCCAGGAAGAGATTCATCGCCGCCGTGTTAGCAGTAGGCAAAACCAAGGAGACAAGCCTCCCGAGCGAAGGCGCGAAAGCAGCAAAGACATACATCGACTCACGGACCACCTGAGCAGGGGCAGAAGGCCGAATGCCAGGCGGCGCCCAGCACCGTTTGGGTCGAGAGATCCGGCCAAAGCGTCCCTCATCTTGAGCCATTATTGATCTCAGCGGAGAGAAGTAAAGAAAAAAAGTGGAGTGCCGATAAAAGGAGGGATGAGCAAGAAATCGACATTCCTCAAAGATTGGCGCGAAGGACGACGGATGCGTGCCTGGGAACTGCATGAACAAGGATGGAAACAGAAAGACATCGCCGCAGCCCTCGGAGTAAGCGAGGGCGCAGTGAGCCAATGGTGAAAGTATGCCAAAGCACAGGGAGCGGAAGCTTTGCGGCATCAGCCAGCTCCTGGGGCAACGCCCAAGCTGAGTCCAGAGCAGCGAGCCCAATTGCCCGCCTTGTTGGGCAAAGGAGCCGAAGCGTTCGGTTTCCGTGGACAGGTCTGGACCACTGAGCGGGTGGCTGCGATGATCAAGCAAACGTTTGGGGTCAGCTATCATCCAGCTCATTGTAGTCGTCTCCTTCGCCATATCAAGTACAGTCAACAAAAGCCCATCCAAAAAGCAACTCAGCGCGATGAAGCTGCGATCCAGACCTGGAAAGAGCACCGATGGGATGAGCTAAAAAAAAGGCCAAAGACGAAAAACGTACCATCGTGTTCGTAGATGAGGCGGGGTTCTACTTGCTGCCAATGGCGGTGCATACCTATGCTCCCGCTGGCCAGACGCCTATCCTGAAGGTCCCGTTGACCCGTGACCATCTCTCGGCAATCGGTGCGATTACCCTGGAAGGAAAGATGTGTATGCAGACCCAAGACCATTCCTACAAAGGCCCTGATGTGGCCCGCTTCTTGCAGTTGCTCTTGCGCGAGATCCCAGGCAAGCTGCTGGTGATCTGGGACGGAGCTTCCATTCACCGCTCTCAACCGATCAAAGACTTTTTGACCAAAGGCGGAGCCAAACGCATCCATCTCGAACGCTTGCCTAGCTATGCTCCTGAGATCAATCCACAGGAAGGCGTCTGGAATTTGCTCAAGCGAGTCGAACTCAAGAATGTTTGTTGTCTTGACGTGCCACACGTCCAGCGGGAGGTGCGTCGGGCCAAAGAACGCTTGCGACATCGCGTACCCATCCTTCGCCAGTGTTTCGCCCATGCTGGCTATTCTCTTTAGTTCCTTACGTTGAGATCAATAGCAGAACGGGTCGCTCATCGTGGGCTTCCCGTGTTGCGACTGCCGCCTGAACCTGCGCCGCAAAGTTTTTTTAAAGCGTTCCTGCTCTTCTTTACTCCCTTTGGGGTGTTTCGGGCGCGGCATGAGTTTGCGCCATCCATGCCGATCGAGCAAACGGTAGATCGTGCTCTCTTCCACCTCGTGACCAACCCGTGCCTCAAAAGCCAACTTGACCTCGGTAGCTGTAGCGATCTCTCCGCTGCGGGCACGAGCGAAGAAGGGAGCGAGAAACTGCTTCTCTTCTTCCATACTCAGGTACTCATGACGACGACCACCACGGCCGGCCGTCTCGACGGTCTCGACCCCTAAGCGATTGTAGGTGGAGATCACTTGATGCACCATACCCTTTGACATGCCACAATGCTTGGCAATCTCCTCCGCTTTCCTGGGCTCGACCAGTGCATTATAGATGATGAGCCAACGTTGACGGCACCAGGGGCGTGAATCATGTTTCAGCCGCTGCTTGACTTCTTCGGCTGACAGATGGCTTGCTGCCCGCGTTACTCTTGCCATACGATCCCCTTTTTGGTACATCGACTCAAGGGTGGTCAGAAGTTGAACTGAGCGGTGGGAAAGTGACCGATCAGGTGGTGCTTGACCATCGTTCTTGCCATACCCTCTGAAGAGGCTTGTACGAGAGCAGCACAATCTCTTCCTGTTCGATGATCGAACGCGCTTCCTGCGAGATCAGAAAGGCCAAATCCGTCGGGCGCACCTGCCAACTCTCCGGTTCGATCGCTTGCATCTCAGGAGTACCCAGAGCAGGATGGACGGCCCATTCGCTCAACCCACTCGGGAGTTCTCGCAACGCTCTGGCATACCATGCTGATTTCTCGACGATGTCAAGACGATAGCTATCCAGCACATCGTGGTCGTTGGTAGGCAGCCCCCTTTGCTGCAACCACCATTAGACAAGCAATGCCAATCCAGATGGGTTGGCGAAAGCCCAGCCGCAAGCACGGCTTCAATCTGCGCCCGGAATTCGACTTCCAGCTCGGAGAGCTTGACCTGAGCCAGAAATGCAGGGATGCGTTCGAGAGTATAGAAAAAGCCAGTTTCATCGACCAGGGATGGCACTTTGTCCCTGCAGGTGAGCGGCCCGCACCGATAATGGGAGACATCGCAGACGACGGTCAGGTGAACACCACAGGAAATCTCAGGATGGTCCGAGAGCAGTTGCATCGCATGCAAAGCCCAAGGGCAAGGAACCATCAAGGTCGTCGAACTGACCACGCCATCCTTGAGTGCGCGAAAGGTCCCCTCATTGCTCGCATGAGACCTCCCAAAATCGTCAGCATTGATAATCAATAAACGAGCATCGTCTGGATACCCTAGTAAGCGGGTGGTTTGGCTGTTAGGCAAGCGGCTCATCTTTCTGGTCACCTTTCGAAAGAGATTGCAGTGAGCTTCCTACTCACCACGTCACTTTCCCACCTTTCTCTGGAAATCTCACCTCCTTTATTCTATCGCGGAACGCAAATTAGTATCAGGCGGACGCGAGAATGGAGATGAAGAAATTACTGCGGATATCGCCCCGCCCCCCGGAGCGATAATGAATTGTAACGACCAAGATCGGCAATGTGTTGTCACCCTGAGTGAGCCGAAGCCCTGAGCCCTTCGCTTCGCTCAAAGGTAAACTCCGCGAAGGGGCAGCGAAGGGTCTCTCTTGTTGGGCAGATCCTTCGCTACGCTCAGGATGACAGGACCGGTTTTGAGTGGTAAAAATCATAATCGCGCAGCTACGCCCATCCGTATGCCGCATTATTTTTTAAACTCCATTATCGGCCCCTACTATCGAATGAGCGCCCACAGGCGCGGTCCAAATATCAGCAGCCCGGTGATGACCGCGAAGATGGCGCTCAACAATACTGCACCTGCCGCCACGTCTTTGGCGGTCTTTGCCAGGGGGTGGTACTCGGGTGAGAGCAGGTCGATGCAGAGTTCGAAAACGGTATTGAACATCTCCGCGACGAATATAACGGTGATCACGACGAAGATGATGGCAAACTCGACGCTGGAGATGCGCAGTAGAATGCCCACCAGAATGGCGAGTATAGCCATAGATATGTGCACGCGCATATTGACCTGGGTGCGCAGGGCGTACCAGAGGCCGTGGAAGGCGTAGCCAAAACCGGCAATGAATTTGGCCCACCCATTCTTTTGAAGGTTTCGCGGTGGTCCGGGCTGGCTCATGCAGGTGTCGCTTTCTGCCCCAATGCCTGTAGCACAGACTGCTGTAGATGGACCATAGCCTGGTACCCTGCTTCGCTCTGATCATCATAGCCGACCAGATGTAATGTACCGTGCGAGAGCAGGTAGAGGAGTTCGTAGGCGGGACTAGTGTTGGACCCGGCGGCCTGCCGCAGCACGGTCGGCCAGGAGATGACAATATCTCCAAGGTTGGTTGCCAGTTCAGGCGGTGTGACGAATACTGGCGACTTTGCCTGTGCTTCGTGCTGTGTGTCATCTTCAGGCGGCAGCCATAGCTGATCAGCGGGCGCCTTTACAAGCGGCGTGTCGAGTAGAGGGAATGAGAGCACATCGGTAGGTTTGTCCTGCTGCCGGTACTGCTTGTTGAGGTTGTGTATGGTTTCGTCATCGGTGATGAGGAGAGAGAGGGTAACAGGCTGTTCAATGCCTGCATGGCGCAAGGTCTGTTTGACGGCGAGTTCCAGGGCGGGAGAGGAAAACATGTGCAGGATTGCCTGCCGGGTCTCATCATCGCTGTATTCTATGTTCAGTTCTACCTGTGGATCGTCTTCTTCCATATTGCCCCAGGGTCTGCCTGATTTCCAATACGATCGCTTGCTCGCGCCTGCGGCGCTCGCTTGATGTATTGTGTTGTGTGGAACAGGCGCGAAGCGCCTGTTCCACACAACACAATACATTTTTCGCGCGGCTTCGCCGCGCGAGCACCCGCCAAGAGTAGGAAGTATTTGATCTAGGCGTTTCTGCGAGCCGATTTGCGACGCCTGGCAGCTTCTTTGCGTTTGCGCTTGACACTCGGTTTCTCGTAGTGTTCTCTGCGGCGAGCCTCGGCGAGAATGCCATCCTGCTGGATTTTACGGTTAAAGCGCTTGAGTGCAGTCTCAAACGATTCGTTGTCGTTGATTTTTACTTCCGACACCAGGGTTTCCCTCCCCTCGTGGCCTGTTTTCGAGGCTAAGAATTTGG
>WNFD01024602.1_pt1 | contig 10187 bp, 2 predicted proteins | sample 5400491 | NCBI WGS metagenome assembly WNFD01 (sample SAMN13153343, study PRJNA577476) | soil metagenome | isolation source: 120 cm saprolite under Douglas fir tree site 2 hole 2 replicate 2 | place: USA:California | collected 2015-04-18
AAAGGCGACGTGATCAGCAAAACCGAATGGTTCGGTGATGTTGGCAACCAGCACTCGAGTCCTGCAACGTTTCCTAGACCGTTGTCGTTCCGAACTAGGCTCAAGTGGCGCAGTGCGCGACGGGTTGAAGCCGGCGGTCTTGAAAAATGAAATCGCAATGACGAAGTTCGCAGTTCCGATTCTTGTTGCGTCCACCAAATATTATTAGCAATTCTCTACAGCAAACTCCTACTTCGAAAACTTGATCACCGGCGCTCGGCCAATCACACCTTCCGGCACTCCCAGGGCAACGGCAGTAGGCCGATCAACCGCTATTCCCTGGATCACAATCGCCTCCTCAAGAAATACCCCGCCCGTACGTTCAAGGTTCCCAGAAAAAGTCTGGTTCCGGGCTTTTGACATCACGATGTACACTTCCCGCCCGCCTTCTCTCTTGGATAGAACGTGCGCCATCTCAACTAATTCGGGGTGCGCCTGCCAATAGTTCATGTCCCCAATTTTGGTAGGGTGAAGCTCCCCATGATCGAGCAGTCTGATGGCGAGCTCTCCGGTGGGGTCTTCATTTAAAATCTTTTCAACGACGTGCCGATCGCCTGTCGTTCCAACATATGCGTCCGGCCGCCACGATCTTGCTTCGACGCTCCTATAACGAAATGCCGTCGGCCTGTCTGCCAAATTCCATTCCGGTTTCAGCGCAGGTTGAAGCTCTCCCCTGCTCGCTAGGTCTTTCGTCAACCGGTTCACTTTTGTTTCCGCCGCTTTCAGCTCATATTTCCTGTCCTTATACCTCGCTCGCGCCTCTCCAACTCTTTCCTCGAGTGTCGCCAACTGCTTCTTGATCATGCCAATGTTGGCGTTAGGGGCTGGATCTTCGAGCAAGTCTTCTACATCTCCGGCTGCCTTTTTTGTTTTCTCGAGCGTGTCCGCGGCACCCTCAAGTCGCTTGTTCGCGTCGTAATGCTCTTCCTCTGCCAGTGCCAAATCCTGCCGTGTTGCCGGCGGCGGGGCATTGGGCGACGCGTTGTGTGGTGCACTCGGCGGAGCATCGGATGCCGGACTTGGTGGTGCGTCGGACCTCGAAGTTGTCCTTGCTCCCGCGTCCAACCCCGTATCGAGGTGCTCCTTCGGAACTTCAGTCAAAGTCTCAAAGGGCAGCGGATCGTGAACACCAATTACATTTCCGCCATCGATGGCAGTCCCTCTTATGTCGCGATCCGGGCTCCCGCTCTGGCCATTCCCCAAGTCGATGGATTCCTTCTCGCCGCTTGCCGGAGGCTCTGTCCCGCGATTTCTCGCTCCATTGCCATCCGTCAATTTCCCGGCAGTTCCCCGCTCACTCTCCACAATTTCTGATTCCAGACGGAACGCGGTGGACGACTCTTTCGGCGCAATATGGTGCGTCAGCAATCCGGCCCCCAGCATGGCCAGTTGGACGGCATTAGCATTTACTCCCAGGGTCTCTACCGCCTTCTCTATAGCAATATTTATTACTATGGATTTTGCGAGCCCGGTGATTCCGCCCGTCACCAGATCGGGCAAATATCCCAGAAGCTCAAACAGAAACGGTATGAAGGCTTGAATGAACGCTGTTCGCCGATAAATTTCTCCATATATGGCGTCATTGTCGAACACCTGCCCAAGCCAATTGTAGCTGTCAACCCGAAACAGCACTCCCTCCACTCCTTCGTGCTCGACATACGCCCCCAGCTTTTCCTCGTACCATAGGATGTAGACCTTGCCGATCGTCTGATAGATCTTCAGAGTTTTGTTAGCGTCGTATCGGCTCGCGATCGGAATTCGAACCTTCTCGATGACCTGCGGCTTTTCTGCTTGCAGTTTATCGACAATTCCCCGAACGATTGCCATCTCGACCATCGGCACTAGCGCTGCTTTAATCCTTCCGGCAAACTGCAAAAGCCCCAGGTAACCCTTACATGCCTTGCTGTACTCCGCTACATTCGCCGTGTGCCTCCACAGGTATTGAAGACGGATGGAGAAGTCCGCAAAGTAGGGGTCCCCTGTGTCTTCAGAGTCAAACAGGAATTGCATCTCCTCATTTCTGAATCCGTCCTTGTAAGTTTCCGGTCTCGCCTTTAGCGTTTGCAGGTAGAGTGCCCCAACCATATGCCAGTACACTTGGTGCCGAAGCGTCTTTCCGACTCCCTTCGCCTCCCGGCAATGCTTCAGCAGCGTCACGAAGAGCAATGGCTCCATATTCGTGAACACAATCGCGTTAAGCGCTTCGAATCGCTTGGACAAATCCTCCGGCTGGCCTAACTCGAACCCGCGGTTCAAATCGTCCAACACACTCGAAAACGGTCCGAATTGATCTGACTTCGCCACAAACTCAAATGTGCGCAGATTCGCTAGCGTGGGTTCTTTTTTCTCTCTTTCAAAATATTCAATCTTCAAATCGTCTAGGATTCGCGCCCTCTTCTTCATGACCTCAATGTCTTTATTCAACTCACCTTGCTGGGTGGGGTTCAGCGCATCAAAGCGCTTAGCCACAAGGGTCCCTTTCGTCTTGATGCCGCTCGCAAACCGGAACGAGTAGTAAGCATCCGACTTCCTGATGGCAAGGGAGGCTAGTCCAAAAAATATGTAGAGTGAACGCTCGTCATTGTCGCCATATGCCGTCGAAGCCTGCAGATACGCTTCCATGCACTCAACTAGTTGGGGCCCCGTCACCTTGAAAATCTTCTCTGTAAACTCTGCCGGCTTCTTGCCAGGCGAATTCATGAATGACTCGAAGTCGGCGACAAACCTTCTCTGATTCTCCGTGACCGGCGGCGTTGGCCGTGGGCCTTCTAAATCGGCAGGAACTTTTGGCGACTCCGGCACCGTGTATTTTTCTTGTATGACTACTTTTCCCCCTTTGTCGCCATCTTTTATCTTTCCTCCCTTCGCAGTCGCAATTTGCTTCTTTTCAGCAATCGCGGCCTTCAGCATGCCCATTTGGCGGTTGTCCAGAGCGTCGAAGCGCCGTTTCCAGATAGTTCCTTCGCTGGTCACCAGCGCTTCATAATCTCTCGCAAATTGAAAATTGCTCAGTCCTAGCGCCTGGTAGGAAACGCCGAAAAATATCGCCAGCGAATCTGCATCCGTATCGGCAAACTTTTGCGAAGCCTCTACGTACACACGCAGACAATCGTAGAGCAGATCCCCCTTCAACAGCTTTTGCGTAAATCTTGCCACTGCCTTCTGATCAGGATGGTCTTTCAAGGCAAGGAATTCCGTCAGGAATCTTCGCTGGATCACCGACAGGCGTGTCTTTTGCTCGGAAATCTGCGCATTTAGTTTTCTTTGTTGAGTGGAAGCCAACTCTGAATACGCCTTCAACCAGTCTGAGCTTTTGGCTTGGGTAAGCGCCTCAAATCGAAGGGCGAAATACGGGCTATCCAACTGCAAAGCCTTCAGCGAAACGTCAAAGAATACGCCCAGCGATCTCTTGTGCTCCTCTTTTCCCGAGTAGGGCTTGGAAATCTCGAAATAGATGCTCAGACATTCGTGGAGTTCGCTTGCCTTTAGGCCATTCACATAGCTGGAAAGCTTCCTGTAAGCGGCAGCGTTCTCCATGTAAGCCTTGAATCGGCTTGCAAACTGCTGTTGCGCTGGAGTGATTCCCATTGTGGTTAGCCGTTTGGATCAGTCATGGGCACCTGGCGTGCCGAGGCTCCTCACTGATCCCCGGTCGGTATGACGAAGTTCGCTCCGCCCTCGATCAGAATTTTCTTGTCGACGTGCGGATCGCCACGCTCTCCGGAAAGAATGCGCGCCGTCATGCGAACGTTATCCAATTCCTTCTCGCGCGTCTCAGCTTGTGCCTTCTTTACATCAATCATGCGATGGTCTAGTTTGAATCTCTCCAGTAGTGTGTGCTCTCCGGGTAGTGCTTCGATGAACAGAGAGTTTGTGGGGACGACCAATACATCGTCATCCCTTTGCGGATTGCTAAGAATGGCCTGATAGACCGTCTGTAATTCCGGCAAGAGTTTTTGGAATTCATCGTCAGTTAGCTTCTTTTTCGTCGCACGGTCCACGTAAGGATCCATCATGAAATCCGTCAGGGGATTCGACTGATAAAGAGGGAAGATGGCGTAGTTCCCCTTGAACCCGAGCAAGGTACTCACATCGGCCACCTGAGAAAGGGGGACGTAGTTGAATTGCGGGTTGATGCTTGTCACGGATTCGATGGGGAAAGCCTTTGCGTCGCGCCCACCAAAGCGCGCCAGAGCCTGATGTGGTGCCCCCAGCGTCGTTGCAAGCACGCCATCCCAATTAATATGGAATCTTCTGTTCTGGTGCGTCATGTCTGGAACGGGAGTGTTGTGTAGCCGGAAGAAGCGCTGGTCCGCCGGCTCGTGAGCCCAAATCGCCTGCATGTAATACATGATGTTGTCTTTGACATGCACTTGCAGTCGCGCGATTTCCGTTAAGTGGTTGTTATGGTCGCGCAATGCCTTGGTGTAACTTTCCGTTAGAGCATTGAGAGATGTGACTTCTCTCTCCAACCGGAAAGTCAGATCGCGCACCTGATCCGCAGCCTGGTCCGCCCTATCTTGCAATGCTTGTCGATTGCTGTCGTTTTGTCCGGAGTCGCCTCCGAAAAGCAAGTTGCTGATTGGATTGAGTGCGCTGCTCGCAATGCTGTCCACGATTCCGAACAACCCCGAGCCTCCGGCCTTCTGATAGACAGCCTGGTCCATCATTGCCCGCTGCGCAGTCGCTTGTTGACTAGCGATTTCCAGCTCTTGCTTCAGGGATTGAACAATGCAGCGTTGCTGATTGACATTCGCCTTCATCTCCTCAATGGCAATCTCATCCCCGGCTGTCTCTGCAATACCGCTCAGCGTTGCCAGATAGGAATCGTCCAGAATCACGCGTCTAATGATCCAGTCGTAGCGCACAAGCCACGTCTGATCGATGTCGCTCGGTTGCGGAAAGTCCTGTGCAACCAGGATGACAGGCTGCACTCGATAGAGTCGCTCATAGACCCGGAAGTTGCGTTGCAACTCATAAAACATATATGTAACTGCAATCTCATCATTTGGATTTGATATTTCCGTAGTTTCCACCGACTCAAATTCGTGCGTTTCCTCGGTATTGATTTCCGTGGTCTTTTCTTCTTTGAATTCTTGTGCAGATTTGAAAACCGCCTCATGAAATGACTTCTTCGCGTCTTCTGAGCTCTTTGCCGAATCCTGCTTGAACCCTGTCGTCAGTGTGTCGCTGTCGACTTCATAATTCAGTTTGGCTTCATTCGTCACGGAAAGGCTGGTGTTGCTGGACGCTTTGTCTGTAATTTGCTGTTCCGCGCGGTTTGTCTCGCTCGTCTCCTGCTTGAGTACTCGCAGATTATTCTCTTGTTCCTTCCGCGTCCGCTTCTTTACGGTCTTGCGAGTAATCACAAGCTTTTGCGTTTGCTTAGGAGCAAGGGGAATAGTTTTGAGCAAAGGCCCTGCCTGATAGCTGAGCGGCGTCCAATACTGCCGAAAGGTATTCAAGATGCCGAAGTTGACGCTGCGTTCCTTCGAATTCGCCGCATAGATTGTGAAGTTATAGTTCTCGAGCAACTTCTTATTCAGGGCCTCCAGGAGAGCCGGCAAGCGTTCGATCGGATCAGCAATGGTCAAAGGATTTACCGCCCCAGCGCGATGGTCGCGAACGTTCGAGCCGTTGCTACACCCGCAACTCGTGTCGGAGGACAGTCCCGTCACCGTCACAGTCACTCCACCTTCTCCTCTGCCAGGAGAAGCGATGCGCGTACCGGGCGCTTCGCCGCGGTGATCACGTACCACAACCGTCGGAGTTGCGTGCGCATTCAGAACAAGCTTCCCTTCCTGCGCAAGTGCGACCAACGGGTGGACGTTCTTGTAATCCTCATGATCAGGATCTCCGCCCAACCCAACGATCGTTTCGTACGCATTCTGAGCAAGTGTGAGCGCTCCTTGATCAATCGCCTCCTGCCATACGTAGTCAAACGCTATTTGCAGATTGTTGAAATCATGGATTGCCGGCGTATCCGCCGGACTGGCGTTGAAAAGCAAAGACTGCACGCTGTTTTGAACCGAATTCCGTGTAGCCACGGGCATCAGGCCAACGACCAACTCCTCCTCTGGCGCAGTGAGCGGCTCCATCAGTCGCGCAAGAAAGCGGGGCACGTCGTCGTTCGTAATTGTGCCTTCGCCCGTACCTGGCGTCGGAGTTGGAGTATTCGTAGGTGGTGTTGTGGGGTTCAAGATGGAATCAGTGCAGTCAATATTAGGGGTCGCAGGCTGGCACAGCGGAAGCCGCTCTAGTGCCTGCACATACGTAATCGGCGAAGTCCCTGTCGTGCCTGACGTAGCAGCTGTTAGCGCTTCCGCTGGTACGTTCCCATCGGCGTCTGCCTGAGCACGTAGCGTGGTGACCTGAGCCTCAGTCAATGACACGTACCCTCTCACGGCCGCGCGTTTGGTCGGATCGTTGATCGTCCCCGTTACCGTTGCCGCTGCCACTGCAGAGCTCTTGGTAAAAACGCTTTCTCCAGGCCCGACAATACGCTCTGGAGCAATCGGGTTGGCAGCAACATTGGAAAGCGCCGATTGCAATGACGCTTTGAAATTCTGGTTGAAAGTAGCCACTCGTGCCCGGTGTGCGACGACCACATCTTTCGCTGCATCGACAGCGCCTGAAACAAATTCATTTTGTCGTGCGGCCATCGCTTTCAGCCTGTCAACGAGGTTTTTGGTTGGCTCAAAATCCTCGGACACTTCTGAGGGGAGCGGGATTTCGGCCTTTTGTAGCTGAAGCGTCGTCAGTCGAATGACATATTGTTCCGTTGCTCCGGCTTTTTGCCGCGGCACGGAACTCGAATAAAGCACGAGAGCGTCTGGTGCAATTCCCGGCTCTTCCGGAGCGAGCACGGTCAAGTGCAGATCGGGACGTCCGAGCGTCGAACCGCTGGTTTGAAAGCTGGCGTCCTCGTAACTCAACGTAAAGCTGCCATCGCTCGCTGTCAGTACGGACCCAAGCCGATTTGGAACCGAGGGAATGGAAACAGCCCCAGCGGCAGCAGGCGAGGGTGGAGCTGACGGCAATGTAGCTACTGCACTATTCAGAACGGCGAGCAGATTCGGTATGCCTACGCCAGACTCCTTCAAGATAACGCGACCTGAAATGGAATTCATGATTCCCCCAAGAAGGACGGCCTTCACCAATGAACGGATCTGCGTCAATCCTCGGGAGATTAGTGAGCGGAATTACAAAATCGTTTCAAATCGGAACTCCGGCCTGGAAGGAGAACATATTTCCCTCCCCCGCTGAGTTCCTGCGATTCCTTACACTACCGGGAAACCGACTCGCTCTCAGTTCCCTTCCGTGTCAAGGCTTTAACCAATTCGATCCCTACCACTATCCATCTTCCGGATGGTTGGGCAGTTAACAAAAACGCCCGGGGGCAAAAAGGGGGGATTAGGCCAATCATCCGGTTTTATGTCTTATTTCGACGGCACGTAGCAACCGGACAGCTCTGCTCTACACCTCCCGATTTCTACCCATATTCTCGGCATTTGCCTCGCCGCCGTTAAGCCATAAAAGCGAAGCCCGTAGCCGATCCGCATCCCCGAATCCGTGTCGCTACTCATTTATGGATTCCTATGTGTCTCCTAACCGCTCGTGCTCATACAGGGACGAAGCGGTTGAAACTGACTCAGTTTGTTCTTGGACGGTCAGAGCTGTCGCAGTATTTTCCCGTAAGCGGTTGAAACCTCTGCTTTTTTCTTTGTAACGTTTCTGGGCCGCCGCACACTATACAAACGAGAGCAAGATACGCAGCTTGGCGGTTACACTACACGCGTCCTTCTCCATCGGTCCTGGAGACTTATGTCAAGCCGAGAGCCTGAGAATTATTCCGGCCGGCTGGTTAGCATCAGATCCTTGGGCAGTGCGGAGAATCCATTTGTGACAACCAAGCAGGAGAATAGAAATCATGGCTTGGGCATCCAAAACACTAAATCACCCTACTTTCGGCCCCTGCGAACTTGTGCCAGATCTTGTGGCAATCAAATGGGTAAAACCACTGGGTTCTAAGGCCGTGGCTTCGATCCTATCCTCTAACGCGCTCGCCCTCGCGACCGATGTTCCCCAGACAGAGAAAGGACCTTCCGGTTCGCTACGGGATCCGCGTCTGGTCAAAGTCAACCAAAGTGAAACTCTTACTTGGGCTTCCGGGAAACTCACCGACAAGGTTTCAGGAGACCTAGGGTCTGACAAAAACGTCGAATGGATCGCGCCCGTCTACCGCGCAACCAGCGCGGTTTCTGGTCCCTACTCATATTTTGCGGTGAATCCGACGGTCCTTCTCCTTTCCCAAGAAGCCGCGGCAGCAATTGGAGACATGAAGTCGATCGATGACTCTGGTTCAATTGATCAGAGCAGGAGCAATTTGCTCAAAGGATTCGTAGTTCTCAGCGTCCCCAACAAGAACTCGATTGAAATTGCAAATCGAATCGTTAAAGCAGTCGGGGCACAAGTCGCCAAGAGCGGCGTGAAATTTGAAAACTTCCCATACATTTCACCTCAGTGCTGCGGATGTACAGGCACGGTTACGCAAGGCATGCGTGCTGGCCGGAACGATTGCTCTCCGTCGACAACCGCCATCATTCCCAACGACACATTTTATCCGAACCAGTGGGGACTCCAGCGGATCAACGCGCCCCGCGCCTGGCCTCTCACCGAAGGGGATCCAAACGTAGTCGTCGCTGTTCTGGATGAAGGCGTCGAACTTGGCCATCCCGACCTGAACATGTGGCCGCTGTCCTATAGCACGATCACGCATACAAATGATGGCGGCCCGGTAGGAAACCACGGGACGGCCTGCGCAGGAATCATAGGAGCCAAAATCGATAATGCTCTCGGCGTGTCAGGCCTTGCCGGAAAATGTCGTGTCATGGCCATCGCTACCAATTTTGCCGATACTCAGGTTGCCGAAGGTCTGTACTTCGCGGCGGATAATGGCGCACGTGTCGTCAGCATGAGTTTTGGTGTCTATCCGACATGGATGATATGGGACTTCACGATTGTCGAGGCCGCACTTCAGTATTGCCAGGATAAGAACGTGGTCCTTGTCGCGGCGTCTGGAAACGAAAACCAAAATATCTGCAGGTTCCCGGGAACAGACCCTCGAACGATCTGCATCGGAGGATCGAATCGCGATGATGTACGCAAGGCAGTTGGCGACACTTCTATCGAGGGTTTCTGGGGTGCATGCTTCGGTCCTGATCTCGATGTGGTCGCACCCTGCCTGGAAATTCCAACGACGGACCGTTTGGGCGTGGCAGGTTACACGCCGAACGATTACGACATGCGGTTCAATGGCACATCATCCGCGACGCCCCACGTTGCGGCTCTGGCGGGCCTAATCATCAGTGTGAATCCGGCTCTAACCAACATGGATGTGCGAAAAATCATCTCTGAGAGTACCGATAAGATTAATTCACTCGGCTACGTTTACCTGCCAACGGCGGGTAAACCGTATAGCACATGGAACAACGATGTGGGCTACGGTCGGATCAACGCCGAACGCGCGCTTCTGATTGCGTGTTCTTCCGCGGACGACTGCAAGGATGCAGGTCCCTGTTGTGTTGAGTTGCCGGTTCCCGATGCTTGCTGCGTCAGCCCGTGTGATCCGCCGTGGCGGCCGGACGAACAATGCTTGGTTTGGTATGAAACGAGGNNGCCGGGAGAAAAGGTCACGCTTTATCATAGTGATCGCTATCGACGCATTACGAGCGATCAAGAACGCTACTCCGTGCAAACCACCTTTTCGCAGTTCCTCTCTGTCGTTCATCAGGCGAGAGTAACGAACACGCTCGACGTATTGAGCGACAAACTGTCCAGTGTAAAGACCGGGGCTTCGGCATCGGTTGGCGGAGGGCTTGCCGGCTTGTTAGGTCTTCCCAGTGGAAGTACATCGACCCAGGTTAGCGTCACCGATCACAATATGATCCAGGTCGGCTTCGTTTCGGACCAGTTCAACCAGTCGATCGCACAGGCCTCGCAGCTTACCAGCGCAGAGCGCTCACTCGTCATCAGCACCTATGAGGACAAGGAAACCTTGGACATTACCTCCCGCACAATCCAAAACGACAATGTCTGCCGCGCCGTCACCTACTTTGTGCGGCAGATCGTAGAGCTCTATGCATTCA
>WNFD01011332.1_pt1 | contig 10186 bp, 8 predicted proteins | sample 5400491 | NCBI WGS metagenome assembly WNFD01 (sample SAMN13153343, study PRJNA577476) | soil metagenome | isolation source: 120 cm saprolite under Douglas fir tree site 2 hole 2 replicate 2 | place: USA:California | collected 2015-04-18
GGAGCCACCCGTCGGCCGAGCGCTTGCGGATCACCACCGCGCCAAACCTGTGGCGCTACTCGTTGGTGATGGTGTCATAATTCTCGCGCATCGTCTGCGTTAGCGGGTGATCGGGACCGAGGAAGCGTTCGCAGTCCGCAAGCGTCCGATCCAGCAAGGCGGTCGCGTCGACCGGTCGGCCGGCCGTGTGGTAGGCGTGGGCAAGATTGCCGCGCAAGATGATGGTGTCCGGGTGGCTGGTGCCGTGGATTAGTTCGGATTCGGCGATGGCGCGCTTGTACAAGGGGATGGCATCGGCTAGCCGCCCCGCGCTGTGGTAGGCCGAGGCGAGGCTTGCGCGCGAGGTCACTGTATCCGGATCATCGGGGCCGACGCTCCCCTCCCGCTCCGCAAGCGTGCGTTCGTACAGCACGATCGCCTCCTTCACTTGGCCGGTCAGCAGGTGAGCGTCGGCTAGGCTGGCGCGAGCGGTCAGTGTGTCACGGTGACGAGGTCCAAGTACTCGTTCGCGGTCGGCCAGGTTGCGCTTGCTGTGCCTGATCGCATCCTTCCCGCGCCCCGCATATACCAGGGCCGTGGCGAGGGTGGCCCGTGCTGCCAGCGTGTCCGGGTGATCTGCTCCTCCGGAGCGCTCGGCCTCTGTGACGATCCGCTCGTGCACTCTGATGGCTTCCTTGGACAAGCCGGCTGCTTGGTAGGAATCTGCGAGGCCACGGCGTGCAGCCAGGACGTCAGGATGGCCGGGCTCGAGGAGGTGCTCACCGTCCGCGATGATCTGCTGATACAGCGGAATGGCATCCCCTGAGCGCCCGGCCGCTTGATAGGCGCGTGCGAGGCTGGCCCGTGGCGTCCAGGTGTCTGGGTGCGTGGGGCCCAGGAGCCAGGCCTGCTCGGCGACGCTCTTCTCGTACAGTGGCATCGCGTCGGCTAGGCGCCCGGCCGCCTGGTAGGCGGCCGCGGGACCGAGGATATCGGCGCCCTTCTCGGTCATCTCCCGCCAGTGCCCGACCGCGGGGCCGACCAGCCGCGCCGCGTCCAGGCTCTCGCCCGCGCGCATAAGCACCGGATGCGATTCCGGGTCCCCGAGCAGCCCATCGGTGCCCGCTTGCAGGCTGCTCGCACAGTCACGCAGAGCCTGGGCCAGCAGCGGCTCCGCCTGATCCTGCTCCGGCCAGACCTCAAGCAGCGAGCTGGCCGCTGCCCTAGCTGCCAGCCTGATCTCCTCGGCGGACAGGTTGTCCATGACCGCGGTCCGCACCAGGGAGTGCACACGAATCGTCCGGGCTGCGTCGTTGCCGTCGATGGTGACCAGGCCCAGGCTGGCAAGATTAAGCAGGGAACGGCGGGCTTGGCTCTCGTCATCAGCCCCGCCCGCGTTCGCGCGCCCGATGATAAAGCCGCACGCGGGCTTGCTCGTGAGCACTGCTCCGGGAATGCCGTTCGACCCGAGCAGCGTGCTCAGCGTGAGTGCTGGCCGTGAGCCGGTACTCACGGCAGCTAAGTCCGTCGCTGGCTATGACGGCCGCTGCATGGCCGAGCCCGAGCGGAAGGTATCCCAGGTCGTCGACCAGGTCCAGGGCCTCGAGCCGCTGATCTCGGTCTAGTCTGGTCGTCAGGTACGTGAAAGCTTCCCGGCGCGTGAACACCCCGACGTGCTCGATTCGCCGACCAGCCTGATGCAGCGACGCGTCAAGCCGCCGGGTAGTCACAAGAGTCCGCCCGGCCGGGCCTCGCGGCCACAGCCCATCAAGGTCCTCCGGGTCAGCGAGACCATCGAGGACCACCAGCCACGGCCGGCTGGTTTGCGCCAGCCAATTCAGCAACTGCCTGGCGGCCGACTCCGCATCCTGGCGACGACGAGTGGCGCCGACCTGGCCTGCGGCATGGGCATAGCTTGTGACAATCGCGGCGCGGCTGCCCGCGTGCACCCACACGAGCAAGTCGACTGCCTGCACTTCCCGGAGCGCCTGTGCCGCGGCGACGGCGAGCTGGGTCTTCCCTGTCCCGCCGAGCCCGCTAACGCCCCGGGTCAGGGCATCGTCGCCGTCGTTGAGGACCATTGTCTCGCCGCGCGACAGGCTATCGGGCAGGCCTGGCCCCGTCTCCGGCCTGTCGATGTGGCCGACTGCAAGCTGGGGCACCGCGCCAGAAACAATCGGCCACGTCACATGTGGCTGGGGGTCCGCGCGCGGTACGCGCCCGGCCTGGCTGCCGGTCGTCACATGATCACCAAACCTGAGCGCTGAGATTCACGGTTTCCATGACAGAGCAGGAGCGCTCATCAGAATACGACGCCAAGGTCCATGAAAACGGCTAATCAGCTCGGGCCACATCCACTCTGGGCAGCGACCTGGCCCTGGCTCCTCGGGGATCTCGGCATGCCCATGGGGATCGGCTGACCCAACCAATGCCACAATCGACAGGACGCCCGGCAGCGTCCATTATTGGGTAATGGTTACGATGTGGCGTCTTGCCGTCAGGACACCCGGACAGAACACCTGGACCTCCGAGAAACCGAGGGGTAAGGGGCCATGCAAGTCGGCGCCCGCTCCCGTCGAGGCAACCCGCGCCTATCGCGCCGTGCGGCCTGCAGCACCTGGCCCAAGGGCATGAGAGCGTCTGGGATGTTGCCGCCGGGCGGTCGCCGGGCGGGCTGATGGGCAAGTTCACCCTCTACTTCGCCACGGACATCCATGGGTCGGAACGATGCTTCCGCAAGTTCCTGAACGCCGGCAAGGCCTATGGTGCAGACGCGGTCATTCTGGGCGGCGACATCACAGGCAAGGCCCTGGTACCCGTTATCGAGGAGGCGGGTGGTCGCTGGAAGGCCAAAGTGGCCGGCAAGTGGGAGACCGCCTCGGATACGGCGGAGCTTGACGACATCGAGCGGCGAATCCGAACCCTCGGGTTCTACTCATACCGCACATCGCCAGAGGAGCACGCCAAGATGGCTGCCGACGAGGCGTATCAGAGCCTGGTCTTCGACCGGGTGATGCGCGCTTCAGTCGAGGGCTGGGTGGACATCGCTGACACGCGGCTGCGCGATGCTGGGTTGCCATGTCTCGTCATGCCGGGAAACGACGACATCCCGGCTGTTAAGGATCTGCTCTCCCAGGCCAGCTGGCTGATACAGGGAGAGGACCACGTTCTCGACTTCGGTCCTTACCAGGTGCTGAGCCTCGGGTATTCCACGATGACGCCGTGGCATTCGCCGCGGGAGCTGTCCGATGAGGAGATGGGCCGCCGCCTTGGCGAGCTGATCGAACGAATCCAGCCGGGTAGGCCGGTGATCTTCAACGTGCACAACCCGCCAGCCGACTCGGGCACCGATCTCGCGTTCAAGCTGACCGACAACATGCGCATTGCGACGGCCGGCGGCGAGCCGGTTCGGACACCGGTAGGCAGCCGCGCCGTGCGGGCAGTGATCGAGCAGGTGCAGCCGGTGCTTTCGCTGCACGGGCACATTCACGAATCCCGCGCGATGAGCTCAATCGGCCGGACGAAGGTCTGCAACCCTGGCTCGCTCTACCCGGACGGAATATTGCAGGGAGTCCTCATCAGCCTCGATGGCGACAAAGTCAAGGGATACAAGTTTGTTTCCGGGTGATGCGGGCGACGGCACCGAGTCGCCGGCCCAGGCGGATAGGCAGGCGTCGTCGGCCGACGCCGGGGCCTGGCCAGGAGCCAACACCGGCGCCGTCGCTTTGACTTTCGATGTTGACGCGCGCTCGGTGATGCTCGCGGCCGATCCCTCCCGCGCGTCCCGCGCGTCCCTGATGAGCCACCAGGACTACGGCCCGCTCGTCGGCGTCCCGCGACTGCTTGCCCTGCTGCGGGACTACGGGCTGCGGGCAACGTTCTTCGTCCCAGGGGCGACGGCTGAGCATTATCCAGCGGTCCTGGCCGCGATCCTGGAGGGTGGCCACGAGGTCGGTCACCATGGCTACCTCCATGAGTCGCTGGTTGGTGCCGATGAGAGGGCCGAGCGCGACTACCTGGAACGCGGCCTGGACGCCCTCGACCGCATCGCCGGTGTCCGGCCATCCGGTTACCGGGCACCCTGGTGGGAGGCGACCGCGCGGACCCGGCCACTGCTTGCCGGGTACGAGTTCGCCTACGACAGCAGCTTCTTCGATGCCGACGCGCCGTACCCGGCGCCCGAATGCAGCGGCCAGATTGTTGAGGTTCCAGTCTGCTGGGCGCTCGACGACTGGGAGCGGTACGCATTCTGGCCGGGCATAACCGGGGACGGTCGGATCGATCGGCCTAGCGCCGTCGTCGCGGCCTGGTGGGAGGAGATCCAGGCCATTCACGCGATTGGCGGCATCGCGGTGCTGACCATGCACCCGTTTTTGTCGGGCCGCCCAGCCAGGGCGGCCGCACTTCGCGACCTCATCGAACGTTGCCTCGCCACGCCGGATTTGTGGGTGACTGCGCTTGATGAGGTGGTGCACTGGTACCGTGACGGGAAACTAAGGAAAGGATGATAGGAATGGCACAATCGGCGCCACCGATTTTCGCAAGGAAAGCAACAGGCCTGGTCCGTGAAGGCAGCGCGAGCAGCGTCCTCATTTACAACATCAATTTCGTGAGCATCGGGCTCATGCTCGTCTTCGCGCTCATCATGATTCCCGCCTTCTACCCGGGTGGCAACGTCCAGGGGACCTTCCTCGCCTCGTTCATCGTGGTCGTGCCGACATCGCTTGTGTTCGCGATGCTGGCAGCTGCCATGCCCCGGTCAGGCGGCGACTATGTCTACGTGAGCCGTATCCTCGGCCCGCGGTGGGGAATGATGTCGAGTTTCAACAACACTATCTGGTGGATACTTTACGGCGGCGTGCCGTCGGCGTTCTTCGCGTATTACGGGCTGACGCCCCTGTTGCGCGGGCTCGGCATCCTAACCAACAACGCCACTCTCGTCCGGTATGGAAACGACCTGTCGACGCCCACCGGGGCGTTCATCATTGGGACACTGCTTATTATTGTCCTAGTCGTGATCTTCGCCACCGGACTGAATTTCTACTTTAAGATTCAGAACGCGCTGTTTATCGTCGCCATGATCGGCATCGCGGTGACCGTCGGCATTCTTCTCACCACCAGTCATGCCGATTTCATTGGGGCGTTCAACCACTACATCGGCCGGTCCACGGGGCACCCGGACTCTTATCGGGCGGTGGTCGCAGCAGCCACCCATGATGGCTTCCAGACCGCGCCATTCAGCCTCTACTGGACTCTCATCCCGATCACCTGGATCTACCTGGAATTGGTATTCAACCAATCCTCTGCCTACATCGGCGGCGAGGTCCGGCGGCCCGGGCGGGTGCAGCTATGGTCCATGCCGGTAGCCGCCATCCTCAGCACCGGCATTGCCATGATCATCGCCTGGCAGATGGCCCGGGTGGTTGGCACCTCGTTCCTCGGCGCCGCAAGCTTCAATGGCGGTGCGGCGATCGGTTTCGGCTCCACCCCCGTCTACACCGAGCTGGTCGGCTACGCTTCGCGCAACGTCCTGTTGGGGCTGATCGTGACGTTTAGCTTCCTGTTCTGGTCCTACTCCTGGTTGCCAGGGCAGATCCTGAACGCGTCCCGGAACTTGCTCGCATACGGCATCGACGGTGTGATGCCTTCCTGGTTCGGACGGGTCAGTTACAAGCGGCACACTCCAGTCAACGCGCTGGTCGTGATGGGCATCGGCTCCATCGCTGCGCTATGGCTCTACACCAGGCCGACGGGCCCATTCAAGACGCTGACCGGCATCTTCGGGTTCATCCTGAGCTTCCTGATGGTGTCGCTGGCCGCAATGCTGTTCCCGTACCGGCAACGCGAGACATGGGAGGCGTCGCCGGTAAATTGGCGCTGGGGCCGGATCCCCGTGATCACGGCTATCGGGGCGCTGAGCTTCGTCGCCTGCGGTTTCATGGCCTGGGACTACTTGAACGACCCTCTGTCCGGACTGAGCGTCGTGCCGCATAACACCGGCGGGCTCTTCGGCCACCAGGCTTTCGCGATGTTCATACTTAACATCATCATCTGGGTGGCTGGCTTGGTCGTGTACCAGATAGCGAAGATGATTCGTGCCCGCCGAGGGGTCGACCTCGACGCTACCTACCGGGAGCTGCCGGTCGAGTAGGCAAGCCCGAGAAGGCATCAGGCACGGGAGGCGTATGGCCGGAGGTAAGCATCGTGTTCCGGCGACGGGGGATCTGCTGGCCGCTGCCGCCGACATCATCGCGGCGGCGGCGGCCACCGGCACGACGCTCCGCCTGCTGGGCGGGCTCGCCGTCTTCCAGCTCTCAGAAGCGGCCCGGCGGCCACCGCTCGCGCGGCGCTACCAAGACTTCGACCTGGTAGTGCCTCCCGGCCAGGGCCAATCGGCCGCGGCGGTTTTCCTGGAACGTGGCTACGCGGAGGACGCTTATTTCAACGCCCTGCACGGCGCCCACCGCATGGTATTCACCTCAGCCGACGGCTTCGCCGTCGACCTGCTGGTCGGCTCGTTCCAGATGTGCCACCGACTCAAACTCGGCCACGACCTTCCCGACTCCGGGCTCACCATCCATCCCGGCGACCTGATGCTCACCAAGCTCCAGATCGTGCAGATCGAGGAGAAGGATCTGCTCGATGCCGCCGCGCTCTTGGTGGACCTGCCGGTAGGCCGGTCAGAGACGGGAATCGACGTCGGCCGCTTCACCGCGCCCTTGGCTAGCGACTGGGGATTCTTCCATACCGTGGAACTGAACCTGCCGAAGGTCGTTCACTTCGCCGCTGACCGACTCGGAGAGTCACAAATCCGGCGGGTGGCGCGCAGCGCGAATGAGCTCAGGCAGGCGATGGAGGCTGTCCCGAAGTCGCTGCGGTGGAAGGCGCGAGCCCGGATAGGCGAGAGAGTCCCCTGGTACGAAATGCCCGAGGAGATCGGCTGAGTCCGGATGTGCATACTTTGGCTTGGATACTGAGCTGGCATCAATTCGAGTACACGCGGAATCCTGACATGACTACCTGCGAGTTTGATTCGGCATTTGGCTCAGGTCGGCTAGAAAGCTTGGATGACCGTGGTCTTTGATATTGGGTCAAGTCTGGTGTTTGCAGGTCGGGATAGTACTACAGCAGCACTGTGTGATCACGTGCGTTCGCCGAGCCAATACTGTGCGGCAGGCCGGCCTCTCTGTCAGATGTCGGTTGGAGTGACGCTAGGGGCTAACGCGCGTGTTCTTCTGGCAGATGTCGGTAGTGCCGACGTTAGGCGGACCCGGCCGGGGCTGGGTCATCGGGGTAGACATGGTGTGCCGCCGGATCTGCCTCGAAGAGCCCGTCCGGTGGCCGGCAGGCCACCGGCGGTCGGCCGTGACGCTGGCGGTGACGAAGACCTTAGGCAGCGGGCTTCCCGTGCACACTCGGGAAGACGTATCGCCACCAGTCTGTCTGCACGCCGTCAGCGACCCCCGGGTTCCTCGGGAATCGCCCGAGCCACCAGATGAGAAAGCCGCGCTGGGTGCCGCCCCAGGTGCTCGCGTTGACAACCGTCTGCCGACCCGTGAGGTTCGGGAAGTTGGCCCAGTCGTTCGCGTCGGAGAGGACCGGGTAGTTGCGGTCGTACTGGTAATGGCAGTACGCATTGGGCGGGAAGTGGACGTTGCCGGCGTGGGTGCTGGTGGCGTCGACCTCCGGATGGCCGGCGTCGGGCTGCGCCGGGCAGGCGAAGTCCTCAGCGTAGCGGCCGCGCTGCCCATCAAACCGATCCCAGAGAGTCAGGCCGATGCCGGCCTGGACGAGCGCCTCAGCCCGATGCCCGAGGTTGTGGAGCATCTCCGCGACCGAGCGCTCGTAGCTGAAGCCCATGACCACGAACCGCCGGGTGACCTGTGGGCAGAGCGTTCGCGCCTCGGCGACCCGGTATTCGAGGTATCCGAACCACGGCCCGCCCCAGAGCCATACCTCGTCGACCCGTTTCTGCGCCAGGGCCTCGCAGGCACTTCCGAAGCGTTCGTCATACCGCGTGTTGAGGACAGCCGAATAGTCGATCAGGGCGCCGCAGTAGGCGGGCGACGCATCGGCGAGGCAGCCGAGGTACTGCGCGTTGGTGAACGTGAACCCGCCCGGCTTGACCGGATACGCGCGAACGACCGACGTGCGCACGATGCGCTGATCAGCGACGCCGGCGCTGGCGCTGGCGACATCGGCCCGGTACGCCTCATCGAGGGCGAGCGGGTCGTTCCAGCCGCGCTCCGCGGAGAGCGCCACGCCGTCATCCATGAGCGGGTCGAAGTCGAGCACGTAGACCCGGACACGGAGGTGCTCGCCCGGCGCCGCAGAGGCAGTCGACGGCAGCAGGGCCGACGCGGCGAGCATCGGCGCCAGAAACAGCGGGACCAGCAGCAGGGCTCTCCTGGTCACAACCTTCTCCGCTCGCGACGATGAGGCAGCGGGGCCGAAACCGAACGACAAATGTACTGCGTCGTCGCCAGCTTGTCCAGGGATGCTCCATTCTGGCAAGCGGTTAGAGCCACGCTCAGACGTCGTCGCGGCAACGGCGCTGGCTAGCAATACTGCCGCGTGCTGTGCGCACGGCGCAGCTCGTCGGAGCGGCGCTGACGGGCGGAATCGCTCGCCGCCAGTGGATGCAGCGCCTCTCCCGCCAGCCCGGGTCCTACCCGCCGTTCTCATGCAGCGCGGTGATCGGGCCGCGACGGCCATGCGCGGGCTGCCGGAAGCAGTGGCGCAGCTATCCCGCTACGGCGCAAACTCCAATATCACAGGCTGTGATTGCCGATTCGTCGCTGGTAATGGCAGTAGCGGGCGCGGGCCTGGTGGCGGCGTCTCCAGCGTGACCAGCGCTCGTGGTGCCTGGCGTGGCGGATAACGCGGGTGTACAGGTTGAACAGGCGGCGGATCTCACCGGTTGTCAGCGGGATGAGCTCGGCGCCGTTGTCCTCTGTTATCGGCAGTTGAGGGCAATATGTTCTCGGCGGGCCAAGAGTTGCCCACAGGCTTCGGTCCCCCTTTTTACCGGGCTGGGCACCGGATGCCGTTGTACGCCAGATCCACTTCCACCTCCTTTCCGCCATCCCCAGCCAGCGCGAACCGGCATTTCTCAAATGCTGGGCGCGCGTGTCGGGCAACAGTCCCCAGTCATTGTGCGACAGCACTTGCAGATGCACATTACCGATGGCATCGTGGCGAATCCCGCTGACTCCCGCGCGGGCCAGCATCAGGCCCGGCAGCCGACAGCGAACCGGGAACACAGATAACGTCCAGGCAGGCCCCAGGGCTGGCGCCGCAGTCCGGGAAGCTGTCACAGGGCGGATGCGCAGCGCCGAAGGCCCGCCCCGCGGGCATAATTCACGTCCGCACAGTGCGCCGTGACGCGGCGGGCGGGCCATGCAAGCCGTGACAAGTGATCACGCCGAAGGCGGGTCTGATGAGATCTCGGCAGGACGGAGCATGACGTGAGCGAGCACCAGGACGCTGCCGGATCCGCCGGCTCCGGCAAGCTGGCCGGATTGTTCCACGACTACGGCCACAGCTGGGAGATCGAGCACCTGGACCCCGGCTCGGCCTGGGTAGCGGTCACACGCAACGGCCCTTTCGTGCAGGTGATCGCCGCGCATGACCTAGACGAGCTGCGGGCCGAGCTCCAGAAAGCCGAGACAGAAGAACCCGTGACCAGGGCAGGGAACGCCACCCAGACGTAGCGGGAAGGATCGACGGCGCGGCCCACGCCGTCCCGCCGGTCGCAGTCACCAGAACATCAGACTCCGATGACCCGTCCTGGCGTAGGTGATCGCCCCAGGCCGGCGCATCATCCCCGTCGACGATCGGGACAATCCGCTGGAACCGGTGCCATGGGCAGCCAGCAGCTCCGATTGACGTGAGAAGGACCCTAGATTGGCTGAGCTGGTCGCCCTTCACGACGTAGACCCCAACCGGCATCACGAGGCCCCCGAAGCCCCAGCCAGAGCCGACCTGCAGGCTGGCCTGGAAGACGACATCTTTCTGGCTCCGGAGATTGCCCTTGTCATGCGGTCGACGCCGATTACAGAAAGTGACCAATAGTCATCAGCAGCGGGCAGCCTGTGCATTGTGAGCGTTCGAGCGTCTCCATGACCGGGTCCACGAACGCGGCAAACCGGGCCAGCAATAGTTTCGGAAAATGTCGATTACCTGCGAGCCCCCTTACGGAATCGAA
>WNFD01022015.1_pt1 | contig 10186 bp, 9 predicted proteins | sample 5400491 | NCBI WGS metagenome assembly WNFD01 (sample SAMN13153343, study PRJNA577476) | soil metagenome | isolation source: 120 cm saprolite under Douglas fir tree site 2 hole 2 replicate 2 | place: USA:California | collected 2015-04-18
CGCCACCAGCGCGAGGATCACGAGGGCGACGGCGAGCTCGCAGCGGACCGAGCGCGCCACCGACGCCGCGCCGTCCGGGCTCTGCAATTTCGGCACCAGCCGGTATCGGTTGGTCGCCGCGAGCCCGAGCAGGACGAGAACGGCGGCGAGCTTGCACGCGAGCAGGCCCCCGTAGCTCGTCGTCCACAGCGCATCGACGCGGCCGAGCTGCACGATGGCGAGCCAGCACCCGCTCGCAAGGAGCAGCGCGAGCGGCAGCGGGATGGCGCGGGAGAAACGCGCAAGCGCCAGATCGGCATGCGAGACGTGCACGCTGCGCTCGCGCACGGCCGAGAACAGCGGCAACAGCGACCCGATCCAGAAGGCGACGCAGACGCCGTGCAGGAACACCGCCAGGCGGCTGACGAGCTGCGGCGCGGCGGTGCTGGCGTGTCCGCTGAGCGATAGCGCAAGCCCGACGCCGAGCAAGCCGATCAGCGAAGAACCGCGCGCGACGAGCGGCGACTTGCCAACACAGCTGGCGAGACCGGCGAGCAGAGCACCGGCGGCGGCGATCGCGGTCGCACCATAGGACGTCGCGAGACCGGCGCCCCAGGCACGCATCCGCGGCAAGTCGGACAATGGCAGATCGAGCGCGTCGAGGCCCTGCAGGCCGACCGAAATCGGCGCCGCGATCAGGCCGCCGGCAAGCAGCGAAACGATCCATTGCCGGCTCGCGGCCGAGGGAGCGATCCAAGCGTGGAAGAACGCGCCCCCCACGCCGACGAACAGGCCGAGATAGATCGCCATCCGCGCCGCCCACAGCGCGGCGCCGACCCTTCGATCGGAAGGGGGTTCGGCTGCGGCCTCGGGCTTGCCGCTCGGCGCGCCGACCGAGAACATCAGCGCGCCGCCGACCGGATGCCCGTCGGCCGAGATCACCCGCCAGCTCAGCACATGGGTGCCGCGTTGCAGGCTCTCGGGCGCGCGCATCGTGACGGTCGCGTTCTCCGCGACGGCGGGGCCGAGCGCGATCGGCTCCCCGTTCGGGCCGATCAAGTGCACGACGAGCGGCGCGACCGGCTCGTTGAACGTCAGAGTCAGCACCGCCGGCGGCCGCGCAACGACGGCGCCGTCGGCGGGTTCGGCCTTGACCAGCGAGGCGTGCGCGCCGGCCTCGCCCGCGCACGCGAGCAAGCCGAGCAAGGCCATCAGCAGAATGCGCCCGCCCACGGCGGCCGCCCCATCACATCTTGGGCAACAGCTTCAACGCCGGTGCCGGCTCGGGGTAATCGCCGGCCGATTTGCCGGCGGCCGGAATCTCGATCCAGCGATGGACGCCCTTCTCGCATTCCTGCACCACCGGCACATAAAGCGTCTTGCCGGGCTCGAGATCGCCGGCAAGGAAGCCGCTGAAGACGAACTCGTCGTAATAGGCGTCGGGCAGCCGGCCGCCGGTGAAGCTGATCTCGGTCACGCCCTCGGTGAGCTTGACGCCGTGAAAATAATCGTAGGCCTTGGGGTACTTGCCGGTGACGGTATCGATCGTCCAGCCGGGCTTCGGCATCGGCTTGACGGCAATCATTCCATCGGGAACGCGGATGCGCAACGCGACGGTGGCGGCGCCGTCGCAGCCGTGGGGGACGCGCAATACCGCCTTGTAGGGGGCGCCGACCGGCGCTTCCCGGGTTTCGAGGGTGACGTGCGCGGACGCGGTGCAAATGAAGCCGAGGACGCCGGCGGCGCCGAGGCTGAACGAGCGAAACATGCTTGCATCTCCGAGCTCATGAACAGGCGGACGCGCAAGCGCGCCCGCGGCGGTTACGAGCGGTTCATGCGAGCGGTGGAGGCGCCTGCGATGGCCCGGCGCGCACGGCGCCCGGCGCGATGACGACGGTGAACATTGCCGGCGCGAGCCGCGAGCCTTCGCGCGCTTGCAATCGCCCGAACCGCGGTGCGGCCGGCGGCGGCAGCGCCGGAGCCGTCGACATGCAATAGGCGCAGCACAGGTGGCGGAGCTTCGCGGAATCGGGCGCCGCGGGATCGGCGCCTTCGCCCGAGCCATGGCAGACGACCGGATCGGAGACGATCGTCACCCCGCTCTGCGCCGCCGCCAGGCCGGCGACGAAGGCCTGCAGCACGACCAGCCAGGTCGCGATCAGGATGAACGGGCGTCGCCGGGAATGCGCGGCAAAATCGGTTGGCACGAGAACCTCTCGCGTGGCACCTTAGCACACCCTATATCGACGGACACCGTCAGCGCGCGCCTCGGACCCGCATGGCCAATCGCGAATCCGCCCTGATCGAGATCACGCCGGAAGTGCTGCTCAAGGCCTATGCCTGCGGCATCTTCCCGATGGCGGAGAGCGCCGAGGATCCGGCGCTCTATTGGCTCGAGCCCGAGATGCGCGGCATCATCCCGCTCGATCGCTTCTACATCCCGGCGCGGCTCGCCCGCACGGTGCGCTCGGACCGCTTCGCCGTCACCGTCGACCGCGACTTCGACAGCGTGCTCGAGGGCTGCGCCGAGTCCCGCCCCGGCCGCCCGCGCACCTGGATCAATGCGCGCATCCGTGCCCTCTATCGCAAGCTCTACGAGCGCCGGCATTGCCACAGCCTCGAAGTCTATGACGGCGACGCGCTGGTCGGCGGCCTCTACGGCGTGACGCTCGGCCGCGCGTTCTTCGGCGAGAGCATGTTCCACCGCGCGCGCGATGCCTCCAAGGTGGCGCTGGTCCATCTCGTGGCGCGGCTGCGGGCCGGCGGCTTCAAGCTGCTCGACACCCAGTTCGTGACCGATCACCTCAAGACCTTCGGCGCGATCGAGGTGCCGCGGCGCCAGTATCACAAGCTCTTGGAAGCCGCGCTCGCCGGCGAAGGCGACTTCGCCGCGCTCGGCGTGGCGCGCCCGGTCGCCGGCGCCCACGCGCTCGCCCAGTTCGGGTCCGATCAATCGTCGTGAGGGATCAGCGCCGCGGGACGACGGCTGACGGCGTCGGACGACGTGGGGCAGCCGCGGCCGGCGGCTTCGCGGGTTGCGCGACCGGCGGCGGCGGCTCGGGCGGCGTGCTCGCGGCAACCACCGGGTTTTTGCAATCCGTCAGCCAGACGTCGTAGATCGGGTGCTCGACGGCGTGCAGCCCGGGGCTGGCCGCGAACATCCAGCCGGTGAAGATGCGCTTGACCTCGCCTTGCAGCGTCACCTCGTCGACTTCGATGAAGGCGTCGGTGTTGGGGGTCTCGGTCGGCGGACGGGTGTAGCAGGCGCGCGGGGTCACCTGCAGCGCGCCGAACTGCACGGTCTCGCCGATCGCGGCGTCGAAAGTGATGATGCGGCCGGTGATCTTATCGAGGCCGGAGAACAGCGCGCCCTTGTTCACGACCTTCTGGGACGGCGGCTCGGCGACGACCTCGTCGCCCGGCTGCGGCGAGGTGTCGGCCGGCTGCGGTGTGCCGCGCGAACGCGGCATGCCAGGCAACGGCCCATCCGGCACCGCGGCGGCGGTTCCGCCGGGCGGCGGGGCGAGCGGCTGCGACTGCACGCCCGGTGCGCCGGGACGGGCAGCCTGCCCAGGATACGCCGTATCCGGATATTGCTGCTCCGGATAGCGCTGATCGGGATAGCGCTGGTCCGGATATTGCGGATAGCCCGGCTGTTGCGGCGGCATCTGGCGACCGGCCGGCACGTTCGAAGGCGGCCGCGGCGGGCCGAAAAGCGCCTCGAACGGATTGAATAATTGCGCCTCCGCCGGCAGCGCGCCGAGCACGGCGATGGCCGGCGCGACCATGAAGCAGAGGATGCGGAGCGATCGGGCCATCGGCGAGGGCAGTCCTCGAAAACGTCGGCAGGTCCCGGTTAACACGGGGAATAAGGCGAATCAGAGGACACGAAGCCCTGCGGACCGAAAAGTCGAATAGGCAGAACCACTTCAAACCAATTCCATAACGGCTCTTTCGAGACTGGTCCGATGTCCTGCATCACCGCCCCGGCGTCCAGGCCTTGTAGTCGCCGGTCGCCTTCGGCCGGCGCCCCTGGGCGAGGGTCGAGCCGGTCGGACGATGGGCGCCCGGCGTTCCCGTGAGATTGGGGCGATGCGGCTTCCACCACGAGCGCGGGGTGACCTTGTCCTCGGTCGGCGGCAGGTCGACGGTGTGATGCAGCCAGCCGTGCCAGGACGGCGGCACGGTCGAGGCTTCGGCGATGCCGTTGTAGATCACCCAGCGCCGCTCGAAGCCGAGCGACGGATCGATCTTGCCGCCGCGCGTTCGATAATAACGGTTTCCGAACTCGTCCTCGCCGACGCCGTTCCACCAGGTGAAGAAGCGCAGGAGGAAATTTCTCATGATATGGGCTGCTTGCCGTAGGGGCGGCGCACGCCGCAGCGATAGTTCCAACGCCGGAAACGTTTCCGGACGCGAAGCGTTTTAACCTCGGCAGCGGGTTGATGCCATCCGGCCCGGACCATGTCCAGGGGCGGCGTTGCGGTTTCCGTGCGATCCCGTTGCTCCAACCGACTCCACATGCGCCGAGGTGATTCATGGTGGAGGCTATTCGGAACACATTGCTCGATCTGCGCGGCGCGGCGGCTTGGCTTCCCGCCGATGTCGTCGCCATCGTCATCCTCGCGATCGCCGCCGTGGTCGCGCTGTCGATCGATCGCCTCGTCGTGCGGGCGCTCGGCCGTTACCTGAGCCGCCGGCATCCTTACCTGAGCCCGTTGCTGGCCAGAACCGAATATCCGATGCGACTGGCGGTGCTGCTCGCCGCGCTGTTCATCGCCTTGCCGGCCGCGCCCTTCGATCCCGCCGCGACCTCCGCCCTGACCAAGCTCTTGGTGCTCGCCAGCATCGTTCTCATCGGCTGGACCGTGATCACCGCCGCCAACACGACGGCGGAGCTTTACCTGCTGCGCTTGCGCCTCGACGTCGAGAACAATCTGCTGGCGCGCAAGCACATCACCCAGGTGCGCATCCTCAAGCGCACGGTCGACACGCTGTTGGTCGTCGTCACCGTGGCGGCGGTCCTGATGACCTTCGAGGCCGTGCGTCAATATGGGGTGAGCCTGTTCGCGTCGGCCGGCGTCGCCGGGCTGGTGGTGGGACTCGCCGCGCGCCCGGTGCTGAGCAACCTGCTGGCCGGGATCCAATTGGCGGTGACCCAGCCGATCCGGGTGGACGACGCGGTGTTGGTGGAGAACGAATGGGGCCGGATCGAGGACATCACCTCGACCTACGTGGTGATCCGCATCTGGGACGACCGCCGACTGATCGTGCCGCTGACCTACTTCATCGAGAAGCCGTTTCAGAACTGGACGCGCGAGGGCTCGGCGCTGCTCGGCTCGGTCCTGCTCCATCTCGACTACACCGCGCCGATCGATCGCATCCGCCAAAAGGCGGCCGAGCTCGCCGCGCAATCGAAGCTGTGGAACGGCAAGGTGGTGAACGTCCAGGTCACCGACGCCAAGGACTCGAGCATCGAGGTCCGCGTGCTGGTGAGCGCGAGCTCGGCGTCGGCGCTGTGGGACCTGCGTTGCGAGATGCGCGAGCAGCTGATCGGATTCCTGCAGCGGGAGCATCCGACCGCGTTCCCGCGTCGCCGCCAGGAGGCCGTCGCCGCCGCCCTCCCGATATTCGCAGGGAGCAGAAGGCCGCCGCCCGCTGACGGCCGCGCGGGCGCTTCGCCCGTTCTTCGCCGTTGCCCATGATGGGCCGGCGCGCCTATCCTTCCGCGCGCGGCATGAGCCGGAGGACAGGATGACGTCGGCGCGCATATGGCACCTTGCCGGTGCCCTGCTCTTGACCACCCCGCAAGCCGCCCTCGCGCAGTGGCCCGAGCGGACGATCCAGGCGATTGTTCCGTTCGCCGCCGGCGCCGCCAACGACATCGTCGGCCGCATCGTGCTCGAGCAGGTCTCGAAGCAGGTCAAGCAGCCGATCGTGATCGAGAACCGGGCGGGCGCGGGCGGCACCATCGGGGTCACGGCGGTCGCCAAGTCACAGCCGAACGGCTACACCATCCTGGTGCACTCGTCGTCCTTCAGCGCCGCCTTCTCGCTCTACCGGAACCTCCCCTACGACACGTTCAACGATTTCGCCGCGGTCATCCCGCTCGGCAAGACGCCGACCGTGCTGGTGACCGCGCCCGCCAAGGGCTTCAAGACCGCCGCCGACCTGATTGCCGCGGCCAAGGCCAAGCCCGGCGCGATGAACTTCGCTTCCGCCGGCATCGGCTCGGTGTCGCATCTCGCCGCCGAGCGCTTTCGGCTGAGCGCCGGCATCGAGGCCCAGCACATTCCGTTCAAGGGCCCGAACGAGGCGTTCACCGAAGTCATGGCGGGACGCATCGACTTCTATTTTCTGCCGCTCGCCCCGGCCTTGCCGCTGGTCAAGGAGGGCCAGCTGGTCGCGCTCGCCGTGAGCACCGACACCCGTGCCGCGGCGCTCCCGCAAGTGCCGACGACGGCGGAGCTCGGCTTGAAGGATTCCTCCTATGTGTTCTGGACCGGGGTTTTCGTCCCCGCCAAGACGCCGCGCGAAATCGTCGATCGGCTCTACGAGGAATGCCGCGGCGCCATGCAGGTCGCGGCGGTAGAGGAGCGGCTGGCGAAGGTCGGCACCGAGCCGATGCCGATGGGCATCGACGAGTTCGCACGATTTTTTCGCGAGGACGTGCGCTCGACCGCCAAGCTCATGCAGCAGGTCGGGGTCAAGCCGGCGGATTGACCGCGCAAGACGCGGCAACAAGCACAGGGCAGTGCGCCGCACATCGCCGCATCGAGGGAGGAAAGAAACATGACGTCACGACGGCACGCCGCCTTGAGCGGCGCCATGCTGCTCGCCGCCTGGGCTGCGCCCGCCGCGCTCGCCCAGGCGCCGACGGCACCGACCGCACCGACCGCGGCCAATCCCTGGTTCCAAGGGGCGCCGTTTCCGGAGGCATCGGAGGAAGTGCTGGGGGCGACCGCGGGCGGCAAGCTCTATGTCTTTGCCGGCCTCGCGCCGGGCTGGAAGCCGAAGGCCCTGGTGATCGAATACGATCCGGCCTCCAATCAATGGACCAAGAGGCGGCCGATGCGGCTCGCCTCGCATCACGTCGCCTTCGCGAGCATCGACAACAAGATCTATGCCTTCGGCGGCTTCACCTACCCGGAGTCCGGCCCCCCCGGGTGGAATCCGGTCAACAATGCGTGGGAATACGATCCGGCGACCGACGAATGGAAAGAGCTCGCGCCGATGCCGACCCGGCGCGGCGCCGCCTCGGCCAGCGTCGCCAACGGCAAGATTTACGTCACCGGCGGCGCCAAATCGCTCCCCGGCGTGACCGAGAACGGCATCCACCCGGCGCGCCCGCACAACGTGCTGGCGACGGTCGAGGAATATGATCCGGCGACGAACAGCTGGAAAGCCCGCCGCAACCTGCTGGTTCCGCGCAATCACCACGCCCAGGCCTCGGTCGGCGACAAGGTCTACGTGATCGGCGGACGGGTCGGCGCGGCCTTCATCTCGGGCGGCAGCAACAACGTCGATCTCGTCGAGATGTACGACCCGGCGACCGACATGTGGACGGTGCGGGCGCGCATGCCGACGGCGCGCAGCGCGATCGGCGCCGGCGTCTACAACAACAACATCCTGGTGCCCGGCGGCGAAGGGCAGGACCAGCGTTTCCTCGCCGCGTTCAAGTCCGTGGAAGCCTACGACCCCGCGCTGAACCGCTGGCAGGTGCTGCCCTCGATGCCGCATCCGCGCCACGGGCTCGCGGTCGGCGCCATCGGCAATCGGCTCTATACCGTGAGCGGCGACGGCCAATCGGCCGGCAACGGCATCGAGCACTCGGCGGTGGCATTCAACGAGATATTGGCGCTCGATCTGGTGCTGAAATAGCGGAAACCGGCACGGACCGGGGGGCCGGTCGGGTCGGTCGTGTCTCACTTTGAATAAGGCCGAATGAGCTAATCGGTATGTAGCCCGGGAGTAGGAGGCCAATCCGTAAATAATTTAATGAAAAACAAAACTCCGCTGACCAGCACAAATACGCCCATCGATATGGAGAGCACAGTTTGAAGAAGGGTGCGCGCTGGCAGCACCACGACCATTTCTCCGAAACCAAGGCAAGCTGCTAAAAATATGACAACCGGAAGTGCTCGGATCGGAATATCTTTCAGCGGGATCGTTTCGCCCAAGTGAGTACCTTCTTTGCTTTCCGTCTAATACGGATAACCCCTATGCCCGCGATCACCCAAACAAGAATAGATGCAAGCATCAAGAACGAAGGGGTTTCGGATCGAGTTACCACAGCAAATATGCCGAAGACAAAAAAGCAAATCATTCCTCCCCAAGCACAGACCATTAGTGCGCTTGAAAGATAACGATCTTGGATATTTATAGTATTCCAACTCTTCTTGGCTTCTCCCCAGGCATCGTCGTAGTTCGTCATTCTTGCTCTCCGTCAGCAAAGCGGCCAATTATGAAGTTTAGGACGTAGCCGCAGTTGGCGCAGTGCCAAAAGCGGACAGGGAGCGCATGAAGCTGATCTTCGCCATACACTCCCATTATTACGTGGCGGAACCCTTCTAACTTTGCTTTTTCTAGATCGGGCGCAAAAGTGAGGAACTCATCATGCCCGCACACCGGGCAACGCATGTCCCTCGACCCCGTAAGAACCGTCGGGACCTTGAGTTTCCTTGGTTTGATGGGTTCCGGCATTCGAGGCAAACGCTATCGCTGGCGCCAGCGTTCCTCGCGCTGCCCCACCTTCGACTTGAACGTAATCATAGACCGCGTCATCGCTAGTCTACTCAGATTAGCGAATCCGTAAACAGGGGATTTGAGCAGGGCTGAGCGTCGGAGGGTGGGCAGTACGGGTGCCCGATGGATGCCACATTCAAACTGAGACACCGGTCGGGTCACAAGACCGAATCAAGATCAGAGAGAATCACGACGGCCAAGGTTCGAGAAACCCGCATGATCAGGGCGCCGCGGCCCCATTCCATGCGGTCGCGGTCGCGGATCCGGCGGTCGTGACCACGACCTTGCGCGGCCGCGGGCATCCGCGCCGCCCGGCGCGAGCGGCAGGCGGCCAGATTTTTATTGCTTGACACCGATTCCATGACGGCCGTGTGGCGGGGGCTGTGGATGACCCCCTTCCGAATCCGCCGCGGATATCCGACACTTGCCGCAGTGCACCCTGAGTCGCACCCGGTTTTCACAGCCTCCCACCACATTTAGCAGTTCCTTTACGGCCTTCATACTAGGCCTTGACGAACCGGCCTGTCCCGTCCTAGCTTGAACGGGTTCGGCGCGAGTGGTTCGAAGTCCCGCCGGGCGCTCTCCTGAAAGGGTCTGCGTAACCGCTCCGTCCGCTGCAACGGCGCCGGAGAGAGGCTTTGTCTCGCCTCGAAGGACGAGCGTACCGGACGCGCCGCAACGATCCGGGGCCGATTCCCAAGGCCGCCGGACAGAGGCGTTGAACAGACGAAAAACGAGCAATCCGGGCGCGGCCGGAGGCCAGGGTCGCGTCGCGGGTAACGTGCCGGCGGCTTATATTGACGGGGCGACCCCCCGGCAGGCTGCTGTGCCAACTACGAAGGGGCGAAGGATGCGGATCGAGCGGCGCTACACCAAGCAAGGACAGTCTCCCTATGCCGGGATCGAGTTCCGGCTGACCACGAGCGAGATTCGCAATCCCGACGGCTCGGTCGTGTTCCATGCCGACGACGTCGAGGTGCCGAGCTTCTGGTCGCAGGTCGCCGCCGACGTGCTGGCGCAGAAATACTTCCGCAAGGCGGGCGTCCCGGCCCGGCTGCAGAAGGTCGAGGAGGAGACCGTTCCGTCGTGGCTGTGGCGCTCGACCGCCGATGCCGTGGCGTTGCAGGAGCTGCCGGAGAAGGAGCGCAGCATCGGCGAGCGCTCCTCGAAACAGGTGTTCGAGCGGCTCGCCGGCACCTGGACCTATTGGGGCTGGAAGGGCGGCTATTTCGATTCGGAGGACGATGCCCGCGCCTTCTTCGACGAGCTCGTCTACATGCTCGCGATGCAGATGGCGGCGCCGAACTCGCCGCAATGGTTCAACACCGGGCTGCACTGGGCCTACGGCATCGACGGACCGAGCCAGGGGCACTTCTACGTCGACTTCAAGACCGGCCGGCTGGTGAAGTCGAAGACCGCCTACGAGCACCCGCAGCCGCACGCCTGCTTCATCCAGTCGGTC